>SAMEA3663093__coassemble_564_pt1 | contig 66232 bp, 47 predicted proteins | sample SAMEA3663093__metabat2_low_PE_025 | metagenome-assembled genome bin SAMEA3663093 (sample SAMEA3663093) | pig gut metagenome | biome: pig gut; feature: pig-associated habitat; material: faeces | place: France | collected 2012
TGCGCTTTTTGCCTGTTTTTCGTGTGGTGCGCTCCTGCTTTTTATTTTGGTTTTTGCATTTAACTTTCTGTTAAAAAAGTGCTTTTAATTTACAATTCGGGGTTGCAGGGATATAATATTTGTATGACAGATTTACTTACTGATTCAGAATTTGAAAAATTTCGCAAAATTATTTACGACAAGAGTGGTATTACTTTTTCGGCAACAAACCGTTCGATTCTTGATTCGCGCTTAAAGGAAAAATTGCGCGAAAAAAATCTGGCTTCGGTTCAGGATTATTATAATTTGATTATGTCGGATGAAGGCGAAATGAAGACGATGCTCGATTCTGTTACGACTAATTTGACTCGTTTTTTTAGAAATCAGCCGCATTTTGATGCTCTTGTTCATTATGTAATTCCTCATATTATTGAAGAAAAAAAGAAAACTGGTGGAACTGTTATTAAGATTTGGAGCGCCGGCTGTTCTACTGGTGAAGAACCTTATACGATTGCAATGATTTTAAAAAGTCTTTTGCCTCCGCCTTATACTTTCCAGATTACGGCTTCTGATATTTCTTTGAAGTCTCTTATGGTTGGTCAGCAGGGATTTTATCCGGAATCTAGAATTCAGGGAATTCCTCCAGAATATTTGTCAAAGTATTTTATTAAAACCGAAAACGGTTATCAGGTTTGTAAGGAATTGATTTCTACAATAAAATTCGACTACCACAATCTTAGAAACGATTCTGGTATGAGAAATCTTGATATTGTTTTTTGCCGTAACGTTTTGATTTATTTTGACGAAGCGGCTCAGAAAGCGTGTATTGACAGATTTTGGGACGCTATGGGCAAAAAATCTTATCTTTTTATCGGTCATTCTGAATCGCTTTTTGGAATGGATACGAAATTTGAATTTTTAAAGACAGACTGGGCTTGTCTTTATCAGAAAAATTTATAGAAAAAAATATTTTGCTTAGATGAATTTGATTTGCGGCTCTTTGTAAATATATTTTTGTTTGAGCGCGCATTTCTTTCGATTTTGTTATGGGAGATTTAAAAATGGACGACATTTCGGTTTTGGTTTGTGATGATTCTGCGTTAATGAGAAATGTTATTTCGCGGGTGATTGACAATACTCCTGGAATGAAAGTTATTGATAAAGCGATGAACGGGCAGTTCCTTATAAACAAACTGGAATATACAAAGCCTGATGTTATTGTTTTGGATATTGAAATGCCTGTTATGACGGGAATTGAATATCTTCGCTATCGTAAGGAACATGGTCCTGATATTCCTGTAATCATCTTGTCTTCCATTGCTGAAAAAGGTGCTGCCGTAACTATGGAAGCTCTTGAACTCGGTGCCTGCGATTTTATTACCAAGCCAAACGGTTCTGTTTCTGTAGATATTAACTCTGTTGCTGACCGTCTGATTGAAATGATTGCTTCTTATGGCGGAGCTCAGGCGCGTTTTAATGGAAAAAATGTATACAGCACTGATTTTTACATTCGCTTGAATTCGGAGCGTGCGATTGAAAGAAAACTTCATGAGGCTCTTGGCGATAAAGCTAAAGATGTCGTAATTCCTCCTCCGAAGCCGATTCCTATTCCAAAAGATTTTGAAACTTCTATTCCTCGCGAAAAGAAAAACATTGTTGCTATTACTCCGTTGCATGCTCCTGGAAAAATTAAGCTGATTGCGATTGGAATTTCGACTGGCGGACCTAATGCGTTGCGCGAAGTTTTTGCAAATATTGATCCTAATGTTAAGCAGCCGATTATTGTTGTTCAGCATATGCCTGCTGGTTTTACAAAAGAATTTGCTGCAAGCCTTGACAGAATTTGTCCTTTGAGCGTAAAGGAAGCGGAAGATAAGGATATTCTTGAAGAAGGGCATGTCTATATTGCTCCGGGTGATTTTCATATTGTGGTTGAAAACAACGGTTTTGGAAAATATCAGATTCGTACAAACCAGCTGCCTCAAAGAAATGGGCACAGACCTTCGGCTGATGTTATGTTTGAGTCTGTTGCAAAGGTTTTTAAGTACAATGCTCTTGGTGTAATTATGACCGGCATGGGAAAAGACGGCGCTGTTGAACTTGCAGAAATGCGTAAGCAGGGTGCGTGGACTTTGGGACAGGATGAAAAATCTGCCATTGTTTATGGAATGCCACGTGTTGCCTGGGAACTTGGCGCTGTTCAAAAACAGGTTGCCTTGGACAAGATGGCTGAAGAAATAAGCAGCCTTGCAATTTCAAATTATTAGAATGAATATTTATATATTTAAAATTAAAAGAAGAGCGGTGATTGAGTTTTGAGCAATTTTAGCGCAACATTCACCGCTTTTTTTATATTTTTTGTTTTATGATTGGCGACAATGGTATGAATGTTGCCCTGCTAAAGATAAAAACTGCCAGTTCGCCTAAGAAAAATGCTGCGATTCCCGCTAAAAACCTTATAGTTTCGCTAAATTGAATATTTGCCGGAAAATTTGTCATTTTAAACAGGGCAGGGGCAAAAATAAGTCCAAGAATGCAAAGTGTTATGGGCAGGAAAAGTGCGCAAAGTCCCTGCAAAATTCTGACTGGAGTTTTTAATGCTATGCGGACGATATTTCCTTCTTCGAGGTTAAAATTCTTTACGTTTAGAGCTGTAAATGTCTTTGCGCTGTGCCTGCATGTCCTTATCGAAGGGCAGTTTATGCAAGCTGACGAAAAAACTGAAGCCAATAAGACTTTTTGAGAATTTTGCGAAACAGTAATGACCCTGGCAAAATTAAGCATTTATCTGTCCAAAATTTTTGATTGCTTTTAACTGCTCATCGCAGAGTTTGTAGCCGACTTTATTGCCTGTTTCTTCGTATGTGTCGCGTAAGTTAAAGAGCGCGTCGTAATAATACGGATCGATTGTAATTGCCTGTTCAAAGGCTTCGGCGGCGTTTTCGTATTTTTCGAGATTAAAGTAGATTACGCCGAGTGTGTTCCAAAGCCGTGAATTGTTGCAGTTGTTTTCCAATCCTTCATGGCAGAATTGTAATGCTTCGGTTGTAAGGCCAATGTTAAAATCAATTAAAGCAAGCATTTCGATTACCTGATCATCTTCGGCTTCGATTGAATAGGCTTTGTCCAAAGATTCTTTTGCACGCAAAAGGTCGCCTGTGTCTCGGTAAGTAACGCCAAGATTATACCAAAGGCGGTAGTTGTTTTTTTCCAAAGTGATTGCCTTTTGAAAACATGCAATCGCTTCTTTATATTCGCCGTTGGCTGCAAGTTTTATTGCCTGAGAATTAAGTTGTGAAACGTTTTCTTTTTTTGCCGGCATATTCGTACTTCCGTTTTTACTGTGGTTAACGCATTGAATTGAAAAGTTCTTCAATCAAGGTGCCGATTTCTGTTTTTGTTCCGTAAAGCAGTGCAAGTTCCTGGCTTTTTTGTGTTACAAGCTCAGAACCTTTTTTTGCCGCCTGCTCAACCGCTCCGCTCTGTGTTAAAAGCTGAATCGCTTTTTCGACGGCTGGACTTTCAATTCCTTTATTTTTTGCCTGTGTAAAATATTGGGCAAGTATTTTTTCGTCCTGTGGATTTTTTTGCAGATGAAGAAGAACCGGCAGAGATTTTTTGCCTTCGACAATATCATCTCCGCGTTTTTTGCCTGGATTTCCGGTTGTAAGGTTTTTTACATCGTCAATAATCTGGAATGCAACACCAATGTCCTGAGCGATTTTTCCAGCTTCTTCGATTTCTGAATCAGTTCCGCCACCTGCAAGAATTCCGAGTTTGACCGCAAGTCGTGCGAGTGTTCCTGTCTTGTTACGAACCATGGCTGTATATTCTTCGATTGAAGGAATTAAGTCCGGATTTCTGTGCCATTTAATGTCCATTGCCTGGCCGAGATGCAAAAGGCGCAGTTCTTGCAGAATAAGTTCGTAGAGGCGAAGTTTTTCGTCTGAAGAAAGATTTAACGCCTTTATTGCAGTTGTTGCTTCAAAATAAAGCCAGCTTCCTGCGTTTATGGCAACGTCCATTCCGTAAGAAATGTGCGCGCATGGTTTTCCGCGGCGTGTGTCTGCTCCGTCTTCAATGTCATCGTGAATAAGGCTTGCAGTGTGTGCAAATTCAACAAGCGGAGTTAAACCGTAGGCTTTTGTTAAATCTACATCTGTTTTTTTTGCCTGGGCTGTCATTTGCGCGCAGAGCACGAGAAGCAAAGGACGCCACCTTTTTCCGCCAAGCGAAACCAAATGTGCGCAAGGCTGTGTTAAAACCGAAATATGCTCCTGGTTTATGCACGAATCTATTTTTCCGAACGACAGTTCTTTCCAGCTGTCATTAAGTTCTTGCGGTAGAAATTTTTGTAGAGAAAGCTCAATTTTTTCAAGGCGAGATGTAAATTCTTGTTTCATAATTTTATTATAACTCAAAAATCATATTTTGTGTACGAGTGATTTTGAATGCGTGAAGGATTGGAAGGGCGGCTTATAAAGCCGTTGCGGAACGAAGTGGAGCAATGGAGGCGGAAGCCGGAACCCTGGAAAGCCTGACGGCAATTTTTTGCCGGCACGCCCTTAAAAATCCAAAAAAAAGCAGTAAACTTTCATTTACAAAACAGTAAAAAAATGAGTAAAATTTGCCGATTAAGAAATATGGCATCGAACAGTTATGAAAAACCGGATTTTTGGTCGCAAAAAGCTTTTTCGGAAGGGTATCCTGCGCGTTCGGTTTATAAATTAAAAGAAATTGACGAAAAATTTCATATTCTCAAAAAAAACAGCACGGTTTTGGATTTGGGTGCGGCTCCTGGAAGCTGGACGACCTTTTTGCTTAGAAATTTGAGTCCGGAAAGCAAGGTTGTTTCCTGCGACTTGAATCCTCTTGCAAAAGATGTAAAGGGTGACAATCTTGTTTTTATCCAGGGCGATTTGACTGACAAAACTATTTTGGAAACTATAAAAAAAGAAGGTCCGTTTGATCTTGTGGTTTGCGACGCTGCTCCTAAAACAACAGGTAACAGAATTGTCGACACTGCGCGTTCTCAGGGACTTGTAAAAATGGCGATTTATTATGCCCAGACAATGTTGCGTCCGGGAGGAAATTTTGCGGTAAAGGTTTTTCAGAACGGAGACCAGCAGTCGCTTTTAAAAATGATGCGCGAAGTTTTTACTTCTGCAAAAGGCTTTAAGCCTGTTGCCTGCCGTGCCGAAAGTTTTGAGACTTATCTTATTGGAATAAATAAAAAAAATGTTTAAGGCCGTTTTTTTTATTTGCAATTGCGTCTGATAATTGCATTGCTTGTATTATAGACAGGATAAAAAATGAAATTTAAAAATATTGATTTTGCTGGTTTTAAAAAGAAAATATTTAGCATGAAAACTCTCGCCTGTTTTTCTGTCGCCGCAGCTTCTTTTAGTGTCGTTTTGACGATCGGACTTTTTTTGCAACCTGAAGAGCAGGAAGAAAACGGCCAGGGAGGTTTTGAAACTCCGGGGTTGCCTGTTGTTACAGAAAGCGAGGTTGCCCTTGTCGAAGAAGAAAATCTTAACTTGAGCGAGATTTGCTACACTTCTTACCGCGTGCATTCTGGAGATATGATTAGCGTTATTGCGTCAAATTTCGGAATTACGGAAGATACTATAATTTCTGTAAACAATATCCGTTCTTCCAGGCTTTTGCAGATTGGAACTTATTTAAAAATTCCTTCGATTCCCGGAATTCTGTACACTGTGCGCAAAGATGGCGAGACTTCTCTTTCGATTGCTGAAAAATATAAGATTGACAATGCAAAACTCTGCGCAGTAAATAAGGTTTCGGAAAGCGACTCTCTTTCTGCCGGAACAATGCTCTTTTTGCCGGATGCTCATCTGGATTGGGTTACCCGTCAGGAAATTAACGGAGATTTGTTTAAAAAACCAGTGCATGCAAGATGGTATCTGTCTTCCGCTTTTGGATGGAGAAAATCGCCTTTTACAGGAGCGCGTTCTTATCACAGCGGAGTAGATATGGCCTGTCCTCAGGGAACAAGAATCTATGCGGCAATGGACGGAAAAGTTACATCTACCGGTTTTAACAACACTTACGGAAATTACGTGATTGTAACCCATCATTCTGGTTATAAAACGCTTTACGGACACATGAGCGCAATTGCAGCTGTAAAAAATCAATACGTAACTCAAAATTCTGTAATCGGCTATGTAGGAAGCACAGGTTTGAGCACAGGACCGCACCTGCATTTTACGGTTTTTAAAAACGGCAAGCAGATAAATCCTCAGAATTTGTGGAATTAGACGGCAGCTTTTCCGGCTTTTCGCCCTTCCGCTATTCGCTCCATTTGAGCGGCGCTGAGCCGCTCAAACTGACGGGGCTACAATCCGGGCTGTGGAAAACTTTTTTTATAAAATCAAAAAATCTGTAAAATAAAGCCTTTGAATTTTCTGTAAAATCAAAATCGAATTCAATTTTTCTAAAAGTTCTGAATTTATTTTTTCTTCGTTTTTTTTAGCCAGTTCTTCGGCTGTCTGTTCAGAAAAATAATTGAGTATTATTTCGCGCATTTTTTTCAGATTCCGGTCTAATTCTTCGTAAAAAGTCTGGTCGTCACTGTATTCGATGTATGGCGTTATAAGCACGATTTTTGTTTTTCCGTTTTTGCCGGGTTTTGTTGCGGCGCGTAGTTTTCCGATTTTTGTAAAGGCCTTGCTTTTTTGAGAAGAAAAACTTTTAAATTCTGCCTGATTTAAAAATATTTTTTCGCTGTCTTGCAATGCGTCTTTAGTTTTGCTTTTTGAGCGCAAAATTGAAAAAATAATTCCTGTCAAAAAAACAATCGCCGCGAGAAAAACTAATATTCTTGTTAAAATTTTATTCAATCTGTCCATTTTATTCTTTTGTTTCTGAGCCGGCATTTAATTCAAAATATGGCTCTAAAATTGAGTAAAGCCTGTTTTTTATTCTTTTTAAATTTGGAGAATTTCCGTTTGATTCTGTCACAAAAATTGAATTTCCGTAAGTTTTTTGTTCTTCCTGCGAAACAGAAAATTTCTGCCCGATTCGCGCCTTTACGTGGATTCCGTCGGTAAGCCATTCCTCGGTGAGCAAGATGCCGTTTTTGCGTATGTCGTTTAAAAGCGCGTGTTTTTCTGTTGGAATTATCAAGTTTTGGACTTTGCCTAAGAGGCTGTCGCAGATTTTTTGAGTGAGCTGCTCAAAACCGTCATGATTTAAGGCGCTTATTTTTACCGCATTGCTGAATTCGGCATAAAGCCGGACTGCTTGCGGACTTTCCGCTTCGAGAGAATCTGTTTTGTTCAGTACGATTATTCGCTTTACCTTATCTGCTTTTATTTCTTCAAGAACAGAAACGACTGTTTTATACTGTTCAAAAACATTCGGATCGCTAGAATCAAGAACGAGAAGCTGCAAATCTGCGTTTTTTGCTTCTTCGAGGGTGGATTTAAAGGCGTTTACGAGAGAATGCGGCAGGTTTGAAATAAAGCCGACTGTGTCCGTAAGAAGAATTGAACCGCCTTCTTTTAAGTTGAGCCTTCTTGTTGTTGGGTCAAGGGTTGCAAAAAGCTTGTCTTCGACAAAAACTTCGGCTCCAGTGAGTGCGTTGAGCAGGGTTGATTTTCCGGCATTTGTGTAACCGACTATTGCACAGGACGGACATGGCGTTCTGTCGCGTTTTTTGCGCTGTGTCTGGCGGTCGAGCACAACCTGGGAAAGTTCTTTTTTTACAAGTGCAATCTTGTCGCGAACCTGTCTTTGATCGAGTTCGAGCTGGGTTTCGCCGCTGCCTTTTGAACCGTAATTTCCGCCTCGTTGTCTTGCAAAGTCTCCGTACATGTGGGCAAGCCGCGGAAGTGAGTATTCGAGTTTTGCAAGCTGCACCTGAAGAACGGCTTCTTTTGTCTGCGCCCGTGCGGAAAAAATCCGTAAAATGACTTCCTGCCTGTCAAAAACTGCAAGTTTTGAAAGTTTTTCCCAGTTGCGCTGTTTTCGCGGTTCAAGAATGTAGTCAAAAATTATTGCATCTGCCTGAAGTTCTTTTGCAAGTGCGCAAAGTTCCTGAGCCTTTCCTGAGCCGATTCCATAGGCTGGAGAAGGTTCATAGCGCGTCAAATTTACGCTTCTGACTGTTTCTATTCCGAGTGTTTTACAAAGACCTTCGAGTTCTGCAAGTGGAACTTCCGGCTGGCCAATAAGCAAAGCTTTTATTTTTTGATTCTGTTCTTCTTCAATTTCTATCATGTTCTAGCGTTTATAAAATGCGAATTTTATAACAAAAATAGTATAAAATATTTTGTAAAAACAGTGAATTCCTTACTTTTTTTTGCCGATTTTAGATAGAATAGAGAAAATATTTTTTAATTTGCAGGTGAAATTTTGACTTCGAGTCAGAAATTTTCTGTAAGTTTGTTGATTTCTGTCGTAATTTTTGCTTTTTTTTCGGTGATTACACTTTCTGGACAGTTTGATTCTATTGAAGCAAAATTTTATCAGCCGGCTGTAAGAAAACCGATTGAACAGAAAATCAGGGAACTTTCGGAACAGGAAAAACAATATAATCAGATTCTCTTTGAGCGTTTTGCTTCTTTTGCTTCGGACGATGCTGTGCTTTCTTTTACAAAATCAGTTTCGTCGGACGAGGAAGTAAAGTCGCGCGCTTTGGCTTGCGCAAAGATTTTTTCTTCGTCGCCTTATTTGCAGGGAATTCGCATTGTTGATTCTAACGGCCGGAAAATTCATTACAGCAGTTTTGAAAGCGACAAAAAAAAACAAAACGAACGCTCGACGGTTTACGAAGATTATTCGAATTTTGTAAAAAACGGGCAGGAAGTTGAATTTGAGCTTTTGGATTGCAAAAACGGCCGGAAATTCAAGATTTTTAACGATTTTGAAAAAAAACGCATAATTTATTCGTTGCCCTTTATTGGAAAAGATAATTCTGGAAAAATTTCGCAGCAGGCAGACGTATTTTTTTATTGCGGAACCGAAGATTTTCTAAGATTTTTGTATTCAAAAAATAAAATCAGTCTTTCGGAAAAAGATGGAGCGGAATATCTTTTTACAGGCAATTCTGATTGCGCAGGTTATATTTTTGGACTTCCTTATTCAAATTCTGAGCTTTTGGGAAACGGTCTGGAAGCACTGCGCGAAAATGTCCGTAAAAAGGTTTTGAATTTGGCTGAAAACAGGCGGACTGAACTTTTTGAACAGAATGTTGGTTTGACAGGAACTTATCTTCTTTTGGATAAAACTGAAGATTCAAGCGAGCAAATTGATTCTGAAAAAAAAGAATTTTCGACGGAAAATGCAGAAGAAAATAAAGAGCCGCTTTCTGCAAGCTATAATTTTGCGGTTTTTACGAAGATTGTGGATTTGGGCGAAGAAAATTTTAGTTTTCTCTGTTTTGTTTATGACGGTGGAATGTTTAAAATTTCGCTCGAGCTTCGTATTCTTTTGTTATCTCTCGTTTTTTTAACCTTGTTTTTGACGATTTTTTTGATTTTAAATTTAAAACGTGATGATTTGAGCGTGATAAAAGCGAGAATAAACCGTTTTCAGAAAATTTTTGCCGAATCGTACGAAAATTCCAAAGAAAAACTTCCTGGCGAAGAACTAAAAAAACGAAAAAATGAATTAAAAGAAGAAATTAAAAAAAGCCTTGGCCGTCGCGGAAAAAAATATCCTGCCGAAATTGATGCGCTTTTTGAAAACGGCTGGGCAGAGTTTTTTGAAACAACAATTTTTTCAGATTCTCAAAAAAATTCTCAACTTCAAGAAAGCGTAAAAATAGACAGCACCGAATTAAAAAATGTTCTCGAAGAAATTTTGGGCAGCGGTCAACTGAGCATAAACGTAAAAAATCAGGAAAACGCAAAAAAACGCGATGTGCATGAGCGTTCAGACGAGATTGAGCCGGTTGAAGAAGCCGAGAGCGTAGACGAAATTGAGCCAGTAGATGAAATCGATAGTGTAGATGAGATTGAACAGGTTGATGAGGCTGAAAACGTTGATGATGTTGAGCCGGTTGAAGAAGTTGAAAGCGTAGATGACGTTGAACCGGTTGATGAAGCCGAGAGCACAGACGAAATTGAACCGGTTGACGAAATTGAGAGCGCAGGCGAGATTGAGCCGGTAGATGAAATCGAGAGCGCAGATGACGTTGAGCCGGTTGAAGAAGTCGAGAGTGTAGATGATGTTGAAACGGTTGATGAGGCTGAAAACGTTGATGATGTTGAAGCGGTTGATGAAATCGAGAGCGTAGATGACGTTGAAACGGTTGAAAAAGTTGAGAGCGTAGACGAGATTGAGCCGGTAGATGAAATTGAGAGCGTAGACGACGTTGAGCCACTTGAAGACGCCGAGAATGTAGATGAGATTGAGCCGGTAGATGAAATCGAGAGCGCAGATGACGTTGAGCCGATTGAAGAAGTCGAGAGCGTAGATGCTGTTGAAACGGTTGATGAAGCCGAAAGCGTAGACGAAATTGAGCCGGTTGAGGAAGCCGAAAGCGTAGATGAGATTGAGCCAGTTGATGAAACCGAGAGCGCAGATGCTGTTGAGCCGGTTGATGAAACCGATAGCATAGGCGAAACCGAGAATGAAGACGACACTGAAATTCAATTTGCTGATGGCGAAAAACTGGATTTTAGCAGTCCAAAACCAAAAAAATTGGATTCTGATGAAGACTTTGAGTTTGCAGAAGATTTTAAGGTTGGTAAAATAGATTTTTCATTTTTGGACGAAGACGAAGATAATAGCGAAGAAGAACAAAAAATGCAAATACCAGAAGACGAAATTGTAGAACAGCAGGAAAAAACTGACTTTATAGAAACATCAGAAGATTCTCAAGATTTGCCAGAAACTGAAAAAGTTGAAGAAGTTGAAGAAGTTGAAGAACTCGATACCTTAGAAACTCTTTCTAATCAGGAAGCGACACGTCCGTTTATGTTTGCTGGATTTGCTCAGTCAAAAAACAATATTACCGACTTAACTTCGATAAACTCAAAAGCTATTGTTGAAAGTGAAGATGGAACGTTCCATATAGAAGGCGAACCTGAAAAAACAGATTACGTTCTTGACAGAAATTTGGAAGAACTTGTTGAATCAGTGATTTGGAAAAAATAAAATTCTGACACTGTGGAGCGACCGTACTTTAATCCATCTGTTGAAGTTCTATTGCAATTTCTTCCATTTCGCGGTCTGTCATGGCAATTGTTTCGGCAACGCGGAACAACTCTCTGCGTACGCTTTCCGGAACTTTTGTCGAGGTTTTGTAGTGCAGTTCATGTTCAAGACTTGCCCAAAAGTCCATTGCAATTGTGCGGAGTTGAATTTCGACTTTTACATTGTGAGTTGTTTCCGAAAGATAAACTGGAACTTCAACAACAAGATGAAGGCTTCTGTAGCCGCTTTCTTTTGGATCTTTTATGTAATCTTTTTCTTCGATTAAACTTATGTCCGGTTGTTTTAAAAGAATGTCGCGGACTTTGTAAATGTCGGAAATATAAGGGCAGATTACTCTAATTCCTGCAATGTCGTTGAGATTTTTTGTCATTGATTCAAAGTTGAACGGCAGATGCTTTTTTTCGAGTTTGCCAACTATGCTCTGCGGACTTTTGATTCGAGTTTTTACGGTTTCGATTGGATTTCTGCGGCCAGTAACTTTATTTTCTTTATTTAGAATGTCGAGTTTTGTTTCAAGCTGCTTTGTTGCGCTTTCGTAAATCATCATTATCTGCTGAAACTGGATTGCGATTTTGTAAACATCGTCCGGATTCGACAGAGTTTTTTCTATTATTTCAGGAAACTTAACTTCTTCCTCAGTCACATTTTGCATTATTTTACCTTTTTTAAGCTTTAACTCTAAAATAAAATATAATGATGAAAGTTACTTAAAGGCAAGTTTTTTGCCGAATAAATCTTCTCTCAGAGCTTTGCTTCTTTTTTAAAGTCCTAGAAGTTCTTTTGCCGTTCCAAATGCCGTATTCTGTTCGAGTTTTGCTCCGCATTTTTGAAAAAGAGGGAGCAGACTGTCCGTAATTTTTTTATTTTGCTCGAAAACTTTTTCGTTTTTTGAACCATAAACGAGAGTCAAAATTAAAAAAACAAGTGGAGTTACGTTCGAAGTTTCTGTTTTTTCTGTCATCTGCGGTTTTGCAATTTCTGGAAAATCTGTCAAAAACATTTCGAGCGTATTCCAGCTGTGAAAACTTATCAGCCTGTAAATGAACGTGTTTGGAATTGAAGTCTGAACTTTTGTTCCGTCTTTTTTTGTAAATGAAAAATCCGCACGTCCATTTGCCTTGTTTGTGGCGGCGCCTTTTTGAATTAGCTTTTTTGCAGTTTCTGCATCGTCGGTTTCGGCGGCGAGATAAAGCGCGGTGTTTGACATTTTTGCGCCGGAATTGATTTTGAATTCGTCTGGATTTTTTATTGAGCCGATTATAAAGTCAATTATTTTGTTCAACTCATTCAGCTTTGATTCAATTTCCTCGTCGTGGCAATAATATGCGTAGAACATGATTTTTCCAAGTCCTGATTCTATGTAAGTTTGTTTCATGCTGTGGCTTACTGTCAAAAATGCTTCTTCCAGCCGTTCTTTGCTTGCGTGGCTCAGGTCAAAACTTGAAAGCAGCTGGTTTGTTCGGAAATCTGCCATTCCTTTTGCATAAGAACTGCTTCCGCCTTTTATTGTTGATTTTGTCTGGATTGCAAAGTAGAGAGGGGAGATTCCTTCGATTAGGCGGGTGTTCAAATCTTCGTTTTTTGCCGCTGTTTTGAATTTTTTAAGGTCAGGATTTTGAATTGCTGACAAAAGCTTGTCTTTTGTGTTTGGCTTGTAGTCGGCAATTGCTTTTTCTTCTGCCAGTTTTTCGTTTTTGAACATTTTTGGCGCAAACTGAGTCCAAAACTGCTCTTTTTCATTGAAATTTTTGAAGAAGTTTTCGTCCAAAGGAGCGACCATTTTTTTAGAAACACCGTATTCCCAGACTTTCAGAGCCTGTTTTTTATTTTCCGTGTACATAAAAAAGGTAAATGCCTGCTGGACAAATCTTCCTGTGTATTCTTCTGCCTGAGAAATTGAATCGAATGCGTTTTTGTAAAATTCTGTGGCAGCGTTAAAGTCGAGTTCTGCTGTTGCGACAAAAGCCTTTAACCAGTTTACAAAAAAATCTGAACGTGCAGGCGCAATTTCTTTTGTCTGTTCATAAAATTTCTGCATGTCCTGGTTTTTGTAAATGTATTCTTGCATGACAGAGCGCCAGATATAAACGAGGGTCTGTTCTTTTGCAAGCTTGTATTCAAATGAATTTTCGATTTTTTCCGAATTTGAATTTTGGGTCTGTTTTTCAGTGTTTTTTTCAGCTTTTGTCATTTTTCTACCTGTTCTTGTAAACTTCTAAAAAGTGGGTTTTTAGAGATACATTTTATTTTTTGTCTGTAACTTCTTTTGCGCGGTTTAATGCGGCTTCAATATTGTCAAAAATATTTTCACGGCCGATTTTGTCTGCCATGCCGGTTTTTTCGCAGAGCATGTAAGGCTGTGTGTGAATTCCTGAGAGAATTATCTGAATTCCCTTTCTGTCGCAGGCCGCTTTTGCCTGTGTAAGAGCACGGATTCCGCCGGCGTCGAGATAGAGCGTATTTCTCATTCTAAAAATAATTGCTTTGACGTCTGCCCCGGCTCTTTCCATTGCAAATTCGAATTTTCGTACTGTTCCAAAGAATAAAGGACCGTCAATTTCGTAAACCATTACGCCTTTTGGAAGCTCAATATGTTCTTCGCTTCCGTTTCCCTTGATTCCTACGACAACTGTGCGGCTTCCTGACTGCACTTCCGACAAATCAATCATCTTTTTGATAAAGAAGAATGCCGCAAACATAAGTCCGACACCGATTGCATAAGTCAGGTCGACAAAAACTGTAAGAAGGAAGGTTACTGCAAGGACAGTAATGTCTGATTTTTGGCCTTTTATGAGCGAACGGATTGCTGGAATTCCTGCCATGTTCCACGCTACCTGCATTAAAACTGCTGCAAGAGCCGCCATAGGAATATATTCAACATATTTTCCAAAGCAAACCATAATCAGAAGAAGAACGACTGCATGAACCATTCCTGCAACTGGAGTACGTCCGCCGTTGTTGATGTTTGTTGCTGTCCGGGCGATTGCTCCTGTAGCTGGAAGACCACCAAAAAGCGGACTGAAAATATTTGCGATTCCCTGGCCGATAAGTTCGTTGTTTGAGTCGTGTTTTGAGCCGATCATTCCGTCTGCAACAACTGCGGAAAGAAGGGATTCAATGGCTGCCAGTACTGCAATCGAAACTGCCGTAGGAAAAACAGTTTTTATCGTTAGTAAGTCGAGGGCTGGAAGTTTTGGAGATGGAAGTCCTGAAGGAATTTTATATCTGTCGCCGATTAAAACTGTCTGTAAACCGAATTTTTTGTTCAGAAAAATGTGAATTACGGTTGCAAGAATAATCACGATTAAACTTCCAGGAACTTTTTTTGTAACCTTTGGCCACAAGAATATTGCCGCAAGGCTTACGGCAGCCATTATAAATGAATACCAGTTTATTGTGCTGAGAGAAGACGCGTAAACAAGAATTTTTCCGGAAAAAGTTCCAGGCATTTTTGTGTATTCGTTTCCAAAAACCGTCATTGGAAATTCTGGAGAAAGTCCAAGAAAGTCGCCTATTTGGCCTGTTGCGATTGTGACTGCAATTCCTGCTGTAAAACCGACAACAATCGTATACGGAATGAATTTTACAAGTCCGCCGAGTTTAAATGCTCCGAGAAGAATAAGAATAATTCCTGCCAAAACTGTCGCGGTTGCGAGTCCTGAAAATCCAAGTTGCGGATTATTTACGATTGCATAGATGATTACGGTGAATGCGCCTGTCGGACCGCCAATTTGAACTTTTGTTCCGCCAAATGCCGCAATACAAAAGCCTGCAACGATTGCCGTATAAAGTCCAGTTTCCGGACTGCATCCTGAAGCAATTGCAAAAGCGATTGAAAGAGGAAGCGCTACGATTCCAACAATGATTCCTGCAATAAAATCCTGCGAGAATTTTTTGAGCGAATAGCCTTTTAGAGAGTAAAGCAGCTCTGGTTTGTACATCTTTTTCTCCGTGAATAAAAGTCAATGGCTTGAGGGGCATCTCCAAAAAATAAAAACTGGCGGTTCCCTTGGTTTGATTGAGATTTATTGAATGAATTTGTTTGTGAAAAATATAGAACATTATTGCGTTTTTTGCGTTTATTTTCAATTCATTGCAATTTTTTACAGTTTTTGTACGGTTTTGAAAAATTGCAATTTTCAAATCTTCCCAGTACAATTTTCTCGTTATGAAAAGTTGCGCAGAATTTTTTTTATTTTCGATTTTCTGTTTTTCTTCACTTTTTTCGGGCTGTAAAAAATATCCTGAAATGACGCTTGAAGAAATTGATGCCTTTCGCTCAAGTGCTTCCGACGGAATTCTCTCAAAAACAATCAGTAAACCTTTTAAGGATGAAGGCTGGAAAATCGGTAAAAACGGCGGAGTCTGGAACGGAACAATTTCTGCCGATCCAAAAAGCTTTAATCTTTTGATTGCAGAACGCGACGCCTCAACTTCCGGAATTTTAAGTTATCTTACGGACAGCCTTGTCGATTACAATTATGTAAAACGTGAATGGCAGGCCAGGCTTGCAGACTTTGAAATTTCTACTGACGAAAAAAATGGAACTCTCGACGTAATCTACACTTTGCGCGATGACATTTTCTGGAGTTTCTACGGCAATTCGCAGCAAAAAGTAAAAATCACCAGCGATGATGTTGTTTTTTGGTACGATGAAATTTATGGTGATGAAGAATGCGCTTCGTCAGCGTACAATTCGCGTTTTATGGCTATGCCAGACGGAAGCGAAAAAGAAATCACGATTGAAAAAATTGATTCACGAAAATTTGTTTTTCATTTTCCGAGAATTGTGGCGGAGCCGATTTTAGCAACAAATATGAGTTTTGGACCTGCGTTTATTTATAAAAAGGCAAAGGACAGTGGCGGAGTTTCTGCTCTAAGGCAGATTTTTAGCGTTGCGGACGATCCAAAAAAAATTCCTTCATGCGGAAAGTATTTTTTGACACAATACACGCCTGGACAGAGAATAGTCTATGAAAAAAATCCTGATTATTGGGAAAAAGATGCCGAAGGCAAGCCGATTGTTTATCCAGACAAAAAAATCTGTCAGATTGTGGCGGACAACAATACTTCATATCTTTTGTTTAAGCAGGGAAAAATTGAAGAATATGCGCCAGCTCCCGAGCAGCTTGAAAATCTTGTAAATGGAGCGGACAATTTTGGCGAAAACGGATATTCTGTTTTTTCGAGCGCAGGAAATCTTGACGCCGCATTTTGGACTTTTAACCAAAATCCACAGAATTCTGACAAAAAATACTACGGATGGTTTACAAAGAAAGAATTCCGGCAGGCAATGAGTTGTCTTTTAAATCGTGAACGTATTATAAGACAAACTTACCGTGGACTTGCAGAGCCAAAATATTCATTTTTTCCAGCGGCAAATAAATTTTATAACGAGGAAATTTTCCTTCAATATAGATTTAGTCACGCTCATGCGCAAAAACTTTTAGAAAGTGCCGGCTTTAAAAAGAAAGACGACGGTTTTTTGTATGACCAGAACGGAAATAAAGTTGAATTTGATTTGACGATTGTTTCTTCTAGCAACACTTTGTCGGATATTGCGCAAATAATTGTAGATGAGTGCAAAAAGGAAGGAATTGAGGTGAATGTGCGTCAGACGGATTTTCAGCGTCTCGTCGAGCAGCTTACGTCAACTTACGACTGGCAGAGCCTGATTATTGGTTTGAGCGGCGGAACAATCTTTCCAACTCAAGGGTCGAATGTCTGGCTTAGCGGCGGAAATCTTCATATGTGGTATCCACTTCAAAAAACGCCTGCAACCGACTGGGAAAAACGAATTGACTGGCTTTACAACGAAGCGTCTTGTATTGTTGACGAAAAAAAAGCAAAGCCGTACTGGGACGAGTACCAGAAAATTATTCTTGAGCAGTGTCCTGTAATTTATCTTGTGCGTGGACGTTCGTTTTATGCGCTGAATAACCGCTGGGATATGAGCAATGTTTATTTTGACAATGTCGGCGGTGCCGAAACAACGCATATTTTTTTAAAGTGATTGGCATAACTGATTGCCAAAATAATGACGAAATGGATTTTTACAGGTATACTGATTTTGTTTTTATTTTTTTGCATTTTTAAGGAGGCATGATAAAAATTACATCCCTGTAATTTTTATCATTACAGTTTGTTCAAGCGTTGCTTTCACAAACTGTGATTCTCGCCATCCGTGGCTCGCCGCTAACGCGGGGTTTTATTAAGGAGATGCACCTATGTTTAAAATTTTGATTACGGTTATAAAAATTTTTGCCTGGATGTTCAAGCGGGAAAAACTTCGGCATCAGTGTTTAAAACTCGAAAAACAGGGAAAAATCGCAGAAATGGATGCGATTCTGGCGGATATTGTTCCTCAGTGGGCGCGGTTTATTTGCGAAATTACAGGAACTAAGGTTGTCGTAAATGGACTTGAAAAACTTCCTGAAGATTCGGCCGTGGTTTTTATTGCAAACCATCAGGGATATATGGATATTCCTTCGATTTATGGTTATATTCCAAAATTTATTTCGTTTGTTTCAAAAAAAGAAATTGGTTCAATTCCGCTGATAAAAGACTGGATGCGCTTTTTGCACTGTACTTTGATGGACAGAAAAAGTCCGCGCGCTTCGGTCAAGGCTATTCGCGATGCTGCGGAAAATGTAAAAAAAGGATATTCGCAGGTGATTTTTCCGGAAGGAACCCGTTCAAAAGGCGGTCTGCATCATGAATTTAAGGCAGGAAGCTTTAAACTTGCCTTTTTGTCGCAGTCGCCGATTGTGCCGTTGACAATTGAAGGCTCATATAAGGTTTTTGAAGAAAAAAAGACGATAAGCCGCGGAAATACGATTTATATAACCGTACATGATCCAATTCCGACCGCGGAGCTTTCGCGCGAACAGCAGGCTGCACTTCCAGAAAAAATTGAAAAGATTATTTGCGAACAGCTTAAGCCTGCAGAAAAACTTTATATCGAATCTCATTCTAAATAGATTGAGTTTTTGCGGGAGATTTTTGTGAAAAAATTAAAAGTTTTTTTTGAAGCTGCATGTTCTTTAAAAGCAAAATTTCCGCTCGGTTCTTTTATTTTAACGCGTCTGGTTACAATGCTTGTAATTCTTTTTTTGCTTGGCTGGGCGCTTTTTGCGTTAATGGCGCTTGCGCCAGGCGATATTGTCGATCAGATGATGCAACAGCAGATTATGAGCCAGACTTCTGGAACTGGCGGAGCAAGCACCGCAAACAACAAAGTTTTTAACGAAGATCAGATGGCGATTTTGCGCTCGGAAATGGGGCTGGATCAGCCGTTTACGATTCAATATTTTAAATGGCTAAAACGCGTTATTGTAAATCATGATCTTGGAGTAAGCCTTATAAGCCGCGCTCCGGTGAGTTTTTTGATAAAAAGCAGAATTGTAAATTCGATTATGTTGAATTTGATTTCGCTCGTCTTTATTACGATTTTTTCGTTTTTGTTCGGAGTTTATTTTTCGAGCAAGGCAGGAACTAAAACGGACGTTGCGGCGACTTTTTTTGCGCTTTTTTTTCACGCTTTTCCGGGAATTCTTCTTTTGATTTTGTTTCAGCTTTTTGCGTCGGCAACTTCGCTCTTTCCAGTAACTGCCTATCCAGACTTTCCTTTTTCCGACGCTCCTGGAAAATTCGTTTTTAGCTATGTTCATCATATTTTTTTGCCGCTTCTGGCTTCGTTTTTGGGCGGAGTTGGTGGAACTATGCGCACAATCCGCTCGACAATGCTCGATCAGATGGGACTTCCTTACATTATGGCAATCCGCGCCCGTGGAATTTCTGAGAGGCGTGTTTATCTTGCCCATGCTTTTAGAAATACTCTCAATCCCTACATAACCGGAAGCGCAAACCTTCTTGCCGGACTTTTTTCTGGTTCTCTCGTTCTCGAAATTATTTTTTCTTATCCTGGAATCGGCCGTCTTATGTACGAAGCGGTCATGCAGCAGGACGTAAATTTGGTTTTGGCAAACAGTATGTTTATTTCGGCTCTTGTTTTGGTCGGAATGGTAATAAGCGACATTTTGCTTGCTGTCGTTGATCCTAGAATCCGTTATGGAAAAGAATGATGAAAAAACTTTTTGATTACATAAAAGTCCGCCCTCTCGCCCTTGTTTCCGTGATTTTTATTTTGATTTTGTATCTTTTTATGATTTTTGCGGAATTTATCGCTCCTTATTCACCTTCAAAGAGTTTTGAAGAAGGAACATTTCATCCTGCAAATGTTGAATTTTCAAAAAAAGGTCTTGTCGCACGCGAATTCCGCGTTTTAAATCCATCTTCGTGGCAATACGCAAAAGTAAAGGGAATAAATCACAAAATTCAATTTTTTGTAAAAGGCGAAAAATACCGTCTTTTGGGAATCTTTCCGACAGAACGCCACCTTTTTGGAGTTCTGGCAGATGAATTGACCGGCGAAACTTATCCTGTTTTTTTGTTCGGAGCAGATAATCTTGGGCGCGACATGTTCAGCCGGATTGTTTACGGAAGCCGGATATCTCTTACAATCGGTTTTGTTGCGAGCGCAATAAGCCTTTTTCTGGCGATTGTGTTTGGTGGTTTCGCAGGATTTTTTGGAGGAATTGTCGACTGGACGGTAATGCGCTTTTCGGAATTTTTTATGCTTATTCCGAGCCTTTATTTGATTTTGTTTTTGCGTTCACTTTTAAACGGAAGCATGGATTCTGGTCAGAGTTATATGATAATCACTTTGATTTTGAGCCTTGTCGGCTGGCCGGGCAGTGCGCGCACTCTTCGTGGAATGGTTCACTCTATAAAGCGTGAAGAATTTGTTCAGAACGCCCAGCTTGAAAAAATTCCTTCGATAATAATTATTTTTAAGTACATAATTCCTCAAATTTCGAGTCTTTTGATTGTAAGCACAACTCTTTCGATTCCAGGTTTTATTATGAGCGAAACAACTCTTTCTTATCTTGGGCTTGGAATTTCAGATCCTGCTGTAAGCTGGGGCTCGATGATAAACCGCGAAATTTCAACCCTGTCAAATCTTAAAAATTTTCCGTGGCTTTTGATTCCTGTTTTTTTGCTTTTGGGCGTAACACTTGCATTCAATTTTTTTGGAGATGCGCTGCGGGATTATTTTGTACAGTGTTGTTTTTAAAAGAAGAAAAATTCGTTCAGAAAAATCAAAAAAAAACGGACAAAAAAATGAAGTTTTTAAGGGCGATGAAAAAAATCTTCTCAGCGTGCGAAATCTTCGGGTTGAATTTTTAATTCAGCGTGGAAAGCAAAAAGTGAATGTCCAGTCTGTGCGCGGAGTTTCGTTCGACGTAAAAAAAGGCGAAATCTTAGGAATTGTAGGCGAATCTGGTTCTGGAAAATCGGTTTCTACAACCGCAATTACGGGGCTTTTGCCTTTAAATGCCAGTGTTTTTGGACATATTTATTTTAATTGCAGGAATGATGAAGAGCTTTGCCGCAAAATTTTTGAAAAAACTCCCAAAAAAGCAGACGGTGCTTCGGACGGATTTATCGACCTTGCGGCTTTGAAAAATTCCCAGATGAGGTTTATCCGCGGACAAAAAATCGGAATGATTTTTCAGGAAAGTTCGCGGGCCTTTGATCCTCTTCAAAATATCGGCTCGGTCTTTTTTGAAACCCTAAAAAATCTTGATCCAAAAATTACAAAAGAAGAATCTGACGAAAAAGCCTGTTCCCTTCTTGAAGAAACTGGAATTACAGATGCAAAAAACCGCTTGAAAAATTTTCCGCATCAATTTTCCGGCGGACAACTTCAGCGAATAGGAATTGCGCTTGCGCTTGCTCAAAACTGCGAACTTTTGATTGCGGACGAACCGACAACTGCTCTTGACGTTACGATTCAGGCTCAAATCGAGGAACTTTTGCGCACCTTGAATAAAAACCGCGGACTTTCAATTATTTTTATAAGCCACAATATTGAACTTGTTGCCCGGCTAAGCCACAGGATGATTGTAATGTACGGCGGAAAAATCATGGAAAGGGGAGAAAGCCAGACAGTTTTTAATTCGCCAAGGCATCCTTACACAAAGGCTCTTCTTGCTTCGACTCCTCATTTTGGAATGCATTATTCTGAACAAAAACTTTCGTCAATTCCGGGACGCGTGTCTGATCCTGCAAGGCCTGAGCCTGGCTGCCCGTTTGCTCCACGATGTTCGTTTGCAAAAGAACAGTGTAAAAATACGGAATCTGAGTGTTATGTTGTTTTGTCCGATGGAGAAAAGTCAGAATGAATGAAAAATTTTCAGAAAAAAAAGACAATATTCTCGAAGTAAAAAATCTGACGAAAAAATTTTCGCTTGAATCAGGCTTTTTTGCCAGAAAAGACAGGTTTGTTTATGCGCTTAACAATGTGAGTTTTGAAATTGAACGCGGAAAAACTTACGGTCTTGTCGGCGAGTCCGGCTGCGGAAAGTCTACGGTTGCAAAACTTTTGGTCGGAATGTACAAGGCGGACAGCGGAAAAATAGTTTTTAAAAGTTCAGAAAATCGAAAAAACGAAAATGAGAAGAATTCTTCAATGATAAAATATATTTTTCAGGATCCTGCGCGTTCATTAAACCCGAGGATGACAGTTTTTTCGATTTTGACAGACGGCTTAAAACACGAAAAAAAAGGAATAAAAAAAGAAGAACTGAAAAAACTGGCGGAAGAAATTTTAGAGGAAGTCGGTCTTGATAAATCTGACCTTGAGCGCAGGCCTTCGGAATTTTCTGGTGGACAGAGGCAGAGAATTTCTATTGCGCGCGGACTTTTGATGCAGCCGCAACTTTTAATTTGTGACGAAGTTGTTTCTGCGCTTGATGTTTCGATTCAGGGACAGATTTTAAATCTTTTGCAGGAAATCCGCTCAAAAAGAAATTTAAGCTGTCTTTTTATTGCCCATGACTTGCGCGTAAGCTGTTATTTTTGCGACAAAATCGGCGTAATGTACCGCGGTGTTTTGGTTGAAGAAGGAAATGCCGAAGACTTTTACAAAACGGCATTGCATCCGTATTCAAAACTCTTGTTTGCCGGAGCGGAAGGCGGAAAAACTTCGTTTAAAAATGAAGGTGAAGTAAAAAGTTCTCTTGAAGCTTTGGAATGCTGTCCTTTTGCCCACCGCTGCCCAAAAAAAACAGAAAAATGTCAAAAATCTTTGCCGGAATGGACGGTTTTGGAAGACGGACACAAGGTCCGGTGTTTTTGTCTGTAAAAAAAATTCTGCTTTAAGGAAAATCTTAGCCCGGATCGGAACGGCGTAAGTTTTTGCGGTGATTGAGCTTTGCGAAATTGCCGCAAAAATGCAGCGAAAGCGGAACCGTGCAGAGCCGGATTGACCGAAAATGCGCTCCAGAATTTTGATAATTTGACCTTTTGCCGTTTTTGTAAGATAATTGTTTCTATGGAACAGGACGAAATTTCAGAAAACGAACGCAAAGCGCTGCTTGATGACGGTTTGCGCGAAATGTGTAATTTAATTGCAAAAAACAATGATCCACAGACGATTTATGATTTTTTCGGCTGCCTTTTTACTCCTGCAGAAATGAGGGATTTTGCGACTCGCTGGCTTTTGGTTAAGGAAATCGACAAAGGCACTACACAACGTGAAATTGCCAGAAAATTTGGAATGTCGCTGTGCAAAATTACGCGCGGTTCCCGGGAATTAAAAAAACAGAATTCGGCTTTCAGGCGGTTTCTGGAACTTGCAAAAAAGTTGTAGGTTTTTCCTGATTTAGTATTCAACTTCTCTTAACTTCAATTTTTTTTCTTCCGATAATTAAACAAAGAAATTTTACTTGGAAATTACGGGAGACAGCATGAAAAATTTAAAAATATTTAGTTTTTTTGCCTTGTTTTTTAGCTTTGCTTTTTTCTCATGCAATTCGACGGCAGTTGAAAAAGACGAGTCTGTTCAAAAATTGCTGAAAGAAGGGCGTTACGAAGAAGCAAAAGGGCTTTTTATTACAAAAACCGACATCAACGCTCAGGATAAAAACGGCGACACTGCGCTTCATGTCTGCGCACGGATTAACGAAGCTGATTTGATTGCTTTTTTTGCCTTTAAAAATGCCGACACGGAAATTGAAAATGCGGACGGAGATACTCCGCTTTTGGTTGCGGTAAAAAATGACAATATTGAATCTGCAAAAGTTTTAATTCAGATGGGAGCCAATATTTTTGCAAAGGATGCCGCTGAAAATTCTGCACTCCAGCTTGCGCTCGCAAAAAATGAGCTTTGGTACGAAGTAATGATTACCGAAAAAACCGGGCAGATTCGCGCTATAAATGGAGATTCGATTGTCCATTATTTTGTGCGGACGGACGACGAAAAGGCAATCGACTTTTGTATTAAAAAGCAGCTTCCGCTTTCTGTAAAAAACAAAGAAGGCGACACTCCGCTTTCTCTGTGCTATAAACGTGCAGACGAAACTGTTCCTGTCAGAATTGCAGCTGCGCTTTTGCAGGCTGGATGCGATTGTGAGCGAGGAGACTTTGCTTATTTTGAAGATTCTGTGCGTACTCACAACACGATGCTGCGTTTTGCCGACGGACAGACTCCTCTTCATCTTGCGACAATTCTTGGTCATACGGGAATTGTAAATTACTTTCTCAACGAAAAAACTCCTGTCCGGATTTCGGATATTTTGCAGGCTCAGGATATTACAGGTTCAACTCCATTGCACGAAGCTGTTCGTTATGGACGCGTAGAAATTGCAAAGATTTTGCTCGATGCCGGTGCGAAGGTTGATGCCCTCGATGCTGTCGGAAAATCGCCTTTCCTGCTTATAATTCCTGCGGAAAAACAGCTTGAAATGTACAATGTGCTTTTGGCTGCGAGTTCCGATGTTACTCAGAAAGATATGTATGGCGATACTGTTCTTCATGTCTGCACAATGGCTGCTGTAAAGACAGATGTGCTTTCTGTCCTTATAAACCACGGCGCGCCTGTAAACGAAAGAAACAAAAAAGGTGTAACTCCGCTCAGCCTTGCAATCGAAAAAAACAATACTGAACACGTGATTTTTTATGCCCGCGCAGGTGCCGACATAAATGCAGAAGATATGGAAGGAAACACACCTCTTACACGTGCGCTCGAAAGTCCTTCGATTGATATGCTCAAAACTTTGATTACTCCTCAGAACGTGCTTTCTAAGGACAGTGCCGGAAATACTCCTCTGCACATTGCGCTTATAAAAGACAGTCCGTTCGACTACATAAAATTTCTCGTGGAAACTGGAGCGGATGTAAACGCGCGTAATAAAGACGGAGATTCTGTTCTTTTCCTTGCTGTCCGCAAAAATAAAAAAGATGTCGGCGACCTTTTGCTTTCAAAAAATGCCGATATTTTTGCTTCAAACACAGAAAACAATTCTCCGCTTCGAATTGCCCTTACTCAGGGTGGAGAAGTGCAGGACTGGCTTATTACCAGCCAGACATTGAACGCTTCTGACGGTTCTGGCAATTCTCCTCTTCATTATGCATGCGAGTGGAAGCTCGACGAAGCTGTTTCTGCCCTTATTCAAAAAGGCGCAAATGTGAATGCTGTAAATGCAAATGGAGAATCCGCCCTCTTTGCAGCCGTAAAGGCTGATTCACCTTCGACAATAAATATTCTTGTCGAAAACGGAATTATTACGGACACCCGTTCAAACCTTACACGCGATCATCTTGGAAACACTCCGTTGCACTATGCTGTAAAATGGAACAGTCTTCAGGCTGCGCAGTCAGTAATTTCTCTTGGATTCGATGTAAACTCTCAAAACCTTTCTGGAAAAACCGCCTTGAGCGACTGCTGCCGTTCGGACAAGAAGCAGATGGCAGTCCTTCTTATACAAAACGGAGCAAACGTAAATTCTACTGATGTGACTGGCCGTTCTGTTCTTGTAGACGCAATCCAGAGCGGAAACGAAGAAATGGTAAACTTATTGCTCGAAAAAGGAGCAAATCCGCTTATTCAGGAAATGAACGGACGCAATTCGTTCCATGAAGCGGCCTTAGGCGGAAATATAAAAATCATAGATTTGATTCGCTCTGCAGGCGGAAACCCTCTCAGCCGCGACACTTACGGCGACAGTCCGTTCAGCTTGGTTTTGAATTATGATGAAACCGTTCTGAGGGCTGTGCTCGGCACAAACCGCAACATTGTCGATTCTGACGGAAATACTCCGATTCACATTGCCGTAGAAAAGAAAGTTTCTGCGCAAAAACTCGATACACTTATAAAAATGGGCTATCCTGTAAGCCAGCGCAACGGAAAAGGCGTAACTCCGCTCAATATGGCGATTACTAACGGTCAAAAAAGCCTTGCCCTTACTTTGATTGAACGCGGAGCAGACCCGTTTGCGGCGACAATAACTGGCGACAACGCCCTTACAAACGCATTTAAAAACGGAAATGTCGAAATCCTTGATGCAATCTGTAAGTACAATGCGCGCAAAACCGACACCGCCGGCGACTCAATCCTGCACTATGCGGCCAGACTTGCAAACGACGTTCAGGTTCGGCATCTTCTTGAGCTTGGACTTGACCGGGCTGCAAAAAATCTCAGTGGCGAAACTCCTTCAAAAATGGCTGCCCGCTGGAATAGACCTGCAATTGCAGAATTGCTAAAATAAAGAATCTTAAAGCAAAAACTCCAGAAGTTCATTTTGGGCTTTTGGAGATGCTTTAAAATCTGATTTTCGAGGTTTTTTGCTTATGACACAGACAAAATCGCTCCGCTTGACAGTTGCGGAAAAATCACAGTTTTTAAGCCGTTGCTACGGCTGGATGGCATTTGCGCTTTTTTTGAGCGCAGTTGTCGCATATTTTACGGCCGCAAACCTTTTTACCCAGACATTGGACGGACACATGCAGCTTTCATATCTTGGCAAAATGCTTTTTGCAGGACGTGGAATGGGATTTATGCTTTTGTGCTTCCTCGAAATTGCAGTCGTAATTTTTTTAACAGCAAAAATCCGCACAATGAGCGTTTTTACGGCAAGATTTTCTTTTATACTTTATTCTGTTATAAACGGAATTTCGCTTTCCAGCATTTTTGCAGTTTACCAGATTGCTTCGATTGCAAACGCTTTTCTCGCAACATCGGCTACCTTTGTCGTAATGTGCATCTACGGTTCAAAAACAAAATCCGACCTTACAAAACTCGGCCGTTACTGCGTTATGGGACTTTTGGGAATCCTTCTTGCGACTCTTCTGCATTTTATCTTGGAATTTTTTACAGGAGCGCCGCTTGCTATGCTGGATTTGCTTGTAAGCATTGCAACAGTTCTTGTTTTTACGGGGCTCACCGCTTACGACAGCCAGAAAATCTTAAAAACAGCCGAAAATTCAAAAAACACGGACGATTACAAAAAAGTTGCAATCCTCGGTGCGCTTGAACTTTACCTCGACTTTATAAATATTTTGCTTGCACTGTTAAAACTTTTCGGAAAAAGAAAAGATTAGAAAAAATAGGGCGTTGCCTGCATTCGCAGGCCGCTCTGTCCAGGGTTCTATTGCTCCACTTCGTTTCGCAACGTGCCTTGCACGCCCTTCCCGCCGCTAACGCATTTTTTAGCCTTATTTGTAAATCAAAAAAATAGCAGGAATCTTTGAAAGTTCAGGTTTTTGAGTTTTTTTCCATTGGGCGATTGTTTTTGTCCTTATAAACTGTTTTTCTGTTGTAATTCCAGCCGCAACGCAAAGTTTTGTTTCCGGGCGGCAGATTCTCAAAATTGCCTCAAACATTTTTTCGTTTCTGTAGGGAGTTTCGATAAAAAGCTGGGTCTGGTCTTCTTTGTACATTCTGTTTTCGAGCTGTTTAAGCTTTGACTCGCGTTCGCCGTTTTTGACAGGAAGATAACCGTTAAAAGCAAAATTCTGTCCGTTAAAACCGCTCGCCATAATCGCCATAATCATTGAATTTGGACCTGTCAGCGGAATTACTTCAAGATTTTTTTTATGGGCAATCTCAACAGCCCTGCTTCCGGGATCTCCTACGGCAGGGCAGCCGGCGTCGCTCAAAACTCCCATCGGTTCGCCTTTTTCAAGAAAACTTAAAATCTTGCTTAAATCTTTTTTTTCGTCTGTGTGCTCGCTTAGTTCAGTAAAAGTACATTCATCTATCGGAAAATTCTTATCAAGTTCAATCAAAAATCGAACTGCGCACTTCCTGCTTTCTACAATAAAATGCCGTATATTTTTTACTGTTTCGATATTTTTTGTTGGAATAACGCTTTCAATTTCTGTGTTTTCGCCAAGTTTGTTCGGAATTAAATAAAGGGCTGGTTTCATAAAAACCATTATAAAATTTGCCGAAAAAAATTGCAATTTTAGAGATTTGTAGTAAAAATGATTTACAGAAGAAACCTCTTTATATTTTTTTTGTTCTACAATTGATAATATCGAGAATTTTTCAATAGAAAATATTATAATATAGGGAAACTGTTTTATCTGATTCAGTTTTTATTTTCAGGTAAAAATACAGGAGTTTATGTATGTTAAAAAAAATTATCGTATCAGCCGTTTTATGTGCTGGTGCAGCCTTGTATGCGTATAATCCTCCGGCAGGCGGACAAAATCTTCTTCGCATTTCTTCTCCGGAACTTTTGAGTGAGGGATCTTCTGCTGCTGGCGGAGCTTTGTATTCGGTTTCTCCGGATTCTGTCGTAAATAATCCTGCTCTTACGGCTTTTGAACAGCGTGCTGTTTTAAATCTTTCAGGAACAATGCTTTTTGACAGCAAGGACGAATCTGATAAATCTGTCGGCGGAGCTTTTGAAGGCGGTATTCTTCTTCCTTCGAGATGGTGCGTTTCTTCATTTTTAGTTCAGGGCGTTTTTGTGCCGTTTTATGATATGCACTTGGGAAATTCTTTTAACTTTACGGCAAATGTAGCAAAAGATGTGACTGACAAACTTTCTGTTGGAGTGAGCGCCGAGCTCGGAGTTTTTTATGGTCATAATTCTGACTGGCGTGGCGGCGTAAATTTGGGCGCTTTTTATGACTTCGGCGAAGCTGGATTTTTAAAAGACATTCGTTTTGGCGCAGTTCTGTTAAATATTGGAAAACAGCTTGGAAATACGACTGTTCTTGGAATTACAGGCAGCGAAGCGTCTGAATGGCCGGGAATTGCAACTCCAAAAATAGGAGCGGCCGCAACCTTCTTTGAGCAAAACAATTTTAAGGCTGGAGCAAGCCTTGATTTTTCTTTTCCTTCGTTCCAGAATTTTGTGTGCGATGCAGGACTCCAGTTGCTTTTTGCTGACATTATAAAAGTAAGTTCTTCGTGGGAATACGACGCCAGGGAATTTTCTGAGGGTTCAAAAAATATCTTGCCTTCTGTCGGAGTAAGTTTCCAGTTCAAATTTAATTCCAAGAACGGCTCTCTTTTGGCAAAAAAAGGCTGGGAACAGAGCGAAATGACTGTAAGCGGTGCCTGGAAGCAGCTTTACAAAAACGTGAATGCAGTCAGCGCCGGAGCAAAAATCAACCTTGGACTTAAAGACACCCAGGCTCCAGAAATTATCCTTTGGGGAGAAAAATAGTTATGAATAAAAAATATTTTTTTGCAGCATTGGCACTTGCTTTTTCAGCATCGGTTTTTGCAGAAAAAGGCCCGGTTTATATTTCTCCAAACAACGATGGCGTTCTGGACGTCCTTGAAGTTCCTCTTCAGATAAAAGAAAAACGCTACGTGACCGAATGGAGCTTTACCGTAAAAAACGAAAAGGGCGAAGTTGTCCGCACAATCGGAAATAAAGAAAAACGTCCTGAAAAACTCGGACTCAAAAAGTTTTTTAAGCAGCTTGTTGCTCCAAAAACTGGTGTGACAATTCCAGAAACTGTAGTTTGGAACGGCGTCATGGACAACGGCGAAACCGCTCCAGACGGAACATATTACTATTCTTTCAGCGCAACAGACGACAACCAAAACACTGCTTCTACAAGAGAATTTGTCGTAATCGTTGACAATACAGCTCCAGAAATTGAGCTTGTTCAGCCAAGCCAGGATGCAAAAATCTTTGGTGAGGGAGCAAAATCTGTTCTTACAATAAAACAGTCTGGTTCACTTGAAGATTTGTGGACTGGAACTTTTTACGATTCTGTCGGAGTTCCTGTACGCGTGTTTAAATGGACAGAAAGCGAACCTTTGAAATTTGATTGGGCCGGAACTGACGACAACGGTGTTTTTGTAAAAGACGGCGTCTATTCTTATAGAATTACCGCAACAGACCGCGCAGGAAACGTTTCTGCGCCGGCTATGATTTCAAATATCATTTATTCCGCAGAAAAACCTGCTGTAAACATCACTCTCAGCGGAAACAGATATTTTTCTCCAAATGGCGATGGCGTAAACGATGCTGTTTTATTCAATGTAAAAATTCCTGCTCCAAATCAGGCAAAAACCGGAAACAAACTTGTTGAGTGGAAGGTTGCAATCGAAGACAAGAACGGAAACGCGATCCGCACTTATTCGGGAACTGACAATCCTCCGGAAAATATTGAATTTGACGGAAAAACTGACTCTGAACAGGTTGCTCCAGAAGGAACTTACTATGCGAAGGTTACGGCGAAATATCTCAACGGTTTTGAACCGGATCCTTTAAAGTCTCCTGTATTCACTCTCGACAACACCGCTCCAACTGCGACTGTAACAATAAAAAATTCAACTTTCTCTCCAGACGGAGATGGCAATCTTGATTTGCTCGAAATTGCACAGGCGACAGTAAGCAATTCGCTTTCGCCGGTTTCGGACTGGACAGGAACAATTTTTGATTTAGAGGGAAATGTCGTAAAGAAGTTTGAATTTGGTTCATATTTGCCGGAAAAATTAAACTGGGACGGACTTGATTCAAGAAATATTCTTTCAAAAGACGGAAATTATAAATACGTTTTGACTGCAAACGATGCCGCAGGAAATTCAACAAAAATCGAATCTCCTCACTTTGCGCTTGATACAAGCAAAACCGAACTTATTCTTACTGTAAGTCCTGCCGCATTCAATCCGGCTTCGGCAAGCGTAAAATTTGTTCCGGTAGTAAAGAGCGGCGAAGTAGAGCATTATTCTCTTGAAATCCGTGGCGAAAACGGAGAGCTGGTTTGGGCTCAGAATGCACAAAAATCTCTTCCTTCAGAAATAAAATGGAACGGTCTTGCCTCGAACGGAAGCCGCTGTGCAGACGGAAGTTATTCTGCAAAACTTTCTGTAAAATCTAAAAACGGTTCCGAGGCTTCTGCTTCAAGCCAGCCGTTTACAATTGACAGCATTGCGCCTTCAATCGAAATTTCTGTTCCTTATACAGTATTCTCCCCAGACGGAGACGGAAACAGGGATGTTGTTCCTGTGACTGTAAATTCATCTTACGAAGAAAAATGGACTGCAAAAATTGTTGATTCAAAGGCCACTGTTGTAAAATCTTACGAATGGAAGGGCAAGGTTCCGAATTTCGAATGGGATGGAACGGACGACAGCGGAAACAAGGTTGTGGACGGTCTTTACAAGATTGTATTTGCTTCGGTTGATGCCGCAGAAAACCGTGCCGATGCAGAAATTGCCGGTCTTAAAGTTGACAAGCGCGAAACAAAGGCTTATGTGACTGCTGATCTTGAATACTTTGCTCCAAACGGAGATGGAATTGCCGATATTCAGAAATTTACTGTAAGAACGAGTGTTGCCGATGGAATTTCTGAATGGAAATTTGCAATTACAAGCGCAGAAGGCAAGGTTGTAAGACAGTGGACAAACGAGCAGTCAAAAGATTTGCCAGCCGTAATAAATTGGGACGGAACCGATGCTGACGGAAAAGTTGTCGAAGGCGTATTTACCGGAAACCTTTCAATTTCTTACGAAAAGGGAAATATTGTAAATGCCGTTTCATCTGCATTTATCTGTACTGTAACTCCTCCTCAACTTTCTGTAAAAACAGCGCCTCGCTACTTCTCTCCAGACAATGACGGCGAAGACGATGACCTTTACATTCAGCTAAAAGGAAACAGCACTGTTCCATTAAAGAACTGGTCATTTGTCGTAAAAGATCCAGAAAACGGAAAAACATTCTGGTCTGTAAACGGAAAATCAACGATTACAGAACGGCTTGTATGGGACGGACGCGGAAACAACGGGGAACTTGTTCAGTCTGCAATGGATTATCCTTATGTATTTACAGCAACCGACACTCTCGGCATGACAAGTACTGTAGAAGGAAAAATCAGCGTAGACGTTCTTGTAATCCGTGTTGGCGATGTTCTCAAGATGGCAGTTCCATCAATCATCTTCCGTTCAGACGCAGCAGACTTTAAGACCGAAGATGAGCTAAAAGGCGGAATTACACTTGCTCAAAAGACAAACAACGAACGCGTTCTTAAGAGAATTGCAGAAATTTTGAACAAATTCAAAAATTACACTGTAACAATCGAAGGTCATGCAAACAACGTTTCTGGAACTGAAGCAGAAGAAACTCAGGATACTGTACAGTACGGAAAAGCCCTTAAGCCTCTTTCTCAGGAACGTGCAGAGTTTGTAAAAGAACAGCTCAAGAAAAACGGAGTGGATTCTGCCCGTCTTACAGCTGTCGGCCGCGGTGGAAGTCAGCCAGTTGTTGCAAGAAGCGACAAAGACAACTGGTGGAAAAACCGCCGTGTTGAATTCATTCTTAACAAATAAAATTTAAACTTATACAAAAGCGGACTTGTTAAAAACTAAGACTTGCAGCGATTTTGGTAAAAAAAAGCCAATCGCTGTTAAAAATAAAACTTGTTTGACAGTCCGCTTTTTTTCTGGAAAAATTACAAAATGTGCCTGTCCTTAAAAGAAAAAATCATTTTACTTGCTGATAAATATGAAACTCCTGAATTTTTGCAAAAAGATCCATCTCAGTTTATGCATAAATTTTTGCCTCAGAACGGTGGAACTGTCAGAGATGCGGAAGTTGTCGCTTTTTTGTCGGCAAATCTGGCGTTTGGAAGGCGGGATCAGATTCTTTCTCACATTCAAATTATTCTCGACAAGATAAAAGAATCAAAAAAATCTCCGGCTCAATGGGTTTTGGACGGAGAATATGAAAAAATCTTTGATGAAAGCAAAAAATCGTTTTACAGAATGTACACTTTTTTGGATATGAAGAATTTTTTTAGGAATTTACAGATTTTTTTAAGTCAAAAAGAAACTTTGGGCGAATTTTTTAAGGAAAAATGGGAAAATTCAATAAAAAATATTCAAAACAAAGAAGAGATTTTTCTTCATTCTGTTATTGCAGAAAGTTTTTGCGGTGAATGTGCCTTGATTTGCCGTTCAAAAAACGGAGCCGCAAAAAAATTGAATATGTTTTTAAGGTGGATGGTTCGCGAAAACTCGCCTGTTGATTTAGGTTTGTGGAAATGGTACGACAAAAACAGGCTTTTAATTCCATTGGACACTCACGTAATGCAGGAAGCCGTAAAATTTTCACTTATCGAAAAAACTTCTTCTGGAAAAATTCCTTCTGCAAACTTAAAAACCGCGGTTGCGCTGTCCAAAAAAATGAGTGAGTATTTTCCGGGAGATCCTGCACGCGGAGATTTTGCACTTTTTGGTCTTGGCGTTGACAATTAAAAAAAATGCCTGCGCAAAAAAGCACAGGCACTTTCTTAAAGTTTGTATTCCGAATTTGAGGACGTCTTACAGGACGTTTTTTTTAGCTCAAATCCGAAATGGCAGTATTAAAAACATTTTTTAGAAAATGTATGTCATAAATACACCGCTTGACCAGCACTTGCGGTTTTCGCCGTCAAATGCAGTTCTCTGTTCAAAGTCGGCATAAACTGCAAAAGTTGTATTTTTTGAAAAATCGTATGTAAGTTCCGGGCGGAGATTTAAAACATGGCCGCCGTTCCAGTCTTTTGAAACTTTGTAATCAGCCCAGCGGTCGTCTTTTGAACCCTGTGCCCAAGAGCCCCACAAATTGAATCCCGTTTTGTTGTTAATTGCAAACGAAAGTGTTGCTCCTGTGTACCAGGCAAAATCGTAATGGCTGTTTTCAAAGAAGTTTAAGCCGATTTCCGGGCGGAGGTTGATTTTTGTGTTTGGAATTATAAAGTTGATTGCAGCTCCTAAACCGTAGGCTTCGTCATCGTCTGCGTCAGAAAACAGGGAATCTGCCACAATGTAAAGGTCAAGAATAAAGTTTTTTGCTCCGATTGTAGCGCCCGAATAGAAATTCGCCTTTTCTTCAAATGCTCCTTCGAGTGTAGCGGCAATGCTGAGCCAGTTTACTGGTGCGACTTGAATACCAAGGTTTACAGCAGGATCGTCTGTGTTGAATCCGTTTGGAATTGCGGCTCCGATCTGAAATTTCAAGTCTTTTGAATTGTAATTGTATCGCACACCGAGAGCACGTTTGGCGTATTTGTTTGCATAAGGAATGAATCCTACAACATCGGCAGAACCTGGTTTGTCAACATTGAATTTATAAGAACCGGTAGCTTCAGAAGAAGTCTGGAATGCGCTGCCTGATCTGTCATCGTAAGATGTTGAAAAACCACCCTGACGGACGTGAGCGTCTGATTCCCAAAGCCAGTTTCCGTAACGAGGAGCCGGACCTACCTGCCAGTTGAGTTTTGTTCCAACGCCAATATCAAAATTCTTTTTAGGATGCCAGATAAAATTTACATAGTAAGAATCCTGAATCGTATTTGAAACATTTGCCTGATTATTCAGAATTGTGCCAGTAGCTGTTCCAACCGCATAAGCATCTGTTGACAAAGTTTTGTCACCTGCATGATATGAAGAGCTTCCTCTTGTGCCGTATTTGAGCGAAAGAGGGTTGCCGTTTGAAGTTCCAAAAACAAAATTATCTACATCGCCTTCGTTGTCGTAATTTGCAAGAAAACTCCAGTTGAGCATGCCTTCAATGGTAAAATTTCCGCGGTCAAATCTTGCCTGGAAAGTATCTGTAAAACCGTAAAATGTCGCGCTGCCGTCGATTGGTGCTCCAAAACCAATCCAGGCCGTGTTTTTCATCTGCTGTGAACTTAAAACCTGTGCGCTTGCAACAGCTGTTCCAAAAATTACGGCAGATAAAACTGTTAAAATTTTCTTCATTTGCTTTTCCTCCGGAATTAAATTAAAAAATAGCATTTTATTCGTTCTGCTATTTTACCGTATTTTAAAATTATAATACTTTTGGAGTTTTTGTGTCTGTTCTATGTATGTTTTCACTTATAATATTTTGTGATATAATCTTTTTCATTATATTTTTAGTAACTGTCGCAAGCCAGTGACGGATTAGGAGATATTATGGCAAAAGAAGAAAAGACTGCGGTTGATCCGCATGCATGTACGCTCGACAAAATCATTTCGCTCTGCAAAAGACGCGGTTTTGTTTATCAGGCTTCGGAAATTTACGGCGGTCAGGCTGGTGCTTGGGATTACGGTCCTTTGGGTGTAGATTTTAAACGCAATATTCAGAATGCGTGGTGGAAAGAAATGACTCAGCTTCACGACGATGTTGTTGGTCTTGATTCTGCAATTTTCCAGCATCACACAACATGGAAGGCTTCTGGCCACGTAGATCATTTTTCAGACCCAATGGTTGACTGTCTTGAATGTCAGGCCCGTCACCGTGCAGATAAATTGATTGAAGATTTTGTTGCCGCTAATCCAGACAAAGACCCTGGAAAACCGGTTGATACAATGACTCACGAAGAAATGAAGGCTTACATCGATGCAAACATCGACTGTCCTGCCTGCCATTCAAAAAACAAAAAATACACGGCTGTCCGCGAATTCAACCTCATGTTCAAAACATATCAGGGACCGATTGCCGATGAAAGTCATTTGATTTACCTTCGTCCAGAAACTTGTCAGGGAATTTTTACTGATTTTAAGAACATTGTGCAGTCAAACCGCATGAAAATTCCTTTTGGCGTTGCACAGGTTGGTAAATCTTTCCGCAACGAAATCATCTTTAAAAACTTTATCTTCCGTACCTGCGAATTTGAGCAGATGGAAATGGAATATTTCTGTAAGCCTGGAACAGAAGACGAAACTTTTGAACGCTGGAGAAAAGAGCGCTGGGCATTCTACCTTAAATACGGTATTGCAGAAAATCACTTGAAATGGCATCACCACGACAAACTTGCACATTACGCAAAAGATGCTTACGACGTTACTTACAAATTCCCAATCGGCTTTGAAGAAGTTGAAGGCGTTCACTCAAGAACAGACTTTGACCTTTCTCAGCACCAGACATTCTCTAAAAAAGATATGTCTTACATCGATCAGGAAGACGGAAACAAAAAATATGTTCCTTATGTAATCGAAACATCTGCCGGACTTAACCGCAACTTCCTCATGTTCTTGTGCGAAGCTTACGAAGAAGAAAATGTCGGAAAAGACGGAAAAGAAGATTACCGCACAGTTCTTCACCTCGATCCTCGCCTTGCTCCTGTCACAGTCGCTGTCCTTCCACTTATGAAAAAAGACGGACTTTCAGAAAAAGCAAAGGAAATTCAGCATCTCTTAAAAGAGGATTTTGTTACAGATTTCGATACTTCTGGTACAGTCGGAAAACGCTATCGCAGACAGGACGAAGTTGGAACTCCATTCTGTGTAACAGTTGATTACGACACAATTACCGAAAAGAAAGAAGACGGTTCTGCAAATGAACTTTTTGACACCGTTACTGTCCGCTTCCGCGACTCAATGGAACAGGAAAGAGTAAAACTCTCTGACCTGCACGCCTTCCTTTTTAACGCAATTAAAAATTACAAGCCTGTTGTAAGAGATTAAAAAAAATAGGTTGCCGGAAAAATATTTTTTTTGAATTATGTTTTTCTGACAGCCTTTCTTTCTGTTTTTATGGATTATGTAGCCCTAGGAAAATCTAATCTTCTCGTAAGCCGAACTGCATTGGGAGCAATGGCTTTAGCAAATGTTTCTGACGATGAGCAGGCTTCTCAAATTATAAGCAGCGCTTATGAAGGTGGAATCAATTTTTTTGACACGTCGCGGACAAGCGAAGAAAGCGAAAAACGCCTCGGAAGCGCCCTTCATGGTGCAATCAGAAAAGATATTTTTATGGCGACAAAAACAAGAGCCACTGATTGCGATGAACTTTCCCGCGATATTGAATTGAGTCTTGCCGCCTTAAAAACAGATTATATCGACCTTTATCAATTGGATAATCCTTCTTTTTTGCCAAAGCTCGGAGGAAAAGATAAAATCGTCGAAAAACTTTTGAACCTTAAAAAGCAAGGCATAATTCACCATATTGGAATTTGCACAGAAAATTTTGACATGGCGCGCAATTTATTGAATGACGACGGTCCCTGGGAAACTTTGCAATATCCTTTTAACCTTTTGTGTCCTCTCGAAGTTCAGGAACTCGTTCTCGACTGCCGCGAAAAAGACATCGGTTTTATTGCAATGCAGCCGTTGTGTGGAGGCGTTGTCCAAAACATTCCTCTTGCGCTGGGATTTTTTAGCCAGTTTGATTCCGCAGTTCCAGTTTGGGGCGCCCACAGTCAGGAAGAACTGCAACAGATTCTATATTTTACAGAAAATCCGCCTGTAATTGATGAAAAATTTGAGCAGGAACTCGAAAAAGCAAGATTCTTTTTTAATTAGTTCAAATTTTTTCTGTTCTAAATTCTTCTTTATTTTTGAATATTCATCGTTTTGAGCATATCCTGAGTTTCCTGTTTGTTTAAAACCCGGACAATTTTGTTTTTGTCGTTGTCAGTTTGAATCGTAACTGGATTTCCAAAGGAATCCTTTTCGCCAAGAAGGGAAACAATCGGGTTTCCTGGAGAATCTGGACTTGCGTCCGTAACCTGGGCAATTTTTCCGTTGACAAGGTAAACCCACGCTCCAATTGGAAAAAGCGAAAGAGAGTAGAGAAGCGCCTTGATTACAGTGTCGTCAAACTGTTTTCCTTCATTTTTAAGAATTTCGACCATGGCGGCGTAAGAAGAGCGGGCCTGTCTAAAATGTCTTGGAGCGGTAATTGCTTCAAAACTGCATGCTACACCGATAATCTTTGCAAAAATGTCAATCTGGCTTCCTTCAAGGCGGCGAGGGTAGCCTGAACGGTTTTCGCGCTCATGATGCTCTAAAATCCCAAGTTGAATTTGAGTTGGAAAATTGTTTTCTTTTACAATGTTAAATCCCAAAACCGCATGTGTCGCGAGTTTTTGTCTTTCAGACGGAGAAAGCCGTCTGTCTGTCATATAAAGCTGCGGCGGAAGGCGGATTTGACCAATTTCGTGCAGAATGCAACAAACTCCCAAATCTACGATTTTTGAAAGAGAAAATCTAAGTTGAAGCGCAATTACGATTGCAATTACGGTCGAGCGCATGCTGTGGCTTATAAGATAGTTTTTTGTAATTGTATCTTGAGAAGGCGTAATTCGCAGAACATAACGGCGGTTTTCTTTTATAAAAATGCACAGTTCTTTGACCGTTTCTGAAAGTTCTGTGTAATTTAAAGTTTTGTGGGTTGCATAGCGCGTATAGACAGCGGTTATATAATTCATGTATTCGTTATAAACAGTTTGAACAACGTCCATCCTCGATTTTTCGTTGTTTGCAAGGCTTAGTTTTGCGTCTTTAATCGCTTTTTTTGCATTTTCGCCAATTTGCGGCTTTTTATCCGAATCGTCCAGTTCAAGATCGTCAATAGAAACGTTTTTAAAATCTTCCGGAGCTGTTTTTACAGGAGCAGAAATTTGTTCAACTCCCTGAGAGCCTTCCGAATAAACGGTTTTAAATCCCCATTCAAGAATCGTTTTTTTTAGCGAATCCGTAAACGGGCACAAAGAGTTTAAAAGCAGAAAATTTTTATCAATTAAAAGGTCGCTGTTAAAAAATGAGTTGTCTTTTATTGTCGAAACTAAAAACGAATTCATATTGATATTATCGGCAGAATTCAGCAGATTATTAAGTTTTTAATGGGTGGCTTTTTGTTCAGCTCCGCTTCACAAAAACCGGGCTGTCCGTGGCTGCGGCGTCTTTCGCGCCTCCGGTGCTTTGCACACGCTTCGCGTCCACTCCCATCCCTGCCACAAAACAAAAAAAAGAGAAGAAAACTTTCACTTTTTCTTCTCTTTTTTTACATGGAAAGCCGGTTATTCGGCGCGTCTTTTATTTTTACAGGGCGTCTGGATGTTTGAAAAGCCTAAAAAGGTTTTTCACGTCCTGTTGTTTCAACCAAAGACATTTAAATTATCGTTCTTTTGTAAATCCGACTTTAGTGTTTTTTGAAAGAAAATCATTTTTTTGCAAAAATTGTTGATATTGGCGCACGGATTTCATCAATTCTTCGTATACAATCTTTGAACGCGCAAAAACTGCGGAAAATTTGTCTGTTGGTAAAATTTGCGAACTGAAAATTTCGTTGAGTTTTGCTTCAGTCGGAAAAACAAGCGAGGCAATTTGTGTAAACTGAGAATTTCGCAATTCAAAATCAGTTTGCTCAAGAAGTTTTAGAGCCTTTTGAATTTTTTCTGCAGAAAGATTTTTGTCGGAAATTGTTTTTTCGCAGGTAAAAAATGCTTTTTTTGCAAGCGAATAAAGGTTTTCAAGGCCAGTTTCGAGTTCTTCAAATACAGCGTTAAAATTCTGCAAAAGCTTTTGCTGTTCGCAGTCCGGCCTTTGAGATTTTTTTTCGGCTTCAAAAAACTGTTTTCGGAGGCTAATTTTTTCCTCCTGTTTGAGCAAGGTCTGGACATCTGCGCAGTAAAAACCTGGAATTTCAAGGGAAGTTTTGCTGAGCGAAAAAGAGGCCGTTTCCGGATATTTTTGAGCCTGGCTTTCAAACCACCAGGCAAACATCTTCATTTTTGAATCCGTAACGATTGTGTTTTTTTCGTAATCTTGTCCTAAAACAGGGTTTGCCGCAAAAATTGAAGTTGAAAGCATTTTTTCGGCAGAATTCAACCTTGTGCTTGAAAGATGCGCTTTTTCTTCAAAAAGAGAACCTCTGATATGTGTAATTTTTTTTGGATAACCCAAATCAAGTCCTGCGCAATAAATTTCTTTTGCTCCGGTTATCCTGCAAAAATCCCAGGCCGTTGTGGCAACTGAGCCTCCGCTTCCAAGTTTTCCTTTTTGACCGAGTTTTTTTTCAAAATACTGGCCGAGCGGAAAAAGCGATGAGCACAAGACGGTTTTTCGGCAGTTAAAGCGGTAAACTGGCGGGCAGACGGCGGATTCTGTAATCAAAACGCTGGACTTGCTTTTTAGGCCTGCAATGTGCCTGTATGCGTAGTATTGCGGATCTGTAAGGACAATAAAATCGGGCTCGAGCCCTGCTTTTAGGCAGGCGCTCAAGGCTGTGTCGACAGCAACTGTCAGACAGCGTTTTTTTAATTCTTTTAAAAAAGGCAGAATTTCTGAAAGTCCAGGACCTGCGGCAATCAAAAGACAGGGCAGGTCTGGCGGACAGGCATTTTTGTAAATGTTTATTCCGTCCAAAGCAGCCAAAAACGGCAGGTTAAAGCAGGAATTTCTTAGCCAGAGTTTTGAAAATTTTTCGAGCGTAGAAGTGTTTATTTTTTGTTTTTGCTGATTGCGCTTAAAAAGAGAATGAAGGGATTCAAAATATTCTTTTGAATGTTGTGTCTGCGCCTTGTTTTCTATGAGCGCCGTGTGCGAAAATGGCGCAGAATGTTCTGTCAGCGTAATTACATCGTGGAGCTCTGCCTGCAAAAGAACAATCAGTTTTTTGTGCTTAAACAGCGGTTCAAAATCTGTGTATTTTAAGGCTGCAAAAAAATATTCGGGTTTTGGTTCTACGATTATTATCGAGTCTTCAGGAAAATTTTTTGCCCATTCTAAAGGGGCGTAGCCAAGTCCCATCGAAAAAAAAACGGCGCATTCTGTCTGTTCGGTTTTTGCATTTTTGACGGCTAAAAAAGCTTCTTTTTTTGGCGCATACGACGAATGAAGAAAAATTCCGTTTTCTTTGGCGGTAAGTTCTCCGTTTTTTGAGAGAACAACTTGCCAAAAATCAAAATCAGGTTCTTTTTGTTCATTTAGAGGAAAAGTTTTTTCAAGCTGTTCCGAGAGAAAACAAAAACGCGTCTTAAAAAGAGAAATGTTTTTATTCCAAAAAGAGTTCAATTTCGGTGTCCTGTGTGAGCGGAACTCCAGGTTCAGGCGTCTGATCTGTAACCCAGCCTTCGCCGTTGATTTTAATTTTTAAATCAGAGCGGTTCAGCAATGGCAGGAGATTTCTTTTTGGAAGCCCCTTAAAATCTGGAACAGTTTTGTCGATTTGAATTTCCGCATCGTTTTGAATTTTTATAAGTCCTGAATGTGCAAGGCTTGCTGCTCCTCCGCGGCTCATTCCCAGATGGTCGATTATTACGCTTGCCGCTTCGCCGATAACAGGAGCAACAATTCGTCCGGCGTAAGTCTCTCCTTTTGCCTTTTCAATTACAATATAGAGAATTACTTCCGGATTTTCGGTCGGAAAAATTGCAATACAGTTAGAGATAAAGTCTGTTTTTGAATATCCGCCGTTTACCGGATCGGCCATTTGTGCAGTTCCAGTTTTTACTCCGATTGAAATATCGCTCAAATTTGCTCTTGAGCCGGTTCCTGTCTGTGCGACAGTTTGCATGCAGCTCAAAATGTATCTTGAAGTCTGCCCGTTTATTATCTGCGGTTTAAAATTTGGAGAGTGGGTGTATTCTTCAACTCCTGCCTGATTTGTAATTTTTTTGATTAAAGTAAGCTGAACAGGAATTCCGCCATTTGCAATTGCAGTTGCGGCTTCGACCATTTGCAGCGCACTTACGGAAATCTCCTGTCCGATTGCAATTGTCGGTTTTGAGCGGGCAGACCAGAATCTGTCGCTGGTATTGCGGACTGCTCCTGCTGTTTCTCCGGGAAGTTCTATTCCAGTTTTTGAACCAAAGCCAAAGCTTCTAAGTCTGGACAAAAACTGTTCGCTTTCAATTTTTTCGGACATTTGCGCCAAAGCATCGTTGCACGAAAATTTGAGCGCTTCTCTGGCGGTAATCCATCCGTGGTGGTCAAGACAGGTGATTTTTATTCTTTCGCCGCTGGATGTCTTTTTTTCGTAAATGCCATCGCAGTAAAAAGTATCGTTTTCAGAAATCGCGCCTGAGTCAAAAAAAGCCGAAATTGAAAAAATCTTGAAAACAGAACCCGGTTCATAACTTTCGGTTGCCGGCAAATCTTTCATTTGGGCTGGAGTTGCCTTTGAATATTCATTTAAATCTGCCGACGGAAGCGAAATGTAAGAAATAATTTCTCCAGTTTTTGCTTCTGCCGCAACCATCATCAAACTTGCCGCATGAGTCTGTTCAATCGCATTTTGCGCAATTTTTTCCAGTTTGAACTGGAGGTTTGCATCAATCGTCAGATAAATATTTTTTCCTTCAACATCAATCGGGGCGTCTGGATTTACAGGGGGCGAAAGCAGGTTTTGTTCTGTGTATTCAATTCCTGCAAGACCGGTTCCGTCGCTTCCCATGTAGCCGATTACCTGGCTTGCAAGTTCCTTTTCCGGATATATTCTTCCGGGAACTCTGTCAAACCTGACCGCCGAAAAAAGTCCGTTTTTGTCTGTAATTTCTTTTAAAATTTCATAATCGTTTTGGTCGATTTTTTTCTTGAGGTAAACAAAATTTGAATCTGCATTGGCAGAAATTGTGTTTGCCAGCTGATGCTCATCGATTTTTAGAACTGGCGAAAAAAGTTTTACAAAATTTCCCAAGTCTTTGATTGCAGAAGGCGTTACTCCGACATGATAAAAATTTGTCGGAACAGCGAGAGGTTTTCCGTTTTTGTCTAAGATTGAGCCTCTCTGCACAAGCTGAGAATAAGTTTTTGTTTCCGGTGTTTTTTTTAAGGCAAGAACCGCATACTTGAAGAAAATATAACCTGTAAACAGGGCTAAAACGATGCAAAATATCAAAACTCGCCTTTTGTTGAAGTATCCGTTCATTTGCATAAAACTTTTCCCAACACATTTTTTACGGAAACAAAACCGTAATCACGCGAATCAACCGAAACTTCATAATTGTCGCCGACCGCCAGAATATAACCTTCTGGAACCTGAGCCGCGTCTTTTAGCCGCATATACTGGCTTTCTGTAAGCGGAATTTCATTGTCTCCAACTTTTACAGTATATATTGGATTTGATGAATATTCTAGTGACTGGCCTTCGCAGGCAACGCACCTTTTTACGACTATTTTGTTGTTATATAAATAAATGACAACATCACCAGCCTTAGGCTCCTTCCATTGGACTAAAAGCGAATTTGAGAAAGGCTTGATAATTCCGTAAGCGAGTTTGTTTACAACGACAGTTGATTTGTCGTGAATTGCGCTTTCCATGGAAGTTCCAGAAACGTGGAGAATTTCAACTGCAAAAAGTTTTACGATAAAACCCAAAAAAAGACCGCAGCAGGTTATAAAAATTATAGATTTATTTGTTGAGGATAAATTTGACTTAGACATCTTTTTTCTAATATAACGAATTTTGCGTTCCGATAATAGACGTATGCAGATAATCAGTTATGTTGGCAGCGCTCCAAAATCGAGAAGTTCTGCCAGAACCAAAAGTTTACTTTTAAAATTCAGAAGAAAGGCTTTTAAGTTTTCGGAGTTTGAACATTCTAAAAAAGTTTTTTCAGGAGCACGCGCTGTTCCATCTTTTTCGTTTTCTGTTCCCTCTGTAAATTTCAGGAGTCTGATTCGTCCTGCACGCTTAAAAAGAATCTGCATCTTTTTGTTGCTTTGTCTTTTCGTTCCTTATTTTTCTGTAAAAATTTTAAACTATTCTCAGACTTTTACAGGTCCTTTGGAAATGGGAGAAACTTTTTCTAGCGAAATTGAAAACTTGAACAGCGCAATGTCAAAATTCGCAATGGCTTGTTCAGAAGCAAGTTTTGACGAAAACGGAAATGTTCTTTCTGACGATGGAAAAATCCTTACGCCAAGTTCTGTAGGACTGGCAAAGGCGATTTCTTATCAGTCATACAAGGTAAAGAGCGGAGATACAATCAGTTCGATTGCCTTGAAATTTGGCCTTACAAATATTTCGACTTTGATTTCTGTAAACGGAATAGACAATGTCCGGACTCTTATGGCAGGACAGAAAATCCGTGTTCCAAATCAGGACGGAATTGTTTATACGATTTCAAAAGGTGATTCTTTAAATTTGCTTTCTGTAAAATACCATGTGAGCGTTGAAGAAATTCTTGATGCGAATGAGCTTACAGATGAAATTCTTTCAGTTGGAAAAGAACTTTTTATTCCCGGCGCAAGAATGGATTCTGCGTCCCTCAAAAAAGCTATGGGCGAACTTTTTATCTGTCCGATTTCCCAAAGCTATAAAATTTCAAGTTATTTTGGCCATCGTGCTGATCCTTTTACCGGAGTCCCTTCAAACCACACTGGCGTAGACCTTGCCTGTCCGACTGGAACTCCTGTAAATGCCACAATGAGCGGAAAAATTGTTCAGCTTGGCTGGAGCAATATCTTCGGAAATTATGTTATAATCAATCACGGAAACGGTTATCAGACTCTTTACGGCCATATGTCAAAAATTTTGTGCCGGAACGGTCAGAATGTGAGCCAGGGAACGAGAATTGGACTTGTCGGTTCAACAGGATATTCAACTGGACCGCATCTGCATTTTACGGTCTACAAAAATGGCCGTCTTGTAGATCCTTTGTCATTGCTGAAGAGGTAAAAAAAATGAAAGCGGTTTGTGTTTGCGGTTGCTGCGGAAGAACTATTGATAAGGAATTTCTTTATTGTCCATGGTGCGGTCAGGAAAAAATGCACGATAAAAAAGATTCATTTGAAGCGATATTCAAAAATCTTGAAGAAAAACAGGCGGAAGACAGGGCAAGACGCGTTGTTGCTCTTGAACAAAAACTTGACGCCCTTGACCGCGACCTTTCGATTCTGGCTCTGAGCGTGGAGATGGCCAAGTGAAAAACTTAAAAAAAATTTTGTCAGCCGTTTTTTTTTCAATCTCATTTTGCGCTTTTTCAGAAATCTCATTTGAAAATCCGGAAATAAACTCTCAGGATAAAATTCTTTTTACAATAAAACAAAGCATTACTGGAAGCCCGTCTTATTCAACTGCTTTTTCTGCCGATGCAAAAACTCTTTTGCCTGCAAAAATTTTAACCTGCTATCCGGAAAAAATGGAATTGCTTTCAAAAGGCTCTGTCTTGCAGGTTAGAAACAGATGGGGAACTGCAAGGTATTCATTTTCGGATTCGACTCTTTCGTGGACTTCCCGTGCGGATTCAATTCCGGAAACTGCTCAGATTTTAAGTCCGCAGATTGCAAGTCCAGACGGCAAATGGCTCTGCTACATAAAAAAAACTGGAATTGCAGAAGGTGAGCTGATTTTAAAAAACGCCTCGACTTTGCAAGAAACTGTTTTGGACAAGAATTCGCATCCGAATTACGAGAAAATTCCTGTAAAATGGAATTCGGACAGTACAATTTTTGTTTACGAAAAAAACGGCAATGTTTATTTTTGTGAACCGAAAGCCGCCTTTCAAAAAGTCCAGCTTGCCGAAAAATTCCGCTTAATCGGTCGTGGAAACATAAATTCTGTCTGCTGGGCAAATTCAAAAAATTTGATTTATATTGCACGCGATTTAATTTATAGAATAAGTTCAAATGAACTTTATACGCGCGGTCTTTATTCTTCCGTAATCGAACCGGGAACAGTCTGCGGTCGTCTTCCTGTGGTTTTTGACGAAAAACACGATGAATTTTCTGTAAACTCAAAGGCTTCGGCGATTATTTTCATTCAATCTAAAAAAATCATAAATCTTTTTAAATTGAACGAGTCCGGCTTTGAATATGTAAATCCTGTTGTTTCAAAAACTGTGACTGGAGCCGGCGGAACTGTAACTGCCTTAAAAGTTTTTTGGACAAGCGACACAAAATGCGTTTTATGGCTCAGCTTGCTTTCTTACGAAAACGGTGCGCAAATATCGGCATTTTACAGCCTTGGAAATGAATTAAAATTCCTTTCTTCGACAGATTCTGTAATCGAGCCTCAGCTGTCGCCTGACGGAAAAAAAATCTGCTTTGCAAAGGAAAATTCTCTTTTTGTTTTTGAAGCGAATACCTGGACGGAAGTTGATCATCTTTCCGGAGAAAAAATTGTTTCGTTTGTCTGGGGCACGGATTCTTCAGTTTATGCTGGCGGAGAATCTACCGTAAAAAAATGGCAGCTTGGTTCCGAAAGCGAAAAATCCTCGGTTTTGTTTCTTTCCGCCGCGTCAAAAGTTTTTTGGAAATCTGACACTGTTGTTTTTGCTGCAGATGCCGTAAAAAAAGATGTTTTTTATGAATTTGATGAATTGAAGGGAATCTGGACAAAATCCAGCGAAACTCTTGTTGCTGCTTCTGGTTCTGTTCAAAACGGAAAATTCCGCGTTTATACAGGAAATGCCGTAAATTCAAATTTTAAAAACGCGCTTTTTGTGCGCACTCTTTCTGGAAAAGCCGTCACAAAAGCTTATTTTCCGCAGACAATGGAAAAAAGACAGGTTCCTGCAAAAATAATTCTTGCAGTCGATGCGCTTGACGATGCTTCTGGTTTGAGTTCGATTCTTTATGTGCTAAAAAAATATAAAATTCCTGCGACCTTTTTTATAAATGGAGAATTTATTCGCCGTTATCCAAAAGAAACCGTTCAGATTGCAAAAAGCGGTTACGAATGCGGCTCAATGTTCTTTACGGCATTGGATTTGACATCAAAAGATTTTGTTGTTGACGAAGATTTTGTCCGCCGTGGACTTGCACGCAACGAGGATGAATTTTTTCAGACGACAGGAAAAGAACTGAGCCTTTTGTGGCATGCTCCGTTTTATAAGGCTGATTCCGAAGTAAAAAAAGCCGGAAAAAACTGCGGATACTCTTATGTCGAAGCAGGCCGCTTTAGCTTGGACACAATCACTCTCGAAGAAGCAGCCCGCGGAAAACCCGGTTATCTTTCGGCCTTGGAACTGGTTTCGTTTTATGCTCAAAACCTTGTGGACGGTTCTGTAATTCCTGTAAGCACAGGCCTTTCAAAAGGCACAAGAAGCGACTGGCTTTATGAAAAACTTGACCTTCTTGTAAGCCTTCTTTTAAGCAATGGCTACGAATTTGTAACTTTTAACGAAATGTTTTAATCAGCGGATTCTCAGATATACGAGTTTTCCCCAAAATTGTCCCCAAAGTCCCGCTTTTTGCGCGGTTCGGTCGGCAACGAGAGGAACAGTTTCTAGGACAGTGTTTCCGAGTTTGTACTGAATCTGTCCGTAAACGGCTCCAAGTTTTGTTCCACCGTAGATGCATTTTGGAAGCTGAATTTCGGCGGTAACGTTTTCCGCGTCTTCTGCGGCAGTTTGAGAGCTTATGTGCGGAACTGTAACCGCATTTGTCCAGGCAGGAACAAGGTTTACAAATTTTGTCTTTGCTCCTGGGACTGCAACCGGATAATTTTTTTGAATTTTATTTTCTGGAATGTAGTCGGCAAATGAAGAAAAAGCCCATTCCATAAGAGTTGTTCCGTCTTTTACGCGGTAAAAATTTCCCTGTTTAGAGCCAGTTCCCGGTCCTCTCATCGTAATGGACAAAAATCTTACTCCGTTCCGTTTTGCTGTCAAAGCAAGATTGTAGCCGCTTTCGTAAATAAATCCTGTTTTTAGTCCGTCGCAGCCTTCCATTTTTCCAAGAAGCGGATTTGTGTTTCTCTGGTAAATTGCCGTCGAATCACCTTTTGCTTTTTGCCAGCTCGGAAGATTTTTTCCGAGAGGGTAGAGAATTTCTTTTGCGCTGTGATAATCTCTCAAACTTTCTGGATAGCGGTTTATGTAAATTCTACAGAATTCGGCAAGTTCGCGCGCAGTTGTAACATTTTTTTCTGAATATCCGCTTGGTTCTTCAAAATGAGTGTGAGTCAGACCCAGAATTTTTGCTTCATAGTTCATTCTTGCAACAAAATCTTTAGTACTTCCAGAAATTTTATATGCCAGGGCAAGGGCAGCGTCGTTTCCCGAAGCAACCGCAAGTCCGGTCAAAAGTTCACGGACCGTAACAATCTGCCCCTGTCCCAAAAACATAAGGCTTGCGTCAGACGGCATGTTTATTGCCCAGCTGTTTTCTGGCGGAGCAACAAGTTCGTCCAGAGAAAGGTTTCCGTTTTCGATTTCCTTAAAAACGATGTACATTACAAAGAGCTTTGTAATCGAAGCCGGCGGAATAACCTCATCCGCATTTTTTTCAAAAAGAATGCAGCCGTTTTTTGCATCGACAAGAATCGCCGCCCCGGAATCAACTTCCAGATCTGCCGCTACAATCGGATACGGAAGCGGTTTGAGCGATTCGCTGCGTTTTAAGGAGTAGGTTTGGTCTAAAAAAGCGTTTAAAGAAGAGTTTTGTTCTTCAGAAAGGGGCTTTACGTTCTGTGTTTTAAAAAACGATGCCGACCACAAAAAAAAGATTGCGGTTAAAATGGCAGCTATCAGAAAAGCCGTTCCTAAAACAACGGGAATTTTTTTAGAATTTTTTGGATTTTTTTTGTCAGAATTGCGTTTTTTCAAATCAAAATCGGATAAGTCAACATTAGAAAATTTCATTTTTATATTTTACCGTAAATGTGGCAAAGTGGGCAAATGGGCTTTAAAATTGCAAAAAAAAGACTTCCGGTCATAAATTTTTAACCGGAAGCCTAAAAATTTTTCGGGCGGTTTAACGGGCTGTCCGTACTTCCGCGTTCGCTCCATCCTCCTCGGCTAAAGCCTGCGGTGGATTGCTACGCAAGTACTCCCATCCCTACCGCAAAAAACTATTTTCCAAGACTGTCCATTACGCTCTGTTCGTAGCGGGTCCAGTATTTGTCATAGCTTTCCATTTTTCCGTCCTGATCAACAGTAAACATAATTTTTCCGTCGCTGTTTTCGCCCATTGCATTTTTCGGATGGATAATGCTTGGTGCAAGCTCAGGAATTACCTTTTTAATTTCTTTTGCAAATTCACCTGCAATTACAAAACCGCCGAGTTTATTGTTGTGTGTCGAATCTCCGGCAAACATAAGTTCTTTTGCTTCAATTTTGTTTCCGCAGTCAGAATATGCTTTTTCGTAGAGGTTTTTTGTAATTTCAAAACCGTCAATCAAAAGAATTTTCTTTTCTTTTGCAAGCTGGCGGACAGCTTCCACATAGGCGTTGTTTCTTGTAATCTGGGTTTTTGTCGAAGTGTCTTTTGAGTCGTGGTGAGGAGTGATTCTTCCTTTTCCGTCAAAGTACATTCGGCTTACAGGCGTTACGAGCACAGGAGTTGCACCTGCTTCGAGCGCAACATTTACGTACTGCATAAGATACCATTTATAAGTTCCGCCGCAGTCATAAGAATAGAACGAATTTCCGTATTTTTCAAAATAACTGTCTGGAGTGCGGACTTTTTTGCCTTCATTGATTGGATAAATTCCTTTCTTATTTGGTTCTCCGAGCGGAACGTAGCGGTCTTCGAGGTATCCTGCTCCGTTTGAACAGTCATTGTGTCCAAACTGAATAAAAAGGTAGTCGCCCTTTCCAATCTGCTGTCTTATTTTTTCCAGCGAACCTTCGTTTATAAAGTTGCGGCTTGAGCGTCCTCCGTTTGCGTAGTTCTGAACTTCAACAGCGCCGTTAAAGAAGCACTGCAAGAATTCTCCCCAGGCGCCTTCATTTCTTGTCTGACCGTTGTTCCACATTCCGAGAGCAGAATAATCTTTACAAGTCGAGTCAGAAGCAAGGAAAACATTTACCTTTCCTTCTGCACGCGGACGAACTGCCGTTGCTTTTGAAGGAATTGCATAGCCTTCGTTAACTTTTTTGTCTAGTTCTACAGTTACGGTTTTTCCTGCTTTGCTTGAGCGGTTCATTGGAGTAATTACAGCTTTTAAGTTGAACCCAGAATCTGCTTTTGAAATAAGATATGTTTTGTCGGCAAAACCAGTGCTTTGTTTTATGAGCGTGTCTTTTTTATCTTTTGTCCTAAACCACTGAATCAGAGAACAGTCTTCGCCCGAACCGTTAAATTCGTAGTGAAGGGTGATTGTGTGTCCAGGATAAGGCGTATTTATGTCATCATCTGTCGTAAAACTTGCTTTTTTGATTTTTACATCATACGACTTTGGTGCAGAATAAGATACAGGTGTCCAGCCGATAAAATAATTTGAAGGACTGTAAGCTCCTGCATCCGTAATGATTTTTCCGCCGTCGCGGTGGCTTACATCAACTCCTGCATTGTCCCACATTGAATTATATTCAAAGAAATTTGCATTTTTAGGATTGTTTCCGCTCATGCTTGTCCAGCCCTGCGGATTTATAATTCCTTCGTATGCAAAAATCGTATTTACAAATGCAACGCTTGCCTTTGGTCCCCATGGTCTTCCAAAGTATCCTGGAGACTGCATATTGTTCTGGTCTGCATTGATTACGCAGTTATAGAACAGATAGCCTTTTTCTTTTGCGTTGCGGGCTGCGGTTAAATATCCGCTGTTTTTTGAATCAGAATATCCTGCCCAAACAATCTGACAGTTTTCAAAAACAACATCGCCGTCACCAAAAATAAAGTCGGTATTGCCTTCGATATAGCAGTTTTTGTAATACTGCCTTGAATCTGCTCCTGTGTAGAGAGTGTCCTGAGAACCAAGGAATTTACAGTTTACAAATTCAGCCTGATCTGCTTCTGTGCAGATTGCCGCCGCGCGCTCTGTCGCCGCCTTTGACTGAACATCGGAATTGAGCTTTCTTACAAATGCAATCGTAGTTCCGTCTGGTTCTACACCGTCCTTTAATTCTTCGGCGGTAACATATTTGTTAAACGAAGTTTCAAAAGTGATTCCTTCTGCGCGGAAAAATTTTGCATCTTTTTTTACGTAAGTTGCAACTCCCCACTTTGCTACGCTTTTCTTTTCAAATTTGTCATAGGCTCTCTCTTCATCGTAGTAGCCGTTTAAATCTGCCGAGTAATAATTGTAGCCGATTCCATAATACCAGGTGAGTTTTACTTCCTGGGCTGGAGTGTCATTTTTCAGGGTAATGTACGGAGTGTCGATTATAACTTGGTCGCGGTAAATTCCCGGAGCAATATGGATTGTAATTCTGTCGGCTTCTGATTTTGGAGCCATTGCATGAGCGGCTTTTACAGCCTGTTTTACAGATGAATAGTCCTGTTTTTTGCCTCCAACGTAAATGTCTTTTTTGAGAGGAATTTGATTTACTGTCTTGTCTTTTGCGCTCATCAAAATATCTTTTGTTACGTTTGAGCCGGAAACCGAGATGTGGTTCATTGTCGAAGTTTTTTCAGTTTCGCACAAAACTTCGTAATTTCCGTCGCGGAGTTTTGTTCCGTAAATTCCGTTTGCGGCCGCTCCAGTATAAGTGTAGCCGTCTTCAAGATTTTTGAACGAAATCGAAGAAGGCATGATTGAAGTGTCGCCGATGAATTTTCCGTTTACGTCGTAAACAGGCTTTAATTCAACTTGAATATCCTTTGTAAAAGCAGCAGTTCCTTCAAAAACTGTGTCTTTTGCTACTGTGTAATCGTTTGCGCCTTCGAGAGAGACTGCGTATTGAACGGCAGGCTCAAGTTCGCCCTTAAAAGAAAATTCTCCGTTTGTATTCTGGATTTCGATTTCTATTGGAAGATAAAGAGAATTTGCAGGAGGAGTCATTACGAGTTTTGCGGATGATGAAGAAAAATCTTTTGCAAAACCGCTGATTTTACCGTCGACTATGTAAGTTTTCATTTCTGAAGCGGCAAGGTCTTTTTTGAGAGAAGCCTGCGCATCCTGAGAAATTGAAATCTGTTTTGTGTCTGCCGAAATTCCAAATCCTTTAACGCCTTCCAAAACCGCAGTAAATGTAAATCCTGCCGGAAGACGTGTTGTGTAGCTTCCTCCAGAAATTTTTGCTGGAAGCTGCTGTTTTGTTTCTGAAACGACGAATTTTAATTCGCCTTTTGAAGGAAGTCCTTTGATTGAACCGTTTACATTTACGCCAGGAGTGCGTGTAATGCGGTAATAAACTGGTTTTGCGCTTGTCGCTTCGCAGTAAACTTTATAAGAGCCGTCAGAAACCGCAATATAAGACCATCGTCTTGACTCTCCGTTGAGCCATGCAGATTCGTCCTGAATGCCGTTTTTTTCGCCAGATTCGTTTACAGATGCAAAGTGGATTTTATCTTCTGAACCGTTTGAAGCCCGTCCGTAAAAAGTAACGATGTCACCAGCCTTTACGTTTTTTAAAAGCAGGTAGCGTCTTGCTTCTCCGCCTTTTCCGTTGCAGTAATAAATTCCGTCAGAAATGTAGCCGTCGCTAAATTCAAAAGAAGAATAGCCCTGGGTTCCGTAATTTTTTGAACCATTGTAATAGGCACGGTCATTTTTGTCGGTTTTTAAAGTAAGATCGCCAAAGGTGTATTCACCGGCTTCGAATTTTCCGTCTGCGGCAAGTCCCGAAAGATTGTCCAAATCGGAAATTTTAATGTGATTGACGGCATTTTTTTCTTCAACGCCACCAAAATCCCAGACATCAACTTTGCGGGTCTGGGCAGATACCGAAACAGCTGCAAAAAAAGCCAGAACCGTTGCGGCAATTCTGAAACATTTTTTCATAATAACTCCCATTTTTTTATAAAAAATTTGCACTATAATTGTAACAGTGTTTTTATAAAAGTGTAGTGAGAATTATGATGAATTTTTGAAAAAAAACGGTGGAACTTATATTCTTCCGGCTTGGTTTTGCAAGAATAAATCACATAGAGTGACAGCCGTCATAGCCTCGATTACAGGAACAATTCTCGGGCAAAGACAGACATCGTGGCGTCCTTCGATTTTGAGGTTTTCGTTGTGAAATTTGCCGTTTTCGTCAATAGAAACAGTCTGTTGTTCTTTAAAAATAGAAGGAACTGGTTTTACGGCAACTCTGAAGAAAATTTCGTTTCCGTTGGAAATTCCGCCTAAAACTCCGCCAGCATTGTTTGTTAAAAATTCAACCTTTGAGCCGTCAGAATTTGCGCGCATAATGTCGTTATTTGTGCTTCCTGTTAAATCGGCGGCTTCAAATCCTGCGCCAAATTCAATTCCTTTAACTGCGCCTATGCTTAAAATTGCGTGTGCCAAAAGCGCGTCGAGCTTGTCAAAAACACATTCTCCCAAACCTGCCGGAAGTCCTGTCACACGGCAGGCGATTATTCCACCGGCAGAATCTCCGTTTTTGCGGAGTTCTTCGATTTTTTCGTTCATTTTGGCCGCTGCGTAGTTGTCCGGGGCACGAAGCGCATTCTGTTCAATCTGCGAAAAATCTGTTTTTTGAATGCTGATTCCTGCCGCACGCTGAGTGTAAGCGGTAATTTTTATTTGCGGACAGAAGTGTTCAAGCACCTGTCTTGCAACTTCTCCTGCGGCGACGCGGACAGCGGTTTCTCTTCCAGAGCTTCGTCCGCCTCCACGGTAATCTCTAAAACCGTATTTTAAAAAATATGATAAATCTGCGTGCCCGGGTCTAAATGTATTTGCAAGGTTTGAATAGTCTTTTGAGTGCTGGCTTTCGTTGCGGATTATAAAGCCTATGGAAGTTCCTTCTGATTTTTCTTCAAAAACGCCGCTTAAAATTTCTATTTTGTCGGATTCTTTTCGGGCGGTGACAGAAGCGTTTGCCTGTCCGCCTGCGCTTTGTCCTGGCCTGCGCCTGTCGAGCGCTGCCTGAATTTTTGTCTGGTCGATTTTAATTCCTGCTGGAACTCCGTCGATTATTCCGCCGAGCGCGGAACCGTGGCTTTCGCCAAAAGTTGTGATTTTGAAAATTTTACCAAAAGTGTTTCCAGACATAGTTTTTTTGCTCCAAATTTTATTTCGTAAGAATAGCATAATTGAAGATTTTGGGCAAAGAAAAAAAACAATATATAAAGCGCACGACCGGGCCTTATAGCCCGGATTGGAACCCCGGAGTTGCCGCAAGGCAATGAGCGGTTAGCGAAGGGTGGAAAGCCGGTTAGAGAGAAGATGTGCTCCAAAAATAAAAAAAACGGCACCTGAAAATTCAGATGCCGCTGTGTTAAATATTAAAGTGGAATGTTTCCGTGTTTTTTGAGAGGTTTGTCCGAAACGCTCTTATTTTCGAGAAGTTCAAAACTGCTTAAGATTCTGGCGCGGGTTTCCTGTGGCTCAATTACGGCGCTGATGTAGTCGCGCTGAGCGGCAATTGTCGGTGTCATAAATGTTGCACGGTATTCCTGGCCTTTTTCCTGCACGAACTGGGCATTGTTAGGGTCTTTTAATTCCTTTGCATAAAGAATTCCGATTGCTCCTTCTGCTCCCATTACGGCAATTTCTGCTTTTGGCCATGCATAAACAAAGTCTGCGCCGAGGTGTTTTGAGCACATTGCAATGTATGCTCCACCGTAAGCCTTGCGGGTGATTACTGTAACTTTTGGAACTGAAGCTTCTGCATAAGCGTAGAGAATTTTTGCTCCGTGGCGGATAATTCCCTTCTGTTCTTCTTGTGGTCCTGGAATAAAGCCTGGAACGTCAACAAAGGTCAAAAGAGGAATGTCGTAAGCGTCGCAATAGCGGACATGGCGTGCAATTTTGTCGGAAGCGTCGCAGTTCAATACACCGCCAAAGTTTCCCGGATTGTTTGCAACTACGCCGACTGTCTTGCCTTCGATTTTTGCAAAGCCTACAACTGCGTTTCCTGCAAATTCTTCTGTTGATTCAAAGAAACTGTCATCGTCTACAACGCGGTTGATTACTTCGCGGATATCGTAGCCTTTTGTGCTTGCTTCTGGAAGAACAGAGTCGAGTTCAGCAGATTTTTTTTCTGTATATTTAAAGTCAACTTTTTTACCAAAAAGAGCCTTTTTTTCTTTTGGTTCAAAAGGAGTTTTGTCGCCGTAATAGTGAGGAATATAATCGAGGAGCTTGCGTACTTTTTCGATACATTCTGCTTCTGTAGGGCAACGGTAGTGTGCAACGCCTGATTTTTGAGAGTGAATTGCAGCGCCACCCAAATCTTCCGATGTAATGTCCATAAACATTACCTGTTTTACAACTTTTGGTCCTGTAATGTACATTTCAGAAATTTTATCAACTGTAAAAATAAAGTCTGTAAGTCCTGGAGAATAAACTGCGCCGCCGGCACAAGGTCCTGCAATTACAGAAATCTGCGGAATTACACCGCTTGCGCGTACGTTCTGACGGAAAATTTCGCCGTAACCGCAAAGAGCGTCAACTCCTTCCTGAATACGGGCACCGCCCGAATCGTTGAGTCCGATTACAGGACAACGGCATTCAATTGCCTTTGCAATGAGCTCTGCAATTTTCTGACCGTGGACTTTTCCTAAAGAACCGCCCTGTACTGTAAAATCCTGTGCATAAACTGCAACTTTTTTTCCGTTTACTTTTCCAAAGCCTGTGATTACGCCGTCATAAGGAATTGTTTTTTTATCCATTCCAAAACTTGTGCACTGATGCTGAGCATCTGCATAAATTTCCACAAAACTGTCTTTGTCGCAAAGAAGGTTGATTCTTTCAATTGCGTGAAGTTTTCCTTTTGCGTGCTGTTTTTCAAGATTGTAGTCAAAAGCCATCTTAATGCCTCGCTTTGTTAATATCTAACTAGGAGAATACGACATTTTATCAATAAATGTCAATATGACAAAAAGAAAGAAAATGTCATTTTAAGAAAAAGAACAGAATGTTTGCAATTTTACTCAAATTCTTTTGCAGCCGAACTGTTGTACTTTTTTATCATATACGGAACTTCGTCTTTTAGATCCATTTCTGACGGCACAAAGTCGTATTTTTGGCGAAGAAGCTCTGCCGCTTTTTTTACGTTTCCTCCAGTTTTTTCAAGACAGTCCAGATAGTCTTTTTTGTAATTTTTTACGCTGTAGGAATTCCGGAATGTTTTTCCAGTGCCACTGATTTTTCTTACAATCCAGCGCTTTCCGTTCCACACAAGATGGACATTTTCTGTCGTTGTCAAAACCGTAATTATCGGTTCGCCTTCGTTGTAAATCAAATTGTAGCTTACTTCGTGGCTTATTTCGTCGCCTTTTTTTAAGGTTTTGCCGTTTTCTTCTTTGAGAGGAGTTTTTTTGTCTTTCCTTTTTGGATAATCAAAGTTTGAAGAGGTTTGAATTCCATCGACCGTCAAATTTGTAATTCCGTATTGCCAAAAATCAGTCTTCCCTCTAAAAAACAGCCAGCCGGCAGGAGTTAAGGTTCCGTCTTTTTCGTCCATTGCAAGCCTCTGTTTGTTTGTAACGTAAAATCCCGAAACCTGCTGAATAAGGCTTTTTGCTTCTTTTCCTTTTGCAATTTCCTGAATAATCGTAACGTCAGCCTTGTGAATTCCTGTCAAAAGAGTCTGCACTGTCTGCCCGGAAGTAAGTCCCATGCTCGTTGCAAGTTTCTGGTTTTCTTTATTAAAACTGAACGCAACTGAAAAACCTGCAATTACCGCAAAAACGCTTCCCCAAATTTTTTTTGAATTTCTTCGATAAAAACGTCCTAATTTTATTTTTTGTGCCTGTTTTTTTATGAATTCGCTGCGCCGCTCTAAAAATCTCTGGTCGCCTTGATTTTGAGAAAATCCAGACTTAAAAAAATCTTCCAAAAGTTTTGAATTAAACTCCAGGGCTTTTTTTAGAATTTCAATGCGATTTTTTTCGGTTTTTTCGTTTACAAAACGGCGCTCGCCAGGAATAATCCGTTTTTTTCTTTTTACGCAAAGTCCAGCATCCACCGACAGCGCAAGTTTTTCGGTTACGGCAGGAATTTCGTATTCAACAGGAATAAAATTCGAATCCGTAATATCCGCCTGTCTTTTTTCTAAATTTTCCTGACAAAAAGCATATTTTTTTGTGATTGCCCGGTAAGCGAGGGCGGCCCTTGTAAAAATCGCCGCTTCCAGACCTTCAAGTCCGCGGTGAACAAAAATTCCCTGGAATTTTCCATAATCTTTTGAATTTTCTGCACAACGCTCAAAAAGATTTCCAGGAAGGACAACCGCCCAAAAACTTCCATTTTCCTGTTTTTCAGAAACCAGAATTCCCTGTGCGCCCGGAAAAATCGTCAATTTTTTTGTTTCGTCTTCATTTTGATTTTCGTCAAAACCCGCATTTTTGAGAATTTCGTCCATCGCCTTAAAAACCGCAATAATTTTTTCGCTGCAGTTTTCTTTGTCCACGGTTTGTTTTTGGTCTTCAAAAATCCTAAAAAGCGGCTCAAAAACCAATTTGCCTTCGCCCGGCATTTTTCCTTCAAACGCGACCGACTTGTCTTCAAGAATTTTAATGGAATCAAAATTCCATTTTTTTAACAAAATCTGTCCGTCAGCGCAAATTTCTGCCGCAAAACCGTCTTCTGCCAAAAGTTTTTCCAAATCAGTGCGCGCAAAACTCTGTTCAGCCAAAAATGAACGTAAAAAAATTTTATCTTCTTCAAAAAAAATGCAATCCATACAACAAATTTATTTGTATTGAAGATAAAAGTAAAGTCAAAAATTTTATGGGCGGATTTTTTTGAGCAAACTCAAAAAAAACGAGCTTTTCAGGGCTGCGGCATTCGCCTCCGACCAAACGCCTGCGTTTGAACGCCTGCGTTTGTTTTCGCTTGCGCTCACCCTTACAATCTCTTCCGCATTTTGTTTTTGTTATCACCTTAAATAAAACAAATTTTTACATTCATAAAATTTTGATAACACTTATAATATATAGCCATATGAATTTAAAAAAGATTGTTTCTGGTCTTGAAAAAAAATATGTGATTTTTACTCTTTTTACTCCTCTTGTCATGATTGGCGAAGTCGTTATGGAAACTGTAATTCCGCTTATAATGGCGCATATAATTGACAACGGAATCGCAACAAAAAATATAAATTATGTAGTCCGCACAGGAATCTTTATGGTTCTATGCACACTTTTTTCGCTTGCCTGCGGAGTTTGTGGCGGACGACTTGCTTCCCTTGCTTCTTATGGTTTTTCAAAAAACTTGCGGGCAAATTTGTTTAAAAGAATCCAGAACTTTTCTTTTGCGGGGCTTGAGCATTTTGGAACAGGTTCTCTTGTTACGCGTTTAACGACGGACGTTACAAACCTCCAGAATATGTACCAGAATTTAATCCGCAGTCTGGTCCGAGCTCCGCTTATGATGCTCACAGGAACAATAATTGCCTGTTTTATAAATCTGAAGCTGGCGCTCTTGTTCTTTATTGCAATTCCTCTGCTTGCCTTTCTTTTGATTTTTATTTCTGCAAAGGCATATCCGCGTTTTCAGGTAATGTTTAAAAAATACGACGCGCTCAACAGTTTTGTCCAGGAATGTATGATTGGAATTCGCGTCATAAAGGCTTTTGTCCGCGAAGATTTTGAATGTGAAAAATTTGAAAAAATTGCCGCTCAGTTGCGCGATTGTCAGGTTCGTGCCGAAAAACTTGTAATCTGCTCAATGCCAATTATGAAATTTGTAATTTACATGTGCATAATCGCAACTCTTTGGTTTGGCGGGAACATGGTTATCCTCGGTTCTATGAAAACCGGAGAACTTGTAAGTTTTCTTACTTATGTAACTCAGATTTTAATGAGTTTGATGATGCTCAGTTCGATTTTTGTTCAGTTCATCCTCTCAAAAGCCTCAATTTCTCGTGTTATGGAAGTTCTTGCGTTTAATACCGAAGAAGATGATTCAACTGACTGCTCAAAAATCAATTCTGTCAAAGACGGTTCAATCGAGTTTTTAAATGTTGCCTTTTCTTACGAAGGCAAAAAAGGCAACTGCGTTCTGTCGGACATAAATTTAAAAATTCCTTCAGGTTCGACTGTCGGCATAATCGGCGGAACCGGTTCTTCAAAATCAACCCTGGTTTCTCTGATTCCCCGGCTTTACGACTGCACTTGTGGCTGCGTAAAAGTTGGCGGAGCCGATGTAAAAAATTACAGTTACAAGGCTCTTCGCGGTGCTGTCGGAATGGTTTTGCAAAAAAATGTGCTTTTTAGCGGAACAATTGAACAGAATTTGCGCTGGGGAAACGAAGACGCAACGCCAAAGCAGATTGAGCAGGCCTGTCAGGTTGCAGATGCGTTCAATTTTATTTCGGAGCTTCCAGCCGGCCTCAAAACTGAGCTTGGACAGGGCGGAGTAAACTTGAGCGGAGGACAAAAACAGCGTCTTTGCATTGCGCGCGCACTTTTAAAAAATCCGAAAATTTTGATTTTGGACGATTCGATGAGCGCCGTTGACACCGCAACAGATTCAAGAATTCGCTCCGCACTTAGAAATTGTCTGCCTCAAACCACAAAAATAGTGATTGCGCAGAGAATTGCTTCTGTTCAGGAAGCGGATTTTATTGTCGTGCTTGACGAGGGCAAAATCACTGGAATTGGAACTCATAGCCAGCTATTGCAGGACAACAAAGTCTATAAAGAAATTTATGATTCTCAAATTAGAAAAAACTAAAAATCGTGGAGAAAAATAGATGTCGTCTGTAAAAATTCGGGGCACTCAAAAGCCTAATCACACAGTAAAAACAGTCTTGCGGCTTCTTTCTTACATGAAAGCTTTTAAAGTTTTGCTGCCTCTTCTTTTTTTCTGCATAATTTTGTCGGCAGGAGCAGAAGTTGCCGGTGCATATCTTTTAAAACCTGCCGTAAATAATTATATTCTTCCTCTTATGGGAAAACAAAATCCCGATTTAGCAGGATTTGCCATTTTAATAATAAAAATAGCCGGAATTTACGCAATCGGCGCAATTTCGTCCTTTTTAACCCAAAGACTTCTTTTAAAAATTTCGACTTCGACGCTTTACAAAATCCGTTGCGAACTTTTTAACCATCAGTCTAAGCTTTCGCTGCGATATTACGATTCTCATACTCACGGAGTTTTAATGTCGCTTTATACGAACGACACGGACACTTTGCGCGACATGTTCAGTCAGAGTATTCCTCAGCTTTTGACAGGAATTTTTCAGGTTGCAGGAATTTTTTGCATGATGCTTTTTTTAAGCATTCCTCTTACTGCCGTTATGGTTTTGACAGTCGCAGGAATCATGCTTTTGAGCGCGACAGTCGGAAAAAAGAGCGCAAAGGCTTATCGTGTTCAGCAGGAAAATATCGGCAAAATAAACGGATATATAGAAGAAATGATTGAAGGCCAGAACGTTGTAAAAATCTTTACACGGGAAGAACAGGCAAACAGAAATTTTTCTAAATTGAACGAAGCCTTGTGCGAGTCAGGAACTCAGGCGTCAACTTATGCAAATATTCTTGGCCCGATTATGAATAACCTTTCGCATTTTCAGTATGCGTTGATTTCTATTTTGGGCGCGGTTCTCGTAATTACCGGTTACATGGATTTGGGAACAATTGCAAGTTTTTTGCAGTCAACAAGAGAATTTTCCCGTCCGCTCAGCCAGTTGAGCCAGCAGTTCAATTCAATCTTGAACGCTCTTGCCGGAGCAGAAAGAATTTTTGCCGCAATCAATCAAAAGCCGGAAAAAGACAATGGAACTGTTTCTTTGGTAAATGCTTACGAAGCGAAATTCAAAAAAGACGAAAAAGTTCTTGTTCAGAGTTTTGCGCAGACAGGAACCTGGGCATGGCATTGTCCGGAACTCGACAGATTAAAACTTCTTTGCGGCGATGTTGTTTTTAAGGAAGTCGATTTTTCTTACAACAGACGCAAAAGAGTTTTAAATGGAATCAGTCTGCACGCAAAACCGGGACAAAAAATCGCTTTGGTTGGTTCGACAGGTTCTGGAAAAACGACGATTGCAAACCTTTTGACGCGGTTTTACGACATTGAAGAAGGTTCCGGCTCTATTACATATGACGGAATTCCTTTAAATGACATAAAAAAGCAGGATTTAAGGCGTTCCATTGCTGTTGTTCTGCAGGATATTCACCTTTTTACGGGCACAGTTCTCGAAAATATTCGCTATGGAAACCTTGAGGCAACGGATAAACAGGTTTATGACGCGGTAAAACTTGCAAATGCCGATTCATTTATCCGCCATCTTCCGCAGGGATTTGACACTGTTATAAAAGGCGACGGCTCAAATTTAAGTCAGGGCCAGCGTCAGTTGATTGCAATTGCCCGGGCTGCGGTCGCAAATCCTCCTGTCTTGATTCTTGATGAGGCGACAAGTTCAATTGATACCCGCACAGAATCCTTGATCGAAAAAGGCATGGGTCAGCTTATGAGAGGACGCACTGTTTTTGTAATTGCACACAGGCTTTCGACAGTGCGCAATGCAGACTGCATAATTGTTCTCGAAGAAGGATCTATAATCGAACAAGGAACTCACGATGAACTTTTGCAAAAGCATGGAAGGTATTATCAGCTTTATACCGGTGCATTCGAGTTGAATTAAAAATTCCTGCAAAAACAAAGTTTTCACGCTTTTACGCAGTGTATTTTTGTGTTAAACTCATTGCCTATGAGAAAATACCGCAAGAATTTGTCAAAAAAACTTTTAAATTTATATTTTGTTTCTTTTGTTTTAGGAATTTTTGGAGTGCTGGGGTTTTCATCCTGCCAGACGCCCCAGGCAACTTATGCGTCTCTTTCTGCTGACGGAAAATTTTATAAATCCATCGAAAATTCGCTTAACGCTCCTGATTCACTTTTTTTGCAGGACAACTCTTCCGAACAGAGCATAAATGGAACTTATCCTGAGCATATTTTTATAAAAACGCGGACACAGACTTTTACAAAAGATTACGAATTTATGATCCGCAACGGAAAGCTCTTGTTTAAACCGAAAACAGAAAATTTATGGAAACTTTATTGCGAAACAGGACTTCCGGAAGGTGCGCAGTCAGTTGCAGAAATTTCGGGAGATTCAAACTGCGTCTTTGTTTTTGACGGGCAGGGCAGGCTTTACAGAACTTACACTGAAAAAGAAGTCAGAAAAACGGCTGCAAGTCCTTTTTACGTAAAACCGTTCACTTGGATTTATCTTTACGGCTGGCCTGAGAGCGTGGTTTTTAAACCGGGAGTTGTCGTAAACAATTATCGGGCCTGGGCAATGGGAGCAAGACGAAAAGATGTCCTTTGGCACGAAGATATTTTTAAGAACGAGCATCATTTTGGTACAATGGGACTTGAAACAATCTATTTTTTGACAGAAAAAGGAAACGAGATTCGCTTTACAGATTCAGGACTTCCTGCCGACCTTTCAAAAACTTTTTTAACTCCAAAAAACGGACGTTTTATCGCCGTAAATTTAAGCAATTCTGCTTCAACAAATTTTATAATCGGCGACAAGGGCTCAATGTACACAAGGCTTATTGATTTTGACACTATGGGCTGCGATCCAATGTTTTTTAAATATACTTACGAGCCGTACCAGTCAAAATATAAAGGAAATGAATACCGCTCAAATTTTGAAAGCTGGGGACTTCCGGCAGAAGACTGGTATAAACAGCCGGATATTAAGCTTGACGGAAAAGCCCGCCTTACAAAATTCATTTCGATTCACCAAAACGGGCATGGAAATTCCGCGCGTGAACTTCGTGTTGCAGGATTGGATTTTGAAGGCAATACAGGATTTTATTCAAAACAGATTTTTGACGCTGAATGGACTTTTACAAAATGCAATTTGTTTTTTACAGAGCAGGATTATCTGAGCGGAAAATCTGAATGGGGAGAATCCTGCGAATACGCTTTTAAGGGCAGTGTTTTTGAAAACGGAAAAAATCTCGAAAATATAAGCGTTCAGGTTGAAGATTTTACGCTTGCAAACGAAGGCAGTTTTAATTTAAAAATAACAATGAAAAAAGACGGTTGGCAGGAATCAAAGTCGATAAAATTCTATGACGTGGAAATGTGGACTTATATGCCGCGCTTTGATCCTGGAAAAGACGGAGTTCCAAAGAATTTTTTTGTTACGCCGGATTTTTCAAAAGAAGACATAAACTGCGAACATGAAGAATTTACAGAGCTCCTGAAAAAAATGTTTGACGGAATAAACCGAAAAACTTTTTGTGTAAAAAGTTCAGCAACCGAAAACTATTTGGAATTAAACTGGAAAAACTCAAAAGGTCTTCTTTCTGCAAACGAATTTAAAATTTTTATGGACAAAAGCGGAATTTCAGGCGATCCGGGCGCCTTAAAAGCTGTTTACATGTACGAAAATCCGTTTCTGCAGGCATTCAATCTTCCGGAAATGACATTTGAAAAAGCCGTCTACACTGCGCAGGACACCGAAAACCTCAAAAAAGCGGCAGAATCCAACAGTCAGTATGCAAAACTTTTGAGCGGACAGATGAAAGTTTACAACGGATACCGCCACAATACAAACAAATCCCGCTGGGAATGGAACCTTGCGGATTTAGTTTTGTCCGTTACTTTTTTGAATCAAATTGATTTTCCAAAAATAAAGACTGTTTCAATGCATTCAGGCGACATTTTTAATACAAACGCCGACAGTTACGGTCTGAATTATGAATATATGAGCGTCTTGTATCCGCATGTAATAAATCTTGCGGCACAGCGCGCCGAAAAATATTCAAAAATTCTCGAAAAACTGGAAAAAAATCAAACTGCCGAAAACTTACCGGAATACAAAAAAGACTATTCGGAATATTTCGACAGCCTTTGCGTAAAAGATGAATACAAAGGTCAGATTGTTCAGGAAAAAAGAGAAGGAAAACTTCTGCGCTTAAAAGGATTTCCTCTTTATCCGGGATTTGTCCTTTACACGCAAAAAAAATCTGGCGAAGTTGAGCAGTACGTAATTCTTGAACTCAAAAATTTTGAAAAAGAGGCAATGCATTCGCTCAAAAAAAACAAAACCGATTTTGAATGCGATGTAAATTTCTATATTACGGCAAAAAGCGAAAGTTTTTTAAGTAAATATTTTGGAATTCAAAAAATCGAAAAGAAAAAAGGCAAAATCCACATTGACGGCAAAAAAATAAAAATCAAGGCCGGCTTAAAAACAATTTTTGAAGCGGATTGATTGTGAAAATTTTACAATTTTTGCGATTTTTGCGATTTGTAATTTTTCGCTTTTCATAATTTTTCAATCAATTTTGCGATTTTCAATTTTGTTGACGGAAAAACAAAATTCTTTTATATTTTCTTTGTCAGATAGAAAACAAACTTTGCAAAGACGCCAGGCTTTTTAGTCCGGCGTCTTTTTTTTTCTGGAGGCAAACAAATGAAACACTTTACAATTACAATTGGCCGCGAATTCGGCTGCAACGCCCGCGAAATCGGACGCCAGACAGCGGCCGCTCTTGGTGTAAAATTTTATGACAAGGAACTTGTAACTCTTGCGGCAAAAGAGGGCGGAGTAGAAAAACTAACATTTTTCGCTCCAAAAGAACATCCCGGCATAACGGACAATTTTCAGACAGAGTTTGTATATGGAATTTCAGGAATGTTTTATTCTCCAAAAGCGGTTGAAGCACAGTCCGGCGTGATTCGAAAAATTGCGGGCTCAGAAAACTGCGTCATGCTTGGACGCTGTTCTGACTATTTTTTGCAAGATTTAAATTCAACCTTGAGCATTTTTGTCTATGCACCGCTTTCTTATCGCGTAACTCATATTTCTCAGGCATACGGCTTAACACAAAAACAGGCGCAAAAAATGATTGCCAAAATCGACAGAAAACGCCACAGATATTACAAATACATAACTGGCAAAAACCGGGGCGACCGTCACGGAAGAAATTTAATGATTGATGTCGAAAAATTTGGCGTGGAAGGAGCGGTAAAAATTATAACAGACGCGGCAAAACTGCTCTTTTCCGAATAAAACAAATACTTTTTTGATTTTTGCGGGCGTCATTTTATTTTAAAAGTTTGTTTTTTGCTGTTAAAAAAAACATCGGCTTAAAAACCGGCTGCTCTGGGTTCGGTAGCCCTCATTGCCGTTTAAGAACAGATTGATAAAAATCAATCCGTTCTTAAACACCAACTAAAGCCCGGCGCATCCGGCGCAAGTTAAAACTTAGTTAAAGTGGTAAGTAATGCCGATTCCTGCGTTGATTACGTCTTTGCTCAAGACAGTTTTTGTGCTGTCTGATTTTGAACCGAGGTAGTAGTCTGTGTCAAAGTAGTTTGCGTACAGACAAGAAAGAGAAACTGTAAGTTTGTCTGTAGGATAGATTTCAAATCCGCCGCCGATTACAACGTTGTCGAGCACTGGGTTAAATGAAGAGTTTGAAGTGTCTGTTGTTCCCTGGTTTCCGTAGCTTGCTCCGATTGAGGCTCCCACGTACTTGCAGAAGCGGTAGTCAACACCGAGGGCAACTTCCCATGAGTTGTCGTAGTCTGTCTCGCTCAAGATAGAATCCTGATGGGCAAAGTCGTTAAAGTAGTAGTTAAAGCTTGTGCTTACATACAGGTTGTCAAGAACGTGGTAGCCGGCTCCGAGGTTCAATACTGCCGGAAGATCAGTGCGGAAGTTTTTATCGTTTGTAATATCATAATACTGTGCAATGTCGCCTTTTACGTTGTCAACATTGTATTCAATACGGCTCAAAGTCTGGTACTGAAGAGAAAGGTCGAGTTTTGGAACAACTGGTGGCTTTGCGTGGATTCCAAAAACCATGCTCTGGCCGTATCCAACAGCATCATAAGAAATTTTGTTGCTGCCGCCATTCAGGTCAGCAAAAGTTTTTGCTGTGCTTGCTATAACGTTTCCGCTAGAGTTCTTTTCTGCGTAGATAATACCGTTTTTGTTGCATTTAAGAGTCATGTCCTGAGTTCCAATCGTGTAGCGGTAGGCTGCAGAAAGAGAGAGCCAGTCAGTAACGAGGTAAGCTGCTCCCAATTGAATTCCGTATGTGATTGAAGTTACATCAAGAGAATGGTCTGAAGCCATTGCGAGAGAGGCTGTGGCTGCCTGTGCATATTCTGAATATTCAGCGTTGTAAGATGTCATATTATCGTAAAGTGCTTTAGCGTCAGATGTTTTACCAGCTTCGCTTTTTATATATTCTAAAGCAGCTTCTTCTGAACCGTCAAATTTACTTGAAACGACATTAGCCCACTTTGATTTTGCTGCTCCTGCTGCAAACGCAGCTTTTGTTGCTATCGCTTTCTGATCATTTGCGCCACCCAAAAATAGAAGACTTGTTGCGCTTGTGCCGTTTTCGTAAGAAAGAGAGCCGCCGCCTGCGTAAACTCCAAAGTTCGAGAAAATTGACCATCTGCCTTTTTTGTATACTGCGTTCAAATCTGGATAGAGATAAACGTTTGTATCGTCTGTAGCTTCGTAATCTTTAATTCCAAGAGCAGAGTAAGAATTGTTTGTGTCGAGCTTGTTTGAGTATTCCTTAAAAACAAACTGGTTTCCGCCGCCAATCCAAAGTCCTTCCTTCAAAAAAGCAGTTCCTGCAATGTTGTAAAAAGCTGCTTCCGGGCGTTCGTTTTCTGTGTTGCGGCTTGGGTTTCTTAAATAGCCTGTGCTCAGGTTTGTCTTGTTTTCAACTCCGCTGGCAAAGATAAAGCTTGCAGAAATTGCTGCAAAAATTGTAGAGGCAATGAGTTTTTTCATTGTTTGTTCTCCTGTAAAACACCTTTTTTTGGTGAAAAAAAAGAATCTGTAAATACTGAATGACACAATGATAAAAAATGTCATTTTGTCATACAAAGCGTTAGTTTATTCTCTTTTTATTTTGATGTCTAGTGCAAAGCTATAAATTGTTGCAAAGCCAGTCGCAGAAAGTGCAGATGTCGTCAGTGCGGCCATTTCCCGGCATTTTTTTGCCTGTTTTTGCAATTTCTTTGGCGCATTTTAAAAGTCCTTTTTCGTAGCAGTTTTTTATCATTGGACTGTTGCGTGCGTTTTGCATTATTTTTTCAAAAGTGTCTGTTATTTTTCCTATAAAAAGCGCGCTGTCCTCGTTTGCAAAACCGCAGCATGGAGCAATGTCGCCGGTCGGATGCACAAAAAGAATCTGTCCAGGTCCCTGACAAAAATCTTCCTTAAACCATTTTTTGCTCTGCCAGCCACGCTCGTCGTTACCTTTGAATGTCTGCGGCAAGATAAAAATATCTGCGGCAAAATCCTCGCTCAAGGCGTTGAGTTCTTCTTCAAGTTTTTT
>SAMEA3663093__coassemble_566_pt1 | contig 58871 bp, 44 predicted proteins | sample SAMEA3663093__metabat2_low_PE_025 | metagenome-assembled genome bin SAMEA3663093 (sample SAMEA3663093) | pig gut metagenome | biome: pig gut; feature: pig-associated habitat; material: faeces | place: France | collected 2012
CCGCTAACGCGGAGTTTTATTGGAGAATTTTATGGAAAAATTGATGGAAGATTTTGAAAAAAATAATATAGAAGAAAAAAACAAAACTGACGGATGTAAAACAGAAGAATGTAAAAATGAGCACGAGCATCACCGTCACAAACATTCATGCCCTTGCTGCCACAGCCACGATTGCGGCGACGAAGAGGACGAACACGAAGAAGAAGGCGAACTTTCGCTCAGACAGATAATTTGCGCGATTGTGCTTTTTGGCGCTGCTCTTGCGGTTGAGCACCTTTCGGTTTTTAGACAGATTCTGGGTTCAATTCAATTTGGCTCGATTGGAATTCAAAGGCTTGTTTTTCTTGTTTTGTATTTTGCGGCGTACATAATTTGCGGAAAAAATGTTATAAAATCTGCTGTAAAAAATATTTTGCACGGTGAAATTTTCGATGAAAAATTTTTGATGAGCATTGCTTCTGTTGGAGCGATTTTTGTAGGTGAAATTGGCGAAGCCGTAGCCGTAATGATTTTTTACAATCTCGGGGAATTTTTTCAGGATTATGCCGTTGATAAAAGCCGAAATTCAATCAGCGCGTTGATGGATATTCGGCCGGATAAGGCTTTTGTTGTCCGTAACGGAAAAGTTGAGGAAGAAAAACCGGAAAATGTAAAAATCGGCGAAATAATCGAGGTAAAACCTGGCGAAAGAGTTGCGCTCGACGGCGAAATTGAAGAAGGTTCGTCATTTATGGACACGAGCGCGTTGACCGGAGAAAGCGTTCCTCGAAAAGTTGAGAATGGAAGTGCAATTTTGGCTGGATTTGTAAACAGCGAGGGCGTTGTAAGAATTCGCGTTACAAAAACTTATGGCGAAAGCGCAGTCACAAGAATTTTGGAATTGACGGAAAAAGCTGCCGAAGCAAAGGCAAAAAGCGAAAAATTTATTACCCGTTTTGCAAAATACTACACTCCAATCGTTTGCATTCTCGCTCTTTGCGTTGCAGTTCTTCCGCCGCTCGCACTCAGTGTCTTTGCGCCGGAAATTTTTGCTCAGTATGGCTGGCACACCTGGATTTACCGTGCGCTTATGTTCTTGGTTGTAAGCTGTCCTTGCGCTCTTGTAATTTCGGTTCCGCTTTCGTTTTTTAGCGGAATTGGAGCCGCAAGCCGTCATGGAATTCTCATAAAAGGAAGCAATTATATAGAAGCCTTGAGCAAAGTTGATACAGCTGTTTTTGACAAGACAGGCACGCTCACAAAAGGCACATTTGCGGTTTCAAAGGTGTTTGCGGTTGAAGGCGTCGGCGAAGATGAGCTTTTGTCGCTTGCGGCCCATGCAGAATACTATTCGGTTCACCCGATTTCAAAATCACTTTGCAGCGCACACCAGAAAATGAATTTAAAAAACGGACTCGACAACAGTTGCTGCGAGCTTTGTATTCGCAAAAATGCCCGGGAAATCAGCGGCCATGGAATAAAAATCGAGCTTGACCAGAAAACAGTTCTTGCAGGAAACGAAAAACTTCTGGAAAAAGAAAATATTCAGATTGACCCAAAAATCAAAATTCAACTGGAAGAAAAAAAACTTGCCGGAACAACAGTTCATGTTGCGGAAAATGGCGTTTATAAAGGCTGCATAGTCATAAGCGACGAATTAAAAAAAGATGCAAAAAAAACAATCGGCGCCCTAAAAAAATGCGGCGTACGGCAGACAGCAATGTTGACCGGCGACAACCAGAAAACAGCCCAAATTGTTGCAGGCGAACTTGGAATCGACCGTCTTTTTGCAGGACTTTTGCCAGAAGACAAGGTAAACCGCGTAAAAGAACTCATTGAACAAAAAACTCAAAAAAAAGGCAGTCTTGTGTACGTTGGCGACGGAATCAACGACAGTCCGGTTCTTGCCTGTGCAGACGTTGGAGTTGCAATGGGCGCGCTTGGAAGCGATGCTGCAATCGAAGCGGCAGATGTAGTCATAATGGACGACAAGCCGGAACGTTTAATCGACGCTATAAAAATCAGCCGCAGTACAATGGCGGTAGTCTGGCAGAACGTAGTTTTAAGCCTCGGAATAAAAGTTGCGATAATGGTTTTGGGCACACTCGGTGTAACAGGAATGTGGCTGGCCGTATTTGGCGACGTAGGAGTAACATTTTTTGCTGTCTTAAATGCAATGCGAATCTTAAGAAAATAAAAAGGGGCTTCCGGCGGTTTGCCGCCGTCAGGCTTTCCGTACTTCCGCTATCGCTCCATTCGACGCAGCAGGCTGCTTACGAACGCCTTTGGCGGTACTCCAATCCTTAAGCCGGATTTTTGATTTTTACCTCATAATTTTTTATAATAACTTGTTTTTTATAGATTTGTTGTGTTTTAGATTTTGTCTGCTTGCTACAATATCTGTATTTGGAGAGTTTCTGGAGTTTTTTATGAAAAAAAATTTTATTAGCGCTGTTTGTGTTGCGCTTTTTTCTGTTGCGGGGCTTTTTGCCACTCAAATTTCTGCCAATGACAAATCTGACGGCTGGGCTTCTTTTGCCGGTACAAAAGATCTTTCCGGAAATGCCATTGTTCCGCCGTCGGCTTACGGCACAAATGGCGGAGAAGGCGCGTCTGTCGTTTTGACTGTTACTAACCGCGAAGAACTGCTTTCTGCCTTAAAACAGGGCGATCGCCGGATTATCTATGTAAAAGGTATAATCGACATGACCGACACTGGTAGCGGTTCTCTTTTGCCAGAAACAGTAAACGGTTCAACTGCCCAGATGGACAAACTCTTAAAAGAAAAAACAGCCGGAACTGTTCTTCCTGTAAATTCTTACAAGGAATGGAAAGAAAAATACACTGCAAGCTTTAATTACGATGAGGATCAGAGCGGAAAAATTGCAGAACTTCGCACTGAACTCAACAATTACTGGCGCGAGCTTGTATTTTTGCGTTTGCAGGACAATACGACTTTAATCGGTCTTGACGAAAATTCTGGAATTAGAGGCGGAAGCGTGAGCATTAAAAAGGTGCAGAACGTAATCGTAAGAAATTTGAGCTTTACAAACTGCTACAATCCTTTTCCAAAAATTGAAGAATCTGACGGCTTAAACGCAGATTTTGACTGTGTCGCAATTCAAAATTCAAAATACGTTTGGATAGACCATTGTTCTTTGAGTCCGAAATTTAGCCACAAAGAAGTTGAATCTGACAAATACCTTACAAAAGACGGAAAAAGCGTAAAATGGCAGGTTTACGACGGACTTTGCGATATTACGAACACAAATGATTTTGTTACTGTAAGCTGGTGCAAATTCTACAATCACGACAAAACTATGTTGATTGGAAACAGCGACAAAAAATTTGTCGACAGGCTTCATCAGACAATTACGCTTCACCACAACTGGTACGACAAATGTACTCAGCGTCTTCCAATGGTCCGTTTTGCGACGATACATATTTACAACAATCTTTATACAAACACAGAAAGCCGCGGAATTGACCGCCGTGCAGAATGCCGCATTTACAGCGAGGCAAATTCTTTTGCAGACAAAGAAAAGTCTGTCACTTCAAACACTTTTGGCTCAATGTACGATGTTGCGAGCAAAAATATAAAAACCGCCGGACTTTCGCAAAAACCGGAATGGATTCCTGCTGATTATTATTCTTACAAGGCGGACAACGCAGAAAGCGTTGAGCAGATTGTAAAAGCCGGTGCCGGAAACGGAAAAGTCCTGGTAAAAAAATAAAACAAAACTTTTCAGGTAAAACTTAGCCCCGGCTGTAGCCCCGAAGTTTTCAGGGTGGTTTTTAACCGCCGGTGAAAATGCAGCGAAAGCGGAAGGGCGCAAGACGGGTTAGAAGGCTGATTGCGCTCCAAAAACCTCTTAAAAATTTTTAATTGGCCGGCAAAAAAAACTTCTTTTGAGGTTTCCATAAAACGCAAATTTGTTACATAATGTTTATATGAAAAAAAATGTTTCTAAATATGCAAAAATTGCTGGAATTATTTGTGGAATTGTAGCTGCGCTTGTCGCTATTTTTAACATTTGCATTTACAACTTTGTTTTTCTGCCGAATTTTAGCCGGGCTACAAAAGAGCGCACTGTCGAGCACGAGATTAAATTTTATGCTGGCGAAGAAAATTACAAGCGTCATCTTGCCGACAGCGAATATATTGATTCTTTAAATCTTCCTTTAATTGAAATTACGAGTTTTGATTCCTTAAAATTAAAAGCCCTTGTCTGGAATTCTGAAAATTCTTCTTCTTGCCGTGGAACTGTTCTTTTAATGCACGGTTTTCAGTCTGGACCTGTGCGGGAATTTGCGACGATTGCCAGATTTTTTCATAAGATGAATTTTAACGTTGTTATGCCTTATCAAAGGTCGCATGGTTTGAGCGAAGGAAAATTTATTACTTTTGGAATAAAGGAACGTTACGACTGCCGCGACTGGATGTTAAAAATCAATGAAATTTACGGGAACGACTTGCCGCTTTTTGTCGGCGGAATTAGCATGGGCTGTGCAACTGTCACAATGGCTTCCGGGCTGGATTTGCCGTATAATGTGCGTGGAATCATTGCCGACTGCGGATTTACCGAACCTTACGAAATCGTGCGCTGGACAATGACGGACGAAATGCACATTTGGCCGGGAGTTGCAAAAATTCTTCTTGATTCTGCCGGCTGGTACTGCAAAAAAATCGGCGGCTTTGGATTAAAAGAATATTCAACCTTAAAGGCCCTCGAAAAAACTCAGTTGCCGTTTTTGTTTATGACTGGAACCGACGACCATACTGTTCCTTACGAAATGACAGTAACGAATTTTATGCTTTACAAGCAGCGTTTTCCAGAAAAGACAAAACTGGTTCTTTTTGAAAACGTCCCTCATGCAATTTCTTATATTGAGGATTGGGACAGATACGAAAAAGAACTGACAAAATTTGTCGAAAAATATAATTAAAAAATAGGATGGATTTTTGAAGTTGCATTTTTGCTTTATTCTTTTTGTGCGGGAATGAAGTTTTGCAATTTTTGAAAATAAAGACAAGTGTGTGCTTTTTGCGCATAATATAATCAACAATTATAAAAGTAAGGATGTTTATATGGTTGAATTTAAAATTGCTCCGTCGAATACGGGAATAATTGCCCAGACTTTTAAGAAAATTAAGGAAATAACGGCCAGCGGTTCGATTGATATTGATACCCCAGTGCGCATTTTGCTTGCTGCCGGAAAATATCCTGGAATTCTTTCGTATAACCTTCCAAATCCGCTGATTCTTGAAGGTATGCCTGGAACAAAACCAGAAGATATTGTCTTGCTTGCAGAAAATTGCGAGGCTTTTCATAAAGATACAGAAAATCGTGCTGTTTTTGTGATTGGACCGAATGCGTCTGAAGTTACATTGCGCGGTTTTACGATTGAAAATACTCACTTAAAAACTTGCGATGACGCTTCTTTGGGAAATCAGGCGGAAGCATTGTGTTTTCATAACCAGAACGGAAGCCTTTTGTGTCAGAACATGCGGTTTATAAGCCGGCAGGACACAGTTCACGTAAAGGGTTTTAGCCGTTTTGAAGATTGCTACATTACAGGTGACATTGATTTTATCTGGGGATATTGCGACACTTCGGTTTGGGTAAATTGTAAAATTCACACAAGAGAAGACAACCGTCCTGGAGTTAGACCTGCTTATGTTGTTCAGAGCCGTGCGCTAAATTCAAGACCGGGATTTATTTTTGTGGACTGCACTTTTACGGCAGACAAAAGACCTGAAGGAAGCGAACTTTGGATTGGAAGAAGTCAGGGAACTGGAGCAAAAGACAGTGTTGACCGCTGGGACAGCATTGCCTTGATTGACTGCAAGATTGACGAAAATTACGATGATAGAATTTGGACGGACGAAGACGGCAAAAAAACGGTTTATCCTGAAAAAGGCTGCAAAGACTTTGGTTGGCGGGAATTTGGCACAAAGCGCATAAATTCAAATGGCGACGAAATAGCAGACAATACGGCAGTTAGAAATCCACACGGATATTTTATGAAAAAAGAGGAAGCGGATTTACTTCGTAGCGAATTTGCGCCGTCGGTTTAGGGTGCGGTTTATTGAACAATTTATTTAATAAAACCGCGTATTTATTCAAAATTACTTCTTTTTAAAGTCTTGCCGTAAGTTTTGCGGTCAGTAATAATAAAAAGAAACCTTATTTAAGCAGCGTGGAAAATTTAAATTGAATAAAAAGCTGTCAAAATAAAAAGTGATTATTAAAATGGAGGATTTTCAGACAAAATGAAAAATTTGAACCTAAAAGATTTCGGTGCAAAACCAGACGGTGTTTTTAACAACGGAGAAGCTTTTAAAACTGCGTTTGAAGAAATTGCAAAAAACGGAGGTGGAAAACTTACTGTTGATGCTGGAAACTGGCTTACAGGTCCAATCGATATTCCGTCGGACACGACACTTGAGCTTTCTGAAGGTGCAAGAATAGTTTTTGTTGATGATCCAGCTTTGTATCCTCCTGCATTTACCCGTTGGGAAGGCGTAGAATGTTACGGAATGCATGCTCTTGTTCGTTCTGCCGACTCAAAAAATGTTAAAATCACTGGAAAAGGCACAATTGACGGCAATGGCGAAAAATGGTGGAAAACCGTAAAAGATAAAAAAGCACGCAAGCAGTCAAAACCAGAAGAACCGTACGAAATCGCGCTTGCAAAATTGAATCCTGGCTACGAAAATCAGGCTGGCGGTGGCGGTGGACGCGAAACTCAGTTCTTGCGCCCGGCTCTTATTGAATTTATTAACTGCGAAAATATTGTTCTCGAAGGAATTAAAATTGTAGATTCTCCTTTCTGGACAGTTCATCCGGTTTATGTAAAAAATCTAACTCTCGAAAAAATTCACATCGAAAATCCATATACTGCGCCAAACACAGACGGAATCGATGTTGATTCGTGCGAAAATGTAAAAATCATTGACTGCTTTGTTGCCGTTGGCGATGACGGAATTTGTATTAAATCTGGCTCTGGTCCTGACGGAATCCGCGTAAACCGTCCAACTGTAAATGTTGAAGTAAAAGGTTGCACAGTAAGAAACGCACACGGTGGAATTGTTGTTGGTTCGGAAACTGCCGCAGGAATGAGCGGAATTCACGCAAGCGACTGCGATTTGTCGGGTACAGACCGTGGAATCCGCATTAAATCTCGCCGTGGACGCGGTGGCGATATTAACGATATTGAATTAAAAAATCTTGTAATGAACGACACTCTTTGTCCGATTGCAATGAATATGTACTACAAATGTGGAATTACAGACACAAAATCTCCGCTCTTTAGTCTCGAAAAAATGCCTGTAACAAGCGAAACTCCTAGAATCCACAATGTAAAAATTATTGGCTGCAAGGGAACTGGCTGTAAGGCAAGTGCCGGATTTATCGTTGGATTGCCAGAAATGCCGATTGATAACCTCGAAATCCGTGACTGCCATTTTACGACAGATGAAAGTTCGGACCGCTCACCAATGGAAAGCGACATGTTCTACGGATTGCCAGAAGTCAGCGTAAAAAGTTTCCGCGTAAGAAACGCTCCAGGCGCAAAATTCGAAAATGTAACAATCGAAGGTCCAAAAGAAACCTTTATTTACGAATAATTTTTCTTTTTGCAAATTATAAAGTTCAAAATTGAACGAAAAGGCCGGAAGACGACAAGTTTTCCGGCTTTTTTTATGTGCAAAGAGGTTTGAAACAGGCTTTTGTTTGCATTCATATTGAATAACTCGACAAAAAGTTTATAAGCTGTATAATATTTTGTTAGATAAAAAGTTTTATTATGGGAGAGAGAGTATGAAAAAAAACTTACTTTCTGTTTTTGCGGTTGTTTTGACCGTTTTTTGTGGAATTTTTTTGTCTTGCGAAGTAGGACTTGGAGATTCGATTGATACAAAAGTTCCGACAGTTGAAATAAATTCACCGTCAGCAGATTATATTGTCCGCGACGAATTTACAATTAGCGGAACTTGGAGCGATGACGGCGAATTAAAGGACATAGACATTGTTCTTACAAATACTTCGACTAAAAAGAAATATCCGGAAAACGATTCTTTTAAGGCGACAATTATAAAAGAAGGTGGAAAAGACGGCGGAAATTGGACTTGCAAAATAAATCCGCTCTCAGAATCTAAAATTCCGGACGGTTCTTATGAAGTTTCGGTTACGGCGATTGATACTGCTGGAAACAAAAGTGGCGCAACTAGAGGTTTTGTAATCGACAACACTCCGCCTCTTCTTTCTCTTACAAGACCTTCAACCAAATTTAGCGATGACGGAAGCAGCGCCGATTCTTACGGACAGGATTTTTCGATTACCGGAAGTGTAATGGATTCAAGCAATGTGGATTCTATCGAAGTGGAAATTTACAGCGCGGAAGGTGATGATAAAGACCAGCTCAAAAAAACAGTTACCTTAAAAAATGTTCCTCCGACAATCGATTTGTCTGTTGCAAAATGGGGAAGCGAAACCTACGAAAGCATTTATGGAACAGACAAAAATGCAGGAACAAAAAAATACTGGTGCAAAATTTCAGTTTATGATTCTGCACGTAAAATTCCGGAAGAAGAGGGCGACAAAGGAAACGGTGCCGCTTATTTTTATTTGAATAATGAAATTTCTTCCGATGTAATTCAAACAGTAAAACTTACAAACGCTTACTATATTTTAAATGGAACTTATGACGTTACGGACGAAAATCGCGAAATTGTCGAAAAAGTAAAGTCCGCGCTTTCTCAAAAACAGCTTCAAAAAGCAGTTTTTTCTCTCAATCCGCTGAACAACCCTTCTTACGAACTCTCTGGTTATACTGGACTTGATGACTTGAAAAATGCGTCTGGCTCAAATCAGGAAAAAGGCTATTTGAACGATTCTTCGTGCGAACTGATGAATAAAACCAAGCAAACGGTAAATATTTCTGCCGGACTTGACCAAATTCCTCTCGACAAAGACACGATTGGAATTTTTCTGCAAGAATGTGACAAAAACGGAAATATCATAGAAAATGCCGAAAAAATAACATTGCTTGCTCCATGGAAAGGTCAAAAAGATTCCGACGGAAACAGAAAAATTCTAAATGAACTTTCAGAAGAGCAGCGTTCCGACCGCGAATCAAAAATCACTCCGGTTGGTTCTTATGCTTATAAGGTGATTGTAGAAGTAAACAGCGTTATTCATCCAGAATTAAAAGCCGGAAAATATTATGTTTTGGGAGTTGATTGTTATGATCAGAACGACAATGAGGCAAACAACGCCGGAAATGAATATGCATTTAAATTAAGCGCAACAGCTGCCGCTCCAGTTGTAAAAATTGACGGCGAAAAAAGTTTTTATGCAAATAAAGAATTTGAACTTTCTGGAACTGCAACTGTAAGTCAGGACGACCTTGAAATCGAGCTTTTTGCATACATTGATTCGACAGAAAATGAATTTTTTGCTTCGTCTGCGGATGGAAGAATAAAATTTGACAAAAATACAGGAAAATTCTCTTTTAATGTTCCAAAATCTGTTTTTGAAGGAAAATCGGCATTTACAGTTTTTGTTCAGGCTGGAATTAAAAGTGTTGACGGTAACCGCGGAACAGATCAGGTTCAGGTAAATTTTGACGATGAGGCTCCGGTTATTTCAGAAATTTCTGTAACTCCGATTCTTGAAGAAGACAATGAAGAAGTCGTAAACGGAATAATCACCGTAAAAGCAAATATTACTGACAACGGAATTATAAACAGAACCGAATATTCACTGATGCTGGAAAATGGCGAAGAAAGCGAACGTATCCCGGTTTCAAATATAAGTTCTTCCGGATTTACAGTTGATACTACAAAATTTGAGGACAACAAAAAACTTACAATAAAAATTTACGCAAATGATACTTCTGGCAACGAAGGAATCAAGACAAAAACTGTAAAAATAAATCAAAGCAGCGACAGACCAAAAATCAAATTCTCAAATATTGATGATAAGATAAAAACCGTCGCAGAAATAAAAAACGGACAGAAAAATATTCTCGGAACAGACAATAATCACACTTTAATTGGTTCTGTTGAAGACGATGATGGCATAAAAACAATCAAAATTTTCTATCAGAAAGTTGATGTTGAACAGGTTGTATCTGGCAATGAAATTGAATGGAATGAAAACTCAGCGACTGTTATCGAAACAGGTGCTGCTGGTTCAACAAGTTTTACATTAAAAATTGACAGTCTTCCAAAGGACGAAGGCGCTTACCTTGTAAAAGTTTTTGCAGAAGATAAGCTTTCTCAGACATCTTACAGTACAGGAAGTTCCGGACCGTTCCTTATTGCAGTAGACAATGGCGCGCCTCAGCTTGCGGTTTCAAACGTGAGCGGCGCTTTTCAGGCTGCAAATTCTCAGTTTACGATTACAGGTTCGATAGACGATTCTTCTGCGGAAATCCGATGTTATTCTGACGCAGCTTGTTCTGGCGAAGGAAGTTTAATTGCTATATCGAAAGATGCAGGAAGTGACGGAAGATTTTCTTGGAATTTTGAAGAAAAAACTGGAAGCAAAGGAAAAACTCTTTGGTTTAAGGCAGAAGACTGCTTTGGTCAAAGTTCAAAACAAAAATTCTCATACATTGTCGATACTTTGCCTCCAAAATTTACAATTGAAAGCGTAAACGGCGAATCTTTCAAAGATGCAGAAAAAGATGAGGCTGGATTTGTAAGAAAATACGGCAATAATAAAAATTATTTTACTCTGCGCGGAACTGTAACAGATCCTTCCGAAAAAGCTGACAAAACAGACTGTTCTGGTTTGGGCGAAAGTTTCTTTTATATTCTTTCTGAAAACGAACCCGAAAAAGACGAAAAAGGGTTTTACAAAAACGTTGCTTCAATCTGGAAAAAGTGCGCAATTTCTGCAACGAATGCTGGTTTTGAGTGGTCGGCTCCGATTGATTTAAGTTCGTATAAGGAAAATGTTCCTTATACGGTTTATCTTGCTGCAATCGATAATGCCGGAAATGTTTCTAAAATTTCTGAAAATCCGAGCGCAAAAATAATAATCACCTTGGACTCGGAATCTCCGGAAATTAAGACTTTTGAAAAATTTGAACCGACAAAGCTTGTTTTAAAAGCAAGAGATTCTGGAAGCGGAATTAAAGATGTAAAATTTTTGCGTAACGGAACAACTGTTGAAAAAACACCGGAAAAAACGACAGAAAAAGTCACAGAAGCTGACGGCACAACAAAAGAATTTGAAGTTTATACGTTTATTCTCGAAAAAGAAGACGTTCCAGAAGGAACAAGCCGCTTTAGGGTCGAAGTAACGGATAAAGCAGGAAATACAAAATCGTCAGACGACATAGAAATAAAAAATTTTGCTCCAAGTCTTTCTCTTGTTACAGATGCGGATTCAAATGAACAGAAAAATAAATTCCTTTATTCAAATAAGGACATAATTGTAACTGCGAGCGTAAAAGATGAAAACCAGATTGCGTCTCTTGTCTGGAGAGAGGGAGAAAAAATTTCTGGAAATGTTGCGATTGAAAAAAATAATGAAAAACAGGAATTGAAAATTACAATTCCTGCTCCGGCAACTGATTGTGGAGAAACGACAAGAATTTTTACGGCGACAAATGTTTACGGACTTAGTTCCGAGGCAGAAGTAAAATATATTTTTGACGTTACAAAACCGGAATTTAAGGCTGAATACGAGATTGACGGAAATCAAAAGTACTCTCTGTTTGGAAAAAGCGGTGCCCAGGTAAAAATGAATGCGCGCGATTTTGCGGAAATTTGGTTCAATTCTACTTCGCTAATGCTTGACGGTTGTTTTGAAGAGGCAACCAGCGGAATAAAAAGTATTCGTTACGAACTTAAAAACAAAGACGGAACAATTCTCTCTCAAGGAACGAGCCTTAACGGTTCAGAAAAAGGAAATTTCAAATTCTTCAATATTACTGTATCTGATTTTGAAAACAGCACAGAAAATCACTTAAAACTTTATGCAAGTGACAAGGCTGGAAATGAGCAGACGGCAGAATGGATTATAAAAGTGGATTCAAAAAATCCAGAATTAAAGGAAAATTCTCTGTTTGTAGATGGCATAATTGAAGATGCGGACAAAAAACTTAGCAACGGCAAAAACGACGTTGTAATAAAAGGTTCTGTTTTTGACGAGTTGAGTGGAATTTCAAAAGTTCAGCTTTCTCTTGATAATGGAAAATTTGAAAAAGATGCAGTTTTGAGCGAATCTGAAGAAATTAACGAAAAGAATTTTGAATTTACGGTTTTGAGCGCAGAATTATCTGCCGGAAATAAAACAGTTTATGCAAAAATTTTCGATAATGCAGGAAATTCACCAGAAATAAAACTTTTTGACCTGGTAATCGACAAAAAATCTCCGACGGTAACATTTATTTCTCCAAAAGATGCTGATTCAGAGGCTAAAGGAATTCAAGTAAACAAAACGATTACGCTAAAAGGAAGCGCAGACGACAAAGATGATTTTGGCGACGGCAGATTTGATAAAGTGACAAGAATTTTCTATTCAACTGACAAAAATTCTGCAATTGAAAACTGGAATGATTTAAAACTTGAAATAAATGAAGATTCTAACTGGAGCGCAGAATTCAACACGGCACAACTTTCTGACGGAAAATATTTCTTTAAGGCGGAGGCTGTCGATAAAGTCGGAAACACCGGTTACTCAGAACCTCTCGAGCTTGAAATTGACCAAAATAGTGACCGCCCGACAATCAAAATTATTTCTTTGGAAACTTCTGGTCAGATTGTAAGCAACAGCAAGATATCTGGAAGCGTAAGCGACGACGACGGAATTGACGGCTTGTATTATTCAACTGATTCTGCGGATTTAGAAAAAACTCCTGAACAAAGCAGCGGTTGGAAAAAACTTGAACTTTCTTCGGACAAAACCTGGAGTTTTGAACTTTTGGACGAAGGAAATTACGATATTTATTTCTACGCAAAGGATCTTGAGTGCGGAATATTTTATACAAAAAATGCCGGCAAATTGGAAAGGCCGTTCATTCAGTTCGATTCGAGTGAAAAATCGGATAACCAAAATCCTGTAAGAATTTCTCTCGATAAAACCGCCCCATCTTTAAAGAACATAAGATGTGCGGTTTCGTCTGGAACAGAATTTCCTATTGAAGAATCGGTTTGGAAAGATCCGTACAATTTTGGCATAAATCTTGGAAATAACAGTCCTTATCTTTTTGTTCAATTTGAAATTGAAGAAAACGTTTCGATGAACGATTCTGCTTTTGACGATGTAAAGCTTAGTCTTGGTAATAAAGTTTTGGATTTGGCAGGAAAACTTGAACGGACTGGCGATTTATCTTCTGACGGAAAATTGTCTTATACATTAAGAGCGCTTGATTCAAGAAATTTTAATGTTGAAGGCAAAAATACAATTACGGTTACGGCAACTGATAAATCGGGAAGAACAAGTTCAAAAGATTTTAATGCCACGATAGATAATGCTGCGCCGAGTGTTTCGATAGATGAAAATTCAATTGAAAATATAACTGGAAAATGCGCAATTACCGGCAAAGGAGGCGATCCGAGCGGAATTTCGACATTCAATTACTTGATTCCGACAAAAGAACAGGTAAAGATTGGAGTAACCAAAAATTCTGACGGCTGGATTCCTTTAAGAACGAGCACTGGCGAAACAATCAATGACTATTCAGAGCCGTTAAAAGAACCTCAGTGGAAAATTGAATTCAATTCATCTTCGTTTGAAAAACCAGAAAATTTGGAAAGTTTAATTTATTATGCGACTGCTAAAAATGCTGACGGAAGTCTAAAATACGCAGAAGAAATTTCTGGTGACAAAAACAAAGTAAATGTTCCGGTTTATTTTTATGTTGAAGATGCAACCGGAAATGCTGAAGTCGTAAAAGAAAAAATTCCTGTAAATGTCCGTGGCGGAATTCCGACTGTGGAAGTTACATCGCACGAAGATTTTGCAAAAACTGGAAGCACTGTGATTTTACAGGGAAGCGCCGACGATGACGAAAAAATTTCTTCTGTGAGAATTACAAAAGTTGAATACTCGATTGACGGCGAAATTACGGATTCTACAGATTGGAAGCCGATTGATGATTTGTCTGGAACTGGAATTGTCGTAAAAGGCAATATTTCGGAAAATCCAGCTCAAATTGTTGCAGAAGGCACAAGAAACTGGAAAGCAGGAATCGACGTTTCAAAAATCGAAAATAAAGAAGGCGCAATTAAAGCTCTTCGATTTACAGTCGAATCTTATGACGAAAACGGCACTTCAAGTTCACTTGCTTATCCAGATGCAGATTCTGCAAAAATTTGTCAAATTAGAATTTATGTTGATTCTGGAGTTCCGGGTGTTGAAAAAGCGTATATTGTGGGATTTGATTCACAGCCGAAGGCCCGTGATTCTGTTCCTGTCTGGGAAAAATCATATTCTGCTGGAATGTGCTTTAGCGGTAAAAAAGCAAAATTCTGGTATTTAAAAACTGTTGTAACCGATGATTCGAGCGTAATTGATGTTGGTTTGAGAATGCAAAGCGGAAACGGTTATATTCCAGCAATGAAAGAATTTGAGAGTTCTGAAAGCGAAGATGCAAGTTCAAACGGAACAATCACTTTTGGTGCAAAAACAGCAGAATATACGGTTTTTATTCCAATCGATGTGACAAAAGAAGGAAATGTTTATGCAACGCTTTCGCTGAACGACGGACAGCATTCTGAAGTTGAAACGAATTATGCGTTCAAGATTGACAACACAGCGCCAACTCTTTATTCGACGGACAATAAAAACCTTTCTACCGAAAATTCTGAAAACTTGCGGCTTACAAGCCGAGGTGAAAATGTCGGCCTTGTAAACGTAATTGAAAATTCTGACGGTTCGTATACTTTCGGAGATGAGATTGAAGAAAGTGGAAGCTCGCTTGATTTTGTCGCGGTTTATTTTAAAAAGCCGGCAAATGCAGAATTCGGCACAACGGAAAGAATTTTCAATCCGCTTTTTGCAACGACAGAAAATCAAAATAATAAAACTGAAATTGCCGATGTAAAAACAGACGGAAAAGTTTACATCAATTCAGAGAATTTGCCTGCGCTTTATAAAAAAGTGACTGTTGAAAATTCGAAAACAGATGACGGAAAATCAAAAATCACTTTTGCTGGACTTGGAAGCGACTTTAACATTAACGGCAAAAATTGGAATTCCGAAATTTCAAAATTTGGACTTGTTAAGATAAATGGAACTTATCACAGAATTTCAGAAATCGAAGGCGATTCTGCAATTATTGAAGACGAACTTTCGGCTGGAGAAACAGAGGCTGAATTCATCTACGCGCTTTTGATTGATCACGAAGTAATGGAAGGGTTTGACTCTACTTCCGAAACTGGAGTTTCAAACGATGATGGTGATGGGCTTGTCGAAATGGTAAAACGCAGCGGTTCAAAATATAAATGGACTGCAAGTGTTTATTCGGACAATATTCCCGACGGTCCGGCAGAAATTCACGTTGTTGCATTTGACCAGGCAGGAAATTCAAATTACGGCTATGTAAAGACGAGCATTCAGAACAATCGTCCGAGAATTTCGCGTGTAATGCTTGCAACCGACCTGAATGGAAACGGAAAATTTGACTTTTATAACGAAAAAACTTCGATTCTAAATGATTTGTCAGACGATAAAACCGTTACGAGCGGAACACAGTTTGGTGAATTTGTGTTTTATTCAACCTTGAAGCAGGAAAACGGTTCTTCCAACAAGGCTGGCGATGCGCTTGCAAAAGTTACTTTGAGCGGACGGACATTCAAAATAAAGAAAGATCTGCTTGTTTTGCCAGAATTTGTCGGAGGAAACGGTGAACTTGGCTATACTTACAGCCTTGAAAATTCCGAAGAAGTTGTTTTGCCTGTTAGCGGAGATGTTGCTGAACTTGCTAGAACTTCTGAAAAATTGAAGCTTGCAGACAAAAAAGGAACAGAACAGAGTGCGAAAAGTTTGATTCAGACGGAAGATGACCAAAAATATGGCGGTGTTTTCTTAAAAATGGATGAAAATGACCAAAAAATTGTAAAACTTGACGATGGAAGTACAAAATATCTTGCATTTACATTCTGGGACAAAACAGACGAAACAAAACCGGGAACTAACAGTTTGTGGGCAATGATAAATATTCCTGCAATAATCGATGTTAAGGATACAGAAAAACCAAATGGAACGATTAAACCGTTCTGGTGGAACAGCAAGGAAGATTCAAGTTTTGTCTATGATGACGACGGGCAGCCGCTCGGACATATTGATTTGCCGGGAACTGGCGAAACAAAACCTGGCGTTTCTGGCGAAGTATTCATAAACGGAACAAGTTTTGACGACACAAGAATCGGCGAAATTCATATTGTAAAACCGGACGGAATTGCCGGTGCTGAAGTTGATGTAAAAATCATCTGGCACGAAAACGGTGAATGGAAAGTTTCTGATGGCGCTGCGATTTTGAGCGAAGAAGAACCAAGTCAAGACGGACACACAGTTACATGGCGTTACAAGATTGATATGACGCCTTATGGAATTGCAACTGACAAAAGCGTAAAAACTTATGTAGTTGATGCTCAGAAAAATACGCAGGATAGTTCTTCTGAAAGCCGGCAAACGACCGAAGAAAACCCAACTTCTGTTTATAAGATGGACTTTGTTCCGTACATAAAGAGCATTTATCCGGCAGTTTCTGGAAGTGCAAACCGCTCAAGACTCGGAAAATTCCCTGTACGCGCAGGCGAAGGCATGGTTATTGAGGGAATGAACTTTGCGGAAGGCAAAAGCTACACGGTCAACTTCTACAAGTCAAAGACAGACGCGGCCGGAAAGACTGTTGTCGGTGACGCCGTTGCCGCCGAAACGGAAACCGGAACAATTTTAACAGCCGGACAAATCACCGTAAAAGCACCTGAATATTCACGCTGGGTTGAAGTCGTAGTTGGCGGAGTTGCAACAAGAAACAACACGAACGAGAACAGCGGCTGCAATATAGAAGAAGGCTATGTCGCAGGCGCAAAGAACGAAGCAAATAAAATAGACAACGGTTTCTCAAAAGCCAATAAAGCCGGAACAAACTTTTGGACCGACGACAGATATATCAGCGTCTGGAATGTAGGAACGACGTTTGCTGACAGTTACAATCCGATAATGGGTACGATGGAAAAATTGGCGAATAGCGATAGCAAATATTTAAATGATGAGAAGTATGGTAAAAATGCAAATACTGCTCTTCCTGATAATACCTTGTATGGATATTGGGCTGCAGATGACAATATGGTCTGGGATAATATACTTGGAAAGCAAAGGGCATATTCACTTTTTGGATCTGCAAATGCCGCAATGGAAAATTCTGCGAGCCAACTTGATACTTGTGTTATTTCAGTTCCTTCTACTAGTAAGGATAATGGGCAGGTGTTTGTTGCATTCCTTGACAACAAACTTTTGAATTCTGGAACTTATGGCCCTGGTCTTGTTCTTATGCGTGACGGACAAAAAATGAAGGCTCAGGATACTTCAAAATATAAGTATTCTGTTGAATATATCGGTGGTGATAAAATGAAGAACCAGTTCCAAAATATAAAGATTGCAGGAACTTATGCGTCCTCTTCTAAAGCTGATGGAACTGATAATTTCCATGTCTATATAAGCTATTATGATGCTTATTCCCACTGTCTCAAGTATGGAAAAATTGAATTGAAGCCGAATCTTGATAAAGATAATTCTACTGACTTGGTGGCACAACACACTTTTGCGGCGGATTCTTCTGTTGCAAATAAGTTTGTTGTCGATGGTAAGGATGATAAAGATTCTGGTGGAGATGTTGGAAAATGGTCTGACATAAAAGTTCTACTTGAAAAGGACGGAACTCCTGTTCCTGTTGTTGCCTATTATGTAACTAAGAGTTCAACTTCCGGCATTTTGAGACTTGCAAAAGGAACATCAACTGCACCGCTTCTTAATAATGACACTAATTGGACTTATAAAGATGTAAATAGTCCTTCTGGAGTGAGAGACTTTGGTCGTTATGTAAGTATGGAAATCGATTCTTCTGGGGGACTTCATATTGTTTGTCAGGATGCAATTGCTGGAGTGCTTTATTATGGATATTTTGCAGATGGAATTGCGGAAAATCCTACTGGCGGTTGGAAAAAGATAGACGCAACTTCATCAGTTGGAAGATGGACAGACATAAAACTTGCAGATTCTTCAAAAACAGGACTTGATGCAAAACCGGTTGTAACTTATATGGATGCCACAAAGCTTGATACAACTCAAGCTGTTAAGGTTGCATTTGTTGAAGATGAGACATGGGAATCCATGACAGCACCTTCCGAAAAACAGGCTGGCAGTCAGTATAAGATGAGTCTTGTTGTGGATGTTCTTGATAAAAATAATAAATCAAATAAACTCGCCGTCGGATTCAACTCCGATATGTTTGCCGTGGACTTCTTGCGTGGAGAAGAATAGCAGCGGATTTTTGGAGTGGCATTTTTTGCGTTAGCGATTGGAAGTGCGGCGCAGCCGTTCAAAAGCGGCGGTTGAGCCTGCGAAATCCCGCTTTTGAATGGAGTGGCACGTATGCCACGGAACACTGGAAAGCGCGGCTCCGGACGGAATTTCCGGCCGGGGCAACGCCCATTTTTTCTTTTTGCGAAGAGATTTGTAACTTTATTTTTCCATTTTTTTTATTTGCACGCATTTTAAAATATTCTTGTAAAATTTAAGTTAAGAAAGTGTTAAATCGAAGAAAATTTATTTTGGCTGGTTGTTTTTATATGTTTTATCAAAATGTGCAATATGCTATAATGGCGGAAATTATGGAGGACTTTTTATGAAAAAAGTTTTATTTGCGGTTTTCGCGGCTTCGGCTGTTTTTGCTTTGGCTGGCTGTAAAGAAAAGAAAAACGTTGTAATCAATTCTAAGGCTGACCTGGAAAATCTTTCGATTGGATGTCAGGCTGGTACAACTGGCGAAATTTATATTCAGGAAGATTTGCCAAATGCAAAATGCAATTCTTTTAAAAATGTAATTGACGCTTCGCTTTCACTCAAAAATGGTGCAATCGATGCTATTATTATCGACGAATTGCCTGCTAAAGAAGTTTGCAAAAACAATTCTGACCTTACTATTCTTGATTTTGACCTTGCTACTGACGTTTACGCAATTGCCGTTCAGAAAGGAAACACAGAACTTCTTAAGTCTATCAACAAGACAATCTCTGATATGAAAGCTGACGGAAGATACGAAGCTCTCGTTGCTGATTTTATGCCTACTGACGGAAAAATTAAGATTCCTGCTATCGAAGCAAAATCTGGCAATGGAAAAATTGTAATGGGCACAAACGCTGCTTTCCCTCCATTTGAATATGTTGAAGGTTCTAAGGTTGTTGGTTTTGACGCTTCTATGGCTCAGTACATTGCAAATGATTGCGGCAAAACTCTCGAAATCAGCGATATGGCTTTTGACGGTTTGATTGCCGCTCTTCAGTCTGGTTCAATCGACTTTGTTGCCGCTGGAATGACTGCAACAGAAGAAAGAAGACAGAATGTTGATTTTTCTGAACCATATTACGAATCTAAACAGGTTGTAATCGTAAGAAAATAAAAATTTTCAAAAACTGAATTTTTACTTTTGATTGAATTTTATGTATGGTCGTTGCGATTCTTGTCGAAATGACCATACTGTTTTTTATGGTGGTTTGGACAGTTAAACGTTCAGCCACCTGTTTTATCATTACAGTTTGCTCAAGCGTTGCTTTTTCAAGCTGTGATTCCCGCCATCCGTGGCTCGTTGCTAACACGAAGTTTTATAGGAGAAAAAAATGCTTCAAAAAATTTTAGAAATTATGTTCTCTCACGGCAGGTGGATGATGATTTTGCAGGGCTTGGGAACAACTCTTTTAATCGCCTTGTGTGCGGTTTTGATGGGAACAATCCTTGGCTGCATTTTTGCAATTTTTAAGCTTTCTAATTCAAAAATTTTAAATGCGATTTCTAACGTTTATACGACTTTGATTCGCGGAATTCCAATGGCAACTCAGTTGATGATTTGTTATTTTGTTATTTTTTCGCCATTGGGAGTAAGAAATACTGTTCTGGTTGCAATAATTTCGTTTGGCGTAAATTCCGGGGCTTATTGTACAGAAATTTTCAGAGCCGGAATTAACGGTGTAGACAAGGGGCAAATGGAAGCCGGACGTTCGCTTGGTTTGAACTGGGCACGGACTATGTTTGCAATCATTATTCCTCAGGCTTTTAAAACGATTTTGCCGACTTTTGCATCGGAATTCATTACTCTTATAAAAGAAACTTCGGTTGCAAGTTTTATTGCCGTAGTTGACCTTCAGAAAGCGTGTGACAATATTCGCAATGCAACTTACAACGCCTGGGTTCCGCTTCTTTCGTGCGCCCTGGTTTATCTTATTCTTACAGTTGGTCTTACAAAGATTTTTTCTGCAATCGAAACAAAAGTTGCCAAATCTGAAAAAAAATAAAATTCCTTGAATTTTTTACTGGAGAAAATTGATGATTGAAATAAAAAACCTTACTAAAAAATTTGGACAATTGACTGTTCTTGACGGAATTTCGGAAACTATAAATAAGGGCGAAAAAATTGTAATTATCGGACCGAGTGGCGGTGGTAAGTCGACTTTTTTGCGTTGCTTGAATTTATTGGAAACTCCGACCAGCGGAAGCATTGTTTTTGAAGGAACTGATATTACCGACAAAAAAACTGACATCAACAAAATCCGTCAGAAAATGGGAATGGTTTTTCAGCATTTTAACCTTTTTCCGCACAAAACTGTCTTGCAAAATTTGACTCTCGCTCCAGTTATGCTCAAAATTATGAAAATTGAAGAAGCGGAAGAAAAAGCATATTCGCTCTTAAAGAGAATTGGACTTGCCGAAAAAGCCCGTGCTTATCCAGCAAGCCTTTCTGGAGGTCAGCAGCAGCGAATCGCAATTATCCGTTCGATTATGATGAATCCGGAAGTTATTCTTTTTGATGAACCGACAAGCGCCCTCGACCCGGAAATGGTCGGCGAAGTTTTGGCACTTATGCGTAATCTTGCAGATGACGGAATGACGATGGTTTGCGTTACTCACGAAATGGGTTTTGCACGCGAAGTTGCCCAGAGAATTTTCTTTATGGACGGTGGAAAAATTGCTGAACAGGGAAATCCATCTCAGATTTTTGACAGTCCTAAGTCTGACCGCTTAAAGCAGTTTTTAAAAGCGGTTCTGTAAAATTTAAAATCTTAAAATCGGAAAAGCCAATGAAAAAAACATTCACCTTAAAAATCCTGATTTTCTGTTTGTGCTCACATTTCTTTGCGGACGTTGCAAATTCTGTAAAGAGCGTTTGCGCTTTGGAAAGTCCATTTTGTCTTTCTAAAAAAACAGACGGAGCATTGCTTGGCGCCGGAATTTTTTTGTCTGGAGCGGATTTGTTTTTGGACAACGTTTTAAAAATCAATCAGCAGACGTTTGACGAAAACCGCAGTTTTGAAAAAAAATCTGTAAACGGTTTTGACAGACTTTTTATGAACGATTACAATTTTCTGCTCGACAAAGTTGGCGGAAACATTTTTTTGTGTTCTGCAATGGCATCTCCGATTTTTATTTTGGGAAAATCTCAAAAAAGCGAATGGAAAACTGTCGTCTTAATGTATACCGAAACTCTTTTAATCGCGAATGGAATTAAGGAACTTGCAAAACTTTCAATAAACCGTTACCGGCCAATGTGCTATTTTGAAAGCGGCGATTCTTACGATTCGTACAAAGATGACGGCGATTTTGCAAATTCTTTTCCGTCAGGACACTCAACAATGGCTTTTGCCGGAGCCGCTTTTTCGAGCTATGTTTTTTGGAAATATTTTCCTGAAAGCCCGTTGCGTTATGTTGTTTGCGCCGGAAGTTTTTCTTTTGCAGCCGCAACAGCCGTAAGCCGCGTTTTGTCCGGAAATCACTTTGTAAGCGATGTTGCTGTCGGAGCTTTGATTGGCTCTTGCACAGGATTTTTAGTTCCTTTTTTGCATCAGTCTAAAAAAGCAGAAACAAACGAAAATATTCAGGTTGGAATTTTGCCGAACGGTTTTTTGATGAGGCTCAATTTTTAATGGAAGATTTATTCAATTCAAAAAAAACAAAAAATTCGATTAAAAAAAAAGATTTAGTTTTTAAAAAATGCACGCATCCGCTTGTCGATTTTTTGTGGTTTTTGGGGATAATCTGTTTTTGTGTTGCAATCCGCCATCCTTTTTATTTGGGACTTTCGCTTTTTGCAGGCATTTTATTCAATATCTTTCAAAAAAACTGGCACGGCTTAAAACTGATAATTTTTTGTGTTCCAATTTTTATTTTTCTTTCTGCGCTAAATCCGCTCGTAAGCCATTGGGGAGAAACTGTCCTTTTTTTGATTTTTGGCAAACCTTTTACAAAAGAAGCTTTTTTTTACGGCCTCAATATGGGGCTTGTTTTTTTAGTAATGTTTGAATGGTTTTTGTGCTTCGGCTGCGTAATGACCGTGGACAAATTCACTTACCTTTTTGCGCCGGTTTTTCCTTCTGTAAGTTTGATGATGGTGATGATTTTGCGGCTCGTTCCTTTTTGCATAAGACGGGGACGCGAAATTTCTGACGGTCGTTGTGCAATCGGATTAAAAAAATCGACTTTTAAACAAAAATTTTCGGTTTTAAACGCAGTTATGAGTTCAATTTTGGAAGACGGCGTAATGACGGCTTTGAGCATGGAAAAACGCGGTTATGGAACAGCAAGGCGCACTAGTTTTTTGAATTATCGCTGGAGAATTTCAGATTTTTTTGAACTGTTTTTTTTGAGTTTTTGCGCTTTTTTTGTTGTTTGCGGAATAAAAAACGGAAACTGCGCGGTCAATTTTTATCCTGTAATAAATTTTTCAAAAATTTTTGCACCCCTCCAGTCGGCGGAAACTTTTTTTGCCTTTGCAGGATTTTTGTTTTTTCCAATGATTATTAAAATTTTTTCTGAGGATTAAAAAATGAATTATAAAATCAATTTTAACGGAACGGATTTTTTTGTAAAAAAAGGTGAATTTGTCGTAGTTTGCGGAAAATCCGGCTCAGGAAAGACAACTTTTCTTCTTCAACTCGAAAATGAGCTTAAAAAAGTCGGTCAAAAAACTGGATTTGTTTTTCAGAATTTTGATTCTCAGATTGTAACGGACAAAGTTTGGCACGAACTTTCATTCGCTCTCGAAAATACAGCTGTTCCAAGAAAAATTATGGAACGCCGTGTTGCGGAAATGGCGGCATATTTTGGAATTTCTGACTGGCTTTGCTCAAAAACCGAAAATCTTTCTGGCGGACAAAAACAACTTTTAAATCTTGCGAGCACAATGGCGTTAAACCCGGATTTTCTTTTGCTTGATGAGCCAACGAGCCAGCTTGACCCGATTGCGGCTTCAAATTTCTTAAGCACCGTAAAAAAAATCAATAGCGAGTTTGGAACGACAGTTGTAATTTGTGAACATCGGTTGGAAGAACTTTTTGAAAAAGCCGGCAGAATTTTATTTTTGGACAAAATGCGGATTTTTTTTGACGAAAAACCGCAAAACTTTTGTCAGAAAATTCTTGCCTGTCAAAAAAAAGATTTGATTGAATTTTTACCGACGGCTTCGAAAATCATTTCTCGTTTTGAAAAAAAGCCCGAAAAACTTCCGCTGAGTGTTGCCCAGGGACGCTCCTGGATTTTGGAATTTTTAGAAAAAGGCGGAAAACTTGAACCGGAAATTTTTAGCCTTTTGGAAGGCGATGAAAATTTAAAAAATGAAAAAAATCATCAATTTGACGAAAAAAACTGCCCTCAAAAATCAAAAAATCTCGTCAAAATAAAAAATTTGAGTTTTAGATATGAAAAAACTTTGCCATGGATTTTGCAGGAACTTGATTTTTGTATCGAAGAAGGAAAAATTTACGCGATTGCAGGAGCAAATGGCAGTGGAAAATCAACCTTGCTCAAAATTTTGTGCTCGCTTTTAAAAAGTTTCCGAGGAACCGTAAAAATTGAAAAAACTGCGCGCAATAAAATTTTTATGCTTCCTCAAAACGTGCGTAATGTTTTTACAAAGCAAACTGTTCTGGAAGAACTTGAAGAATGTGGCTGGAAAAAAGACGAAAATTCTGCTTTGAACGAAAATGTTTTTTTGAGCACGGAAAAGGAATCGAAAAAAAATGCGTCTTTGACGGAAGATTCAATTCTTCAAAACGCAATTTTTTCGCTTAAAGAAAATTTCTTGCATCATCCTTATGATTTGTCTGGCGGAGAAATGCAAAAACTTGCGCTTGCAAAAATTCTTCTTCAAAAACCAAAAATTCTTCTCTTGGATGAGCCGACAAAAGGTTTGGACAACGCGTTCAAAAAAGAATTCAGCCTGCTTTTAAAAAATTTGGCGCGGTCTGGAATTTCAATAGTTCTTGTTTGCCACGATCTGGAATTTTGTGCGTATACCGCGGATTTTACCGGACTTATGTTTGAAGGCCGGGTTTGCGGCTTAGAAAAAACTTCGGACTTTTTTGAAAAAAATATTTTTTATACAACGGCACGCAACCGTCTTTTGCGCGGATTTGAAAATTCAACCGGCAAAAATCCTGAGACGGAGGCGGAAAAATGAATTTTTGGCAAAGCGGCCAGGGTGTTGTGCTCTCCTTTTTAGTTTTGATAAATCTCGGTTTTTATTTTGCTTACGAGCGCACCCGTCCTTCCAGCGGAGAACTTATTCTTGTTGCGGATTTATGCGCTTTTTGCATTGCGCTCCGTTCAATTTTTAGTTTTGTTCCATATTTTAATCCAGTCATGGCAATAATCTGTCTGAGCGGATTTGCTCTTGGCAGTTTGCGCGGTTTTTTGATTGGTTCGCTTTCCGCGCTTTTGTCGAATTTTATTTTTGGACAAGGACCGTGGACTTTGTATCAGATGACTTCATGGGGAATTTTTGGCGCAATTTTTGGTTTTGTTCGGCGTTTTCGGTTTGGGCGCAACAGAACTCTTCAAAAAAACAAGACCGTAAATTTTGGAATTTTGGATTATTGCGTTTTTTGTATTTCATCATTTTTGGTAATTATTTTTATAACAGGACCGATTGCTGATTTGAGCAGCGTTTTTATGTTTGGAATCGACAATGTAAAGTCACTTTTTGTTATGCTTGCAGGCGGTTTTGTTTTTAACCTTGCCTTGGCGTTGAGCACTGTCGTTACGATTTTGTTTTTTTTTAAGCCGTTTTTGTCCGCTTTAAACCGCGTAATTTTTCGGCTCAACGTAAATTCGCTTTTTTATTCTCAATTTTGATTTTGCAGCCAATTGTTAGCGAAGTTCCTGGCATTGGATAATTTTCGACCGACTGATAGCGTTCATTCAAAATATTGTCCGCCTTAAAATAGAGAAGAATTTTTTCCCAGAATTTTAAATTCAGGTTAAGGTTGAGCAGTGTGTACGGTTCAAGAAAAGTTATATTCATATTCGATTTGTAGCGTTTTCCTGTGTATTGCGCCGAGACCGAAAAGTCAAATTTTTTTAAATCGACAATTGCCTGCGCAGTTCCTGTAAAATCCGGAGTCCACATTATTCTTTTTTTGTAGGTGAGTTTGTTGGATTTGTCCAAAAGTTCGTTGTAAAGATATTCGCCGCCGGCTTTTAAAGTCAAAATTCCGTCAAAAAAAGTTTTTTGCGCGTTAAAATCAATTCCAAAATAGAATGCGCTGTTTACATTTTGAGTAGTTCCGTCGCTCCACGTGATTTTTTTTTCGTAAAAATTTGAAAAAAACTGAACCGACGAAGGAAAAATTTTATTTTTAAGGTTGAACGTCAAATCTACTCCCCAGCCTTGTTCTGGTTTTAAATCTGGATTTCCGTGGTAACCTGAACCTTCCCAATAAAGATCGTCCATATTCGGAAACTGAACCATTCTGTAGCCGTCGAGCAAGATTTCGATTTTTGAAAATTTAGCCGCAAATCCAATTTTTGGAATAAAAGCAAGGTTTTTTCCGCAGAATTTTATCGCAATCGGAACGGTCATTGAAAAAAAAACGTTAAAATAGAATTTTGAAGTTTCTTTTAAAACCCCAGACGGTTGAAAATGAATTCCAGAATTTGTCGAATTTAAATGCGTAAGGTCAAACGAAACAGCCGCGCTCTGAGCAAAAATTCCGCATCTGTAAAAATCAACTGCGACAGAACCCTTAAAATCGTTGATTTTGTGTCTGCTTGGACCATAGTCGTCCTCGTATTTTCTGTCGTTGCGCAAGTATGCAAGGTTTGAAGTCAAGTTCATTTTTCCAAAAAGGCCTGGAGTAAACGAAGAAAGCGTAAAATTTACGTTAAAGTCTTTTTGTTTTCCTTGATTTGTCGAATACTCAACGCCTGGAGTTTCTTTGTCGCCGTAGTAAACGGAAGAAGCCGCAGTAATCCTGCTTCCGTTGTGCCAGTGCGTAAAGCGAATGTCGCCATTGCCGTCTTTGACAGAAGAATTTTCGCGTTCCTTAAAAGAATTTTGAGAAGTTTTGTAAAAGTAAGAATTTTTTGCAAAACTGCCTTTTGCGCTTACCGAAAGAAAAGAATTTTCCGACAAGGCCGCAGAATATGCGATTTTTTGAATTACCGTGTCGAGCGGAAAATTCTGGTTTAAAAAGGATTTTAGTGCGGTGTCAGACGAAAATTGCCGTCCAAAAGCGTGTTTTTTTGTGGTAATGTAAATTGCGCCGCCAACAGAACCTTCATCTTCCGTGCCTTCCGTAAAACCGCCGCGCACAATTTCGATTTTTTCGACGTCAGCAACATTTATCGAAGAAAAATCAAAAGTGCCGGTTTGAGCGTTGTTCATGCACAGCCCGTCAATCACAACACGAACCGTTTCGTCCGTAAAACCGCGGATCGAAGGCTTGCTTTCCAGACCGTAAGCACCGTAATCAAGGCTCTGAATTCCAGCCTGGCGCACAACAGCAGAAAGGTCCTCCGCATGAAGCTTTTCAATGTCTTCCTTGGAAAAAACAATCCGCTGCTCAACAACCGGTGCCGAAACATAAGTAACGATTTCTGGAAGCGAAATTTCCGGTTCTGAATCTGAAACAGAGGAGGGGAAAGCCTTCCCCTGCGCGTCCACTTCGTTGGCCGCTACCCCATCTCCTAGGGGCTCCGCCCCTAAAACCCCGGTTGCAAGAAATAAAAACAGAAAACCTACTGTTTTACGCATTCGCTGTAAGTACTAAAATATCCGTTAGCAATAGTAAAAGTAGAAATTGCTTCTTCGAGAGTAGAAGTTGAGCTTACAGTTCCATAAGCGCCAGAAAGCGAAACTGAAGAAGCTGTTAATTCTTTAAATGCAATTGCGTACCATTTGCCTACATCTGCTGCATCTTCGTCATAAATATAAGTATAAGTAGTAGAGTCTGAATGAGTAGAGCAGTAAGCACGAGTGTATTTTATATAGATATAGCCTGAAGTTTCTTCGTCATTTGTGTAAGATACTACGAGATTATTTCCTGCGTATGCGTCGCCCCAGCTTCCACTGTTAGACAAACTAGTCGATGTGATTTTGAAAATTTCACCGTAAGAACTTTGCCAAGTTCCAATTAAAGCAGAATTGTCTGAAAGTTCATAAACTCCGTCAGGAAGTCCATTATCATCGTCTTCCTGCTGACAAGACATAAAACCAAAAGAAACAAAAAGAAGTGCGCACAAAACGGCAAGTGCACGGCCAAAAACAAAGCGTGTGCTTTTCATAAAAAATTCTCCTTGACTCCAGAGTGTTGCGTAGAGTCGGATTTGTAAAATCGCCTTAAAAAAAGACGGTAAAAAACAGGTATTCGGACTTAAAAGGCAAATACAGTTAAAAATAACTATATTAAATGCCAGTCTTACCGTTCCGCGTCGAGCCTGTGAATTGCACACAGTTCCCCTGTATTTTGCAGAGAGAATTTAGCAGATTTTGAAAAAAGTGTCAGCAAAAACAAATAATATTGCATTTAAGCGCTTTGTTTAAAATGCAAATTTTCCTGTATTTCTTCCAATTGATAGTTTTGATTATATTTGATATATTTTATATCTAAAATTAGCGGTTTTAATCCGTAAAAATATTTTTTAGGAGACACACAGATGGCAAAAGTAGTAACTTTTGGTGAATTGATGCTTCGCATCCAGCCTGCTGACTATTATCGTTTCGTTCAGGTTGACTCAATGACAACAACTTTCGGCGGTGGAGAAGCTAACGTAGCAGTTTCTTTGGCAAACTACGGTGATGACGCTTACTTTGTAACAAAACTTCCTACACACGAAATTGGACAGGCTGCTGTAAACTCACTTCGCAAATACGGAGTTCACACAGAATATATCGTTCGCGGTGGTCCACGTGTTGGTATCTACTACAACGAAAAAGGTGCTTCTCAGCGCGGTTCAAAATGTGTTTACGACCGTGCAGGCTCTTCAATTCAGCTTGCTAAACCAGAAGAATTCGACTGGAACAAAATCCTCGAAGGCGCTTCATGGTTCCATATTACAGGTATTACTCCAGCTCTCGGACCAAACATGGTTAAGGCTTGTATCGAAGGCTGCAAAGTAGCTCACGAAAAAGGAATCACAACTTCTTGTGACCTTAACTACCGCGGCAAGCTTTGGACAAAAGACGAAGCTCGTGCTGCTATGACAGAAATCTGTAAATACGTTGATGTTTGTATTTCTAACGAAGACGATGCAAACGATGTATTCGGAATCAAATCTGAAGGTACAGATACAACTAAGGGCGAATTGAACAACGAAGGTTATCTCTCAGTTGCTCGTCAGCTCAAAGAAAAATTCAACTTCAAAAAAGTTGCAATCACTCTCCGCACTTCTATCAACGCTAACCGCAACTTGTGGCAGGCTCTTCTCTATGTTGATGACAAAGACTACGCTTTCTCTAAGCAGTACGACATGAACATCGTTGACCGTGTTGGTGGCGGTGACTCATTCGGTGGCGGTCTTATCCACTCACAGCTCAAAGGAATGAACACTCAGGATTCTATCAACTGGGCAGTTGCAGCTTCTTGTCTTAAACACTCAATCATCGGAGACTACAACATGGTTTCTGAAGACGAAGTTAACAAGCTGGCTGGTGGCGACGGTTCTGGACGTATCCAGCGCTAGTTTTTTCTTAAAAGGTGGTTGCAGGGCCGCTTGATTTTGTGGCCTTGTTTTCTGTCAAAGGGGCGGTTTTTCGTTTTTGGAAGATCGCCTTTTTTTATTTCCTGATATTTGTGGGATTTTTTTTCTCTGATATTGAGAAATCAGGGAAGAAAAATTCAGGTTTAAGTTTTTTTTCAGTTTTTTTTTAGTTTTTTGAACTAAAATTTAAATAAATACTTAATAAAAGTTAAAAAAAAGTACTTCAAAAAGAATCGTTTTTACAATAAATTTTTTTGAAGGAAATTCAGGTTTCTGGTAAACTTAAGGTTAGGCTGGTGCCTGTATGCTTTTTTTCGGAGTTTGTTTTCAGTAAAAAACAAGTAGGAGGTTTTATTATGTTGAGAAAAAAGATTGCTGTTTTGGTTGCTGCCGTAATGCTGACATTCTCTTCTTCTTCAGTATTTGCAACGAGCGTTGGTCCTGGTCTTGGTTGCCTTCTCTTTGGAGAAAAATCTGGAGCAGGTTGGGATATCGTTGCTACATTCCTTAACGGAATTATGTTTAACCAGTATTTCGCAATCACTTTCGGAACTTCTGGATACAAAAACGGTCTTCTTAGCATGACAGAAACTAATCAGTTCGTAGCAGACAACATGGACGCTCTTGCAGCAGACATTGCTAAGGGTGAAGGTGAATACATCGACACTCTTTCAACTATGCTCAACGTTTCTGATTCTGTTGCTTTTAAGGCTACTCTTCAGGACAACTTTGATGAAATCTTTACTTCTGCTGATGTTTCTGCAGAGGAAGTTGCCAGCAAGATTTATTCTTTTGTAAGCTAAGTTGATTTTTTCAATCAGCAAGGTAAGGTACGGTTTTAGAACCGTACCTTATTTGTTTATAGTCGTTTTTTCTCTTTTTTTTATTTTTCCTGCATTTTCAGAAGTTAAGATAGAGAATGGCATTGGAGAAAGTTTTTTTAAAAATTTTGGACAGAGAACTGGCATTGAAAGGAGTTTTTCTGTAGAGAATCTAATCGGACAAAAAAAATCGATTGATGTTGAAGAAGTAATTCAAAAGGCGCAAGACTTAAAACTTTGGGAAGACCCTTATTGGCGTACTTTGGTTCATTATAAACCTACATTTTTTGGACATTATAAAAGTCTTGTTGATGATCCAGAATTTTTTTGCGCAAAAAATGGAAAAACTAATCCGCGCGCTGAACTTATAGCTACAGTCCGCGCTTTTTTTGAAGAAAAAATTGAAATTCCTGAAGAAACTAAAGAAGAAATAAATTCTGAAAGTCAAAAAGAATCTGACGGTTCAGAAAAAAATACAAAAATCAAAAAACACGCAATTGAACGTTTTCCGGGACGTTACAGATGGATTTGCGAAAAACTTGGTCTTAAAAACAGCGATTTTCCTTATGACGGAGATGCCGCTTACCAGGCGCTTTTGACAAAATTAAATCCGGGCGATATTTATCTGGTTTTTCCGGCAGGATACTTAAAAAGGCCTGCTTCGGTTTTTGGACACACTTTTCTTTTGGTCGAAACAAAAGGCCGTCCCCGTCTTACTGCAAATTCAATAAATTACGGAGCGGTTACAACTTTAACCGGAGGACCGCTTTATGCACTTTTAGGACTGGTGGGCGGTTTTAAGGGATATTATGGTTTTGAAGCCTATTACGAAAAAATCAAGCAGTATTCTGATATGGATATGCGCGATATGTGGGAATACCGGCTCAATCTGACAGATGACGAAAAAGACAGAATGCTTCGCCACGTTTTTGATTTGGCAGGAATTTATTCAAGATATTATTTTACTGGCGAAAACTGCTCTTACAACCTGCTTTTTTTGATAGAAGCGGCTCGTCCTTCCACAAAAGTGACCGAATTGATTGGTGGCGTTGTAGAACCTGTCGAAACTGTCAAATTGGTTTATGAATCTGGTCTTACGGATAAAGTTGAATACAGACCGTCGATTTATTCAAAAATCGAAAATGAAAAGACACTTTTAACAAAAAAAGAACAAAAATTTGCAAAAAAACTTTGCCTTGGCAAGACAACTGTGGAAGATTTTCCTTTTGAGAATATTTCGCCGGAAAAACAGGCTGCGCTCTGGGAACTTTGCGCAAATTATCTGAACGTTCTTTTGCATTCAAATAAAATTTCTTCGGATGAATACAGGCCACGCTATCTTTCTGTTTTGTCTGCCAGACGAAAACTTGGAAAACTCAATCCTCCGGAATTTTCGGTTCCTGCACATCCGGAAGAAGCGCACGGTTCTAAAAAAATTGCTTTTGCCGGCGGTTACGACAAAAAAGGCGGCTTTATCGGAACAAATTTCCGTCTGACCGCGCACGAGCAGCTTGAGCGTTCGGCAGGTTATTCTGAAAACTCGGAACTTGCGTTTGCAATGGTCGATTTGAGATATAATTTTTCTAAAAACGAATTTTATCTTCAAAAAGCGGATTTGCTTTCGATAATTTCGCTTCCGACAAGCGATTTGTTTTTCTTTAACGGTGCTTCGCAACTTTTGACCGGGCTGGAAAAAAATCTGGACAAAGACGGTGATGAAAATTTTGCCTGGCGGTTAAAAACTCTGTATGGTTTTAGCATTCGCCCGGTTTCTAAGCTGCAGCTTTATGCTTTGGCTGGAATCGACTGTTATTTTTCTCCATCGTACAGTTACGGAACGGAACTTTTTGCCGGCGGCGAAACAGGTTTAATTGCCGGAATTGATATTTTTAGAACCAAAATTTATGGGGATTTTATGCTGAATGTTTTTGATACCGAATATTTGCGTTCAAAATTTGGAATTGAATCCTGTCTGTCAGTTTCCAAAAATGCGGCTTTGAAGGGCGGTTATTCTTTTTTGCGCAATTACAAAAAAAACTGGCACGAGTGGAATATTTCGTTCAATCTGTATTTTTAAGGCTTAAGGGTATTTTTTGAAAAAGAAATGTATATTTTACGGAGGAAAGCCAATGAAAAAAAATCTTTCGATACTAATCAGCGTATTTTCTGTAATTCTTCTTATTTTTCTTTTTTTTTGGCATGAATTTGAAAGCGAATATTTTGAAATTGTCTTTTACAGCGTAGTTTGCATAGAAATTTTGATTACAGTTTTGGGTTTTATGCTCAATTCAATTTTTGAAGAAAAAGAAAACAAGACTGATTCTTTGCAGGATTTTTTTTCTGACACCCTCGAAGGCGAAAAATCTGCAGTTAAAAAAACTGAAAAAGAAAAAAACGAATCTTACGAAACGGTTTTGACCAAAATTGGAAATCCTTTGCAGTCAATTCAGGCAATGGCTGGAATTCTTTCTGAACCGCTTGATGAAAATTCTCAAATTTCTGCTGCCAGGCTTATTACAAAAAATATTCATCTTATAAAAGACATAATTGGTCAAAAAACTTATAGCGATGATCAAAAAATTCCGGAAAAAGATATTTTGCTTCAGCTTGTGCAAAAGGTTCCTGTAAAAAAAGATGTCGAGCATGGAATTTCCATTGGAATTTACGGAGATGTAAATTCTTATAACCTGACTTTGAGACTTGTTTTGCAGTCCTATGGTTTTTTTGTACGAATTTTAGAGCATTCCCAAAAAGCACTTTTTGCAATTGAAGACGGTCTTATTCAAATGCTGATAATTTCACCGGAATCGGAAAATGACGAGAGTTTTTATCTTTGCAAGGCGATTCGGAAAAAATATGCGGTTCTTGAATTTCCAATTTTGATGCTTGTAAACAAATACAATTCTTATCTTATGGAAAAAAATTTTGAAGGTCAGATAAATGATTTTCTTGTGCGGCCGTTTGATATTTCTGCTCTTCTTGGACGGATTCGGATTCTCGAAAATTACAGAAATCTTTGGCTCGAAAAACAGGAGCTCTTAAAAAGCGAAAAAGAAAAAAGCACTTTTTTGTATTTTGTAACGCACAACGTAAATACGCCGCTGACAGTTTTATTGAATGAAATTCAAAAATTGCAGAAAACGGCAAAAAACGAAAAAAACGAGAAACTCCTGTCAGAAATTCAAAGCATTTGCGATTGCACCAGTCAGATAAACATTATTATTCAGAATGTCTTGAACTCTTACAGAATTTCAGATGGACGGTATCTTGTAAATCCAAAAATTATAAATCTTGAAGAATTTCTTTTAGAAGAAAACAAATTTTTGATTCAAAAAGCTAAGCGGAAAAATCAAACTTTTGCATTTGAATGTAACTTTCAAAATCCGCGCATTTTTTGTGACGAAAACAGCTTAAAAGGAATTTATGTAAATCTCGTAGACAATGCGATAAAATATACTTTGCCAGAAGGAAATATAAAAGTTAGAATTGATGCAAGCGAAGAAAATATTTTTTTGCGCGTAATTGATGATGGAGTTGGAATTCCTGAAGAAAAAAGACCTGTCCTATTTAATCGTTTTGCAGGAATTGGTTCAAAACACGGAAAAAATGAACATTCTGTAGGACTTGGACTTTATGTCGTAAACGAAATCTGCAAATTAAATGGACTTGAACTTGAATACGAGGAGAATTCCGAAGCTGTGAGCGGCAGTATTTTTACTGTGATTTTTAAGAGGCTTGGTTAAATGGACGAAAAAGAAATTATAATGGTCGTTGAAGATTCTGAGTCGCTGAATAATTTTATTGCCAAAAATCTTATTGAGCAGGGATTTGAAGTAATTCAGTGTTTTAACGCAAAAGATGCCTACAGAAAACTTTCAAAAAATTTTATAAGCCTTGTAATCCTGGATTTAAATCTTGGCGACGACATTGGCGGAATGAGGGTTTTACATTCAATCCGGCTCCAGAACAAAATCCTTCCGGTTATGATTGTTTCTTCGATAAATACCGATAAAAGCAAGGTTGAAGGTTTTAGGGAAGGTTGCGACGATTATATTACAAAGCCTTTTTATATTGAAGAATTGATTTTGCGAATAAAAAGAATGCTGGAAAAATCCTCGTTAATTGGTTTTAACAAAAACAAGGTTGAGACCCTTTACACCAATGGAATTTTTGAACTTGATCTGGATTTGCTTACGGTTTGCAAAAACGGAAAGAAAATTCCAATGCGCAAAAAGCAGTTTGATATGATGCTTTATTTTATCCGAAATTCAAATAAAATCCTGCCCTTCGAGGCGATTTATCAAAATGTCTGGAATGAGCCGATTCCGGACGAAAAAACTCTTGAAAGCAACATTTACGTAAATATCCGCACATTGCGCAATCTTATCGAAGACGATAAAAAAAATCCGCGCCACATAGTTTCTGTGAGCAAATGCGGTTATATTTTTGTGCCGGAATAAAGAAAAACAGGCTTTTAACTCAAATATTCCGGGCGTTTTTTTATAAATTCGCGTTTTTTAAGGTCTGTCAGCGATAAAATTTTGTCTAAATCGGAATTTGCCGAAACTTTTGCGTAACCGAGAGTAACAAGAGGCATTTCCTTAAAATCGAAACTTTCTTTTATAAATTCGATAAAAAATTTGCGGTTGAGTTCGTCAAAATTGAGAGTCATATCGCTTATTGTTACCAGAAATTCCTCGCTTCCGATTCTGTAGCACTGACCGTATTTTTTGAAAAATTTATTGAAAATTTTTGAAACAGTCACAATAATCCGGTCAATTTCTTTGCGTGAATAATTTAGTTTGAGTTTTGCAAAATTGTCGATTTCTGCAACAACAATGCAGTGCTCTTTTTTCTGGCGGCAGAGCCATTTTTGAAAACTTCCGTAATTTAAAAGACAGGTTTGAACGTCCAGCTGCTGGTAAAGGGTTGTGTGATAGATGTAATAAATAAGAATGGAAAAGATTATTGTAAGCCAAGTTATTTGAATTTCGGGATGTAGAATTTGAACTGCGGTTCCAAAAAAAACAAGCAAAAAATTAAGAAGGAGTACGATTCCGTTATTTTTCCAGAAACGAACAGAAAGCCGGATGTTTGTAAGCAAAAAATAAAAAAGGCTCAGCATATAAAAAGCCACGTAAATAAAAAATCCTTTTGCCCTTGAATAATGATTTTCTTTATCAACGTAAAAAACGCTGTATTTGGGAGTTGCAATCAGCGAAACAAGGAGCCACAGAGAATATATTACGCACAGAAAAGCCATTGGATTTATTTTAAAACGCTTTTCGCCAATGTGCGGAAAAAGAGCTTTGCTCAAAGAAACGTAGACGGCCGGCGTAAGGCTAAAACCGATATAATTTGAAGTTATATGGAAAAATTTGAATTTTGGCGGAGTGTTGTCAAAAATCATTGTGAGCACTTCCATGATGCAGATAAAAAAAACGATTGCGCCTGTTGTCTGAAATTTATTTTTTTGATGAGTGCTGATTATAGAATTCCCGGAAACCAAAACAAAAAGAATTACAAGGGAAAAAATATTTATGCAGGTGATTGTCGAAAAATAAGGAGTCAAGAACTCTTTCTCCAAAATGAGCAGATGACGGGAGTCGAACCCGCGCGCCAACCTTGGGAAGGTCGTGTACTACCGTTATATTACATCTGCAGTTCTGACTTTAAATATAATAGATAAAACACTAAAAAACAATATTCTAAAAAAAAATCTAAAAAAATACGGATGCACTGTCATTTTATGCGATTTTGTAGCCCGGACATTAGCCAAGCCGCAGGCTGTGCGAAGCACCGCGCGTGAGCAAGTGGCGGTTGGCCGGATTGAGAGAAAAATGCGCTCCAAAAAATTTAACCGAATTTTAACAATTTTATAGCACAATTTTTACAGCATAGACTTAAATTGCTTATTGTAAACTAGATTTTCATACAGGAGGTTTTTACTATGAAAATTAATAAGGTTGCAGTTTTGGCAGTTGCTGGTTTGGCTCTTTTTGGTTCGGATTTGTGGGCTTGGCCATGGGGAAAGAAAGATGGAAAAATTAAGGATTCTATTACTGTAATTTCTCGCGAGGCTGGTTCTGGAACTCGCGGAGCTTTTGTTGAACTTTTTGGTGTTGAAGCTAAAAATGCCCAGGGCAAAAAAGTTGATATGACAGTTGATTCTGCTGATATTACAAACAGCACAGAGGTTGTAATCACTTCTGTTTCTGGAAATCCTTCTTCAATCGGATATATTTCCCTCGGTTCTTTGAACAGCACTGTAAAGGCTTTGGAAATTGACGGTGCAGTTGCTTCTGTTGCAAATATCAAAAACGGTTCATACAAAGTTAGCCGTCCTTTTAACATTGTAACAAAAGACGGTCTTTCTCCTGCTGCGAGTGAATTTAAGAGATTTATTCTTTCTGCTGATGGTCAGGCAATTGTAGAAAAGAAAGGCTACATTGCTGTTACTAAAAATCAGCCATATCTTGCAAATGTAAAATCTGGAAAAGTTACAGTTGCCGGTTCTTCTTCGGTTTTTCCTGTTATGGAAAAACTTGCTGAAGCATTTAAAGAAGTAAACCCTGGAATCGTTGTTGAAGTTTCTCAGAGTGATTCTACAACTGGTGTAAACAGCGCAATTCAGGGTGTTTGCGACATTGGTATGGCAAGCCGAGACCTTAAAGCAAGCGAAACTGGCGTAAATGCTGACAAAATCGCAATTGACGGTATTGCAGTTGTGGTAAACAAGAAAAATCCTGCAAACGGTCTTACAAAAGAACAGGTTCGCAAAATCTTTGTAGGCGAAATTACAAAGTGGAGCGAAGTAAAGTAGTTTTTGGCTGGTAAAAAAGGCGGGCTGTCAAAAAAGTGATGTGAATGCTTAAAAATGGAGCATGCGTGATTTTTGAGGCAGTCCAGTTTTTTAGTTCTTGAATTGTTGAAGGAAATATTTTGAAAACAAAATTAGAATCGACAATGAAATTGATTTTTTTGCTTGCGGCAAGTGTGAGTGTTGCGGCGGTTGCATTGATCTGTTTTTTTATGTTTGCAAACGGCGTGCCGGCAATGCAGAAAATTGGTTTTGGAAACTTTTTGCTTGGAATGAAATGGAAGCCTGAGATTGATTTGTACGGAATTTTTCCAATGATTGTTGGAAGCCTTGTTGTGACAGTCGGTGCAATTATTCTTGGTGTTCCATTTGGAATTATGACGGCGATTTATATGGCCCGTTTTTGTCCTGCAAAGTTTTATCCCGTTATGAAGCACGGTGTAAATCTTTTGGCTGGAATTCCTTCTGTCGTATACGGATTTTTTGGTTTGACGGCTATTGTGCCGATTATCCGTTCGGTTTTTGGAGGAAGCGGAACTAGTATTCTTGCGGCTTCGATTGTGCTTGCAATAATGATTCTTCCGACGATTATAAGCGTTAGCGAAACCTCTTTGAGGGCTGTTCCTGAACTTTATTACGAAGGCTCTCTTGCTTTGGGCGCATGTAAGGAGCGAAGCGTATTTTTTGCTGAGCTTCCTGCGGCAAAATCTGGAATTATTGCAGGAATTATTCTTGGAGTTGGCCGTGCTGTCGGCGAAACTATGGCTGTAATTATGGTTGCCGGAAATCAGGCGGTTATGCCACGTGGACTTGTAAAAGGAATCCGCACTTTAACGGCAAATATTGTTCTTGAAATGGGATATGCCGCCGGACTCCACCGTGAGGCATTGATTGCAACTTCGGTTGTTTTATTCTTTTTTATTTTGATTATCAATTTTGTATTTATGATGACAAAGAAAAAGGCGTAAAAATAGCAGTTTTTGGAGGAATTGATATGAATCAGACAAAACAATCTGCAATTTTTCGGTTTATTTTAAGAACTTGCGCGTTTGTTACTTTTGCGATTATTGCAGGTCTTGTGATTTATATTTTTGCAAAAGGCGCGATGTATATAAATCCGTCACTTTTTTCTTTGCATTACACGAGCGAAAATGCCTCTCTCTTTCCGGCATTGGTAAACACGGCGATTGTGTTGGTTGTTTCGCTTGTTATGGCAGTTCCTGTTGGTGTTGGAGCGGCGATTTATCTGGCAGAATATGCAAAATCCGGAAACCGTTTTGTCCGTGTGATTAGAATTACGGCGGAAACCCTTACAGGAATTCCGTCGATTGTGTACGGTTTGTTTGGACTTTTGCTTTTTGTAACAGCGTTAAAATGGCAGTTTTCGCTTTTGGCAGGCTGCTGCACTTTGGCAATTATGATTTTGCCGGTAATAATGAGAACTTCTGAAGAAGCCTTGCTTTCTGTTCCAATGACGTACAGAGAAGCAAGTTTTGGTCTTGGCGCTGGAAAACTGCGCACTGTATTTAAGACTGTTTTGCCGGTTGCAATTCCTGGAATTGTCAATGGAATTGTTTTGAGCGTAGGAAGAATAATTGGAGAAACTGCGGCACTTTTGTATACGGCAGGAACTGTAGCCCATATTCCTAACAACTTGATGGGAAGCGGCCGGACTCTTGCGGTGCATTTGTATTCGTTGTGGTGCGAAGGTTTGCGGACTGAGCAGGCGTATGCGACTGCGGTTGTGCTCGTTCTGTTTGTAGTTGTGCTGAACTTTATTTCTGGAAAAATAGAAAAAACAATGACAAAGCGGCAAGGATAGCTGCATATTTGCGGCAAGGATAGGAGTGGCGGCGAAGCCGTTGCGGAGCAATGAAGTGCGGTTAGCACGGAACCACGGATAGCCTGGTTTTTGGCGGTCAAAACCGACAAAAAGCCGCCTTAAAAAATAAAAATTAGAGGAGCAGATGCAATATGGGAGCAAATAATAATTTTCCGAAAGCGAAGATTTCAATACGCAATTTTGATTTGTTTTATGGAAATTTTCAGGCCCTGCATTCGATTGATATGGATATTCCTGAAAATAAAATTACGGCTTTTATTGGCCCGAGCGGTTGTGGCAAGTCGACTTTACTAAAATCTTTGAACAGGATGAACGATTTGGTCGAAAATTGCAAAATTTCTGGAGATGTTTTGCTTGACGGAACTAGCATTTATGACGGTTGCGATGTAAATTTGCTGAGAAAACGCGTCGGAATGGTTTTTCAAAAGCCAAATCCTTTTCCAATGAGCATTTACAATAATATTGCTTATGGACCGAAAACTCATGGAATTACAAAAAAAGCGGACTTGGACGAAATTGTTGAAAAATCTTTGCGAGAAGCGGCAATTTGGGACGAAGTTAAAGACCGGCTTAATAAAAGTGCGCTGGGAATGAGCGGAGGTCAGCAGCAAAGACTTTGTATTGCGCGCGCTCTTGCCGTAAATCCGGAAGTTTTGCTTATGGACGAACCGACTTCTGCGCTCGACCCGATTTCGACAGGAAAAATTGAAGAGCTTTGCGACCAGCTTAGAAATGACCTGACGATTGTAATTGTAACTCACAACATGCAGCAGGCGGCGAGAATCAGCGACAGAACGGCATTTTTCCTGCTTGGAAAGGTTGTGGAATACGGCGAAACCGAACAGATTTTTTCTACTCCAAAAAACAAAAAAACGGAAGAATATATTACCGGCCGTTTCGGTTGATTTATTCAAGTTATTCAAAAAACGACTTTTTATGGGAGGAAATCATGAGAAGTAAATTTGATAATCAGCTCAAGGAACTTAACGATGCGCTGGTTTTTCTTGGCTCGGAATGTGAAGATTGTTTGACTTACGCAATGCAGGCGCTTGTGACTGGTCAAAAAGAAATGATTGAACGTGCAATGGAATGTGAAAAAAATACTGACGTAAAAAAACGCGAAATTCAGGCAATGTGCATGAGGCTTTTACAGCAGCAGCAACCGGTTGCAGGAGATTTGCGTGTTATAAGTGCGGCTCTGCGTATGATAATTGATATGGAACGGATTGGCGACCAGGGAAGCGATATTGCGGAAATTTCAAATCACATAGACTTTACAAAAAATGAATACAATAAGTTGATTACGCAAATGGCAGATATTACAATAAAAATGTTGAACACTGCGGTTTCGTCGTTTGTAAGGCGGGATACAGAACTTGCGGCAACTGTTGAAAAAATGGATGATGAGGTTGATGAACTTTTCTTAAAAGAAAAAAATATCCTTGTCGATATGATGGGAAGCGGCGAAAAAACCGACAGAAAAACTGCGGAACAGACTCTGGAAGTTCTGATGATTGCAAAATATTTTGAAAGAATCGGAGATCACACCGTAAACATTGCGCATTCGGTAAAAACAATGCTGAACGACGGAAAAACTGCGTAATTTGTGAATTGCGGAAACTGAGCGGTCAGACCGGACAATTTGCGGTTTAGGCGGAAACTGTGTTGTCAGACCTGGCAATTTGCGGTCAAAAAGCGACAAAATCAAAATGTGGGAGAATTGGTATGAAAATTTTAATTACTGACGACGAAGAGTCGATTCGTGAACTTATAAAATACAATGTTGAAAAAAGCGGGTTTGAAACGGTTTGTGCGGAAAATGCGCTTCAGGCGGTTCAGTTTTCGCGGTTGGAAAAACCAGGGCTAATTCTTCTTGACCTTATGCTGCCTGACATGAGCGGTCTTGACGTCTGCCGGATTTTAAAAGGCGATGATTCTACGCGCTCAATTCCAATCATCATGGTTACTGCAAAAACCGAAGAAAGCGACATTGTTACTGGACTTGAACTTGGTGCGGACGACTATATTACAAAGCCATTTTCTACAAAAGTTTTGCTTGCCCGAATTCAATCTGTCTTGCGTCGTGCCCAAAATCAAAATTCTCCTGCTGTTTCCGGGGATGTGTTGACTGCCGGCCCTGTTTCTGTCGATATTCCGCGCCACGAAATTTTGGTTGAAGGCAAAAAGGTTGAATTTACCGCGACCGAATTTGCAATCCTTGAACATCTTGTGCGCCATGCAGGACAGGTTTTTTCCCGTCAGCAGATTATAAATGCAATCAAAGGTTCGGATTATCCTGTTACAGAACGGGCAATCGACGTTCAAATTTTGAGTATCCGACACAAGCTTTCTGACGCAGGTTGCAAAGAAATGATTGAAACAATTCGCGGTGTTGGTTATAGAATGTACGGAGAAGAGGCAGCTGAATAAATGATTAAGAAAAAAACGGTTTCGATTACAGTTTTGCTTTTTGTTCTGAACGGACTTATTTTGACCTGTGGATTTTTTTATCTCTTAAAACAGAATATTTTGTCGGTTCGGACGGTTGCAGAAAATCAAACTGAAGAAAATCTGCGTGTTTTTGGAAATTCTCTTGTTCAGATTGTGTCTGAGCATTTAGACGAAAAAAACGAAGAAAAAAATATTGACGGATTTTTGAAGAAATTTAATTTTACGGATTCTACTGGATTGTACTCTTCAAATTCTTTGGCAAAAGATTTTCGCATAACGCTTGTTGCTTCAGATGGAAAAGTAATTGGAGACTCTGAAGCTGATGAAATTTCTGTTCTCGAAAATCACAAAGAACGCAAAGAAATTTTGGCGGCGCTTTCTGGAAAAGAAGGAAAGGCGATTCGCAAAAGTACGGTTTCAAACGACAACGTAATGTACTATGCCTTGCCGATTCAGACAAAAAACGGAATTTACGCATTAAGGCTTTCGGTTCCGCTTTCGATGGCAGTTTATTTTTCAACGAGTTCAAAAAAACAGATAATCGAAACCATGTGTACGGTTTTTGTCATAATTCTGCTTCTTACGTTTATTGTTTCTGCATACATCGTTCATCAAATTAAAAAACTTGAAATTCTTTCAGGAGAATATAAAAAAGGAAATTTTGATGCAAAAAGCACGGTCCGTTCTCCTGCTGAACTTAGAAAACTCGGCAACCGGATGGAAATTATGGCGACAGAAATGCAGCGTCTTGAACAGGTTCGAAAGGACTTTGTTTCAAACGTCTCGCACGAATTAAAAACTCCTGTTACCTCGATTACGGGTTTTACAGAAACCTTGCTTGACGGCGCAATCGACGACAGGCCTACGGCAATCCATTTTTTGCAAATCATAAACGCTCAAAGCAAAAGGCTGATGGCGATTATTGAAGATTTGCTTACACTTTCAAGGCTCGAAAAAGACAACAAAAAACCAGAAACCATGAAGCACGATGTTGTTGCTGCCACAAAACAGGTTTGCGAACGTTTTATGAGCAAGGCGGAACTAAAAAAAATAAAACTTTTGTGCTCGGTAGATGTTGGAAAAAACGACAAAGTCTGCTGTATGCTCAACGAAGGACTTTTTGACGAAGCGCTGGGAAATTTAATCGACAACGCAATAAAATACTGTCCGGAAAATACAGAAGTCGACTGTAAAATAAAACTTTTTGCGGAGCGAAATCTTGTTCAAATTTCGGTGGAAGACAACGGTCAGGGAATTCCAAATGAATTTAGAGAGCGGATTTTTGAACGCTTTTACAGAATTGACAAAGGCCGTAGCCGGGATATGGGCGGAACAGGTCTTGGACTTTCAATTGCAGCCCATATCATAAAGGCTCACGATGGCAAACTGTATGTAACCGACCGCTTGGACAAGAAAAACGGCGCATGTTTTGTAATCGAGCTGCCGGTCATAAAACAGTAGAAAATGCCAGAAAAAATTATTTTGAAACTCGGGCTATAAGTTTTTCCATGCATTCTTTTGAAAAATCAAAATATGTACGGCCTTTTTCTTTTTCTGCACCGAGCTTTAAATAATAGTCGATTGAACCTGTGTTAAAATCGAGAGCGCTCCATTCCAGTCCAATATAGCCTTCTTCGAGAGCTTTTTTGCAAATATGGGCCAAAAGTTTTGTTCCGTAGCCTTTTCCGCGGACTTCTGGCTTAAAATAAATGTCTTCAATATAAACACGTCCACGGGCAGAATAAGAACCGTAAACCGGATAATAAATCGCATAGCCGATTGGCTGACCGTCGAGCTCTGCAAAAAGCGCGGTGGCAATTTTACGGTCAAAAAGCCAGTGGCGCATTTCGTCTTCGGTTCCTGTCACATCTTGAGGCCGGCGTTCATGTTCTGCAAGTCCAAGAATAAGTGATTTTAAAGTGGCCATATCATTTGGCGTAACCGGCCGGATTGAAAAAGAATTTTCCATAAAAAGAGAAATCTCCAGTTTTTTTTAATGCTTGAATATCGTGTTAAATGCCGCGGATTTACGGACAAAAATAAGCCCGAAATCAAATTCAATAAGGTTATTCTATTTTAATTTTTGCAGAATGTCACACGGATTTGAGAATGATTTTATAATGAATGGAATTTTTGCGCTTAAAAACGATTTTTGCCGCTGTTGTTTATAATGGCCTTTTATTATGGCACGGAAATGTTTTTTTTGTTAAAATGGTCTGAATATATTGAAGAAAATTGACGCAGGGGGAAGTGCGATGTACGAATCTGGAGAAGATTATCTTGAGGCAATTTTGCGCTTGCAGCTTGAAAATGGTTTTGTCCGCTCTGTTGATGTTGCTAATAAACTTGCTGTTTCTCGTCCAAGCGTAAGCCGGGCAATGGGACTTTTGGAAAAAGACGGCTATATAGAATTTACGCTCGGCAATACGATTAAACTGACCGAAAAAGGGCAGCTTAAGGCGGAAGATGTTTACGGACGCCACAAACTTTTGACGGTTTTTTTGCAGAAAATTACGGGGCTTTCGGAAGAGCAGTGCGAAGAAAATGCTTGCCGTGTTGAACATCAGATTGATGTCGATGTTGTAAACGGCATAAAAAAATGGGTTGAAGAAAATTAAAATGCCTAAAAATAGAAAATCTGCTGTCTTGCCGTTAAGTTTTAGAGATGTAAAAAAAAGCGAATACAAACTGTTTTTTTCGTATTTTAAGCCACACAAATGGCTCTTTTTTGCGGATTTGTTCTGCGCGGTTTTTGTTGCCGCTGTTGATGTTATTTTTCCAGTAATTTCAAGATTCACATTGAATAAAGTTTTGCCGCAATATTTAAATTCTGCCGATAATTCAGTTCAGCGGACTGTAATTTTTACTTTTTTTTCGATAATCGCGCTCTGTTTTTTAATGTGCGTTTTGCGGACTGTTGCGCAATGGTTTATTACGTTTTTTGGACATGTTTTTGGTGTTGCCGTCGAAAAAGATATGCGTCGCGACATTTTTGAACATATTGAAAAACAGTCATTTTCTTTTTTTGACAAAAATCGTACTGGTCAGCTTATGAGCCGCACTACAACCGATCTTTTTGAAATTTCTGAACTGGCGCATCATGGACCGGAAGATTTACTGATTTCGCTTTTAACGCTTTTTGGCGCATTTTTTGTAATGTTTTCAATTCGCTGGCAACTTGCGGTAATTGTTTTTGTAACCTTGCCACTTCTTATTTTTGCGGTTTATTCGAGCCGAAAAAGCCTGATGGGTTCTTCTAGCCTTGTGAAAGGAAAAACTGCGGAAATCAACTCGGCTGTAGAAAGTTCAATCAGCGGTGCAAGAACTACAAAAATTTTTACAAACGAAGATTACGAATTTTCAAAATTTGAAAAAAACAATCAGAATTTTTTTGATGCAAAACGTCTTTATTACAAGGCAATGGCAGGAATGCACTCAAAAATGGAATTTGTTACCCACATTTTGAGTGTAATTATTCTGGCTGTCGGCGGATTTTATATAATGAAAGGAAAAATGACTCTCGGGGATTTGGTTGCCGCAAATATGTTTGTTGCCGCTTTTTTGCAGCCAATCCGTCGTCTTGCAAATTTTGTTGAGCAGTTTAGCACTGGAATGGCAGGATTTATGCGCTTTTCGGAAATGATGCAGATTCACGAGGAAATGCCGGAAAAAACTGACGCAGTGGAACTTTCCGAAAAAATTGAAAGTGTGGATTTTGAAAACGTAAGTTTTGACTATTCGGAAAATTTTCCTGTCTTAAAAAACATTTCTCTCGAAGTAAAAAAAGGCCAGACTGTCGCTTTTGTCGGCCCGAGTGGCGGCGGAAAAACTACTCTCTGCAACCTTCTTGCGCGTTTTTATGAAGTTAAGGACGGTTCAATAAAAATAAACGGGATTGATATTCGCGATTACAAGTTAAAATCGCTTCGTTCGCAAATTGGTTTTGTTCAGCAGGATGTTTTTATGTTTGCTGGAACAATAAGAGAAAATATTGCTTATGGACGGCCGGATGCGACGGAGGCAGAAATTATCGAAGCTGCAAAAGAAGCGGAAATTTACGACGACATAATGAATATGCAGAACGGTTTTGACAGCGTAATCGGTGAACGAGGAATTAAACTTTCCGGCGGACAAAAACAGCGGATAAGCATTGCGCGCGTTTTCTTAAAAAATCCTCCTGTTCTGGTTTTGGACGAAGCAACAAGCGCCCTCGACAGCATTACCGAGCAAAAAATCCAGAGCGCTTTTGACAGGTTGTGCAGCGGACGCACGGCTTTTGTGATTGCGCACCGCCTGAGTACAATCAAAAATGCGGACAAAATTGCCGTTCTGGAAAACCACAAAATTGTAGAAAGTGGAACTCACGAACAACTTTTGAGCAAAAAAGGCGAATATTTTAATCTCTACACGGCCCAGGTGCGGATTTAATTACAGTTCAGGTTTTAAAATTTTAATTTTCTCACAATTTATATTCTTTTTTTTGATAAATTATTGGCATAAATTTTTGAAAAATCTTGAATAAAATTTTGCATTATGCTTAAATCAATTTGCGACTAATTCGCAAATTGAAATATGGCTAAAATCAATTATTCTACTGAACAGCGAAATTCTCTTCTTTCGTTTTTGAGCGAAAATCCCGACAAGATGTTTTCTGCAAAACAGGTTGAACTTGCCTTGAGCGGAAAAGAAATCAGCAAAAGCGCCATTTACAGAAATTTGGCGGAGCTGGAATCTGAAGGAAAAATCAAAAGATGTTCAAAACCGGGTTCAAGAGAATCTTTCTATCAGTTTTTTGATTGCAATTCCTGCCGGACACATATTCACCTTTCGTGCCAAAAATGCGGAAAAATTTTTCATCTCGATGAAGCGGCCGCGGAAAATCTTGTTACTGCTCTTGAAAAAAATACAGGATTTGAAGTGAGTCGTGGCGAAAGCACCTTGGTTGGAATTTGTAAAAGTTGTGGAGAAAAAAATGAAAATGAATAAATTTGTCACAGTTTTTTTTGCGGCAGTTCTTGCTCTGAGTTTTGCAGGCTGCAAAAAAAATCAAAATTCAAAAACAGAATCTGAAGCAGAAAAACAAAAAATAAAAGTTGTCGCAACGATTTTTCCAGAATACGATTGGGTTAAAAATTTGATTGAAGGCAGCGACAGTTTTGAGCTTGAGCTTCTTGTTAAAAACGGAACAGACCTTCATTCTTACCAGCCGAGCACGGCCGACATTGTAAAAATTGCAAGTTCAGACCTTTTTATCTATGTTGGCGGCGAAAGCGATTTTTGGGTTTCGCAGGTTATAAAAAATTCAAACAACAAAAATCAATTTACCGTAAATTTAATGGAAATCCTTGCGCAAAATGTTAAGGAAGAAGAAACCGTAGAAGGCATGCAAAGCCACGAAGAAAATGACGGGCACGAAGACGAAATTGAATATGACGAGCATGTCTGGCTTTCTGTAAAAAATGCAAAAACCGCTGTTACAAAAATTGCAGAATATCTTGAAGTTTTGGATCTTGCAAATTCTTCTGTTTATGCAAAAAATTTGCAGAATTACCTTGAAAAACTTGATTCTCTTTCGGAAATTGCAGTTGAACTTTCCAAAAAAAATGACTTTTCTTCAAAGCCTTTGATTTTTTGCGACCGTTTTCCGTTTCGTTATATGATAGACGAGCTTGGAGCAAAATATTTTGCTGCTTTTTCCGGATGTTCAGCAGAAACGGAAGCAAGTTTTGAAACGGTCGCCTTTCTTTCAAAAAAGGTTCAGGAATTTGAAGAGCCGAAGGTTTTTGTGACTGAAAATTCTGACAAAAAAATTGCAAAAACCGTAATAAAAAATGCTGGTTTTGACGGAAAATGCGAAATTTTTGTAATCGATTCAATGCAGTCTACGACCTTTGAGCAGATAAAAGCCGGAAAAAATTATATCGACGTTATGAAGGAAAATTACGAAAAATTAAATTTTTTGGGAAAGGAGTGAATGCGTTAGCGCTGGTAGCCCCGAAGTTGCGCGGCGATAAGCCGCGCAATGAGCCGCATTTGCGGCGAAGGGCGGACATAGCGGCCCGAAACGGAGCGAGGCGAAGTGGAGGGAAACGCCCAAAATTATGGCACAGTTAATTTGCAAAAACCTTGTTTTAGGTTATGAGTCAAAAATAATAATAAAAAATTTGTCGTTCAAGGTAAATTCCGGCGACTATCTTTGCATTGTCGGCGAAAATGGTTCCGGAAAATCGACCTTGATGAAGGCAATTCTTGGACTTTTAAAACCGATTTCTGGCACAATCGAAACCGGAGACGGACTTTTGGCGGACGAAATTGGATATTTACCGCAGCAGACTTTCGTTCAGAGAGATTTTCCGGCCAGTGTCTGGGAAATAGTTCTTTCTGGCTGTCAGAGCCGTTGCGGTTGCCGTCCTTTTTACAAAAAAGAAGAAAAAAAACTCGCCATGAAAAATATGGAAAAAATGGGAGTTGCTCATCTTGCGCGCCGGTGTTACCGTGAACTTTCCGGCGGACAGCAGCAGAGAGTTCTTCTTGCCAGGGCATTGTGCGCCACTCAAAAAATGCTTTTGCTCGATGAGCCTGTAAGCGCGCTTGACCCGGGAGCGCAGGAAGAAATGTACAATCTTATCGAAAACCTGCATAAAAGCGGAATTACGGTCATTATGATAAGCCACGACATAGACGCCTCGCTTCGCTTCGCAACCCACGTTCTGCACATTGGAAAAGAAATTTTTTTTGGAACAAAGGCCGAATTTGTGCATAAATCGACCTGCCCGGATTGCAATGGACAGATAAAGCGAATTATGGGAGTAAAACTTTTGTAGGTTTTGTAGTTTTGTAAAAAAAGCAGAGTTTTAATTTTTATAAATTGATTTTTTAATTTTGGAGACAATTTTATGTCCACTTTAATCCATTATTTTAGTTTTTCGTTTGTACAGTATGCGTTTATCGTCGGTGTTTTGATTTCGCTTTGTTCAAGCCTGCTCGGCGTGACTTTGGTTTTAAAACGGTTCAGTTTTATTGGCGACGGATTGAGCCATGTTGCGTTTGGAGCCATGGCGATTGCAGCGGTTCTTAATTTGTCGAACAATATGTATCTTGTCCTGCCATTTACCGTCATAGCCGCAATTCTTCTTCTGCGAACCGGAAAAAACACAAAAATTCAGGGCGATGCCGCAATTGCCGTCATAAGCGTTTCATCTCTTGCTCTTGGCTACCTTTTAATGAATGTTTTTAGTTCATCCGCAAACCTTGCTGGCGACGTCTGTTCTACGCTTTTTGGTTCAACTTCGATTTTGACGCTTACAAAAGCAGAAGTTTACCTGTGCGTAATTCTGTCGATTGCCGTAATTGCCGCATTTATAGTCTTTTACAACAAAATTTTCGCCGTAACCTTTGACGAAAATTTCGCTCAGGCGGTCGGAACTCACGCAAGCCTTTACAATCTGGTAATTGCCGTTATAATCGCCATAATAATTGTTCTTGCAATGAATCTTGTCGGCTCGCTTTTAATCAGCGCTCTGGTAATTTTTCCGGCGCTTTCAGCAATGCGCGTCTTGCGAAGCTTTAAAAGCGTAATAATTTGCAGCGCGGCGGTTTCTGTTGTATGTTCAGTTTCCGGACTTTTAATTTCAATTCTGGCAGGAACTCCAGTCGGCTCAACAATTGTTGCGGTCAATCTTTTTGTTTTTGTCGTATTTTCGGTTGCGGGGAAATTTCTAAAATGAAAAATTATTCTTTGTTAAAGTTAGAAAAAAATTTGGGCGAGCCGGCAGAAAATCTGCCGTCAGGCCATTCGCAGTTTCATTCAAAAATGGCCTTTTTGCCATTTTTGAACGCCTTCGGCGCTGCTGCTGTCCTTCTCGCGTTGGCCTTAACCTTTGCTTCGTGCACAAAAAATTCAATTCAGCCAAAAAATCAGGAGCAATCAGAAAAAAATGCCGGTTTTTCAGTAGATTTTGACCTTACAAAAATGAACGCAAATATGGTTTATGCCCAGGTTTTTAATCTTATGCTTGAACCTCAAAATTTCGGCGGAAAAACTTTTAAAATAAAAGGAAACTTTATAAAAGTAAACGGTCCGGACGGTCAGCCTTCTTATGCGGTAATCATAAAAGATGCCCTTGCCTGCTGTCAGCAAGGCCTTGAGTTCAAGTACGATTTTGCCGGAAAAGAGCCGGTTGTAGATCAGGAAATTACTGTAATCGGAAAATACACGCTCACAGAAACTCCCGACGGTTTTAGCCACAATTATCTTACCGCGCAAACTTGTGATTGACTTTTTACAATGGAAGAATAAACTTATTAAAGTGCACAAAGTGCGATTTTAATTTTATAAAATTTTATTAAATGGAGAAAAAGATGGATATTCGCTATTCAACTGGAAAAGAACCTTTTAAAACAATGACAACCGAAGAACTCCGCAAAGAGTTTTTGATTTCTAATATTTTTGTAAAAAATGATGTAAGCGCAGTTTACAGCCACATTGACCGCATTGTAACTCTTGGAGCAATGCCTGTAGATAAGAAAGTTAAATTGGACAAAAATATTGATCCAATGAAAGATTTTGGAGTTGACTTTTTCCTCCAGCGCCGTGAGCTTGGAATGATTAACATTGGCGGTGACGGAATTGTTGTTGCTGATGGTGTTGAATACAAAGTAAATCATTACGACGCTCTTTATCTTGGAGCCGGAACAAAAGACGTTGTTCTCGAAAGCGTAGACAAGAAAAATCCTGCAAAATTCTATATGAACTCAGTTCCTGCCCACGTTTCTTACCCAAGCCGCGTAATTACTTATGAACAGGCAAACCACGTGCATGCAGGTTCTGCCGCAGAATCAAACGACCGCACAATCAACCAGTACATTCACCCGGATATTTTGGAAACATGCCAGCTTTCGATGGGAATGACTCATCTGGAAACAGGTTCTGTTTGGAACACAATGCCGGCTCATACACACGAACGCCGTATGGAAGTTTATTTCTATTTTGATTTGCCAGAAGATCAGGTTTTGTTCCATTTTATGGGCGAACCACAGCAAACTCGCCACATTGTAATGCACAACGACGAAGCTGTAATCAACCCTTCATGGTCAATCCATTCAGGTTGTGGAACAAGCAATTACACATTCATTTGGTCAATGGGTGGAGAAAACCGCACATACACAGACCAGGACTGGATTCGTACAACAGACTTGCGCTAGTAAAAAACTGAGCACAAAAAAATATTAAATTATTGGAAAGCCCGGACTTTTTGAAAGAAAATTCAAATTAGTCCGGGCTTTTTTTTGCGTACAGTTTAAATAAAAACAAAAAATTGATATACTTTTGTGCGAAATTACAAATGTTCCGCTGTTGCGGGCAGTGAGGGTGGTATGATTAACGTTCCTGAAATGTTTGCGTGCATGGTTTTTAATGAAAGCGAAATGAAAAAAAGGCTTTCTGCGAATATTTATGCTTCTTTAAAAAAAACCATGGTGGAAGGCTGCCCGCTTGAACTCGGTGTTGCAAACGAAGTTGCCAACGCTATGAAAGACTGGGCGATTGAAAAAGGCGCAACTCATTATTCGCACTGGTTTCAGCCTTTGACGGGAATTACTGCCGAAAAACACGACAGCTTTTTGACGCCTGCTGCTGAAGGCAAAATTATCATGAGTTTTAGTGGAAAAGAACTTATAAAAGGTGAACCAGATGCCTCGTCTTTTCCGAGCGGCGGTTATCGTTCAACTTTTGAAGCCCGCGGTTACACAGTTTGGGACCCGACTTCATTTCCATTTGTAAAAGACCACACTCTTTGTATTCCAACCGCTTTTTGCTCTTACAACGGCGAAGCTCTCGATAAAAAAACTCCGCTTTTGCGTTCTATGGAAAGCTTAAACCGCCAGTCACTCAGGATTTTAAAGCTTTTCGGAAATTCTGCTAAGCACGTGACGACGACAATGGGACCTGAGCAGGAATATTTTCTGGTTGACGAAAAACTTTACGCCAAAAGACGCGATTTGAAGATGACAGGCAGGACTCTTTTTGGCGCTCATCCTGTAAAAGGACAGGAAATGGACGACCAGTATTTTGCCGCAATTAAGCCACGCGTAATCGAATATATGGAAGATTTGAACGAAGAATTGTGGAAACTCGGAATTTACGCAAAAACCGAACACAACGAAGCCGCTCCAGCTCAGCACGAAATGGCTCCGATATTTACAACCTCCAATCTCGCCGCAGACCAAAACCAGCTTACAATGGAAGTTATGAAAAAAGTTGCGCGTCGTCACGGTTTAATCTGTCTTTTGCACGAAAAACCTTTTGAAGGCGTAAATGGCAGCGGAAAGCACAACAACTGGTCGATTGCCACCGATTCCGGCGAAAACCTTTTTTCTCCAGGAACAACGCCAATGGAAAATGCGCAGTTTTTGCTCTTTTTGACGGCGGTTATAAAGGCTGTAGATGACCATCAGGATTTGCTGCGTGCGATTGTTGCAAGTGCCGGAAACGATCACCGTCTTGGAGCAAACGAAGCTCCTCCGGCAATCATGTCGATTTATGTCGGCGACGAACTTGAAGCAATTTTAAAAGCAATTAAGGACGGCAAGCCTTACACCGGAAACGGAAGCAAAAAAATGTCGATTGGCGTAGACGTTTTGCCTGCAATTCCAAAGGATTCGACAGACCGCAACAGAACTTCGCCATTTGCCTTTACAGGAAACCGCTTTGAATTCCGCTCAGTAGGTTCAAACCTGTCAATTTCCGGCCCAAACACAATATTAAACGCAATTCTTGCTGATTCCCTCTCAAAATTTGCAGACGAACTCGAAAAAGCCGAAAATTTTGACAAAGAACTGCAAAATCTCATTAAACGCGAAATCACCGCCCACTGGAGAATTTTGTTCAACGGAAACGGTTACGGCGAAGAATGGATAAAAGAAGCCGAAAAACGCGGACTTAAAAATTTCCGCACAACTCCTGACGCCATGGCTCATTATCTGGACAAAAAAAACATAGAACTTTTTAAACAGACAGGAATTTATTCTGAAGTTGAAATGAAAAGCCACTACGACGTAAAACTTGAAAAATACTGTCAGATTTTGAACATTGAAGTTGGAACAATGATTGAAATGGTAAACAAAGACATTGAACCTTCTGCCCTTAATTTCCTGAACAAACTTACGGACACATATTCAAAAATGCCGGCAGACCTTCCGTTTGAATACGGCAAAAATCAGATAAAAAAAGTGTCTGCTCTTTTGAACGAACTTGAGCAAAAAAAGCAAAAGCTCGACGAACTGCACATTCAGGCACAGAAAAAAACTGAGCTTATGGAAAAAGCCCAGGATTATGCAAAAAAAGTCCTTCCTGCAATGGAAGATTTGCGCTCAAGTGGCGACTTGCTCGAAGAACTTTTGGGCCAGGAATACAAACCTTATCCAAGTTACGAAGATTTGCTTTTTAGCGTTCAGTAAAAAACGGGTGTTCCCGAAGGCTTCGCCTTCGGTCGCTACGTCCATGGTTCGCTGCGCTCATTCCTGCGCCTTGCTCCGGAACGCGCCTTCGACGCGCCATTCCCATCGCTAACACAAAAAAAAGACTGTCAGATAAAATCTCGCGTTTTATCAGGACAGCCTTTTTTTATATTATTTTGTTACAAAAATTTGCTTTTTAATTTGATTCTGCAGCTCCCGGAAGACCAATGTCTTTTCTGTAGAACATTCCTTCAAATTTTATACCTTCGAGCGCAGAATATGCTTTTTTCCAGGCTTCGTCAAAGCTTGAGCCGTGGGCCGAGCAGGCAAGAACGCGTCCGCCGCTTGTAACTAGGGCATTGCTTTCATTTTTTACAGCGCCGGCAACAAAAACTTTTGCGCCGTTTTCGTTGATTTTTGCCGAATCAACAGAAATTTCTTTTCCTTTTGGATATTTGAGCGGATAACCGCCGCTAACTGCAACAGGCGCAACCTGAAATCCTTTTTTCCATTGAAGGTTAAAGTCAGAAAGAGTTTCTCCTGTAATTGCAAGACAAAGGTCGGCAAAATCAAAATCCATCATCGGCAAAACAGCCTGAGTCTCCGGATCTCCTAAGCGGACATTGTATTCAAGAGCTTTTGGACCATCTTTTGTAAGCATAAGTCCAAAGAAAATAAATCCGCGGTAGTCCATTTTTTCTTCGATTAAACCGCGCAAAGTTGGCTCAAGAATATTTTTCTGGAAAGCGTCCATTGTCTGTTCAGTAACATCCTGTGGAGGACAGATTGCGCCCATTCCTCCAGTATTTGGACCTTTTGCACCGTCGAGCAGGCGTTTGTGGTCGCGGGCTGGCAAAAATGCCTTTATGCAGGCCTTGTTTGTCTTTGCAGAATTTTCCGTAACGCTTACAGCCGCAAGAACCGAAATTTCAACTCCCTGCAAATAATCTTCGATAACGAGTTTTTTTCCGGCATCGCCAAATTCGCCGTCCATCATGTCATTTACCGCTTTGAGGGCTTCATCAACGGTTTTTGCAACAACAACGCCTTTTCCAGCAGCCAGACCGTCAGCTTTTACAACGATTGGAGCGCCATGATTTTTAACATATTCGAGAGCGCCTTTTTTATCCGTAAAAGTTTTTGAAGCGGCGCATGCAACGCCATATTTTTCCATAAAAACCTTAGAAAGATCTTTTGAAGCTTCGAGTGCGGCACCTTGTTTTTTAGGACCAACTGTCGGAATTCCTGCAGCCCAAAGTTTATCAGCGATTCCTTCTGAAAGAGGATCTTCCGGACCAACAACGGCAAAATCAACTTTTTCGTTTTTTGCAATTTCAACAGCATCGCCATTCATATTTTTGCATTTTGCTTCGTCGGCAGTTCCGCCGTTTCCAGGAACACAGATAACCTCTTCAATTTTTGAACTCTGTGCTAATTTCCAGGCGATTGTGTGTTCACGTCCGCCACTTCCAATAACAAGTGCTTTCATAAAAAATCCTCGATAAAATCAAAAAATTCAAAAAATCGCTACAAGATTTTTCGGAATGTCCTTATACTATAGCGAAAAAAACGATTTTTGTCAGACTTTGGACGAAATTTTATCGTCTAACCGGTGTTTCGGCGTTGTCATTCAAAATAAAATCCGTTTGATTTTATTTTGAACGCCTTCGGCGCGCCTACACCCCGGCGTAAGTTTTTCGGAAGATAAAAGATTTGTTTTTATGTTAGAATAATTTTATGAAAGATTTTTTTACTTATCTTGCGCTTTTTTCTGTGGCAACAATTCTTGTTTTTTTGCTTCGCGGACTTTACTTAAAAAATTTGTCAATTCAAAATAAAAAAAATGCCGGCAAAAATTTAAAAAAACAAAAAACTGCGAATGGCGGCTTGGGGTTTGTCCGCTGTCCCTTGTGCAATACTCCACTTGCCGTTGGCGAAGATTTATTTAGCCGGATTTTTAGACCCATGACGGTTTCTGACCAGCGGATGTACGTTTTAGGTTGTCCTCATTGCTATCCGGACAAAAAAAACGGCGTCCAGAGAATTTGCCCGGTTTGCCGGAAAAATGTTCCTGTAGAAAGCTATTTGATTGCAAGACTTTTTAATAAGACCAGCGACCACAAAAAACACGTAATTATAACCGGCTGTCCGTCCTGCTGCGGTCCTAAAAAAATTGATAGATATTGCCTTAAATAAAAAAAACTGCCCTTTACGAAAAGTCTAGTGTAAAAACTTCAAACTTTTCAGGACAGTTTTTTCTGTGGACAATCCAAGGTTAAGCAAAAACTTTTTTGGACTGTCCAAATATTTTAACTTTAAGCCTAGCGGAGCAAGCTGAGTACGTTCTGTGAACTCTGGTTTGCCTGAGCCAGCATAGCTGTTCCAGCCTGTGTAAGAACCTGGTTCTTTGTAAAGTCAACCATTTCTTTTGCCATGTCTGTATCGCGGATGCGAGATTCAGAAGCCTGGAGGTTTTCAGCGCCAATGTCCAAACCAACAACTGTCTTTTCGAGGCGGTTCTGGTAAGCACCGAGGTCAGCGCGCTGTTTGTTAATCTTTTTGAGTGCTTCGTCCAAAGTTCCGATGGCACGGTTTGCATCATCTGGACCTGCAAGAGTAAGAATTTCTTCTGAACCAATATTGCGGAGTCCGAGAGCTGCTGCTGACATTGTTCCAACAAAAACCTGAGTTCTCTGATCCATGTTTGCACCAATGTGGAACCACATTGAACCTGTAACTGTATTTTCGCCTGTTGGTTTTGCAAAGCGGCCTGTGAGCATGTTCATACCGTTGAACTGTGCCTGAGAAGCGATGCGGTCAACTTCTGCAACGAGCTGGCTTACTTCAACCTGAATCTGCATGCGGTCTTCGTCTGAGTAAATACCGTTTGAAGACTGTACTGCAAGTTCACGAATTCTCTGAACAATGTCAGTTGTTTCCTGCAAATATCCTTCAGTAGTCTGAATAAAAGAAATACCGTTCTGAGCGTTTGTAGAAGCCTGGTTCATACCGCGAATCTGTGCACGCATTTTTTCAGAAACTGCGAGGCCAGAAGCATCATCACCTGCGCGGTTGATTTTCATGCCTGATGAAAGCTTTTCCATGTTTTTTGTTGTGCTGAGTTCTGTGAGTCCTGTAGAACGATTTGCAAACTGAGCACTCATGTTGTGATTAATAACCATAATTTATCTCCTTAAAATCGTCAAGGACGGCTAGATACAAAGCACTTTGTGCTTTGTGCGATAAAAATGCACGGATGTATTTTTATCACACCTCCTTGTAAGATCTGGTTAAAATACTACAGACTTGTTTTTTGTAGGCAATGTCTTGTAGTCCCCGGGTTTACCACCCTATATATAACATATCGGAGTTTGAAAAATTGACTTTAGAAAAAAAAGAAAAAATATTGAAAATTTGCCAAGAAAATTTAAAAACTGCTTCTTCCGCGGAATGAACGGGCTAAGGTTAATTTGTCTATGTATTCGAGGTCGCCACCGACTGGAAGACCGCTTGCAAGTCTTGTCACTTTTACGCCGGTTGGAGCAAGAACTCTCTGAATGTACATTGCTGTTGTGTCGCCTTCGACAGTCGGGTTTGTTGCAAGTATAACTTCTTTTATTGTTCCTGATTTTACCCGTTCAACCAGGCCCGCAATACGCAGTTGAGAAGGACCGATTCCTTCAAGCGGTGCAATAACTCCGCCCAAAACATGAAAAAGACCGTTAAATTCGCGGGAAGAGTCGATTGTGTTTACGTCCTGAGGCTGTTCGACAACGCAGATAACGCTTCTGTCGCGCAATGGATCGGAACAAATCGGGCATGGATCATTTTCTGTCCAGCTTCCGCAGATTGAGCACGGTTTTATAATTTCTTGAAGATGGTCAATTTGGCTTGCAAACCTTTTTACCCACAGATTGTCTGCTTTTAAAATATAATTTACAAGTCTGGCAGCGCTTTTTTTGCCTATTCCTGGCAGCCGGGAAAAGCTGTCTGTTAATTCATCAATTGCGTTCAAGATTACAGACCCATTCCGCCCATAAGTGGACCGGCTTTTTGTTTTATAAGTTCCTGAACCTTTTCGAGCGCGTCATGGTTTGCAGAAACAATCAAATCCTGAAGCATATTTACGTCGCGCGGATCAACTGCAATCGGGTCGATTTTAATTGCTGTCATTTCAAGCTGACCGTTCATTGTAACTTGAACCATATTTCCGCCAGAAGAACCTGTTACGCTCAAATTTTTCAAGTCTTCGCGCATCTGGTTCATGGTTCCCTGTAAATCTTTGAGATTTTTCATCAAATCAAATGGATTCATCATCTTCCTCTATTATTTCGTTGTTAAAGTTAGAATTTTCAATATTTTCGTCTGATTCATCATCAGTTTTTTCGGTTTTTTCAGGTTTAGGCGACTCAGTGCGTTCACCTTTGGAAACAATCTGCCCTCTAAAAATTGAACACAAAAGCTGCACTTCGTAAGGCGCATTTTCCAAATTGTTTTCTTTTTCTGCCTGCTTTATGCTTACGCTGAACTGCAGATTTTCGCCGTAATATTGCGAAATTATTGCAGAAATTTGAGCGGCCTGTTTTTGCAGCTGCGACTGCGTAAAATTCGAAGCAACCGTTGTTTTTACAGTGTTTCCGTCCAAAACCCATTCCGCGGTCTGAATAAGCGTTGTTGCGAGAATTGCAGTTTTTTCGCTTTTAGAAAGTTCCGCGAGAATCGTCTTTTTTAAAGTTTGCATGTCTCGGATAAATTCTGCCGGCTGTGGATTTTGCTCTGGAACAGAATTTTCCTGCTGAGAAAAGCCCATGTCGTCAGGAGCGTAAGAGCCTTCTGGAGCGTAATTTTCAAAACCGCTAAAATTTTCAACTGAGTGAGCCGCTGCTTGATCAGGCGGTTCAGCTCCGCCATTGCTAAAAGACCGGTTTTCCGCCTGTGGAGCCACTTCTGGTTCTGGAGAAATGAAAATTCTTGGTTTTTGAGGTTGAGATTGCATTTGCGGTTGTGCATTTTGCAGTAAAACAGCCTTTGTTTTGTCGATTGCAACTTTTACTTCGGCAGGCGAAACATACTGACTGAGCCAGCTCAGACGGCTGAACGCAAGTTCAAGTTCATAGCGTGGACTGAGCGAATATCTTATGTCGCGGTAAAGCTGCAGAAAAATGCTTACAGCTCGTTCAATTTGAATCGAATTCCAGGCAGACAAAACCTTTGCGCTAAAACGCTCAGCGCTCTGTCCCAAAAGCGACTCTTTTGTAATTCCATTTTTTATAAGCAAAAGCGAACGCAAATAATCCGTCGCATTTGAAATCAACTGTTCAATCGAAATTCCTGCCTGCAAAAACGAATCAAGTTTTTCGAGCGCAGATTGTGTTTTATTTTCGGCGCAATCCTCAAAAATCTCATTCAGACGGTCAACACCAACGAGTCCGAGTTTGTCGCGGATTTTGTCATAGGTGATTTTATCTCCGCTAAAAGCCGCAACCTGATCAAAAAGAGTGTAGGCGTCGCGCATTGAACCTGTGGATTCCCGCGCAATCCAATAAAGAGCTTCATCTTCCGCTTGAATTCCAATTTCCGAAGCAGCAAGAGCAAGCTGTTCTTTTACTTTTTCAACAGGAACCAAACGGAAATTAAACTGCTGGCACCGGCTTTTTATTGTCGCTGGAACTTTTTGAAGTTCTGTCGTTGCAAAAATAAAAATAACATACGGAGGCGGCTCTTCAATTGTTTTTAAAAGCGCGTTAAATGCCGAAGTCGAAAGCATATGAACTTCGTCAATAATATAAATTTTATAACGGCAACTTTGAGGCGGAAAAAGAACCTCATCCTTGATTTGTCTTACATCGTTTACAGAAGTGTTGGAAGCACCGTCAATCTCGATAACGTCGGTACAAGTGCCTTTTGTAATTTCAAGACACTGCTGACAATGTCCACAAGGAGAAGCAGTCGGACCTTCAGCGCAGTTTAGGGCTTTTGCCAGAATGCGGGCGGTTGAAGTTTTACCGCAACCTCTCGGACCCGAAAAAAGGTAGGCATGCGCAATTTTTTTAGATTGAATGGCATTGCGGAAAGTTTCCGCAACAAATTCCTGACCGACAAGATCTTCAAAACGCTGAGGTCGTCGCCGGGTAGCTGTTACTTCATAAGACATAAAAAAAGAATACCTTAAAAACCGTAAATTCTCAATATCGAAGGAAAATTCATCTTAAAAAGAAAAAATCAGGTGTTTTTCCCAGCCGCCACTAGCTCCGCCACCGCCAGACCGGCCGCCGCCACCGCCGCCG
>SAMEA3663093__coassemble_571_pt1 | contig 47106 bp, 42 predicted proteins | sample SAMEA3663093__metabat2_low_PE_025 | metagenome-assembled genome bin SAMEA3663093 (sample SAMEA3663093) | pig gut metagenome | biome: pig gut; feature: pig-associated habitat; material: faeces | place: France | collected 2012
AAAAAAATAAAAAACAGGTCAACAATCTGTAGGTTTTTGAATTATTTTTGTCATTTTTTATAATTTTTTGAGCAAAATTTGATTTTTTTGACAGAGTTATTTTTATAAATTATTATATTTGTATTAAAAAAGTGCAAAATTTTATAATTACAGTTCGTTCAAGCGTTGCCTTGGCAAACTGTGATTTTCGCAATTCTTGACTCACTGCTAATACAGAGTTTTTAAAGGAGTTTTTTAATGAAAAAAAATTTAAAATCGGTTCTTGCTGTAGCGCTTATGCTTTCGGCAACATTTTCAACATACGCCGCAAAGGCTGGAAAAGTAATCTCAAGAGATTCTGCAAGAACAAAAAGCGCTGCTTCTAAAAAAGCAGAATCACGTTCACTTGAAATTACAGTTTCGCTGGCCCACAACCAGACTGCTTCTGACAATCCTTACACTTTTGGCGCAAAAGCTTTTAAGGACAAACTCGAACAGGTTTCTGGAGGAGGAGCAACTGCAACTCTTTACAACGGAACTATGAGCGAAGACGAAGGAGAACTTTTTAAAAAGCTCCAGAGTGGAGAAGCAAACATCGTAGTAATTTCTCCAGGATACCTTACAAGTCTTGGCGTTGCAGAAGTTGATATTTTCTCGCTCAACTATCTTTTTAACAATTTTGCACATTGGGGAAAAGTTCTTGACGGTCCGTTCGGTTCTGAACTTGCAGGAATCGTAAACCAGAAAACAAACGGAAAAATCCAGATTTTGGGTTACTGGTCTGCCGGCGTAAGAAACTATTATGGTAAAAAACCAATTCATTCTCCAAAAGATTTAAAAGGCATGACAATCCGTATTGGAAGCTCTCCTGTTCAGCAGCAGTTTTGGAAAGGCTGCGGCGCAATTCCTGTTTCTGTCGGCTGGGGCGTTCTTTACGATGCTTTGAACACTGGAAAAGTTGATTCTGCAGAAAATGACTACACAAATATGAGCCTTAAAAATCATCACAAGGCAAAGAACGGAAAATATATCTGCGAAACAGAACACGACTTTACAACACGTCTTATGCTTGTAAACGGAGATTTCTTCAATAAACTTACTCCAGCTCAGAAAAAGTGGATTGAACAGGCCGCCTCTTATGCTACACAGGTTGAACGCCAAAAGACTTTTGAACAGGCATCTGGTTCAAAAGCAAAAACTATTGCTGAAGGAGCGGTTGTTGTAGAAAACAGCGACATCGACACTGCAGCATTCAAAGCTATTGCCCTTCCTATTCAGGACGAATTTGCCAAAAAGAATGGCATGGAACGCTTTCTTAAGATGGCAAGACAATAGGATTTTTTATAAGGAAGAGGCTAAAAAATGGCAAAAAAAGAACTTGACCGATTTGACACAAAAGCAAAACGCAACATGAGAATTTCTACAAAACTGATGCTTTTTATCGGTGCAGGCGTAGTTATAAGTTCAATCGGTGTCTGCATTCTCTCGCTGGGAATTTTTAACAGCAAGATGATTGACAACACAATAGAAGATCTTAACCACACTGCAGACGGGGTTGAACTTTATATAACTTCGAGAGAAAACGACCTTTCTCACTACTCTAAACTTTTTGCACGCAATTCTGAACTTCTAAATGCAATTGAATACGATTCTTCTTATGCGCTGCAGCATGCTGTAAAATCTTTTGTAGACGATTCTGAGATTGACTTTATGTTTGTGACAGATTCCCGCGGACGGGTATTAAAAGGCGGCGGTGTAAATGTTACAGACGGTGTGGACGTTTCGTACATTGGAACAGTCGCAAACGCGCTTTCTGGAGAGCCTTCAATCGGAATTGAGGGCGTTGCAAATTTCAATTATGCAATAATCGCAAGCGAACCAATTTACATAAACGGAAAAGTCTTTGGAACTGTCGTTACAGGATACGATCTTTCCACAAATCATATAATTGATTACATTTCAAGAAGTTACAATGTTGAATGCACTGTTTTGAAAAACGATATTCGCACCGCGACAACATTAACGGATTCAGACGGCAACTCCCTGGCTGGAACTAAACTCGACGACAGTTTTGTTGAAGAAACTGTTCTTCACGACGGAAATGCATTTGCAGGGCCTGTCGATATAAGCGGACGTTCATACTACGGATATTATTTTCCGATTACGTCGGGCGACGGAAAAATTACAGGAATGTTCTTTATTGCAAAGAACATTGACTCAATCGAAGCAATCCGTGCAAAAACCGGAACAATCGTTATTCCTGTAGTATGTATCCTTTGTGCGCTCATAATTACAATCGGCGGATTTTTTGTACGCTGGCTTATGTGGCGAATTTCCAATGTAACAAATACGCTCAAAGATATGGCAAGCGGAGACGCAGACCTTACAAAACGTGTAAAACTGCTTATCCGCGACGAAATTGGCGACCTTGTAATTCAATTCGACTTTTTCTGCGACAAATTGCAGCAAATCGTAGGCGAAATAAAGAATTCAAAAGAAAATCTTTATTCTGCCGGAAGCCAGATGTCCGAAACTACGACAGAAACTTCAAGTTCAATTTCAAACATAATTCAAAATCTTTCAAATATTCGCAATCAAATTTCGTTCCAAAACGACAGTGTACATCATACAGCTGATTCAGTTTCCGAAATTTCAAATTCGATTACGGCTTTGAACGACATGATTGAAAAACAGGTAAGCGGTGTAAACGAAGCAACTGCGGCGGTCGAAGAAATGGTTGGAAACATTGCAAGCGTAAACACTTCTGTCGACAAAATGGCTGTTTCGTTCGAGGAGCTTACGGCAAACGCACAGGCTGGTTTTTCTAAACAGCAAGATGTAAACGACCAGATAACTTCTATTGAAGGACAGTCAAAAATGCTTCAGGAAGCAAACTCTGTAATTGCATCAATTGCGGAACAGACAAACCTTCTTGCAATGAATGCGGCAATCGAAGCAGCTCATGCCGGCGAAGCTGGAAAAGGATTCTCTGTAGTTGCAGACGAAATCAGAAAACTTTCAGAAACTTCATCGCTGCAATCAAAGACAATTGGAGAACAGCTCGACAAAATCCGTGATTCAATTACGAACGTTGTTTCCTCAGCAACAGAATCTGGCAAAGCACTAGCTCTTGTCTCAAACAAAATTCATGAAACAAATCAGCTTGTTGTGCAGATTAAGGGCGCAATGAACGAACAGCAGATTGGTTCAGAACAAATTGTAAATTCGCTCAAAGACATGAACGAAAGTACAAACAATGTACGTTCTTCTTCAAAACAGATGGAAGACCGCAACGAAAAAATCATGAACGAAATCAACTCCCTAAAAGAGATTACAGTAAAAATGAGAGACAGCATGTCAAATATGAGCGAAGGCGCCGAGCGAATCAGTGCAGCCGAAGAATCACTTTCAGATATTTCGCACAAAGTAAAAGATTCTATCGACAAAATCGGTTCAGAAATCGACCTGTTCAAAATTTAACAAAACTCGTTCAGTCAGTTTGATAAGTTTGTCATAAAAAATCTGGCAGAAAAAATAAAAATCCGCCACTAAAATGACACTCTAAAACGCACCTCCTAAAGTTAAACAAATAAAGTTCTCTTTGGGAGGTGTTTTTTTTGAATTTGTCAGAAACTTAAAGGTGAAGAAAGAATTTTGCAATTCCAAAATAAACCAGAAGAGAAAGCGTGTCCGCAATTGTTGTAATCAGCGGACTTGCCATGACCGCCGGATCAAAACCAAGTTTTTTTGCAAAAAGCGGAAGCGTGCAACCCACAACCTTCGCGACAAGAACGGTAACAGTCATCGTAAGGCATACAACAAGCGCAACCATAGCCGAGACATCCGTATTTCCAAGCAAAAGGCGGTCAACAAACATAACTTTTGCAAAACAAACAGCGGACAGGGCTATTCCGCACAAAACCGCCGTTCTTATTTCTTTCCATATAATTATGCCGATGTCAGAAAATCCGAGTTCCCCCAGCGAAAGGGAGCGGATTATCGTTACGGACGACTGCGAGCCGGAATTTCCGCCGGTATCCATAAGCATCGGAATAAAAGCAGTAAGAACAACCAGCTGCGACAAAGCGCTTTCAAAATTCGTAATAATCATTCCTGTAAAAGTCGCGGAAACCATCAGAAACAAAAGCCATCCGATTCTGTGCTTAAAAAGGCTGAATGCCGAAGTGCGCAGATAAGTTTTGTCGGAAGGAGTCATACCTGCCATAATCTCAATGTCTTCGGTGGTTTCGTCTTCCATTACGTCGATTGCGTCGTCAAAAGAAATGATTCCGACCATATTCTGCTCTTTGTCAACAACCGGCAAAGCCATAAAGTTGTACTTTGAAAATATCTGGACAACTTCTTCCTGGTCGGTGTGCGTGTCTACAGAAATAACGTTTGTCTTCATCAAATCGTCAATCAGAAGGTCGTCGTCTTTTGCAAGAAGCAAATCCTTTACAGAAAGCCGTCCGAGAAGCTTGCGGTTTTGGGTTACATAGCAAGTGTAAAAAGACTTTTTGTCCGAACCCTTCCGGCGGATTTGATTGATTGCCTGGCCTACAGTTGTTCCCAGCCGCAGCGAGACATATTCCGTAGTCATAATCGAACCGGCGGAATTTTCCGGATACTGAAGAATCTGGTTTATTGCCGTTCTTGTCTCCGCATTCACGTTTGAAAGAATCCTGTTCACAACGTTTGCAGGCATTTCTTCAACAATGTCAGCGGCATCGTTCACATACATTTCGTCAAGAATAGCGGTAAGCTCCTTGTCAGAAAAACCCTTAATCAGTTTTTCCTGAAAATCGCTTTCCATCTCAACAAAGGCTTCCGCCGCAATTTTTTTAGGAAGAAGGCGGAACAGCAGGGCGGCCGGTTTTTCATCAAGTTCCTGAAGAACCGAAGCGACATCTTCCGGCGCCATAGTAGAAAGAATATCTTTTGCCGAAGAATATTTTTTTTCTTCAAGCAAAATGTCCAGCGTCTTTTGAAAAGTAGCGTTAAAATCTGCCATAGAAAACTCCATAAGATGAGAAATTTATGGCCAAAGAATGATTTAGAAATTCACCGGGGGAGGAACTGCATTCAAACTTTGACCAGAAGCCGGGTTACCGGAACTACCGTCAGGCATAAACGTTTCCTCCTTGAACAAAAAAATTGAATAAAAATCAGTATAAAAAGTATTCTTTTAAGAAAATCTTGTCAACCGGAAAAAAACAGAGAAAATCTGCAATTCTGTTAATTTTTCGTTAAGACAAAATCTTTCTATATAAAAGATTTTAATTGAAAATTCGATAGACTTACTCTAAAATTGAAGTATGGCACAGTTTCCAAAAAAACAGGTTTTAATCATAGACGCAACCCCAATGTTCCGGGAATTTTTAACAGAAAAACTTACCGAAGAAAAAATCGAGGTTGAAACTGCGCAGGGACACCGCGATGCCGTAATCAAAATAGCAAACGACCTGCCCGACCTTATTATTTTGGATATTGAAACTTCGATTGACGATATGCAGGAATTTTTGGACAAAAAAGCGTCAAATCCGAATACTGTCAAAATTCCAATGATTGTTTCCGGTCCAAAAATCGAAAAAGAACGTGTTGCGCAGCTTATTCATTACGGCGTTGCAAAATATTTTACAAAACCAATCAAATTCGACCTTTTTTTTGAATCAATCGGACAAATTTTACGTTCTGCATTTACGATGGACATAACTCCGTGCGTGCTTGAAATTCACCTGAACAAAAACATTATTTTTATTGAAATTGCACAGGGGCTTAACCGCGAAAAAATGGCCCTTCTAAAATACAAGCTTACGGAACTAATGGACAAAAACCGTCTGGATTCTCCTAAAGTTATAGTAATGATGACAGACCTTTCTCTGAGTTTTGTCGACGGCTCAAACCTTGAGCTTCTTTTTGACAATATTCTTGCAGACAAGAGAATTGAACGAAAAAATCTAAAAGTTCTTTCGCTGGACAGTTTTGCAAAAGAATTTGTTGACGGTCATACAGAATATTACGGCGTAGAAGTTGTTTCAAACCTAAACGAAGTTTTAAATTCGGTTGTTGAAAGCGGTTCAGAATCAACTGTCCAAGACATAATTTCGGATCAAATTTTAACATCAACAGGTTCAGATGACGAAGGTTCTGTGGAAATGCGCTTTTATTCCGACACAGGAACTTCTGAACACGAAGAAGAACAGGACAGTTCTCAACCGTTTAAAATTGCAATTGTCGATGACGATGCGGTCGTCCGTCAGTTGCTTTCGCTCAGTTTTAAATCCATAAATGCAGAATGTGATCTTTTCTCGAGCGGAACTGAATTTTTACAGGCCGCAAAGACAAATAATTACACTCTGATTGTCCTTGATATTTTTATGCCGGGAATAAGCGGTTTTGATATTTTAAAGAACTTACAGCAATTCAACATAAAAAGTCCGATAATCGTTTATTCGCAGTCGGCACAGCGGGAACTGATTGTTCAGTCGCTTTCGCTCGGTGCAAAAACCTACATTGTAAAACCTCAAAAACCGGATTTTATAATTCAAAAAGCATTGGAAATCATAAATGGAAAACTCTGATTCTCTCAGTGCGATTGACGAGGCCAGCCGTTATCTTGCGAGCACACTTCACGAAATCCGGACACCGATTCAAACAATTATCGGCACAGTCGAACTTTTGCAGGACACAAGTATGGACGACGAACAGCGCGAATATATCCGCCAAATTCAATTTAGCGCAGATGTTCTGCTGGACCTTGCAAACAATATTTTGGATTTTACAAAGATCCGTTCCGACCAGTTTAAGCTGGAATCAGTTCCTTTTAACATTGTTGAGCTTACAGAGCAGGTCGTAGATTTAATCAGCATCGAAGCGTTTAACCGTGGACTGGAAATTATTACGGACATTGATTTTTCAATTCCTTCGATAATTTGTGGAGATCCTGTCAGAATTCAACAGATAATCTTAAACCTTTTAAAAAACGCTGTAAAATTCACAAATCACGGCTATATTCATCTTGAACTAAAAAAAACAGGGCAAAATATTTTATTCACGATAAAAGATACTGGAATCGGCATAAAAAAAGAACAAAAAGAAAAAATCTTTACAAATTATTACCAGGGCGACATTTCCACTTACCGCAGATTCGGAGGAACAGGACTTGGACTTTCAATCAGCAAAAACCTTGTGCATTTAATGAATGGAAGAATCGGCGTAAAACCAAACAAGGACGAAGGTTCAATTTTTTGGTTTACACTGCCAATTGTAAAAAATCCAGGATTTGAAAATTTTGAACAAAAAGAAACATTTCAGGCTCAAAAAAATTCCAAAATCTTAATAATTGACGACAACCAAAAGGCAGCAAATTCACTGATAAAAATTCTAAACGCCGCAGGAATTTTTGATATTGAATCGACGACACAACCTCAAAACACAATTCAACTTATTTTAGACGCAGAATCTCAAAAAAATCCGTTTAATCTTGTTTTTATCGATATGATTATGCCGGCAATGGACGGATGGCACCTGGCGAGCGAAATTCACAATGAAAAAAAAATAAAAAACACGCCAGAACTTTACCTTATTGTGCCAGAAGGCCAGATGAAAGGCGAAGCAAAAATGAAAATGCTCAACTGGTTTGAAGGATACCTTTACAAGCCTTTAAAGCGAAAAAAAGTATTTGAGCTTTTAAAAGAACGCACAGACAAAAAAAATAACAATATTGTTGAACTAGAACTTGCAAACGACGACATGATTATGACTCTTGAGCCGGTTGACGATTCAGCTGTTGCAAAAAACAAAAGAGTTCTCGTTGCGGAAGACCATCCTGTAAACAGCAAGTTAATCGAAACTTTTTTGCGGAATTTTGGAGCAGATGTTTTTTTGGCAGAAGACGGACAGCAGGCAGTTGAACAGATTAAACAGAATCCAAATATTGAGCTGATTTTTATGGACATTCAAATGCCTGTAAAAAATGGAGTCGAAGCCACAGTCGAGCTCCGAAAATCCGGTTACAAAGGAATTATCATCGCCTGCACGGCAAATAACGACTCAAACGATTTTGAGACATACAAAAAAAGCGGCATAAACGACATTCTTGTAAAGCCGTTCAAAAGCAGCACAATCCGCACGATTCTCGAAAAATGGATTCCGATTATAGATTTGCCTGTTTTAAAATCAGTCACAACCCTTGAACCCGAAAATTCTGCAAAAAAAACGGCATGGGACAAAGAGGATTTTTTGGACACTACAGGCGGCGACATTGCGTCTTCAATCGAAATATTAAAAACTTTTGCAAAACAGACAAACAGGCTTTTAAAAGAGACAGAAATGGCTGTTGAGGCAAAAGATTTTGAAAAACTGCGGATGCTGGGCCATTCACTAAAAGGCAGTTCTGGCACAGTAAGCGCAAAATTGCTTGCAGAATACGCTTCCAGACTAAACATTACGGCAAAAACAGGAGACATTGCAGGCTGCAGATTCAATCTGGAAGAATTTAAGCATGAATATGTCCGCTTTAAAAAGCTTGTAGCAAAATTCATAAGATCAGAACAGGCAGTAAAAAAATGAAAGATTTTGTTGATTTAAAAAAAGATTCAAATTCATTGAAAGTAAATTTTCACACACATTCCACATTTTGCGACGGAAAAAACACGCCGGAAGAAAATGTTATTTCCGCAATAAAAAAAGGTTTTAAGATTTTGGGTTTTTCGAGTCATTCAACCTGGCCGTTTCCTTTTGGCGACAGCATAAAAAAAGATGAATTTGAAAAATACATTCAGGAAATCAACTCTCTAAAACAAAAATATGCGGATCAAATCGAAATTTTCTGCGGTTTTGAAGCAGACTATATTCCGCCTTTTTGCAAACCGGATTTTGACGCTTATAAAAAATTTTCTCCCGACTTTTTAATCGGTTCTGTTCACTATCTGTACAATGGCGAAAATTCTCCAGAAAAAACCATGCCTGTCGACTGGAGCACAGAAAAACTTTTTGAGGGAATAAAAAGCATTTACGCAGGCGATGCAAAAAAAATGATCTGCCGCTATTTTGAATCAGAGCGAAAAATGCTTTCAGAATGCAATTTTTCGATAATCGGACACGCAGACTTAGTCCGCAAATTTAATCAGAAAAATCCATTTTTTAACGAAAACGAAAGCTGGTACAAAAACGAACTAAAAGAAACAGCAAAGTCCATAAGTCGAGCTGGAATTATCTGCGAAATAAATACCGGCGCAATGAGCCGCGGATTTTTAACGCTTCCCTATCCGTCAGAATATTTTTTAACGCTTTTACACGAGCAAAATGTTCCAATAATGCTCAGTTCAGACTCGCATGCCGCCGAAACGCTGGACTGCGCGTTTGAACAAGCGACCGCTCTTGCAAAAAAAATCGGGTACACAGAACTTGCATACCCGAAAAATAAAAATATTATCACATATAAGATTTAGCGGTTCTGTCTTTCGTTGCGGCTCTGACAGTTAATGCACATAAAAGCGTAAGGAATTGCCTCGAGCCTTTCCTCAGGAATTTCTTCCTTGCAAACCAGACAGCGGCCGTAAGTTCCCTGCTTAATGCGGTCAAGTGCATTATTTATCATTTGCAGGCGGTTTGAATCCTGAGCACCAAGCGATTCAAGCAAACGACCATCCACAACATCAGAAGCAACATCAACTTCATCTCCAGACTCCCCACCTTCGACAATTTTTTTGTAATCTTCATTTTGTGCAGCAAGAGATCCGAGAATCGTATTTTTCTGCTCAATTAATTTTTCTTTCATTTTTTCAACAAATGCTTTTTCCATATCCGTCTCCCGTTGACAAGATTTTTTATAAGTAGATAATAAATATAATAAAGAACTAACAAAAAGGCAAACTTTTTTTGGAGGAAATGTGGCTAAAGAAGAAGCTATAGAAGTTGAGGGAATTGTAAAAGAAGCGCTGCCAAACACCATGTTCCGTGTTGAACTTAAAAATGGCGGACATGTCATCATGGCACATCTTTCAGGCAAAATGCGCAAACACTACATTAAGATTGTTCCAGGAGACAGCGTAAAAGTTGCACTCTCTCCATACGACTTGAACCGCGGACGCATAATTTTCCGCGAACGCTAATCAAAACTGCTAATCGCAAAAAAAAGGTCATTTCGGTTTTAACCGCTCAATGACCTTTTTTTTTATTTTGTGAATCTATTTTTATTTTGTCTTTCTTGCAAAAATTCCTTTAAGGCTTCTTGTCATTCCGGAAAGTCCCTTTATAAATCCTGCAATACACAAAATCGGACCAATAGGAATTATAAAAAAACTAAATCTCATAAAATACATGCTCAAAAGCAAAATTGCCGCGCTTTGCAAAAACTGTCTGAACCATTCGGCGCGGGTGTATTTTTTTTCTGATTTTTCGTATTTATAATAATATGTGCGGTTTTGACCGTTTTGTGAATTTTCGTTTTTCCAGCCATATTGCGCCCACTGCCAAAAAGGATCGTCCTGGTAAGACTGACCGTCATAAGCACTTTGCTGTCCCCAAGGATTGTATTGCTGATTATACGACTGCTGAGACTGAGAACCGAAAGCACCGTAACTGTCATAACTACGGCGTTTAGTTTCATCACCCAAAACATCGTAAGCAGCGCTTATATTCTTGAATTTTTCTTCGGCTTCTTTATTGCCAGGATTCCGGTCAGGATGATATTTCATAGCCAGTTTTCTGTAAGCCGACTTTATTTCGTCCTGAGATGCGTCTTTAGAAACTCCCAATACTGCGTATAAATCTTCCAATATTCATTCCTTAAGTTTTTACTGTTTTATTATAAACTTTTCTGCAATTAAAATAATCAAAATTCCCCACAGTTACAAGTAAAAACAGTTTTTTAAACCTTACTTTAAAACTTACTTTAACAAAACCCAGGTTGCTCCAGAACCGCCATGATTTCTGTCGTTGTGTCCGCTCACTCCCAAATGTTTATTCTGCTCAATAAAAGTCCGCACCATTGCTCCCAAAACAGGATCAGTTCCGTGGCTGTGGATTCCCTTTCCGTGAACAATTTCAATTTTTTTTATTCCGCGCCTAAGACAATCGTTTACAAAAGATTCAAGTTTTGCCCAGGCTTCGTCCCGGGTAAGTCCATGCAGGTCGATTCTTGCTTCAGGGCGCATAGATTTTAAGTAATTGCGGCTTTCCATTTTTGACGCTTCTTCGCTTTCTTCGTTCAGACGGTCTTTATCAACAGTTCCATAACGGCGCAGCCAAAGTTCCATCGAATTGATTGCTTTTTTTGAATCCTCAATCATCTGCCCTTCCAAAGTTTTTTTGTAATTTTGAGCGGCAAGTTCTTTTTCTTCTGGAGTCGGCGCATTTGCTTTTTTGTGGCTAACCTGAGACGCAGGCTTTTTTGCAGCAGATTTTTCTTTTTTTTGAGCTTCCGACCATTGTGCCAAAATATCACCAAAATCCATTTTATTCCTCCAATAATTTTTTATCGGGCGGCTTTTTGCATAGCAAAAATCAGGCTATCCGTGGTTCCGGCTTTCGCCTGCATTGCTCCACAAAGTTCCGCAACGGCTTTGCCGCCACTCCTATCCTTGCCGCTTTGCAGTAAATTATTTTATTTCAAAAACAAGTTCTTTTTTTACCCAGCCGTTTATTTCCGACGATTCTATATAAAAGTAATCGCTTGTTTTTTCCGAAATTTTTACGCGGATTCCACCGTAAAAATTCTGCACGGCAGAACTTGTTTCTTCCGGCACAGGACTTATGTTTCCGCCTGCAAAAATTCCATAATTCTTAAAAATTTGAGTTCCTTTGTAAAAACTCGCGACAAACGCAAAAATCATGCAGAACGCAAGCATAATTGCAATCTTTTTCCGCTTCAAAATAATAAAAATCACCATCAAAGCCAGCAAAATTATTCCGCAAACAGCAAATAATTCCACAAAAGGCTTTTTTATTTCATTTTCGTTATTTGAAAGCGAAAATTTTTTTTCAAGCTGCTCGCGCTCCAATTTTACTTTTCCCGAAAACAAAGAATTTCTTTCAAGGCTGCGCAATTCCGCAATTTTTTTGCAATCATCAATTCCAATTTTCTTTTTTGTAAAGCCGCCGGCAGTGTTTTTTGGCTCAGAAAATGCCGAATTAAACAGTTTTTTGTCGATTATCTTGCCTTCAGAATTTTCAACTTTTTGAGAAGCCGGCAAAACAGTTAAAATTACATTCGGAATTTTTACAGTGCGCTGGCTTCCATTGTAGGCAATCGCCGTCAAAGCAAATTCCGGTAAATCGTATTCGCCTTCTACAAGCGGCTTCCACCGGAATTTTGCAACAGGAAGGCTTTTGTCAGAAAAATTTCTTCCGACAGATTTTCCGCGGGCATATTCAGAAGTTTCGATTTCTTCAAAAATTGAATTTTTCGGCAATTTCCAGTTAAAAGAAATAATCTGAGAAAAATACTTCAAATTCAATTCAAAGATAATTTCTTCGCCTGCCCTCGCAGTAAATTTTTTCGAATCTCCAAAATTTCGATTAAATTTTGCCCCGGAAACAAATTCAACCAGAGCCTGAGGATTAATCAAATCCGGATTTTCAAAAACAGTTATGTCGTCAAACGGAATATAATAAGTCCTAAAACCAATAATTACGATCAAAGGCGGAAGCCTTACAGGACCTGTGTCCTTAAAAGCAAACCAAAGGTGAACCGCAGTTCCACGAGTCCCGGTTTCTCCAATAAATTCTTCTTTTTTTGAAGAAATAAGCTGGACTCCTTCCGGCAATTGCGGCAAATCGGTCTGGACGTTAGAAGGCTCAACCCCAGGAATTTTAAGCGTAAAGCCGTTCTCGTAAACCGTAAAAATCGACGAATTGTCCGCCTTAACTTTTAATGTGCGGATAAAAGCAGGTGACGGAGATTTTGCATAAAGCGAACCAAAAATCAAAAAAAATACAAAAACTAATAATCCACGACAGACGAATCTTTTTTGTTTGACTGAAGTTTTTGCCATCGTTCTTTTTCCTCCTGCTGAATAAGATTAAAAACGGCGTTTTCCATTGAATTGTTGTTTTTTTCAACATTGACAGAAGTCATTTCTTTTTCCGCCGACTTTGAATTTCTACTTTCCAGCTGCTGCTGAATAAATTCCAGATTGATTTTTGCATTCAAATTTGAAGAATCCGCAAGAACCGCTTTTTTAAAATATTCCCTTGCAAGCGAAAAATCTCCGCGTCGGTTTGCAATAATTCCAGCATTGTAAAAAGCCTCGCTCTTGAGTTTTTCATCTGCTTCTGGCGAAACCTGTTCAAGCCTGATTAAAGCGGCATCTAGCTCATCCTGCATGATGTAAGTTGAAGCAAGGTTGTAAGCGCAGTACTCGGCAAGAGTTTTGTCTTCTGAAAGTTTTGAATTGTTGTACGAACGTAAAAAATTCGCTGTCGCTGTCTGATATTTTTTCTGGTACCAGTTAAAAACCCCGTTCAAAACCGAAAATTTTTCGGACTTGCAGGAAGTAAAAAACGGAAGAAGAGCAAAAACCGCAAGAACAGCCGTTTTTTTTGCAGATTTAGAACCGGAAAGAAAATTCAAATCAAGTTCGGAAACAATAAAAGAAAAAATAAAAAATAAAATCGCTAGAAAAATAAACATTTTGTGATGCGAAATCTTTTGAATTTCAAAAGACTCTCCAGCCATTTTTTTTCCAGAAAGCTGATTGAGCAAAACGTAGGCGGAACCTTCAGAATCTGCGGCAACGTAAGAAATCGAATTGTCTGGACTAAGACGGTGCCGTGGCAAAAGAGATTTTTTATTGGCAGCAGAAGCGGCATCTATCATTTTTTCAGCATTTAAGAAAGTTTTTACCTTTGTAACGCCATCTCCTGCAAGAATTTCAACTGGACGCGCAGTTCCAAAACCAACCAGAGTAACAGGAATTCCAAACCTTGCAGCATCGTCAAGAGCAAAGGACAGAGAACCGTCTGTTTCGTCTCCGTCCGTAAAAACCCAGACATGGGCGTTCTGACTCATATTTTTTGGAAAAGCCTGCATTGCAGAAGAAATTCCTTTTCCGATTGAAGAACCGGCAGCCGTCATTAAGGCTGGAGAAAGACTCTCTAAAATAGAATCCACGCTTGTCCTGTCATCTGTCAAAGGAACGGCAATAATTCCATCGCCTTTTGCAAGAACCACGCTCACAGAAGTTCCATTCATTTTTTCAAGAAGTTTCCAGGCATATTGTCTTGATGCTTCAAGCCTTGTCAAACCTCCAGGAGCGTCTTTTGCATTCATGCTCCAGGAAATATCAAAAACAAAGGCAACCGCATCTCCTGTTTTTTGAACAGCAACAGCGTTTGTTCCCCAGAAAATTCCAGCAAAAGCAAAAACTGCAAAGGCACAGGCAAAAAAACGCAGCACAGTCCGCAAAATTATCGAAATCTTAAAACGGCGGAAAGATTTGTTTTTTTGAAAATTATTCATTAAATTTGCAACGCCTAAACTTTTTGCCACTTTTTTGTAGCGGAACAAATCATAAGCAGAGAAAAAAATCAAAATCAACAAAATAAAAAAAGCGTACGGTCTTTGAATATCCAGCATAAAATTCCTCGATTAAGTTTTAAATTTCTTTCAACAAAATTCGGCGGATAAACCACGCTGCAAAAAAAACAATCGCTGAAAAAATCAAAAAATATGAATAAAGCTGCCGGTTTGAAGATTTGTAGTGAAAAGTCTGCAAGACATTTTGCTTTCGGCTGACAGAATTAAGAGCCTCCGCAAAAGCCGCAGTCGATTCAATTCCAAAATATGTTCCGCCACCAGCAAGAGCAATTTCTTCGAGAGAAGACGAATCAAATTCAGAATCGTAATAGCCAGAATGAACTTTGCCGGAATTAGGATCAACATATTCAATCGGCACTGTTCCTTTTGTTCCGATTCCAAAAGTGTAGACTGTAATTCCATTTTTGGCGGCAAGGTTTGCCGCTGTGTCAGGATGAATTGAGCCTGCATTATTTTCGCCGTCGGTTATTAAAACAATGCACTTTTTTGGAGCAGAAGAAGCTATAAGATGGTAAACTGCGCTGCTTAAACCGATTCCAAGAGCTGTTCCTTCTCCAAGCCCGCCTGTAACAAGAGAGTCAAGGCGCCGCAAAAAAAGCTCATGGTCGACAGTCGGCGGAACAATCGCGGCGGCCTCGCTTGCCATGGCAACAAGCCCAAAAGCGGCGCCTCTGTTGTTGTTTACAAGAGTGCGGATTCCCTGTTTTGCAGCGTCCAGACGGGTCATATTTGCAATATCGCGGGCTGCCATTGAAGGGCTCGTATCAAGCACAAAAAGAATATCTGCTCCCTTAGAAGTATAAATTTTTTCCTGTTTTTGAATTACAGGGTCGGCAAAAGCACAGACAAGGCTTATATAACCTGCAATGCCTAAAAAAACAGAAAGCGCGTTAAAAAAAACAGAAACTTTTCCTTTCCAGACAAAACTTTTTCCTTTCCAATCCGCAAAAACAACTGGAAAAGAAACTTTTTTGAAAATTTTAAGCTGGCGGAGAATAAAAAGAGCAGTAATTGCCGCCAAAAACAAAAAAGCAGTCGGATTTTCAAACACTGGCATTCTCATCATTTGCTTCATTCTCCAGTTCAAAAGTAAAAAATTTTATGGCGCTAAGACAGCGGTTTACAAGAATTTCGCGTTCTCCGTCGGCAAGCACAGCTTCGTAAAGAGATGCAGGTTTTTTAAACGAATCGACAGAACCTTTTGCAAAGCGGATATAATCACATCTTCCAAAAACTTCCACAATGTCGCTCACAGCAGAACCTTGTGCTTCCGAAAGCGAACCGCAGGCTATTTCTTCAAATTTTTCGTAAAAATGTCCGCATGTCATCGACAAAAAACATTCGTCGAACCGGCCGCACAGATATTTTCTGACGGTCAGTGTAAGTTGAGAGCAAAATTCTTCATCATCTTTTTTTTCTTTGAGAAGTTTGTTCAACTGCCTTTGCGAATTTTTATAAAGTTTTTTGATTTTTCGCTGTTCTCCAGCAAGAATAAAAAACGCTAAAAAATACGGCAGTTTTAAAACAAAAAATATGACAATTCCGGCACAAACCAAAAAAATTACCGCAAGAATAATCAACAAAAAAGAAGTTCCTGGAACAACGCGGGGACCTGCCGGAGGTCTAAGAGAAACCGCCCCTATTTTTCCGGCAAGAGAATTTACAGAAACAGGAGCAAAATCTACAGGAAAAGCCGCAACGGAGCGTTCTTTTTTTTGCGAAGCGCGGACCAGATTCGACAAATCGAATGAAGAAAAATCAATTACGCCAGTCTGCCACGGAATAAAAAAAACTGTGAGCGTGTATTCAAAACCAATGTGCTCCAAAACAACCCGATAAACCAGACATTTTTCCGACATTTTGTTAAAAGCCGGCCAGTCAGTCAAAAGTTCGAGTGTTTTTATGTCAGTTCCGGAAATTTTATTTTCAAAAAGATCAACGTCTGTATGAAAAACATATTTTAATTCACATCTGTCGCCAACATAAACATTTTTCGGCATAAGAATCTGCACCACGCTGTTTGAACTTGAATTTTTTGAAGCAAGATTCTGTGCAAAACAAAATGAGCCGGACAAAACAAAACAAAACAGCAAAAGAAAAACTTTTTTCATCTTTCTCTCCGGCTGCAAAAAAACTTATTCAAAACAAAGGCAGGGTCGTCCGCAGTCGATAAAATAACAGGGCTTGCTCCGTGCCTAAGGCAGAATTCTTTCCAGTTGTCCAGACGACGGCGATTGTCTTCAAACCAGGCATTTTTAAAGGCTTTTAAGGATGTAGGAAATTTTCTTGTAACGCCGCTTTCAATGTCAGAAAAAAAAGCTGTTCCGATTTCCGGCAATTCGCTGTCCAAAGAATCCGTAATCCGCATTGCAACAACGTCATTTTTTTCTGCAAGCCGGGCAAGATTTTCCTGCCAGAGCGACGAACGGAAATCCGAAATTACAAAAACCAGAGAACGTTTTTTTAAGAGCTTATGTGCTCCTTTTAACGCAGAACCAAGAACTGAACCTTTTTCAATTTTTTCTTCAGCCTCGTCAAGCCTGCTCAAAATCATCATTGCCTGATCACGTCCGGTTTTTGCCTTTGTGCTGAATCTTATTTTTCCGTCAAAAAAAACAGCCCCAATCGAAGAATTGTTTTGCAAGCAGGCAAGAACCAAAAGCGCGGCGGCTTCCGAAGCAACCTGAATTCTAGTTTTTTTATTTGTTCCAGAAAACATAGAAAGGGAACGGTCCAAAACAAAAAACACCTGAAGCTCACGGTCTTCTTCGTATAATTTTACAAAAGGATGTCCCATTCTTGCTGTAACGTTCCAGTCGATTGAACGAACGTTATCTCCGGCGTTGTATTCGCGAACTCCGTAAAAATCAATTCCCTGACCACGGTAAAGCGACTTAAAACCGCCAAGACGCAGATTGTCGGCAAGTGTTTTTGCAGACAGTTTTAAAAGAGAAGCTTTTTGTACAAGTCTGTTTGAATTTTCGTCAAAAATTTTCAGCATCGGACAGCCTTTAAAAATTCAACTATGGAACAGGAACAAACGTTAAAATTTTTGAAATAATTTCGTCGGCAGTTATTCCATCGGCGGCAGCTTCGTAAGAAAGAACGAGTCTGTGCCTTAAAACTTCGCAGGCGGCATTTTTTACGTCTTCCGGCAAAACAAAAGAACGTCCGGCAAACAAGGCTTTTACTTTTGAACACTGCAAAAGCGCAATTCCAGAACGAGGCGAAGCGCCAAAAGAAATATATTTTGAAAACTCAGTGCGCCGTCCGGTATTAAGATTGCGCGTTACCGAAACAATGTTTACCATATATTCGATAATTTTGTCAGCGCAGACAACTTTTTCAAAAGCCGACTGCAAGTCTTTTATTTTTTGAGCGGAAAGCACTTTTTTAACAGCAACATCGCCCGCTTTTCCGGCAGTTTTTACGATTTGAATTTCTTCCTGAGGAGTCGGATAAGAAACAAGAACTTTTAGCAAAAAGCGGTCAAGCTCAGCTTCCGGCAAATTGTAAGTTCCTTCCTGCTCAATCGGGTTCTGGGTTGCAAGAACCAAAAATGGCTGAGGAAGAGGATATGTCTTTTCACCAATTGTAACCTGTTTTTCCGCCATGGCTTCAAGCAGCGCCGACTGAACTTTTGCAGGAGCGCGGTTAATTTCATCGGCAAGCACAACATTTGTAAAAACAGGACCTTTTCTGACAGAAAAATTTCCAGTATTCTGCTCGTAAATCAAAGTTCCGCTTACGTCCGCAGGCAAAAGATCCGGAGTAAACTGAATGCGCTTAAAATCAAGACCGGAAAGCTCGGCAAAAGTTTTTACGGCAAGTGTCTTTGCAAGACCGGGAACACCCTCCAAAAGAACATGTCCGCCTGTAATTATCGCAGTAAGAATCGCATCAATTACCTGTCCCTGTCCAACGAGCCGTTTTGCAGCTTCCGCCCGGCACTCGTCCAGAATCTTCCGGCAGTTTTCAAAAATCGCCAAATCCTGAATATTTTCGCCGCTGTTGCCCTGTCCGTTAACTTCCGTATTTTCAAAACCAGTTAAAGTTGAATTTATATTATTTTTATCCATTTTATAGCCTAAAAATTGTATATTTATGCAGTTTTATGCATGTCCAATTGACGCACGCACTTTATAACGATAATATACTTTATCATGTTGAACCCTTTAGCACAAGAATTGAACAATGTTCTTAAAAACACAACTCCAGGCGAGTTGCTTTCAGATTTAGGATTAAGGATTTTCTTCCCGAAAGGCATTATTGCTCAGGGAGGAGAAGCAAAAAAATTCGGAAAAGTTGCAAACGCAACAATCGGAACAACGCTCACAGGCGGAAAACCGGCAATTCTCGAAGCTGTGCATAAATATGCACCAGAACTTTCTGCTGGAGAACTGGTTTCGTATATGCCGACCGCTGGCAATCCGGAACTGCGTGCATTGTGGAAAGATTTAATCTACAAAAAAAATCCAGGGCTCAAAGGAAAATCAATTTCCCTGCCAGTTGTAGTTCCAGGACTAACAGCAGGAATTTCCTATCTTGCAGACCTTTTTCTTGACGAAGACAAACCTCTTCTTTCGCCAAATCCAAGCTGGGACAATTATGCGCTCATTGTAGAAACACGCAGAAATTCACAGTTCCACACATTCAATCTTTTTTCAGGCGACGGATTCGACCTCGACTCGTTCAAAAAAGCAGTAGAAAAAGAAGCGGAAACAGGCTTTGTCCGCTTGCTTTTAAACTTTCCGCAAAATCCAAGCGGCTATTCACCTACAAACGCAGAAGCCGCTCAGATTGTAAAAATAATCCGCGATATTGCAGAAAAAGGCGCAAAAGTTCTTATCTGGGACGATGACGCATATTTTGGACTAAACTACGAAAACGACATTTATCCGCAGTCGCTTTTTGCAGAATTTGCAGACTTGCACGAGAATGTTCTTGCAGTAAAAATCGACGGACCAACAAAAGAAGACTTTGTATGGGGATTCCGCACAGGATTTTTAACATTTGGCGGAAAAGGTTTGACAGAAGAACACTACGCCGCCCTCGAAAAAAAGCTCATGGGACTGATTCGTTCTTCAGTAAGCTGCTCATCAACTCCAAGCCAGAGCCTTGCATTGCGCGCATTCAGCGATCCGGCGCTCGAAAATCAAAAAAAGGATTTCCGCAAGCTCCTCGAAGAGCGCTATACAGAAGTAAAAAAATTCGTAACCTCGCATACAAGCAAAAATCTTGAAGCCCTGCCGTTCAATTCAGGATATTTTATGAGTTTTCACACAAAAGTCGATGCCGAACAGCTGCGACAGAAAATTCTGCACGAAAAACAGATTGGAACAGTTGCGATTGATTCAGAAACACTCAGAGTTGCATTCTCCAGTCTTGAAAAAGAACAGGTAGAAACAGTATATAAAGCAATTTATGACTGCGCCGACAATATGTAAATCAATCTTATAAAAACAAAAAGACGTCAGAAAAAAATCTGGCGTCTTTTTGTTTTTGGCGGCAATCTGCTCATAATCAGAAAAATGTGCTGTCAGTCAACCATTCCAACATTCATCTGTAAAGTTCATTTTTGAACCAACCCACACAGTCTATTTTTTCTATTTTTAAATATTTATAAATATAAAAAAATGCGGTATACTTGAATAATGACTGGATTTTTGAGGACTTCTTTTTTTGCGGCGATTTTTATTTTTTGCGGACTTTTTTTGGGCTGCAAGACACAAGACAATTCGCCAGACACTTTTATAATTTGGACTGACCGCGAAGAATTTGTTTCTTACAGTGAACTTTTTAATTCGATCCAAGACAAGACAAAAGCTGTAATTGTTTACAAAAAGCGTCTTGCAAGCTCACTTCCACCTGCAAAAGATGAAGAAAAACCGGATTTAATCGCAGGTTCATGGCTCAAAAACGACAGCACCCGCAAACTTTTTAGGCCTCTCGATTCACTTTTGAGTAAAGACAGCATCGACGTTTCTACGCTTTACGCGCCTCTCGTTGAATACGGCAAAATTTTTGGCAGCCAGTATCTTCTTCCTGTAAGTTTTAACCTTCCGCTTTTTGTTTTTTCTTCCAAAAACGAAGATAAAATTCCAAATCAACATTCGCTTTCTCTTGAGCAGATAAAAGAACTCGCCGGCGACTTTAACGCTGTAAATAAAAAAGGTTTCTATACAAAAATGGGTTTTGCTCCTTCCTGGGACGATGAATTTTTGTACGAAGTTGCTAAAAAATTCGGTCCTTGTTTTAAGCAAAAAGGAAACGGATTTATCTGGGACGAAAAAAAACTCTCAGAAGCAGTTGAATATATCAGAACCTGGACTGCTGAAAAAAACTCAAGCACAACGGCAGAGCAGGATTTTGAATTCAAATATCTCTACACTCCAAAATACAGGCAAATTGCAGAAGGCAGAACGCTTTTTAGCTATATAACAAGCAGTGAACTTTTTAAAATTTCTTTTGAACAGCTTGGCGAAGTTGATTTCCGATGGCTTTCGATAAACGGCTTCATTCCTGCAAAAGACAACATTGTTTCTATGGCAATTTACAAGCACGCAAAAAATCCAAAGCAGGCTGAAAATTTTATCCGCTGGTTTTTCCAGGAAAAAAATCAAAAGCTTTTGCTGGAACGCTCTGCAAAAATGCATCTGGACACGGCGACATTTGGAATCGTGTCCGGTTTTTCGACAATAAAAGGTGTAAACGAGCGCATTTTTCCAACTTTTTACAGAAATCTGCTCGGAAACTTGCCGGCAGAAGAAAAAATTGCAGCTCCACAGGCTTTTCCACCACGCTGGCAAAGCATAAAAGAGCGCGTAATTTTTCCTTATTTGAACAATGCAATAAAAACAGACAGCGACAAAAAAAATCTTACGATGGAATCGCTTTTAAATACCTGGTCAAAGCAGTTTGACTAAAAAAGCATATTGGAGTGCAAAATTATGAGCGAAGCTTTAATTTCTCAGGACGAACTTAACAAACTTTTACAGGCAGAACGTTCTAAAATAAAAACCATAAGAAAACCGAATTTTAAATCATCACAAATCATGGAAAATTTTGAAAAAAACAGCAAATTGTTTTCGGACAGATTAAAAACCGAACGGATTTCTGTAACTCAGGAAGAAGTTGACAGCGTTCTAGGAAAAAACCGCTAAAAGTTTTCCGCTGTCATAACCCGAAGGCCGCAAATTCGAGTCCTGCCCCCAATATACTGCTAACCCCAATTTGTAAGGCTTGGCGTAGAAAACATACTGATTTTATGCAATGGCTTGTAAACGGCAACATTTCTGCACGAGTAAGCAGTGCAACTCCTTCCGAAAGCAAGATGAATATTGATAAGTTTATTTTATTCAACAATCTGGAGACTTATGATTTTAAAGAAGAAGATATTTGTAAACTCATAAAAATTCTTAAAGACAGAAAAATCATAATTTCTGACATTCGTCAAAAGATAAAAGAAAGCATCAGATCCGTATGAAAGATAAAATCCCAAAACTGAAAAAAACAGTTTATGGAACTGGAGATGTATTATTTGGGAGCGTAGTGCTGACAATGTCATTTCTTGACACTGTTGCAGTGTATAATATCTATATAATCAACAAAAATCTTGTTATAATAATTTTTAACATAATTAGGAGTTCTAAAAAATGATTACAGGCGAAATAAAAAACAAAATAGATTCAATCTGGGATGACTTTTTCAGTGCAGGTATGAGCGAATATCTTACTGTCATCGAACAGTTTTCATACCTTATGTTCATCCACTCTCTTGATGAAGTTGAAAACGAAACAGAACAGTATGAAAAGATGTCGGGAGAAAAAAAAGAACACATTTTCCCGGAAGATAAGCAGAAATACCGCTGGCACATTTTTAAGACATTCGAAGAAAACGAACTCTTTACTTTGATGAACAAAGAGATTTTCCCATTCATCAAAAAAATCAACGCAAACGAAGAAAGTGCTTTTGCCCGCTACATGAAGGATGCCACTTTCTCTATTCCAAGCCCACAAACCTTAAAAGCCGTAATCACAAAGCTTGATGAACTTTTTGAAAATCCAGAAGTTCAGACCCGCGACATGCTTGGTGATATTTACGAATATGTCTTGAGCAAAATGAATTCCAGCGGACAGGTAGGAATGTTCCGCACACCAAAGCAGATTCGCGACATGATGGTTCAACTTATCAGACCTCAACCAATGGATAAAATTTGTGACCCGGCATGTGGTACTGCTGGCTTCCTTATTTCTTCTGCAGAATATATCCGCGACACTTATGGAACAAAAATGGGTGACAAGGAATGGGATCATTATTCAAAAGGACTTCTTACAGGCTTTGACACAGGAAGCACAATGCTCAAAATCTCCGCAATGAACCTTCTGCTCCACTCAATCCATGAGCCGCATATTGCTTATCAGGACAGTGTAAGTAAAAATAACGAAATTGAAGGTGAATTCGATATTATTCTTGCAAATCCGCCGTTTACAGGAAGCGTAAATAAATCAACAATCGCAGAAAGTCTTACAAACGTTTGTTCTACAACCAAAACCGAGCTTCTTTTTGTTGCCCTCTTTATCCGAATGCTCAAAAAAGGCGGTCGCTGTGCTTGTATTGTTCCGGATGGAGTTTTGTTCGGATCAAGTAATGCCCACAAAGCACTTCGCAAAGAGCTTGTAGAAAACCATCAGCTTGCAGCAGTTATCAGTATGCCAAGCGGCGTATTCAAGCCTTATGCCGGAGTTAGTACAGGAATCCTCGTATTCACAAAAACAGGAGCTGGCGGAACAGATAATGTCTGGTTCTATGATATGAAAGCCGATGGCTATTCCCTCGACGACAAGCGTCAGCCAACAGATGCAAATGACATCCCTGATATTATCAAACGCTTCCACAATCTTGAAGCCGAAAAAGACCGCAAGCGCACTGAACAGTCTTTCTTTGTTCCAAAATCAGAAATTGTTGCAAATAACTACGACCTGAGCATCAACAAATACAAAGAAGTCGTTTACGAAAAGGTTGAATACCCGGCTCCAAAAGTGCTTATCGGCGAAATAAAAAATTTGCAGAAAGAAATCACAGCGGATCTTGCAGAGTTGGAAAAGATGCTGGGAGAATAAGAAGATGGAATCTGAAAATACACAAATAAAACTTTTCGAAGATAAAAAAGTCCGCACAATCTGGGATAAAAACGCCGAAGAATGGTATTTTTCGGTGGTAGATGTAGTAGCGGTTTTGACGGAAAGTGCAAATCCAAATAACTACTGGAAAGTTCTAAAAAACCGACTTAAAAAAGAAGGAAGTCAGTTGGTTACAGATTGTAACCAACTGAAAATGCCTTCTTCAGACGGCAAAATGTACAAAACAGACTGCCTTAATACAGAACAGCTTTTCCGTCTGATTCAGTCTATTCCATCTCCTAAAGCCGAGCCATTTAAGCTCTGGATGGCACAAGTCGCAAAAGAACGTCTTGATGAAATTCAGGATCCTGAACAGGGCATCCAGCGTGCATTACTAGAATACCGTGCATTGGGATATTCAGAAAACTGGATTAACCAGCGTTTCAAATCAATTGAAATTCGCAAAGATCTTACCGACGAATGGAAAAAACACGGCTTAAAAGAGGGAGTTCAATTTGCTACTCTCACCGATATCATCTATAAAACATGGGCTGGCAAAACTGCAAAAGAATATAAGGAATACAAAGGTCTCAAAAAAGAAAATCTCCGCGATAACATGACAAACAAAGAGCTTGTCTTGAATATGCTTGCTGAACTTTCCACAAAGGAAATTTCAGAATCCTCAAATCCGCAGAGTTTTTCTGACCATGTTCAAAATGCAGTAGATGGCGCAACAATCGCAAAAAATGCACGCATTGAACTTGAACAGAAAACAGGAAAGAAAGTCGTTACTCCGCTTAATGCAAGAGACGGAATTGGTCTAACAACAGATACAAAAGCTTCTGTTCTTTTGGAAGATGAAGAAAGTAAATGATGGATTTTTGAGGGAAGTGTAAAATGGCAGAATATAAAATGGTAAGACTTGGGGATTATATTACAGAATACTCGGTGAAGAATAAAAGCAACGAAGACATCCCTGTTTATAGTGTTACGAATACACAGGGATTTTGCACGGAATATTTCAGTAAAGATGTTTCAAGCAAAGATAAGTCAAACTACAAAATAGTTCCTCGCGGTTGTTTTGCTTACAATCCGTCAAGAATCAACGTTGGCTCTGTCGATTGGCAACGATATGAAGACAGAGTTATCGTAAGTCCTTTGTACAATGTTTTTAAGGTTTCGCCAGAACTTGAAAATCAATATTTGTATTATTTCCTGAAAAGTGACATTGGGCATACTCTAATTACTTCAAAAGCAGAGGGAAGTGTTCGTGATAATCTGAAAATCACAATGTTGGCAGAATTCTCAATCCCTCTTCCGCCGCTTGAAACACAAAAGCTGATTGCTGCACAGCTAGACAAATGCACTGCACTCATTGCCAAGCACAAACAGATGCTTGAAAAATATGACACACTCATCAAATCCCGATTTATCGAGATGTTTGGAGACCCAGTTATTAATGAAAGGAAATGGGGGAAGGTCAAATTAGATTCTGTTGCTGATATAAAAATTGGACCTTTTGGTTCTTTATTACACCAAGAAGATTATATTATAGGTGGACACGCTCTTGTAAATCCATCTCACATTATTGATGGCAGAATTTGTACTGATGAAAAACTTACAATCTCAGATGAAAAATATACAGAACTTTTTCCTTATCATCTTCAAAAGCATGATGTTGTAATGGGCAGAAGAGGTGAAATGGGAAGATGTGCTGTCGTAGATTCCGATGGTATGCTTTGTGGAACTGGAAGTCTGATTATTCGATCAAAAGGTGAATTAAAACCAGATTTTATACAAAAGATAATTTCATTTCCAAGTTATAAAAAAACAATCGAGGATAAAGCTATTGGACAAACAATGCCAAATTTAAATGTTCCAATCGTTTCATCTTTTGAAATCATAAAGCCTCCAAAAGAAGTCCAAGATAACTATTCCGCCTTCGTCCAGCAAATCGACAAATCAAAATTTGCCGTGCAGAAATCTCTGGAAAAAGCGGAGATTTTGTATAAATCGCTTATGCAGCAATATTTTGCGTAGCAAAATTCGGTAAGCAGTTTGCTGCTACGAATATTTTGGATGAATTATTCTATCTCTCGTAGTATAATAAACTAACAGGAGGTTGTAATGTATATAAAAGACGGCATTTGTTATGCAGGAGAATTAGTTCCAGAAATTGAAGTTGCCTCTATAAAGATTCTTGATGACGGAATGATGCTGGTAGATTTTTCAACTGGAGAAACTCGGCTTTTTGATGTTACAAGTCTGCTTGATAAAGGTTCAGCCTTTGCGCCTCTTGCATCCGAAGAAAACCGCCGTACAGCAAAAGTAACGCATGGTTTTGTATCTTGGTTAGATGGTGAAATTGATATTGCACCAGAAACATTATATTCAGAAAGTTATAAATACACGAAAGAAGTTTATGCGCAGGAGTTTTAGATGCCAGAGTTAAGCCGTTTTGAAGGAATGACAATTTACATGCTCTTTCGAGATAACAAAGAGCACAATAAGCCTCATGTTCATGTCTATTATGGCGAATATAAAGCTGCTATTGGCATAGATGGAGAATTATTAGCTGGAAAATTACCTGCAAGACAATTAAAGATGGTAACAGGTTGGCTTGCGCTACATGAGGAAGAAGCCTATGCCGCTTGGAATCTTGCAGTTAGCGGCGAACATTTTGAGAAAATTTCTCCGTTAAAATAAACATTCATTATAGGCTCAAATCAAGGAGCTTATAATGAAAAAGACATTGATTAATCAAATCCAGATGGAAATGTCTGGTGTACTGAACAATGCTCAAAGACAGAAACTGTGTGATGTCCTTGAGCATTGCTTTTTTAACTTGGATATCGTTGCTTTGGATTCTCAAGCACTGAATCACGGTAAAGACAACGTAACTTTGAAAGAAGAATTTCTTTCGGCTAAGCAGATTGAAGGTTGTTCGGAACGTTCTGTAAACTATTATAGTTCAACTTTAGATAACCTGATAAAATCGCTTATAAAACCATTTAACCAGATAGAAACAGAAGATTTACGTGTTTATTTAAGTGAGTACCAAAAGAAAAATAATGCTTCAAAGCAGACAATTGATAATATTCGGCGTATTCTTTCCAGTTTTTTTACATGGCTTGAAGATGAAGATTACATTTTGAAAAGTCCTGTCCGTAGAATCCACAAAATAAAAACTACAAAGCAGGTTAAAGAGACTTATTCTGACGAAGCTTTGGAACGTTTGCGCGACAACTGCAAATGTATTCGGGATTTAGCCCTAATTGATATTCTTTCATCTACAGGCATGCGTGTTGGCGAACTGGTAAAACTTAACAGAGCTGATGTTGATTTTGCAAACCGTGAATGTGTTGTTCTTGGTAAAGGTTCCAAAGAAAGAATCGTATATTTTGATGCCAGAACTAAGCTGCATTTACAGAATTATTTAAATTCCAGAACAGATGATAATGAAGCTTTGTTTGTGAGCTTACTTGAGCCTCATAACAGACTCGAAATTGCAGGTGTTGAAATAATGCTTCGTAAATTAGGACGCAGCTTGGAAATTAATAAAGTACATCCGCATAAGTTTAGACGCACTCTTGCAACTCGTGCTATAGATAAAGGCATGCCAATTGAACAGGTTCAGAAGCTTTTAGGCCATCAAAAGGTTGATACAACTATGGAATATGCCATCGTAGATCAGCAAAATGTGAAAAATTCGCATAAAAAGTATCTGAGTTAATACAAAATTTAAGCATCTCGACTAATCGCAAAATCCCGATTTATCGAGATGTTTGGAGATAAGCCAGTTGAAAGCGGAAAATGGAAAGTTGAAAAACTAGAAGATGTTTGCGATTTAATTACTGACGGAACGCATAAAACACCAAACTATCAGCAAAAGGGAATAAGATTCATTTCAGCAAAAAATATTATCAATGGAAAGATTGATTTGACAGATACAAAGTTTATTACTGAAGAAGAATACAAGCAAATTCAAAAACGATGCAGAGTTGAAAAAAATGATGTTCTTTTGACAAAAAGCGGATCTCTTGGAAGTTCTGCAATTATTGATTTTGATATTCCGATTGGATTATTCGAAAGCCTTGCAGTAATAAAATATAAAAGAAACTTGCTGAACGGAATTTTTGTAAAAGAATTACTTTCTGCAGAATCTTCTCAAAAACAATTTAATAATGGTGTAAAAGGTATTGCAATTAAACATTTACATTTGAATGTTATCGCAGCACTGAAAATCCCTATACCACCAATTAAACTTCAAAACGACTTTGCCCAATTCGTTCAACAAATCGACAAATCAAAATTTGAAATAGCAAATAGCCTAAAAAGGTTGTATAATAAAGGAATGTTATCTTAAAAAAAGGGAAACAGTTTATGGCGAACTTTGATTTCTTAACTTATGATACGAACTATTCCGCCTTTAGCCAGATGGCTATTCAGGCAGAACTTCAATATAACAAAAATACTGTGTTTTCAGCTTTTGCAGCAAGAAAATCGCTGGAGCAGGCTGTAAAATGGATGTATTCAGTTGATCCTGACCTACATAAACCTTATGACGATTCTATTCAAGTTCTTGTTCATGAATCAAGTTTTGTAAATGCTGTTCCCTCTAATATTCGCCATGATATTCAACTGGTAATTAAAGTTGGTAATAGCGGCGTACATGATACTCTTTCTGTAGAAAAGAAATATGTTCTTCTTTCTCTTAAGGCCCTTTTTAATTTTTTGAACTGGCTTGATTACACTTATGGAGCCGATTATAAACAACGGACTTTTAGTGAAGATGCAATTCCAAAAAACAAAGTTGTTGTTGCAGTAAAAAAGCCTTCTCAAGATGAACTTCAGAAATACAAAGACGAAATCGATTCAAAAGATAATACAATAGAAGAATTGAAAAAGCAGCTTGCCCAAGCACTTGCCTCAATTCAAAATAATAAAACCCATCCTTCTAATAAACCAGACCTAAAAGTTGAAGATTTAACTGAATTCCAGACAAGAAAGATGTTTATTGACGAAGATCTTAAAACTCTTGGCTGGAGAATTGATCAGGTTCAGGTTGTCGAAGAATATAAAGTTGATGATATGGAAGGTATACCTGGCAAAACAGGTTATATAGACTATGTTTTGTTTGGAAAAGATGGGGCTCCACTTGCTGTTGTTGAAGCAAAGAAAACTACAAAAGATCCGAATGTAGGTAAACAGCAGGCTGTCTTATATGCAGATTGTCTTGAACGAAAGTTTAATCGACGTCCATTTATCTTCTATACTAATGGCTTTGAAACCTTCTTTTGGGATGACCGTCAGTATGCACCTCGTTCTGTAAGCACGATCTTTGCAATGGCTGATTTACAGAAACTTATGGACCGCCGTAATCTTCTTTGTGATTTGAACAGTGTAAAAATCAATACAGAAATTTCTGGCCGTCCATATCAGATGAAGGCTATCCGCTCAATCTGTGCTGAGATGGAAAAGAAAATCCGTAAGTTTCTGCTTGTTATGGCAACTGGAACCGGAAAGACTAGAACTGCAATCAGTATTGTAGATGTATTGAGTCGAGCTCATTATGTTTCAAATGTGCTGTTCCTTGCAGATCGAATTCAGCTTGTTGAACAGGCATATGACGCTTTCCGTGAAAATTGCCCGGATGTTACTGTATGCAATCTGCTTGATGCAAAAGACAAAGCTGAAAACAAGGGTGCACGAATCGTATTCAGTACATATCCAACTATCTTAAATGCTATTGATACAGAGAAAAATAAAGACGGCAACCGTACTTTCACTCCGGCTCATTTTGATTTGATTATAATTGATGAAGCACATCGTTCCATATTTAAGAAATACCGGGCTATCTTTGAATATTTCGATGCATATCTTGTAGGACTCACAGCTACACCTCGCCGCGATGTTGATAAATCAACTTTTGAATTCTTTGAGCTGCAGGATGATGTTCCAACTGATGTTTATGAATATGAAACTGCCGTTGCAGCAGGCTTCTTGGTTCCGTATCATACAATCGAAAAAACGTCTACATTCCTTGATGAAGGAATCAATAAAGATAATCTTAGCGAAGAAGATTTGGATAAGGTCCGCCGACAGGAAGAAGAAAGCGAAGAACCTTTTGAGGAGATTCCTCCAAAGGCAATCAACGAATATGTATTCAATGAAGACACCACCCGTCAGGTTCTTGAAGACTTAATGACAAAAGGAATTAAAACTGGTGGCGGTGATAAACTTGGTAAGACAATCATCTTTGCTTACAACAAAAATCATGCCCAGCATATAGTAGACACCTTTAATAAATACTGGCCACAGTATACAGGCAAGATGTGTCAACGAATTGTATGCGATGATTCAAAAGTAAAATCGACAATCAAAGAATTCAAGAAATCAGATTCACAGTTACAAATTGCAGTAAGTGTTGATATGCTTGATACAGGTGTTGATATTCCAGAAGTTGTAAATCTTGTTTTCTATAAAAAGATTCGCAGTAAGATTAAGTTCTGGCAGATGATTGGCCGTGGAACCCGACTTGCTCCAAATCTCGTATGCACTGATGAAACTGGTTCTTATGTTGGTAAGAAATATTTCTACGTTTTTGATTACCTTAGGAATTTTGAATTCTTCCGTGAGGAAAAGAACGGCATCGAAGGTGCTTCTGGAAAATCTGTAAGCGAGCGTATTTTTGCTCATAAATGCTCAGTAATAAAACTGTTGCAGAATTCAGCATGGGCAGACCAGAAATTTATTGATTACAGAGATCAGCTTGTAAGCGAAGTTCATGCACAAGTTTCTGCTTTAAACACAAAGCTTACGCCAGTGCATCTTGTACTAAAACATGTTTTGAAGTTTCAAAATGAAAAAAGCTTTGAATGTCTTACCGATGAAGATGTAATGAATCTTACAAAGTACATTGCTCCACTTGTTTTCAACGGAGAACTAGACCAGTATGCAAAAGGATTTGACAATTTCTGTTATGGAATAATGGAATTACAGTTGTCAGAGCAACCTATAGATCTTTACCGCTCAAAGATTAAGGCTGTTGCTGAGAAGCTTTTAAAGAAGACATCCATTAAAGTGGTTCGAGATAATCTTCCGAGATTACAGCTCTTATCTGTAAATTCATATTATGATAGCTTGAATGTTCTTGATTATGAAGAAATCCGCAAGGAAATAAGAGAACTTGCACAGTTTACTGTTGAAAATGGACACGAACCTCTTTTTATAGATTTTGATGATAAAGTAAAAACTGTTGATGTGCCGAGCGGAACTGCAAATCCAACTTCTGCAGACAACTTTGAAGAATATAAAAAGAAAGTGGATGCTTATCTTTCTGAGCATATGAAAGATGAAGCCATCAATAAGCTTCGAACAAATCAGCCTCTTACAAAAAATGATTTTGACAATCTAAACCATATCTTTAAGGAAGAACTTGGAAATGAAAAGATGTTCGATCAACTCTCTGAGGGAAAATCTCTAGGAGTTTTCATCCGCTGGGCTACAAAGATGGATAAGGATTCTATCAATGATTACTTTGCAGAATTCATTAATGATGCAAACATGAACAGTATGCAGATTGAGTTTGTTCAGCGCCTGATTAACATCATAGTTGAACAAGGCGAAATCAACATAGATGCGCTCATGAAAGGCCGTGCCCCATTCGATCGTCCGAAGTTCTTTATGCTTTTTGGAAAAGAAGCTCAGAACAAGATTTTTGATGTTGTACGGAATATCAATATGAATGCTCGGGATGTGGCGTAGGTAAATTTATTTGTTAATTGTAATATTTTTTAGAGAAACCTAGATAATGGCAAACAATGAAAATATTGACAGACAATCATTTCATTATAATTTTCTAAAAAACATCATCTTTCGTATGGAAAATTTTGAAAAAAACAGCAAATTGTTTTCGGACAGATTAAAAACCGAACGGATTTCTGTAACTCAGGAAGAAGTTGACAGCGTTCTAGGAAAAAACCGCTAAAAGTTTTCCGCTGTCTTTTCTGACGTTTGCACAAAATGCCAGAAAAAAATATATCAGCCTCTAAACTAAATTTTTATTTTTCCGAAAATTTATTAGAGGTTGAGTTATGGTCAATTCTATTTCTTTAAATGCTTATTCATACGGCGGAATTTTAAGCGGCAGCTCGGGAAAACTCTATGTTCCTGTAAATCCTGCTTCCGTTATCTATTCTCAATTTGACCATATTTCTGGAGTTGCTTCTTCAATTCCAGAGCACGGCGTTTCTGTAAGTAAAATTCAGATTTTAAACTCTCTTTTAAACCAGCTTATCTCCATGAGAAACCAGCCAAAAGCAGAATTTTCAGACAATTCGAATTTGAGCGATGACCAGATGGAAAGCCTTATTCAAAATTATCAGTCGCAAATTCAAAACGAAATAGAAAAATCCCATCTGACAGGCTACGGACTTGCAGGAGTTCAGCCTCAGACAGGACAAATTCTCGATTTGACGGCGTAATTCTAATTATTTACGGACGTTTTCTGGTAAAAAATACTGTCCATCCACTCAAAACGCCGCTCGCACCAGTCCGTAAGATATTTTACTTCGCTTTTATAAGTTTTTCTGTCGCGGTATCCGGGCGTGCGTGGCCAGATTGCGCTTCCAATTATGTGCCATACGCTGTCGTTTAATTCTCCGGCAGAATTTAAAAGCTCGCCCTGCTCCTTGAGCCAGTCAATCGAAGATTTTAATTCAAGCCGGGTTTCGCACCAGCGTTTTTCTACCGCATTTACAAAATCCGCATCGTTAAAAAGGCGATGATACCAAGACGACTGATTTATCAAAAAACCTTCTTCGTTGGACGGCATTGTCGAGTTTTTAGAAAAATCAAAAACCCTGAACATTTGAATCCACGCGCTGTTGCTTACGAGAGAATTATAAGAATTGCTTCCTGTAGAACTTTCGCCGCTGTTTCCAAAAGCAATGTCGTGATCCCAGGCAGGACCCATAAAAAGCTTGTCCTGGCTGTAGTCATAATTCATGAAAACCGAGTTATAGAACTTTGCATCGTAATTTTTTGAAAATTCGGAAAGAAGATACCAGTCAACAAACGAATCCATATCAAAATATTTTTTGTATCCGTCTTTTTTTAACCAGTTTTCGCTGTAAAGAATATTTTCGAGTTCGGTTATTTTTTCCGCCCATTTTTTGTAGTTTTCTTCGGTTGATTTTGGAGAGCGGATATGAAATCTTAAGCCCGTCGGACTTGAAAAAGAATACGGACGACCGCTGTGACTGTCGATTTCGGCAAGAAAACCTTCACCCTCAAATTCAACGCGGCTTTTTTCGACTTCGACTTTTTCCGTAATCGAATAAAGTCCGCGGTATTTGCCATTTATAAAGAGCGTTATAAATTTTGACTGCGGATTCCAGCGCATTTTATTCCAGACATTGTGAGTAAGATGCTCGGCATAAAAATTTCGAAGCATTGAGCGGTCGCAGGAATTTGCCATTAAAATCCATTTTCTGGCAGCAGGCATTCCCAGAAGATTTTCTTCGCGGTCAAGTTTTAAAAGATACGGTTTTTTCTTTGTAAAAGTTGTCTTCCAGGTTGAATTTCCGTGTCCACGAACCTTGCATTTTCCTGTAAGAACGACAGAAGATTCCGTTAAAGTAAAATCGCCTTTTACATAGTCTTCTTTGCTTGTAATTTCCTTGTTTTTGTTTGTAGAAAGTTCAAGTATCGGAAGACCAAATTTTTTGCAACTTTCAAAAGTAACCTCCCGTTCGGAAGAAAGCAAGAATGCTAAAACGCAACCAACCGACAGCAGAACAAATAAAAAAACAAAGCCTGCAGAATATCTTTTTATTCCCTTAAAAACGCTCATATTTTCTTTTTTTTAAATGAATCTAGTAAGTTACTTCGCCGTCGTGCGCAAGAATTGTTGAAGAAACAACATTCTCAAGAGCGGCGACTTCCTGTAAAAGGGCAGAATCGTCAGAAGCGCGAATTTCCACAACGAGGTTGATTTTTCCGTTAGAAAGAGCGCGGCTTTTTACTGCAAAAGTTTTGCAATATTTTTGAACAAGCGCCATTATGCTTTTTTCGAGTTCGTAGCTGTTACCGCTTACCATCAAAATTTTTGGAGCTTTTGCAACAGGAAGTCTGTCCAAAACAAAAAGTGCAACAGTCAAAATAAATGCGAGCACGCACGAAATCTGGGCAAGACCTGCGCCACAGATAATTCCTGTAGAAATCGCCCAGAACAGAAAAACCAAATCCATTGGATCTTTTATTGCAGTTCTAAAGCGGACAATAGAAAGAGCGCCGACCATACCTAAAGAAATTACAACGCTCGACTGAATCGTCAAAATTACACCGGCAGTAATCAATACGAGAGCAGGAAGCGCAATGTTAAAAGACTTTGAATAAAAAGTTCTGCGCGTCAAAAGCCTGTAGGCAAAGAAAATGTACAGCGCAAAAACCGATGCAATCAAAAAAACGACAATGATGTTTTCTGGAGTCGCATCGTATCTTGTAAATCCCTGAATGAATGATTTTTTGAAAATATCCTTAAATCCCATAAAAGCTACCGTCCTTTTTTATGTTTTTCTATATTTAAAAATTTTTAAGCCATTCCGTGAATGTCAAATTTTCTGCAAAGATAGAATTTTGAAAAACTCGTCCATTGCAAAAGGCTCGTCTGACATGCCTCGTTTATAAAATCCGGCAAAAACTCGTCGAATTTTACTTCCATCATATTAGTTCCAACCGAAAGAACAGACCTGAACGCTGCCTGCGGATTAAAAAAATCTTCTATGTTGCTTGAACTGCGAAGGTTTCTGTCAAAAGTTACACGAACGTTTCCGTCCGGATAAACAAAAGGAACTCTCTCGTAAGCGACAATTACAACAGGCCTTAATGCACGAAAATGCATCTGAGAAATCAATTTTTTTAAGAGGTATGGAGTTTGGGCCGTAAAATCCGGAATTTGGCCGGCCATAATCTGTTCGAGGGTTTTTAGCGGAACCGGACACGAAGTTTTAAGGCACATTCCGTTTATTTTTTGCTTTAATTCCAAAGTAATGCGCTCTTTTGAACAGTTGTAAATTCTGATTCTGAATTTTTCGCGCGGGTCGGTGCCATTTTCGTTTTCTAAAAAACAAGTGTCGTAAATATCGTCAAAATAAATGCTTCGGATTGCGTATTCGCCTGCTTCTCCAGTATTTTTGTCCAGACACAGCAACGCTCCAATCCGCTGTTCAATTGCAGAAAGAACCATTTCTGGAGAAAAATATTTAAACTCGTGTCTGAATTTAGGCATTATCGCAAGTCCCCTAAAAGTTACCGACTGTTCGGTAACTTTTATATAAATTATACAGAAATATTTTCTGAGTGTAAATAAATTTTTTATAAAAAATTGAAATAACGTTTAAATAATTAAACATTTAACCTAAAGAACCAAAGAAAAGTTTTTTAAGCAATGCCTAGCCCGTGCTGGAGCAACGCCAAAGGCGGCCCGAAAGGGCTGAGGGTTACCGAATTGCGGAAGGACGGTTTGAGGGCAGATGCGCTCCAAAAGTTTTAAATAAAAAAAACGAGATGCTTTTTTACTTGCATCCCGTTTTTGTACGTTTTGAGTTTTTAAGTTTTTAGCTCCACAAAAGCCAAAGAACGATTGCCGAAGCTGTTGTTGTAATAATTGTAAAACTTCCTCCGACTTTTAGCCATTTTGCAAATGACATTGGATAGCCTTCGTTTTTGACGATTCCCATGGCAACAACATTTGCGCTTGCTCCAAAAGGAGTGAGGTTTCCGCCAAGACAAGAACCAACGAGCAGAGCAAACATAAAAAGGTCGGCTCCCATTCCAAGTCCGGCGCCCATCTGCTGCGCGACAGGAAGCATAACCATAATGTACGGAACGTTGTCTACAAATCCAGAAATCAAAATGCTCACTGCAAGAATTACGACAAAGCCCAAAAATTTACTTCCGCCGCAGAAGTGAACAAGGAAATTTGCAAATTCTTTTAAAAGCCCTACTCCGCTGATTGCTCCAACGACAACGAAAATTCCCATCAGGAAGAAAATTGTTTCCCAGTCGAGCTCCTTTATCAAAGTCCAGACTTCGCTTTTGTTTTTTTTCTGGTTTGCAGAATACCACAGAACTCCGATTGCCGCCAAAATTATTACAAAAAGTCCGGAAGAAAGGTTCATTATGCCTTCAGGAACGATTTTTGAAAGGGAAGGACTTGCAAAAGAAAGAGCCGCCAGTCCAAAAATCATGACGAGCATTAAAGCGGCAGGAAAGGCTGAGAGAACAGGTTCGCTTTGAACAGCGGATTTGTCCTTTAAATGCGCAAACATTATATAGAAGAAAATACAGCCTGCAAGGAGACCTGTCTGAACGACAAAGAATATGGAGAGTTTTCCTTCGTGAATAAAAAAGTCGTTAAAATTGTAATTTGCAACCGCGGCAAAAATCATGCTCGGAGGATCGCCTACAAGGGTTGCTGTTCCTTCGAGATTTGACATGACTGCAAGACCGACCATAAACATTGTCGGGTTCATCTTTAATTTTTTGCAGAGGCTTAGAGCAATCGGAGCCATAACAAGAACAGTCGCAACGTTCTCGACAAAAATCGAAATAATTCCGGTCATTGCAAGAATCAGTACAATCGCAACTCCTGTCGAAGGCGCAATGGAAACAAGCCAGTCGGCAATTTTTGCGGGAACCTTTGAATACAAGAAAAGTGCCGCAATCGTCATTGCGCCGACATAAATCATAAGAACGTTCCAGTTAATCAAGGTACCGAAAGCGTTTGTCAAAGCAAAAAGACGCGAAACCTGTCCTTCTGCAGAACCAAAAATAACGCCCGGAAAAATCATTCCGAGCACAATGCATAAAATTCCGGCAAATGTCGTAAACCACACTTTTTTGTCCTGAAAGACGATTACAAGCGCGTACATTAAGACGGCAAGTACCAGAATAACCCATTTAAGTTCCATAAAAAACCCCAATAAAAAAGTGAAACTATTCTAGCAAATTAAGGCGACATGGAAAAGCGAAAAAACTGAGTGAACAAAGATGCAAAAAAAATGCGGAAACTGCGCGTTTTTAGAGAAAAACTTAGCCCGGATCGCCACGGAAAGACCGGACGAGCGAAGTGAAGGAGGACTTGCAGTAAGAGCCGGTTTGACAAGAAAATGCGCTCCGAATTTTCAAAAATTTTACCCGGTTTTTTGCTCAATTTTGCGCAACAAATTTCGTCCAATAATAAAAAATAATAACGACAAAATCGCAATTATTGTCATTGAATTCACGGCTCAAAAATACTATAATGCGTTTTAGTTAGATTTTTTTTAAGGAGATCTTAGAATGACAGTTAATGACATTAAAAACGCCAAGGTTAAGGCTTGGGTTGAAGAATGTGTTAAAATGTGTGAACCTGACCAGGTTGTTGTATGCGACGGTTCTACAGCAGAGTATGACCGTCTCGTAAAAATTTGTGTAGACGCTGGTCTTGCTACTCCATTGGCTAAAAAACCTCACAGCTACCTTTTCCGCTCAGATCCTTCTGACGTAGCACGTGTTGAAAAAAGAACATTCATTGCAGCAAAAACTCAGGAAGCTGCTGGTCCTACAAACAACTGGATCGACCCTGCTGAACTCAAAGCAACAATGAAAGGTCTTTACAAAGGATGTATGCACGGACGCACAATGTACGTTATTCCGTTCTGCATGGGACCTCTCGGTTCACCAATCGCAAAATACGGTATTGAACTTACAGATTCAGAATATGTTGTTTTGAACATGGACATCATGACACGTGCCGGCGAAAAAGTTTGGAAGTACATTGATGACAACTTTATTCCTTGTCTTCACTCAGTTGGAAAACCACTCAACAATGGCGAAAAAGACAACGGTGTATGGGCTTGTGCTCCAGTTGATCAGAAATACATTTCTCAGTTCCCAGAAGAACACCTCATCTGGTCTTATGGTTCTGGATACGGCGGAAACGCTCTTCTCGGAAAAAAATGTTTCGCTCTCCGCATTGCTTCAGTTCTCGCCCGCGAAGAAGGCTGGCTTGCAGAACACATGCTTATTCTTAAGCTCACAAACCCACAGGGCGAAGTTAAATACGTTACAGGTGCTTTCCCATCAGCTTGTGGAAAAACAAACCTCGCAATGCTTATTCCTACAATTCCTGGCTGGAAAGTTGAAACAGTCGGCGATGATATTGCATGGATGAAATTCGGAAAAGACGGTCGTCTTTACGCTATCAACCCAGAAGCAGGATTCTTCGGAGTTGCTCCAGGAACTTCTGCTCAGTCTAACAAAAACGCTCTTGAGGCTGCTTCTAAAAACACAATCTTCACAAACTGTGCGCTCACAGAAGACGGAGATGTTTGGTGGGAAGGAATCGGCTACCCTGCAAAAGGCAAGCTCGTTGACTGGAAAGGCAACACACGCGATGCTCTTCCAAAAGACAAATCACCAAAAGGCGAAGAATTCGCTCATCCAAACGCACGCTTTACAGCACCAGCTAAACAGTGTCCATGTATCGCTTCTGACTGGGAATCTCCAGAAGGTGTACCTATCAGCGCAATCTTGTTCGGTGGACGCCGTCCGTCAACAATTCCACTTGTTCACCAGAGCCGTGACTGGAACCACGGTGTATTCCTCGGATCTATCGTAGGTTCAGAAATCACTGCTGCTTCTACAATCGATGCTTCTCAGGTTGGAAAAATCCGCCGCGACCCATTCGCAATTCTTCCATTCTGTGGATACAACATGGGCGACTACTTCCAGCACTGGATCGACGTTGGCAACGCTGCAAAAGACAAAGACCTCTTGCCAAAAATCTTCTACGTTAACTGGTTCCGCAAGGACGACAACAACGCAGAACTTCCAGGCGGATTTATGTGGCCAGGATACGGCGACAACAGCCGCGTTCTTGAATGGATTTTTGACCGCTGTGACGGAAAAGACAACTTTATCGACACACCAATCGGTTACATGCCAAAAGAAGGCGCAATCAACACTGACGGTCTCGCAGACTACTACAAAAAGACTCTTCCAGAGATTCTCAAGGTTGATGTTGAAGGATGGAAAAAAGAAGTTAAGGATATTCGTGAAAACCACTATCCAAAATTCGGAAAACACCTTCCAAAAGAACTTACGGCAATCCTCGATGAACTCGAGGCTCGCTTGAACAAATAATTTGGCTTTAAGCTAGATTAAAAAAAAAGGCTGCCCGTAAAGTTGATTGTTCAACAAAGGGTAGCCTTTTTTATTTGACAAAAATTCTATCTTCTGGTGCGCTTGCATCCTTCACGAAATCCTTGAAAACGAATGCAAACGTGAAGACGGTGTTTTAGTCGTTCCGATTGGAGTTCTGAAGAATTAAAATAGATTTTATGATAGGGTCTGCATTATTCTTTAGTGCATACTGCGTTAGCGCTGGAAATGGTTGGGGTGTCCCTATAAGTCGTTGAACAATTTCTAAATGATTGTAATATATGTCGGGTCAAGCTTAAAAATGACATAAAAGATACTTATGGGACATCCTGGTTCCGGAGCAAGGCGCAGGAATGAGCGTAGCGAACCATGGACATAGCGACCCGAACGCAGTGAAGGAAACGCCCGGAATAACAAACGATTTTTTTATTGTGCCAAGGCTTTTTTTACGGCCTGCAAATCTTTTTTTAAGAGAGGGCTTTCGGGATTTTGAGCAAGTTCTTTTTCGAGTATCGATTTGGCCTCGTCAAATTTTCCTGTATTAAAAAGCGGTACAACCTGATTGTGAACGGATATTTCGTGTTTTTTTAAAATCTGTCCGTCTATCATTTTTTTTACGCGGTTTTGCATTGCTTCGGCTGCAAGGGCGCTACGGTTTTTAAAAAGTTCAAGCGCGTCATTTTCGCGGTTTTTGTTAAGAAGATTGACTGCGGCGTTGTAAAGCGAATTTCCGTAAGTTTTTTGAAGGGCCGCGCTGTTTCCAAAATTTTGAATTACTTTTTCAAGAAATTCGAGGGCGTTTTCCGGCTGTGAGGCGCGATTTTGGGTTATTGCGTAGTTGCAGGCCAGCGTATCAAGGTCGTTTTTTGCCGTTTTTGTTTCCGGGTCTGAAAAAAGCTTTAGAAACTCAAGGCGGCTTATTTCGAGAGGAATTGACTTTTCGTAGTCGCCGGAATCGTTTAAGCTGCTTGCAATATTTTTTCCGGTCAAGGTTGCGGCTGCACGGCTGCTTATCTGCCTGTTTCCGGCGTAGTATTTTTTTGGAATTACGGCGTATTTGCGGTTGTTTTCGGATTGTGCGACAAGTTTTTTTTCGCCGGGATTAAAGCCATAAGGATTTGTCGTTTCGACGTCGATTTTTTTTGTGTCAATAAAAACAGAACAATAGGCGTGGATATTTGTTTCCTGAACGCAGGCTTCGATTTCTAGACTCCTGGCCAACGCAAGATACAAAATGCTTGCAGTGACGCAGTTGTACGAACCTGTCAAAAGTGTCGTGTTAAGGCGTGTTGCGTCTTCTTCGTACCGGTAAAGGGCAACATCATACAAAAATAAAAGCAGTTTTTCCGCCGCGTCAATTTTTTCAAGACTGGAAAACTGTTTTTTTACGGCTTTTTCGAGCGAATCGTATTTTTTTAAGCAGGATAAGCCTTCTTCGCTTTCTACTGGACAAAACGAATATTCCAACGCTGTCTGGATTATCTGTCTTGAGGTAAGATTTTGGCCAAGAATGTTTTGTTTTTCGTCAGTGTGTTCAATTTTTTGAATTGAATTTTCCTCCAGTCCCCACAAAATTGACGGCTCAAGAGAAGGAAAAGCAAAAATAAGCTGAACTGCAAAAAATGCAAAAATTGTTGCCAGAATTTTTTTCATATACGCTATTTTTTTAACAGATATTTTTCGATTTTGAGGGTGATTTTTTGACCTGAAAGCAAATCTTCATCTTCGGTCGGTAAATCTGCGGTCAAAATCTGGGAAGTTTTGTTGTCAAGGCGAATGCGGTAGCGAGTTGTCTGTCCTAAAAATGCTGTCGAAACAACAGTTCCACTGACTGTAAGGCAATTTTTTGTCTCTTTTTCGCCGGCATTTATCTTTAAAAACCATTCTGGCCGGACTGTCAATGTTTTTGCTTCTTTTAGAGACGGATTATCAATTTCAAATTCATTTAAGTCTGTCAGTTTTATAAAATTTGCCCTGCCGACCGCATCTGCGACAAAATCGTTTGCCGGTTCAAAATAGATTTGCCTTGGAGTTCCAACCTGCTGCAATTTTCCGGCTTTTAAAACCGCAATCGTGTCAGAAAGCGAGAGAGCTTCTTCCTGGTCGTGAGTAACATAGAGAGTTGTAATTCCAATCTGGCTTTGAACATCTTTTAGTTCTTCACGAACCTGAGTACGCAACTTTGCATCAAGAGAAGAAAGCGGTTCGTCCATTAAAAGAATTTTCGGCTCAAGAACGAGAGCGCGCCCCAAGGCTACGCGCTGCTGCTGTCCGCCAGAAAGCTCATGAGGGAATCTTTCCAGAAGATTGGCGATTCCGAGGATGCGCGCGGTTTTATGTATTTTTGCAAAATTTTCTTCTTTGCTGTTTTTATTTTTTATTTCAAGCCCATAGAGAAGATTTTTTTGAACCGTCATATGCGGAAAAAGAGCATAATCCTGAAAAACCATTCCAATCTGTCTTTTTTCCGGCGGAACAAAGGTGCAGTCCGCACCGTCAATCAAAATTGAACCGGAATCCGGTGTTAAAAAACCGGAAACTATTTTTAGGAGGGTGGTTTTTCCGCAACCGCTTGGTCCCAAAAGTGTTGTAAAACTACCGCTTTTTACTTCAAGAAAAAAATCGTCGATAGTCCGAGTATTTCCAAAACTAAAAGAAACGTTCTTAAAAGTAAGGCTTGCACTGCTACTGTTCATAAATTTTTGCCTCAAACCGCCGGCTAAAAATTTTTCCGGCTCCAAGTATTATAAAAGTAATGACAGTTAAAACAAGTGCCAGAGCCGCAGATTTGCCCCAGTCGCCCTGCTCTGCCAAATTCAAAATTTTTATCGAGGCAAGCCCTGTGTTAAAACTTACCAGAAAAATAACCGAACTTATAGTTCCAACGCCACGAGCAAAATCGTAAACGGCAGAACTAAATAGACCGCCAATGCTCAACGGCAAAATAATATCCTTTAAAACCTTCAGCCGTCCTGCCCCCAAAGAACGGGCAGCTTCGTCAAGAGAAATTTTCAAGCGGCTAAAAGTTGAAGAGCAGATTCTGTAGCTAAACGGCAGATAACTTACAGTCATTGCAATTATGATTAAAAACGAGCTCAATTCAAAATGAAGAATTCTTTCGATATACGAAGAAACATAGGCAAGAGAAAGTCCAAAAAGTGTTCCTGGAATTGCAGAAGGAATCTGACAAACCGCATCAAGCCCCGAAACAAGCGGAAGCTTTGTTCTGTGAGTAAGATAAACGGTTAGAGCCGCAATAAAAGTTGACAAAAGCGCCGCCACAAAGGCAAAACAAAGGGAATTGAACAGACTCTGGCTGAACGAAAAAATTGCCTTAAAATGGGCAAAGGTAAAGCTCGTATTTATTCCCCAAAGTTTTTGAAAAGCCCCCATTATAATAGAAAGAAGTTGCGCAATAATAAGGATTGCAAAAAAAGAACAAAAAACCGTAAGTAAAATATTCATTCCAAAACTGACATTTTTGTTTTTTTTGAACGGAATATTTTTTTCTGATTTTGGACTTGGCTTTCCTCCGCCGATTTTTCCGCCAATTGTCGCAAATTTTAAGGCATTTTTTTTATAAAAACGATTTTGCATCACAAAAAGCAAAATTGACGGAATCAAAAGTACAAGCCCCATTGCCGCACTTGTCCCAATATTAAGCCAACCTGTAAGCTGAGTGTAGATTTCAACAGCAAGAACATTAAATCTTCCGCCAACAATCAGAGGATTTCCAAAATCGCTCAAAACGCTTACTGCAATAAAGAGCGTAGCCGAAACAATTCCAGCAAAACTCAACGGCAAAGTGACCGACTTAAAAATTTTCCAGTTGCCTGCCCCCATGCTTTTTGCAGCCTGCTCAATAGAAGGATTTATTCCGTTTAAAGTCTGGCAGCAAATTAAATATGCAATCGGAAAAAAGCACAAAACTTGGCTTAAGAGAAGTCCCCAAAAACCGTAAAGGCTTACATCAAGACCGAGCAATGTTTTTGTAAAAAATCCCTGCCGTCCAAACAAAAGAATAAAAGAAAGACCTCCGACAAAAGGAGGCGTTACCATGTGGACAACAGGAACGACCGCAAATAATTTTTTAAAAGGAAGATTGCCGCGGACAACGGCATAAGCGTAAATGTAACCGACAAAAACAGAAACAAAGGTCGAGCAGACACATTCAATAGCAGTATTTCTGATTGCCGTAAAAAATCTTTTTTGAGTAAAAATCTGTGCAAAGTCGGACGGGCGCACAGAAAAAAGAGCGTATAAAACAGGAATAATTACTGTTATCGCAAAAAAAAGCCACAATGCAGCGCAGGCAAAAAAACTTTTTTCCTGACCGTAAAATTTTCCTGTTTTATTCAATTTATTTCCTTGAAAAATGGACTATTCCAATTCTAGTTTAAGATTTTTGACCATTTAGACAAAACTTCTGTTTTTTGACCAGCGGCCTTTGCTCTATCATAATTGATTAAATCAACATCTTCAATTCTTGTTGCTCCTTCAATTATGCCAGCCTCTGAATTTACAGGAACAGTAAAGTCGATCGAAGTCATAAGTTCCTGAGCGTCTTTATCGAGAATAAAATCAACAAACTTTTTGGCATTTTCAGGATTTTTTGCATTCTTCAGCACTGCAATACAGTCAACGTCGCCGGCAGTTTTTGGAGGCGAAACTGTCACAATATCAAATCCCTGTGCCTTGTATTTTACAAGAGCATGAAGGTAAGCAACTCCAAGAGCATATTCGCCTGTTCCAATGAGTTTTGGAGGCGCGCTTCCACTGTCCGGGAACTGACCAACAAGCTGGCTCAATTTTTCAAGATAATCCCAGCCGTTTTCCCAGCCAAGACGCTGCAACTGGTTCTGAAGGAAAAGATACGCCGTCGAAGAACTTGCAGGGTTTGTCATAACAACTTCGCCCTTAAAAATTGGATTTGCAAGCTCGTCCCAAGTCTTAGGATATTCAACGCCAGGGAATTTTTCTGCAAAACGTTTTGCGTTAATTCCGATTCCAAGAGAAAGGACACAAAATCCAGTCCAGGTTCCGTCAGCAGATTTTGCATAAGACGGCAATTTGCCTGCAATTTTTGGAACATAAACGTCCAAAGCACCGGCTTTTGCAGCCTGAATATGATAAGCAGAACCGCCGCCCAAAAGAACATCGGCTTTAGGGTCGTCTTTTTCGGCAATAACGCGGTTTACAAGTTCGCCAGTTGTCGCACGCAAATAATTTACTTTAATTCCAGTTTTTTTTGTAAAAAGATTACAAAGAGCCGCAGTTTCTTCATCGTGAATAATCGAATAAACATTCAATTCTCCGCCTTTTTTTCCACAGGCCGAAAACAATACACAAGAAGCCAAAACAAGCGCAAGTGTTCCAAAAACTTTTTTCATAAGTCCTCCAATCCCTTTATAACCTAGTAATATAGTATGTTATAAAAGTTTATTCAATACGAATATAGATAATAAGTATAAAAACTGAATGTTAATTTTTGATTAAAAAAAACGCAAAACGGACAAATAGAAAAAAAATTGAATTTTAATTATAATTTTGTTCATGCCGCAAATTAAAGAAAAATCCTCTCGAAACAAGACCATAAATTTTACAGAAGAAGAAGGCTCAGAATATTTAAAAAAATGCCTTTTTGCAGATCCGTCATTTTTGCCCTCAAAAGAAAAACTTACCGACTGCATAATCTGCGGCGACACATTTGAACTGCTTCCAAAACTTCCAGAAGAAACATTTCCGCTCATAATTGCAGATCCGCCGTACAACCTTTCAAAACAGTACAATTCTTCAAAATTTGCAGCAAAAAATCATGCGGAATACAAATCTTACACAAAAAAATGGCTTGAACTTACGCTGCCTCTTCTCACAAAAAACGGCTCAATGTACATCTGCGTCGACTGGCAAAGCTCAATAATTGTCGGCGAAGTTTTAAACGAATACGAAGAAGAAGGAAAAATATTTCTGCGCAACAGAATCACCTGGGAAAGAGAAAAAGGCCGCGGAGCAAAAGCAAACTGGAAAAACTGCCACGAAGACATTTGGTTTTTTACAAAATCCGAAGATTATGTTTTTAACACAGATGCAGTAAAAATGCGCAGAAAAGTAATTGCTCCGTACAAAACCAACGGAAAACCAAAAGACTGGACAGAATCTTCCGAAGGAAATTACCGCGACACCTGCCCTTCAAATTTTTGGAACGACATAACAATTCCATTCTGGTCGATGAGCGAAAATACAGCGCATCCAACTCAAAAACCAGAAAAACTCCTTGCAAAGCTAATCTTGGCGTCAAGCAATCAGGGAGATTTAATATTCGACCCTTTTGCAGGTTCTGGAAGCACAGCCGTAACGGCAAAAAAACTCGGCCGCCACTGGTGCACAATCGAAAAAGAACAGCGTTACTGCGCCTGGAGCGAATACCGCCTTCAAATGGCAGAAAAAGACTCTTCGATTCAAGGCTATTCCGACGGAATTTTTCATATGCGAAACGAATAGCCTTTTCTGCAAAAAAATCTCAGTTTACCACGAAATTACGCAGCTGACAGGAAAATGATCAGAATATCCAGTTCCGTACTTTAAAATATATTTTGAAGGCGAACCGTCGGCATTTGACCAGTTTCCTTTACATTCAACCTTAAAATCAGAAACATTCGCTCCGCTTCCGGCAAAAAAATGGTCTATTCGCTCCCAATTCCCGTTATAAAAATAACTGCCCGGCTCAAAAAGGTTTCCGCCAGAATCATACCAGGGAGAATAAACCAAAGCAGGATTTTCACCGCGAAGCTCAACATTAAACTGAAGTTTTCGTCCGTTTATCTTTCTAAATTCAAGAATATCGCGGTTAAAGTCGCCACAGGCAACAACAGGAATATTTTTACCTTCATACTCCGCAAAACTCTGGGCAAGAACCGATTCCTGAAAATTCCGCCAAACCTCGCTTTTTTCCGCCCCGCCGCTCTTACTTTTCCAGTGATTAACCAAAAGCAAAAGAGGCCGTTCATTTACATTTACAAAAACTTTTAAAAGCGGGCGCATCGAAGGCTGGCTTTCGGCTTCAGAACGAACATCCAGAGAATGAACGGTTTTTCCAAAAAGCGGAAAACGGCTCAAAACACCCAGCCCAATCGCCGAACCTTCATCTTTGTAAAAACAACCATAACTATAATTTTTTGAAATACTGAAATTTGAACAAAGCCGGTTAAAAATGTCATAAAGCTGGTCTTCGTTTTCAAGCTCCTGCATAACAAAAATATCCGGCTCGCAGGCTTTTACAACTTCCGAAAGCCGCTCAAGCCTGACACCGTATTTTTCTTTGCACCAGCCGGCAGAACCAGAAGCAAATTCAGAATACTCAGTTCCGCTAAAGTTTCCGTCAAAAAAAGTCTGCAAATTCCAGTTCAAAATTTTGACAGAATTCAATTTTTCAGACAGATTTTTTTCTGCAAGCAAACACGACTGACTGCACGAACAAAACAAAAATCCTGACACAAAAAATGCAAAACCAAAACAAAAAACAGATTTCTTAATTTTCATAAATTGCCTCTTAACAAAAAAAACTCTTCTATATAATAAAGTGTCTTTAAAGTTAAACTTTTGACAATTTTTGTGAAAAAAATCTAAAAAATTCTTTTAGAAGATTTGATCGAAACCTGTTAAATTTAAGAATTCTGCTTCATAAAATTTGCCCAGATTTTGTCAGCCTTTGCAATATGATTCAAAACCCAATTTGCAATATATTTGTAAAAACCAAGAACACCGCCCTTGCTGTCAGCAGAAAGTTTCTGAATCTGAAAACCAACTTCCTTTATAAAAAATTCATGTGCGGCCTTGTGCGTGCTAAGTCCGACATAACCGATTTTTTTCTGAAGCTCTTCTTCGTTAGAAAAATGATATTCAGTATAATCAGTCAATTCTTTTAAAATGGAAGGCATTTTTTCCTTTAAGGCAGATTCATCTCCAGTAACAACATCATAAAGCTCGTTTGCAATAGCAATAAGTTTTTTGTGCTGCTTGTCAATTTCCGGAACCCCCAAAAGATATTCGTCGTTCCATTCGATTTTTTTAATTTCTTCATTCATATAAAAACCTCATTTTTTACAAAAAATATTTATCTGCAAAAAAAATACAATAAAAATCCCAGTTCGTCAAATTTTAGGGCAAAACAAGGGCGTGCCGGCAACAAGTTGCCGTCAGGCTTTCCAGAGTTCCGGCTTCCGCCTGCATTGCTCCACTACGTTCCGCAACGGC
>SAMEA3663093__coassemble_574_pt1 | contig 44590 bp, 38 predicted proteins | sample SAMEA3663093__metabat2_low_PE_025 | metagenome-assembled genome bin SAMEA3663093 (sample SAMEA3663093) | pig gut metagenome | biome: pig gut; feature: pig-associated habitat; material: faeces | place: France | collected 2012
CCTGCCACTTGCGTGGCAGGGATTGTAGGGGCGGCGGAGCCGTTCCGGAGCTTTGCGGAGGAATGCAGGCGAAAGCCGGAACCCCGAAAAGCCCGGTTTTTGTGGAACAAAAAGCCACCCGAATATTGAATTTTTGCTCTGGAGGACAAAATGGAAAATTCACTTACAAAAAAAGAATATTCACCGGAAGAACTTTTGAATGATTTTTTGGGAATTTACGGCGGCGAGAAGGACTCCGTGCGGATTTTTGCTTCTCCGGCCAGAATAAATATTATTGGCGAACATATCGACTACAACGGTGGCAAGGTTTTTCCGGCATGCATTAACCGTTATTTGTACGTGGCGATTAGGAAACGGCGCGATTCGAAAATTTTTTATAAAGACGTAAAATTTCCGCTCAGTTTTGAGTTTGATATAAACGAAAATTTTGCTTATTCAAAAGAGAACGATTATGCGAATTATTTGAATGGAATTTTGACTCAGTTAAAAGAAAAAGGCTTTGTTTTTGACTGCGGTTTTGAAATTTTAATGGCGTCAAATATTCCTGCTGGCGGCGGAATTTCGTCTTCTTCGGCTTTGGAATGTGGTTTTGCCTTTGCAGTTTGCGAAACTTTTGGGTTTGACGTGAGCAGGACAGAAATTGCAAAAATCGGGCAGATGAGCGAGCACCGTTTTATGAATACAAAGTGCGGAATTATGGATCAGTTCATTATTGCAACCGGAAAAAAGAATTTTGCTGAAATTCTGGATTGTGCAACCCTCGAATACGAATATGTTCCGCTTGAACTCGGCGACTGTTGTTTTATCGTAATGAATACGAACAAGGTGCGGAAACTTTCGGATTCAAAATACAACGAACGCCGTGCAGAATGTGAGCAGGGCTTGAAAATTCTGCAATCTGCCGGAATTAAAATCAATGCTCTTTGCGAACTTTCGGCTGAAGACTGGGAAAAAAATAAATCGCTCATAAAAGACGAAATTTTGCAAAAAAGGGCGGAACATTGTGTTTTTGAAAATCAACGCGTCTTAAAAGCGGCCGTTGCCTTAAAAAACGGAGATTTAAAGGCTCTCGGCAAACTTTTGAACGAAAGCCACGAGTCGCTCCGCTCAAAATACGAAGTTACCGGAATTGAGCTCGACACTCTTGCAGAAAGCGCATGGAAACAGGACGGCTGTTTGGGCGCAAGAATGACTGGAGCTGGTTTTGGTGGCTGCGCAATCGCCTTGGTTCAAAAACAAAAAATCGATTCTTTTATCGAAAATGTCCAAAAGGCTTATACTCAAAAAATTGGTTATTCGGCAGGATTTTTTGCCTGTGGCTCTGGCGACGGCGTGCACGAATTGCCTCTGATAAGCCGCAGATAAACTGTCAAAAGCTGCACGAGCATTACGCACCAAATCAGCGGTTCGCACAGAATAACTCCCCATTTTCCGAGTTTTGGAATTATAAGGCAGGTGAATGTAATTTTGCCTGCAAGTTCAATTACGCTCGAAATTAAAGGCAAAATTTTTTGTCCAAAACCCTGCAATGCATTCCGGATTACGATAAGTCCGCCCAAAACAAGGTAAAAAGGCAGAGTAAACAGGATGTATTTTTTTGCGTAATCAAGGAGAATTGGATTTGTTGAATTTGTAATAAATTTTATTAAATCTTCCGTTAAAAACCACGCCGGCAAAAAAAGCAAAAATGTCCAGATAATTGTTATAAAAATCGAAATTCTTACACCTTTTCGGATTCTCTCAATTTGTCCGGCTCCGTAATTCTGCGAAACAAAGGTCGAAGCGGCAAGTCCAAGCGTAATAATTGGAATGTTTGTCAGAGTAAAAATTTTTCTGGCGCAAAGGTGGCCGGCAATTATCATCTGGTCGAGCGAGTTAATGGCGCTTTGAAGGATTACAGTTCCCGAATGGACGATTGCTCCCATAAATGCCATGGAAAGCCCCTGCCCTATCAGGTCTTTGTAAAGCGAACTGTCGAACGAAAAATGTTTAAAAGACGGAACAAGAATTTTTGCTGCGCAGAAAATGTAGATAAGACAGAGCAATCCCGACACAAACTGCGCAATCACCGTCGCAATTGCAGCTCCTCGGATTGAACCTGTCGCCTTTATAAAAGCAAAATCCAGAATTACATTCAAAACCGAAGAAAAAATCAAAAACAAGAGCGGAACAAAAGAATTTCCGATAGCGCGCAACATTCCTGCAAAAAGATTATATGCAAATAAAACTCCGCAAAACTGCGTAATCACCGAAATATAAGAATACGCTTCGTTCAGACGGTCGGCTGGCGTTTTTAAAAGAACCATAATTGGTTTTAGCCCAAAAGCCGTCAAAATCATAATAAAAACGGTAACAAAAATTGTAATTACAATCGAAGCCGCCGTAATTTTTTTTAATTTTTCAACTTCCCCTGCCCCAAAAGCTTTTGCCGCAACAATGCTCAGACCGTTTCCAAAACCAATTCCAAAACCGACCAAAAGTTCGTAAAGAGCCGTGCATGCTCCAATGCTGACAAGCGCGTTGTCGTCCAAAAGTCGCCCGATAATAACCGTGTCTGCCGCATTATAAAGCTGCTGAAAAATATATGAAACAAAAAGCGGCAACGTAAAAAGCACAATTGCCTTAGAAATGCTTCCATGCAACAAATCAGGATGCACAAAACGTTTAAGAGAAGATGTTACCATAAAAATATTTTATAACTAATAAAAGAAAAATGAAATTCTGGAGCATATTTTTTGCTCTAACCGTCCGCTCCACAGTTCCGCTTTCGCTTCATCCGCCACGGCGGACGCTTCGCGCTGTTCCGGCACGGGCTAGGATTTGCTTTCAAAAAAACAGCGGCTTGTCTTTTTACAGAAAAACCGCCATTTTTTGAAAATCAGGACAAACTATTCAATTTTTCCGTGCGTAATGAGTTTTCCGCTCTTTCTGTCAAAAAGCATTAAGTCGTTGCCGGTAAAATCGAATTTTTGACTGCTTCCAATTTTGAATGTTACGCCGCCAAAAACAACGCTTGTCAACAAAAACTCGCCAATGCTGATTTTTATTGTCGATTCCATTCCTGTCGGCAACGCTCCCCGAATTTCGCCGTCAAATTTTCCATTTTCGGTCAGTTTTATGAATTCTGGACGGACTGCAAGAACAAAGTCGCCGTTTTGAGCCGGTGAATCTTTTTTTGCAGCAAAGCCTTCTTCTTCGTTCACTTTTGCAATGTGATACTTAAAAACTTCGTCCTTATTCTGTTTTTCAACATAACCTTTTTGTTTTGACTCGTCCTCGAGTTTTTTTGCTGTTTCAACTTCGTCGGCATCTCTGGTTTTGTACCATTTTTCCAAATTGAATTCTTCGCCGTTTTTTGTTTCCGGCTTAAAAATCAATTTTTTGTCGCCAAAGAGCGTAAGTTCAAGCTTGTCGGCTGTCTGTTCTCCTTTTGCGTCGATAAAGTTAATAGAAGGATTTCCTACAAAATCGGCGACAAAAAGGTTGTTCGGGTGATTGTAAACGTCGAGAGGAGCGTCGTACTGCTGCAAAACACCGTTGTTTATAAGACAGATTTTTGTTGCAAGAGTCATAGCTTCGAGCTGGTCGTGGGTTACATAGACAAATGTGCTTCCTGTTTCGATATGCAGCCGCTGAAGTTCGTATCGCATTTCTAACCGGAGTTTTGCATCGAGGTTTGAAAGCGGTTCGTCCATAAAAAGCACGCTTGGTTCTGGAGCAAGTGTTCTTGCGATTGCTACGCGCTGCTGCTGTCCGCCCGAAAGTTCTGCCGGATAGCGGTCCATAAACATTCCGATTTTTACGACGCGGCTTACACGGCGCACGGCAAGGTCAATTTCTTCAGAAGTGAGTTTGCGCGTTTTTGTGAGCATTTTTCCGTTTTGAACCAGAGCAAAATCGTCATTTAAGGAAATTCCTTTTTGTTTGTAATTTTCTTCAATAGTTTTGATTTTTGCTTCGTATTCTTTGCACAGCGAATTTGCTTTTTCTGACGGGAATTCTTCGTTCTGGAGTTTCATTGCAAATATTTTTTTTGCAGTAAACATCGAAACCGTAAAAGTATCAATGATTTTTAAGAGAACTTTTTCTTCATCGATTTTTCCGTCTTTGCCTTTGCAGCCGTTTATCAGTTCCACAAGTTCGACAGAACCGCGCAAAATTTGTGTAATCTGGTCAGCAGTTTTTGCTTCAAAGTCATAAACTGGCAGTTCTTCGGAAATATTGCTCAAACCGAAGGCAATATTTTTGTAAACCGTCATATTTGGCCAGAGCGCGTAATTCTGGAATAAAAATCCCACTTTTCGCTTGTTTGCAGGAATATTTATTCCTTTTTCGCTGTCAAAAACAACAGTGTCTCCAATTTCGATTTTTCCGCTGGTTGGTGTTTCGAGTCCGGCAATCATTCTTAAGGTTGTTGTTTTTCCGCAGCCGGAAGGTCCGAGGAGAGTAACGAATGAATTATCGTCAATGACAAGATTCAATTTATCAACACCAAAGAATTTTCCCCAGCGTTTTGTAACATTTGTAAGTTTTATCTGTGGCATATCAGTTACCTCCTACACCTTTGTCAATGCTTGCGCCTGTAAGTTTGTTTACTAAAGCGTTAAAAATTAAAATCGTAATGATAAGAATAAGGTTCATTCCGCTTGAGAAGGCGTAAAGTCCCATTTCGTCAAAATAGTCCATTGCCGTTGTCATAATCTTGAACTGGTCGCACAAAAGCATAAAGAGCGTCAGTTCTCGCAGACAGGTCATAAACGGAAGCAAAAATCCAGAAAGAATCGAGCTTTTTTGAATTGGAATTATGATTCCAAACATTCGCTTTACCCAAGGAATATTCTGAATTATTGCGGCTTCCTCGATTTCTCCGGAAAGTTGCAGCATTGAATTGAGCGAACTTCTGCTTGCAAAAGGAATGTATTTTACCGTTCCAACAAGAATCAATATAAGGAAGGTTCCGCCAATCGAAAGTGCTTTTCCAAAAATTAAGTAGGCTACACCGACAGAAAGAGAAGGCATAAGATAAGGCAAAAATGCCACCGAATTTACATAGGCGGCGCTCTTGCTTCTGCGGTTTTTGCTTACTGCATAGCCGACCAGTGTTCCGATTGTTCCGGCGCAAAGTGCGCAGCAGACTGCAACGAACAATTGTCCACAGAAAGATTTCCAGATTTGAACGTTGTGCAGAATTCCGAGCTGTCCAAAAAGTCCGTATTCGCCCAAGGTGTCTGAAGTTGTCCACCATTTTGTCGTAAGCATTTCAAAATCGCCTGTTTTTAAGAAACTGTAGTCGCCTGGATTTGGCAGGAATGTTTCAATGGCGAACGAAATAATCGGATAAATGCTTGTAAAAAGCGTAACTACGATAAAAATAAACGCAATTAAATATTTTCCGACTTTTCCGAGATTTGCTTTTGAAATTTGGCCGGATTTTCCAGTTACGGTTGTAAAATTCTGACGGCTTGAAGTGCTTCTTTGATTTAAAAGAAGGATTGCAATTCCAAAAACCATCATTATTACTGCAATAACGCTGGCTTCTCCGGCACGTCCAGAACTCAAACCGACATATTTTGTAGAAAGCGTTTCGAGGCTTAAATAATGCGGAACAGGATAACTTCCCATCGAACTTCCAAAAACGAGCAAAATTGTCGAAAGAATTGCAGGTTTTACGAGAGGGATTGTCACGTGAAGGAAGATTTTCCATTTTGGAGTATCCAGAATTGTTGCCGCTTCTTCGAGGTTTGCGTCCATGTTGCGGAAAATTCCACCGATTAAAATATATGCAAAGGCCGCGTAGTGCAGACCGAGAACTATGCTTGAAGGAAAAATTCCCTGGCACCACCATAAAGGCATTTTTATTTCAAAAAGCGAGGCCAAAAGTCCGTCTGAACCGCCAGTTACGGCATTGCTGTTAAAAGCGTTTCGCCAGACCATGGCAAGCGTCCACTGTGGCATAATGTAAGGGAAAATAAAGATTGCGCTAAGATATTTTTTGAATTTTAAATTTGTTCGGGTGATTAAATATGCAAAAAGACCGCCGTAAAAAATTGCAATAATGCAGGCAAAAACAGAAAGAAGTACAGTGTTTAGAAGTGGTGTCCATAAATTTGCTTTTGCAAGTCGGCCAGTAAAAAGATCAATCCAGTTGTAGAAAGTCATTTGACCTTCTTTTAAACCGGTTTTTAAGGAATCGACTGTTCCTGCATGAACTGCCACCGTATCTTGAATCAAATACAGGATTGGAGCAATTGTCGTTACAGAAAGGACAATTCCGCATAAGAGAAGAATTACATTTTGTGGTTTGTAAAAAAATGTTTTTATTTTGTTGAGCTTCAGCTGGGTCTGAAGATTGCTGTTTGTCATAGAAAGCACCTCCAGCTTAAAAAGTTGACTTCATAAAGGTTAGAGAGCCTGTCAAAACGGATAATGTATTTTGACAGGCTCAACTTTCGCTTTGTGGCAAAAATGGGTTAAAACTTATTTGCGGTTTGCACGTGTAATGTCAATCCAGTCGCCGAGGTCAACTGAAACTTCGGCACAATATTTTGGATCTTCGATTACGAGTTCGCCACCGTTTTCTGCAGCCCACCATTCAAAGCCTCTGTCGTTTTTAGCAGGGAAGTCGTTTCCACCGGCTGTGCTGTGATGGAATTTTGCTTCGTTTTCTGCTGCAAGAACTGGGTTTGCTGAGTAACCGCCCATGTCTTTTCCCCAGGCTGTAAAACCGTCAAGTTTTGTAACCATGTAAGAAATAAATGCGCAGGCAGTCCATGGATATGGAGAAGAATCCATAACTTCGAGATAGTGGCTGTATCCGTAACCACCGATTCCGCTGTAGCCTTCTTCGTAAGCTGCAACAGAAATATTTTTTACAGAAACGTCAGCTGTTTCGGCAACTGAACGAAGTTTTGAATAAACGATGAGCGCAAATTCGCCGGCAGCAGAAGTTTTTACAATGCTGTTGCAGATTGGACCGTCGTCTGTTTCTTCGTTGTAGTTTTGTACCCAGAGTTTAATGTAAGCAAGACCGTATTTTGCATTCTTTGATTCAAGACCAAAGTTTTCTGCAAGTTTTGCACATTCATTGAGTACAGGAGTAAACTGAGCCTGTTTTTCGGCTGGCAGTTTGTCAAATGCGTTTTTGAGCCAGGTTGCGTATTTGTCAGCAGTGAGCATATAAAGGAAGTTTTTGCCGACAAGTTCGGAATTTACGCCCATGAAAAGACCATGTGTTCCTGGAGCAACAAAATCCCAGCAGTTTGTAAATTTTACGCCGTTCAAATGGTTGTACATAAAAATTTTATTCAAAGTCTGCAAAGGAAGAAGATCTGGATAATCTTTTTTTGCAAGTTTGTTTGCTTCTGCCCATTCTTTTGGAATAAATGTGCGGAGAACTCCAGTGTCCATCATCTTGCTCTGAATCTGGTTTCCGTCCTGAATAAGTGTCATAAAATATTCAGGATTTGCACTTTTATAGTCAACATTGAGGGTTGTAAAGATTGAATTGTTTTTTGGCTGTGACCATTCAATCTTTCCTGCGTAACTTGAATCAAGCGACTTGAGATATTTGATGAATGAGGCTCCGGCAGTTTTTCCGCGGCTTGAGTTTCCAATTCCTTTTAAAGTAGCATTTTTTGATTCTTCGATTGCCTTCTGGCAAAGTTCATCAAAAGTCATATTTTCTGCCTGAGAAATAATTTCCTGAACGGCAGATTTTTTTGCCTGAGATTTATTGCACGAAGCAAAACTGAACAGCGTGATAGCAGCTGCCGAAAGAATAAATAAAGATTTTTTCATTTGAGAACCTCCGTTAAAAATTCAACGCGAAAAAGCTAATTTTCGATTTGATTTTTTTGTAATGAAGAAGTTTGCAACGCAAACCTTACACGTAAGTGCACTGTCAGAATGACAAAAGTTAATTTAACTTTATTGATATATTTTGAGACTGAATTTGCAAACTGTCAAATTTTCATTTTTCTTGCACTTGAATAGATACGCCGAAAAATTATAAAATTGTTATATGACAAAATCTAATTTGATTGGCGAATTTGTAGAGCCAGAAATTATCAGTGCAGTTGAAAAAATTAAAGATGTTGCAGACGTTCAGGAAGTGAATTCGCTTGCACTAACGATTTCCAGACTGTTTAATGCGGAAAAAATTTTTGCAGAAATTCTTGCTGGTAGTGATGACTCGAAGCTAATTTCTTCATTTAAAAAAAATCTTACGCTTTTGATTCAAAAAACTTGGGTTGAAAAAGACGATGAAACCGTAAAAGAGCAAGTTTTGTACAATCTGGAGCAGTTCTGCGCTTATATCGAAGCTGGAAAATATGCAGATGAATACAGCCGTTTTGGTCATATTTTGTCTGACGTTGTTTACTTGATGTTTGGACCGACTTCTAAGGAACCAATATTTGAAGAGTATTCTTTGCGTATTGATCCAGAATTTGGAGTTTTTTGGTGGTATATTCAAAATCTTCCGGAAAAAGCAAATTTTTCTGAACAGAAAAGCCGTGCCCTTCTTTTGCTTGGAATGTATTTTCTTGCAAATTACTAAAATTCTATCGGATGATTGATTTATGGATATTGAAAAAATAACTGCCAGCTTAAAAAACGCTTCATCTGAACTTGCCTTGCAAACTGCGAGTCAAAAAAATGAGGCTTTGCTGAGCGTTTCTGATTCAATAGAAAAAAATCGAAAAATCATTCTTGAAGCAAATGCTCTCGATGTAAAAAATGCACGCGAACGCGGAATGAGCGAGAGTCTTGTGGAAAGGCTTTCGCTTGATGACAAAAAAATTGATTCAATAATAGATTCGTTTAAATTGATAATAAGTCAGACCGATCCTGTTGGAGAAGAAGTTGCCGGCTGGAAAACTCCTGCCGGCATGACGATTCGGCAGGTTCGTGTTCCGCTTGGAGTTGTTGCAATTATTTACGAAAGCCGCCCGAATGTGACTGCTGACGCCTTTGCTCTTGCGTACAAAAGCGGTAATGCAATTCTTTTAAGAGGCTCTTCTTCCGCGATAAATTCAAATCTTGCCCTTGAAAAAGCGATAAAACAAGGCTTAAAAAATGCGGAAAATGGAGTAGAAGAAGCAATTTCGCTCGCTCCGTGCAAGAGCCATGAAGAAGTCGAACAGATTTTGACAGCGGTTGGAAAGGTTGATGTTGCTCTTCCGCGTGGTGGCGCAAAACTCATAAATATGGTTGTTCAGACGGCGAAAGTTCCTGTAATTCAAACTGGAGCGGGAATTTGCCATCTTTATGTTGACGAAAGCGCAGACCTCGAAATGGCCTTAAATCTTGCCTGGAACGCAAAAACTCAGCGTCCGGGAGCCTGCAATGCAATAGAAACAATTGTCGTAAACGAAAAAATCTTAAATAAGTTTATTCCAAGACTTGTCGAAAAATTTGCCGGTAAAGTTGAATTGAGACTGGACGAAAAATCGTATAAATTTGTCCAAAATGTACAAAATCCTGCAAAAATTAAAAAAGCCGCAGACGAAGACTTTGGCTTTGAGTTTTTAGATTTTATTTGTTCTGTAAAAACCGTTTCCACTTTGGACGAAGCGATTGATTTTATAAATTCCCACAACACAAAACATTCAGAATGTATTGTTACTAACAACCGCCAGAATTCGCGCATTTTTCAGTCAAAAATCGATGCTGCCTGCGTTTACGTAAATGCAAGCACTCGCTTTACCGACGGCGGCGAATTTGGTTTTGGTGCGGAACTGGGAATAAGCACTCAAAAATTGCACGCCCGCGGACCTATGGGAATCAAAGCTCTTACGACGACAAAATATCTGATTGACGGCGACGGGCAGATTCGCTAGAAAGTCCTTGAAAAATCAAAAAACTATTACCCGACGGATTTTAGCATGACAATTCCGTCAGAAGCGCTTTTCTTTAATGACGGAAAAAAATCTTTGATTATGCGTAGTTCCTTAAATCCCAATTTTTCGTAAAGGTGTTTTGCACCGTGCCATTCTTCGTTTACAAGAAGAATAATTTGTTTAATTTGAGGAAATGCTCCGCAAATTGAATCCAGACAGCCGGTTAAAAATGGTTCGGCGAGTTTTTTGCCCTGAAAAGCCGGCAAAAGTGCAAATGACGAAAAATATAAAACTGAGCCGTTTGGATCATGTGTTTTTTCGGCGGAATGTCCGAGCATAAAAATATTGTCTGTTTTAGGAACGCAAGGCCAAATTTCGCTCGTAAAATAACCTGCGGTAAGAGGTTCGCCGTTTTCGAGAACTGTTTTTGGAGAATTGTCAGAAAGAAGCAGAAAACCTTCAGGAAAAACACGGAGTCGCTCTTCAAATGTTGCTTGTTTTTCTTGAATTGCCGGGATAAACGCCGCATGTTCAATTTTTAAAATGTCAGGAATATCAAAACTTTTAGCTGGAAAAATCTTCATAGTTGAATTGTACAGGAAAAAAAAATTTGTGCAAACTGACGAAAACAACTGACGAAAAACGGCTTTTTTAAATTATTTAATGCCAAATTGTGATATAATGTTTAGGTTCTGTTAAAATTCATTTTGTGTTTTTTCAGGATGCGAGATTTGTTGTTATTACGTTTTACAAACCGCATTTTTCAATTTTTTAAGGAGATTCCGATGGCTGAAAATTCCTCAGAATTCAAACCCTATATTCCGGCTGACAAAATTACTCCGGAATTCACAATCACATCAATTTTAACTGGTATTATCCTTGCGATTGTTTTTGGTGCCGCCAATGCGTATTTAGGTTTGCGCGTTGGAATGACAATTTCCGCTTCTATTCCGGCGGCTGTTATTGCAATGGGTATTACACGAATCATTTTTAAGAAAAATTCTATTCTTGAAAGCAATATGGTTCAAACTATCGGTTCTGCAGGTGAGTCGGTTGCTGCAGGCGCAATTTTTACAATGCCGGCTCTTTTTCTTTGGGCTAAAGAAGGTTTAATCAACCAGCCTAGCCTTCTTTCAATTTCTCTTATTACTCTCTGTGGCGCTATTTTGGGCGTTTTGTTCATGATTCCGCTCAGAAATTCAATTATCGTTCAGGAACACGGAATTTTGCCTTATCCGGAAGCTCAGGCTTGTGCTGAGGTTCTTTTGGCTGGAGAAAAGAAAGGTTCCGATGCTAAGGCTGTTTTTTCTGGAATGGGAATTGCCGCCGCATTTAAATTTATCATTGACGGAATTAAGGCTGTTGAAAGCGTAATTGCTGTTCCTCTCAAGGCTTTTAAGACTGAATTTTCTGCCGAAATTTATCCTGCTGTAATTGGCGTTGGTTATATTTGTGGATACAGAATTTCATCTTTCCTTTTTGCCGGCGGTTTGCTTGCCTGGTTTGTAATGATTCCGTTGATTGTTGCTTTTGGCGGAAATACTGTTTTGTTCCCGAGCGACATTGGCGTTTCTGAGCTTTATGCTGCTGGCGGTGCTGGCGCAATCTGGTCTAAATATGTGCGTTACATTGGTGCAGGCGCTTTGGCTGCCGCTGGAATTATCAGTCTTGCAAAATCTCTTCCGTTGATTTGCAAAACTTTTGCAAGCGCAATTAAAGGTTTGAAAGGTTCGGCTTCTTCTGACAAAAGCGAAAGAACTTCTCAGGAAATCAGCATTAAGGCTGTAATAACCGGCATTGTTGCGATTGCTTTTGCAATTTGGATTCTTCCTCCGATTCAGGCTGGAATCGTAAGCGCACTTTTGATTGTTGTTTTCGGATTTTTCTTTGCAACTGTTTCTTCAAAAATGGTTGGTCTTGTTGGTTCTTCTAACAACCCTGTTTCTGGTATGGCAATTGCAACTTTGTTGATTTCGACAATCCTTCTTAAAGTTTCTGGCGACACTGGTGCTCACGGAATGGTTAGTGCAATTACGATTGGTTCTATTATCTGTGTAATTGCTGCTATTGCCGGCGACACTTCTCAGGACTTGAAAACTGGTTACATTCTTGGCGCAACTCCTAAAAAGCAGCAGATTGGCGAATTAGTTGGTGCGATTATCTCTGCATTGACGATTGGCGGAGTTTTAATTTTGCTGGATTCGGCATGGGGCTTTGGTTCAAAAGAACTTGCTGCTCCTCAGGCAACTTTGATGAAGCTCGTAACAGAAGGCGTTATGAACGGAAACCTTCCTTGGAGCTATGTATTTATCGGCGCTGCTTGTACTGTATTATTTGAACTTTTAGGATTGCCTTCTCTTGCCGTTGCAATCGGTATTTATCTTCCAATTGAACTTACTGCTCCAATTATGCTCGGTGGCGTTTTGCGCAGACTTATGGACAAAAAGAACAAGACTCAGTCAAGCGAAAGCTCAAAAGGCGTATTGTTCTGTTCTGGTTTGATTGCCGGCGAAGGTTTGATGGGTGTTCTTCTTGCAATTTTGACAGTTGCAGGCATTGCAGACAAAATCGGTCTTGGCGCAAATATTCCTGCTGGCGTAAGACTTGCCGGTTCTGTTATTTTGCTCGTTGTGCTCGTTACTTTGATTGTTTGTCATAACTGTTCGGCAAAAAATGAAAAAGCAGAATAAAAAACAAAGCCAGAATCTTTTAGATTTAGTTCCTCGTCAGTCGAAAAAATACAGATTTGAAGTTGACGGGGAAGGCAAAGTTACAGTTTTTGTGGAAAACAAAGGATTTTTTAATCTTGTTGCACAAAAACTGTTTAAAAAACCGAGATTTACTCAAATTCACCTTGAAGAGTTTGGAAGTTTTATCTGGCAAAAAATTGATGGAAAAAGAACTGTCAAAGAAATTGCCGATTTACTGCACGAAAATTTTGGCGAAAAGGCGGAACCGCTTTATCCTCGGATTTCTGTGTACGTAAAAACTTTAGTAAATTACGGTTTTGTTGAATTTTTGGCTTATGAATAACCCCAGCGTTTGTTATCATTTGCCGGGGCTTTTTGAATTTTACGAATTGTACAAGGCCTTTCTGCCGCTTTTTTTTGAGCATCGTGAATATTTTTATGACTGGTGTAAAATCGGTTCAATTTACGGTGCTCCTGCCGATTGCATTTGGGGCGGCGGAAGGGCTGGTTTTGGCGAAAATAATTCCGGTCAAATTTTAGAATTATTGCAGAAATACGGAATTTCTGGCCGGCTCACTTTTAGCAACTCGCTTTTAAAAAACGAACATCTCCTGGACAAAAAATGCAATCAGCTTTGTGTGCTTTTTGAAAAAAGCAGGAATGTTCAAAACGGAATCATTGTTCATTCTGAAATTTTGCTTGATTATCTTAAAAAAAATTACCCTAATTTCTATTTTGTTTCTTCAACTACAAAAGTAATAACCGATTTTGACAAATTTTTGGCTGAATTAAACCGAAAAGATTTTGATTTTGTCGTTCCGGACTTTCGGCTGAATAAAAATTTTGCACAGCTTGAAAAGTTAACTGCCGAACAAAAGCGCAAGGTTGAATTTTTGTGCAATGAATGTTGCTGGACTGGCTGCAAAGAACGAAAAATCTGCTACGAAAACGTAAGCCGCAAAAATTTGGGCGAAAATTGTCCAGATTTTGTCTGTAAATCTCCCGGCGGAAACAAAGGCTATGTTTTTTCTAAGGCAAAAGAAAATCCTTCCTTTATTGGAATTGAAGATATAAAAAATAAATATGTTCCGATGGGTTTTTCTAATTTTAAAATCGAAGGGCGCGGGCTTGGAAGCGCAATGATTCTTGAATTTTTGCTTTATTACATGACAAAACCGGAAGCGCAACTGCAGGTTCGGGAAAATATTTATTTGGACAGCATGCTGGATTTATTTTGAAGCGCACTTCATTTTTGATTTTTTTTGCAATAGAATGTCGGAATGTTTTTTTACGGATTTAAAAGTTGAAGAACTTCGATTGAGTCGCGGAGCGGCGAAATTCCGAGCATGGCTTCGTTTACGAGTTGGCCGTAACTGTAAAAATGTTTTGCCGGAAGAAATTCTTCGCCAAAAGAAATGTAGGATTTTCCGGCATTGTCGATTCCGTAGTCGAGTTTGTAGCGGTTTCCGCGGTAGAGAAGTTCCATTTCTTTTTTGACTTCGATGTTTTTTCTAAAAACTGTTTCTTGCATGGAAAAATTATAACAAAATGAAAAAAAATTTAATATTGCTGAACTTTGCTTTTATTTTTAGTTTTTGTATGGCGCAGAATTTTAATCCAATTGAATCTGAATTTTCTTTGAATAAAGCGGAAAAAATTGAATTGAACGAGGATTTTGTTTTGGAAAGGGAATTTTACGTTTCTAAAATCAGTGATTCTGTTTTTGAAAAAATAAATGGAAAAAGTTTTAAGAAGAACTGCACATTTCCGCGCGAAAATTTGCGGATTCTTCATATTTTGCACAAGAATTTGTCTGGACAAACTCTCGAAGGCGAATTGATTTGCAACGAAAAAATTGCAGAAATTCTTTTGAAAATTTTTAAGGAACTTTATGTTTCTGATTATCCGATTGAAAAAATCCGCTTGATAGATGAATACGATGCCGACGACGAAAAAAGCATGGCGGACAATAACTCGTCTTGTTTTAATTTTAGGTTTATAAATTTTACAAAAAAAGTGTCAAAACACGGTTCCGGACTTGCGGTTGACATAAATCCGCTCTACAATCCGTGCGTAAAAACCGTAAAAGGAAAGATTAGCGTTGAGCCGGCGAATGCTGCTGATTTTGTGGATAGAACAGGAAATTTTTCTTATAAAATTGACCACAGCGACCTTGCCTATAAAATTTTTACAAAAAATGGTTTTGAATGGGGCGGAGACTGGCAGGGCGTAAAAGACTATCAGCATTTTGAATGGCCTGGAGAATAAACCGCGTTAAGGATGGAAGCCGCATAGCGGTTCGGACACGCTTGCGTGGCTGAACGGAAAAATTGCAAGGCAATTTTATAACGCAACAGCCTGACCGGAATCCTGGTTACAGGGTTCCGGAACGCCCATTCTTTAAATCATATCGAAAATTTGCTAAACTGTTTATGTTTTATTTTTTTGAACGAGGTATTTTTTTATGAATCACAATATGCAGATTTTACAGGAAGCTGCGGCAAAATACGGACCTCTTTGCGTTGGTCTGGACACTGATCCTTCTTATATTCCGGCTCCGCTTTTAAATGTTTTTGGTTCTAAGACTGATGCGGTTCTTGCTTACAATAAAGAAATCATTAAAAGAGTTGCCGCTGAAAAATCTGCCTGCTGTTTTAAAATTCAGATTGCTTATTATGAGGCGATGGGACTTGAAGGCTTAAAAGTTTACGCAGAGACAATCAAGGCTGTGCACGAAGCTGGTTTTATTGCAATCAGCGACATTAAGAGGGGCGATATTGCCGATACTGCAAAAGCATACGCGCGGGCTCATTTTTCCGGCGAATTTGAAAGCGATATAATTACTGTAAATCCATATATGGGTTTTGATACTTTAAAGCCTTTTACCGAATATTGTGCGCCACACACTGCCGAATCAAAAGTTGCAACTGGTTCAAAAGGAATTTTTGTTCTTTTGAGAACTTCAAATCCAGGAATGGTTGATATTGAGCAGCAGGAATTAAAAAATGGCGGCCGTGTTCTTGACCGTACTGGAAGCGAGTTAAAGAGAATTGCCGCTGAATTTGAAAAAAAATATCCTGGACAGACTTGTTCGCCGGTTGGCGCGGTTGTTGGCTGTACAGAAGAAAGCGATGCCCGTGCGCTTCGCAACGCTTATCCTGAAATTTTCTTTTTGATTCCTGGATATGGCGCTCAGGGCGGGGCTGCAAGAATTGCGGCTACTTTGCTCGATAAGGCCGGCGGTACTGTAAATTCAAGCCGCGGTATTTTGTGTGCCTGGAAAAAAGCTCCTGAACTTGCTGATAAAGTTGAAAGCGGAAATCTCTGCTTAAAGGAAATTGCTGATGCTGCAGGAAACGCCTGTGTTGCTGCAAAACTTGACCTGCTCAATGCAAAAAACAATCTTTAAGATTTTATAAGCGAGGTTAAAATTTATGTCGGAAATAAAAAATTGTGCTGGAGAAACGTATCCTGTTTTTGCTACAGGTAAGGTAAACGGCTGTTCAATCGTTCAGTCTGCAGTTCCATACGGAAGCGTCTGGTATTTGAAAGTGAATGTGTCGGGAATAAACGGCGGAAATGCTATTGCGCCGGTTCCCGGTCAGTTTTATATGTTGCGCTCTGTTCGTTCGGGACTTTTGCTCGGCCGTCCAATCAGCGTTTATAATTCGCGCAGAATTTCTGACAGCAATGTTAGCATTGAATTTTTAATTCTCTTAAAAGGAACTGGAACTAAAGAGCTTATTAGTCTTGAAAGCGGAGATGGGATTGAACTTCTAGGACCGCTTGGAAACAATTGGCCGGTTCCTGCCGAAAACTCAAAAGTCTTGTGTGTTGGCGGCGGAGTTGGAGTTGCGCCTGTTGCAGGTTTTGCAATAACTCTTCCTAAAAAGTCTTATGATTTTGTTGCCGCTTTTAAAAGTGGTTCTTACGGACTTGATTATATTTTTCCGGAAAAACTTACGATTACGACAGATGACGGTTCGGTCGGAATCAAAGGCATGGTAACTGCCGCAATCGACAGCGAAAGCGTAAAAAAATACGATGCGGTTTATGCCTGCGGTCCTACGCCTATGCTTGCGGCGGTTCAAAAAATTTGTGCCGATGCTGGTGTAAAATGCTGGCTCAGTATGGAAAACAGAATGGCATGCGGTGTTGGCGCGTGTCTTGGCTGTACAATTCACACAAAAGAAGGAAATAAGCGCTGTTGTAAAGACGGTCCGGTTTTTGATGCGGAAATTTTGGATTTTGCGAAAATTGATTCGCCTGTAACTTCTCAGAGAATGGCCCGCCGCGAACCGCTTGCTAAAAACGAAGAACCGGATTTGAGCGTAAAAATTGCCGGAGTTGAATTTGCAAATCCTGTTTTTGCCGCGAGCGGAACTTTTGGCTACGGAAGTGAATATTCGACCGTTCTAGATGTTGATTCTCTTGGCGGAATTTGTTCAAAAGGTCTTACTTTGGACGGTCAGCCGGGAAATTTTGGAGTTCGCCTGATTGAAACTCCAATGGGACTTATAAATTCTATCGGACTTGAAAATCCTGGAATAAAACACTTTATCGAAAACGAATTGCCGTTAATGCAGAAATTCAAGGCAAAGACAATTGTCAATTTGAGCGGAAAAAGTCTTGAAACCTATGTTGAAGGGGCAAAATTGCTGGATAAAACAGACGCTCCGATGATTGAATTGAATATCAGTTGTCCGAACGTAAAAGCCGGCGGTATGGCGTTTGGAATGGAACCAAAATCCGCGGCATCTGTTGTGGAAGCTGTTCGCAAAGCAACAAAAAAACCGCTTATGGTAAAGCTCAGTCCGAATGCGCCTGATTTGATTGGAGTTGCAATGGCCGTAAAAAATGCAGGCGCTGACGCAATCAGTCTTGTAAACACTTTTCAGGCAACTGCAATAAATATTGAAACTGGCCGTCCTTGTTTTGAAAATATCCGTGCTGGTTTTTCGGGACCTGCCATAAAACCAATTGCCCTTCGCATGGTTTATGATTTGTGTCTTGCAATGAATAAACTTCCGGAAAACGAAAGAATTCCTGTAGTTGGACTCGGTGGAATTTCTTGCTGGCAAGATGCTGTTGAATTTATAATGGCAGGAGCAAGTGCTGTAGAAGTTGGAACTGCAACTTTCGGAAATCCGCTTGCAATGACAGAAATCGTAAAAGGACTCAGGGATTTTATGGCAAAAAAAGGTTATAAAACGCTTGGTGATTTTAGAGGTTGTGCGCTTTAGTTTTGGCACGGATTTTTAGAATACTGACTGTCCTTGCAAAAACTGTGCTTTGAAACTAGAATTAAAAAATGACATTTCTGAGTTTTCAATTGTTCGGAAATGTCAAAAATACTTTAAAAAAGGCAAAGATGCCGGCTTTGGCGAGCCTATACTTTATTGAGAGGAAAAAATGGCTTCGATTCGTGAACGCTATGGTGATAAGTTTAAAGAACTTGCAAATTTTTCGCATGCTGCTGCAAAAATTGATACTACAAATGTTTATCAAAAGGCAAATCCTAACACAAAAAAACTGATGGATAAGTTGATTTCGGACAATATGGCAGAAGGAAGCCGTCTTGAGGGTGTAGAAAACTTCAAGGCTTTTTTGGCTGCGATTAAGTCTGGAAAAAGCGGACTTATCTTGATGGAACATTATGCAAATACCGACTTGCCTGGTCTTATCTGGCTGCTTGAAAATTCTGACGATCCTGACTGCCGCGAGCTTGGCGGTAAAGTAGTTGCCATTGCAGGAATGAAACTCAACGAAGCAGATCCAATGGTTCGTGCTTTTGCAGAAAGTTTTACCCGCGTTGTAATTTATCCGACACGCTCACTTGATTCTGCTACAAAAACTGCCGCTTCTCAGGAAGAAATCGAGGCAGAAACAAAAAAGGCCCGTGCAATCAACCTTGCCGCAATGCACGCAATGGACAAATGCAAGCGCAACGGAGAAGCGATTCTTGTTTTTCCTTCAGGAACACGCTATCGTCCTGGAAAACCAGAAACAAAACGCGGCTTAAAAGAAATCGACAGTTATCTGAGAATGTTCGACGTTATGCTTTTGGTTTCTATCGACGGAATGATTTTAAAATTCAATCCAGACAACATGAACGATATGCTTGCCGAAGAGTGTGCTCCAGCGGTTTGCATTTACAAGGCAAGTCCTGTAATCGAATGCAAGCCTTTCCGTAAAGAGTATCTTGCTTCTTTGCCGGAAGACTGCCCGGATCCAAAACAGGCGATGATCGACCACGTTATGGAATATCTTGAAAAACAGCACAACGAAATAAAAAAATAAGTGCCGGTTAAAAACGCAGGACTTCCAGACTTTTATAAGCAATTTTTGCTTTGGAAGTTCTGCGTTAATTTTTTTTATTCAGAATTTCGGCACGCTGCAAAAGTCCCATTTTTTTTGCAGGTTTTTCGGTTTTTGCCGGAGTTTCAGTTTTTTCTGCCGGAATAGATTCGTAAACGGTTTTTGGAGAACTTCCTGCTTTTACGGTTACGGCAGTTGATTTTCCTTTGCAAAGTTCAATAAATTCGCTGATTCTTGAAGAATAGAATTCAATTCCGGATTTCCAGAAATCTATGCTTGTAATGTCAAATCCTGCTTTTTTGCACAATTCCTCGCAGTTCATGCTTCCGGTCAAACTTAAAATTTGCCTGTAAGTTTCTGCAAAGCTTTTTCCTTCTTTTAAATATCTTTGATAAAGCGCAACTGCAAAAAGCTGTCCAAACGCGTACGGAAAGTTGTAAAAATCAAGGCCTGTCGAATAATAATGGCTTTTTACCGCCCACATATATTCGTGGCGTTCGGAATTTAAGCCTTTTCCATAAGATTTTTCCTGAGCTTCGCGCATAATTCTGCAAAAATCCTGAGCGTTTAATTCGCCTTTTGCGCGTTCTTCAAAAACATTTTTTTCAAAATAAAAGCGGCATAAAATATCGACAAGAACCTGGCTTACGTCCTGTAAATCGAGGTCTAAAAGTTGCAGCCGGTCTTTTTCGCCGCATTTTTTGAGCATGTCTTGTTTTACGATTGTTTCTGCAAAGGTTGAAGCAGTTTCTGCAAGCGTCATTGGATAACTGAAAAAATCAACGGATTTTCCTTTTAAGCAGGAAAAATGGTATGCGTGGCCGATTTCGTGGGCAAGAGTTACAATGTCGCTAAAACTGCCTGTAAAATTTGTCATGATTCTGCTTTGGTGGCCAAGTGCAAAATCCTCATCGTATGCTCCGCCGACTTTTCCGGGGCGGACTTCTGCATCAATCCAGTTATTTTGGAAAACTTTTTTTGCAAAATTTCCCATATTTTCCGAAAAACTGCTGTAGCGTTCGATAACGTAATTTTCGGCTTCTTCAAATGTCCACTTTTTTGAAAGCATGGAATTTTCGTTTTTTGTTTTGTCTTGTTCCAAAATTTCCATTGGCGCAAAAAGGTCGTAAAAAGCCAGTCCTTTTTCTGCTTTGCCGTTTATGTATTTTGGCGTGCTTGCCGTAAGATTGTTTTTTCGTAAAAAATCTGCCTTTGCGTTAAAATATTTTCGCCATTCCGGAAGACTTTTTTCAATCGCCTTGATCAAGGCGTTTAGCGTTTTTTTGTCCATTCGGCTCGAAAAAAGAGTTCGGTCAACTGGTTTTTTCCATTTTCGCTGCTTGTTGAGGGTTAAAGTTTCGCCTTTTAAATTGTTCAGGCAGGCGGCAAAAGCGATTTCGTTTTGTTTTAAGAGCAAAAGTTCTTTTTCGTAGGAAGATTTTCTTAAGTTAGAATCTGCCGAATAAGCGTCGTTTCTAAGTTCGTTAAAAGTTTTTCCGTCTGCGTCTTTTAGATTTGAAATTATTTGTTCGTGCAGCCTGTCCCACGCATCTCCTCCGGTGCGTTGTAAAGAACCAGCCAGATTTTCTTCTTTTGCGGACATTTTATGCTTTGATTCTGCAATTTCTTCTTCGATTAAAAAACGGTGCCCGCGATATTCTGGAAAACGTTCAAAAAATTCATCGAGTTTTTTAGAATTTTTTACGAGAATTGTCTTAAAATCAATATCGATTTTTTTTAGGCGGAGAGCGAGTTCATCAATTAAAGAAATATTGTTTAAAAAAGCGGTGTTTGTTGTATCAACTGAATAAATTATGTAAGCGTAGGCTCCAAGGCTTTGAGAAAGTTCGAGAACTCCTTTTTTTGCGTCAAGAAAACCCTTTAGCCAAAAGCAAAAATTAAACCGGCTGGAAGTTTTTATAAGGTTTTCTAGTTTTTCCATGCCGGTTTTATAATTATCAAGAGCCGATTTATATTCGGGACTTTCGATAGAAGAAAAAATTGAATCTAAATTCCATCTAGGCGCGTTTAATTTATTCATAGAATGAGTTTAACACGAATTCATTCTATTTTAAAAGATTTAAAAGAAAATCAAGCCTGCAATTCCAAGAGGAATCAAATAAGCTGCAAACCATTCAAGCTTGCCTTTTTTTATCAATTTCATTAAAAACGCGAGAGAAACGTAACCTGCCGCAAAAGCCGAAATAAATCCAAAAATAACAGGCAAAAGTCCTACAGAAGAACCAAGTTCGCCCAAATCCTTTGCTTCGAGCACAAATGCTCCCAAAATTGCAGGAATACTTACGATAAAAGAAAATTCTCCAGCGCTTTGGCGGTCAATTCCTGCAAGCTGTGCTCCGGCAATTGTTGAACCTGAGCGGCTGATTCCTGGCAAAGTTCCAATTCCCTGCATCAAACCGATAAAAAGCGACTGGAAAACGCCGATTCCCTTTTTTTCGCTGCTCAAAACCTCAGCGCCGCGGTTTTTTTTCTGCCAGAAACTGCTAAAAATCAAAAGTGCGGCCGTAACAAGAAAACCTGCGCAGGTAAATTTTATTGGCATTTCTGGAATCAGTTTTGAACTTAAAATTCCCAAAATTCCTGTCACAAAAGTTGCGCAAATAATCGCAACAATTGTTTTTCGGCCGAGAATGTCGTTTCCAGAAAGCAAATCTTCCGGATCGTTGTCAGAATTTAGCGGCCGGCGCGCAATCCAGCGTCCAAAGCAGCATAAAAGTTTCCAGATTTTTGCACGGAAAAAAATAACAACGGCAAGCAAGGTCGCAAGGTGAAGAATTACATCGTACAAAAGAGGCACATCGTCCAGCTTAAAAAGAAATTGAGCTACGGCAAGGTGTCCGCTCGACGAAATAGGCAAAAATTCAGCAATTCCCTGTAAAATTCCAAGCAAAATCGACTGTAAAACTGACATTTTTAGATCTCCATATTTTTTGTTTTGGGCAACTCTAAAAGCAAAAATTTCAGAGGCATTTTTATTTTTTATTCTATAGAAAAATAAGTGTTTTGTTTAGGCAAATTTAATTTATTTCGGGCGGCTTTTTACTTCGCTTTGCTGCGTAAAAACCGGGCTATTCGCCATTATCATTCTAAAAAATCCGGGTAAATTCCCCGGTTTTTTTAGAACGCCTGCGGCGTGGCTACTATCCCTGCCGCAGATGTTATAAAATTGACAAACATTTGTGGCCAAAGTTGTGCCGGAGTGTTTTCTGCAAGCGCAAGTCCGTGTTCGCCTTCCTTAAAAAGATGATATTCAAATTCAATTCCGGCATCTTTGAGGCTTTTTGCAAAAACCAATGTATTTTCTGCCGGAACTGCCTTGTCTGTGCGCGTGTGCCAGACAAAAGTTTTAGGAAAATCTTTGGAAATGTGTTTTTCGAGAGAAACAGCATCGCGGATCAGTTCTTCAGAATTTTTATTTTCTGGATTTTGAGTGAATGTCTTCTTGCAAAGTTCAATCCGTTCGTCTTCCGTTAAATTTTCGGTTAGACGCTGGATTGAGCCTTCGTGGCAAATTTTTTTGTCGGCAGAAATTACCGGATAGCAAAGGCATAGCGCGTCTGGCCGGATTTGCTCTGGCAGTAAAATTTTACCGTCGAGGGTAAGATTTTGCAAAAGAGGAGTGTTCCAGAAACAGCCAAGGCTTGCGCAAAGGTGTCCGCCCGCACTGAATCCGCAGAGATAAATTTTTTGAGGATCGATATTCCATTCATCGGAATTTTTCTTAATAAAAGCAACCGCTCTTGCCAGGTCAAAAAGCGCCTCAGGAAATTTGAACGGTGCAAGTGTGTAATAAAGCACTGCCGACGAAAATCCCAGGGAATTCCAGAAAAGAGCAATGGTTTCCTGTTCTTTTTTTCCAAAATGATTGTAGCCGCCGCCTGGAACAACCAGAATAAAAGGATTTTTTTTCTGATTTTCTAAAATATAAGGAGCAATACTGGCCTTTGAAGGCGGACATAATTCAATTTTTTCGTGATTCATAATAATATTATAAAAAGCGGTTTAAAAAGAAAAAAGGGCTACTGAAGGAGGAAAAAAAGTAGCCCTTTGTGAATCGTTTTTGTTATATTTCTTGCTGCTGATAATAAAATATAACTTTGCAGGATTTTATGCAATTGAATTTTAAGAAAATTTACTGAAAAATCGCTGGAATAACGCATTTTTTATGAAAAAGCTTGAAAACTTTGCGGTTTTGTTGAAAAATACCTGAAGATTTTGCGGTTTTTACGGTAATTTGAAATTCATTGGAGGTTAAAAATGGAAAAAATTGGAATTATTGGTGCAATGCAAATTGAAATCGACTGGTTAAAAAATTTAATGGCAAAAGAAGGTTCGGCAAAAACTGTTTGTGCCGGCGGTCTTGATTTTGAAACTGGAAAAATTCACGAAAAAGAAGTTGTTGTCGTTCGTTCCGGAGTTGGAAAAGTAAACGCCGCATTGTGCGCTCAGAGGCTTATTCTTCAGTTCAACTGTACAAATATAATCAATACGGGAATTGCCGGAGCTATGGCTGAAGGTCTCGGTGTTTTGGATTTTGTAGTTTCGAGCGATGCGGTTTATCACGATATGGACGCAACTGGATTTGGTTACAAAATCGGTCAAATTCCGCAGATGCCGGTTTATTCGTTCGAGGCAGACAAAAAAATGGTTCTTGCTGTAAAAAAAGCATTTGAAAATTGCGAAGAATCAAAAGGTCACAAAATGATTGAAGGAAGAATTGCCACAGGCGACCAGTTTATTTCTGAAAAAACTCTCAAGGCAAAAATAGCGGAAAATGTTTCTCCTGCGTGCGTTGAGATGGAAGGATGTGCAATTGCTCAGGCTTGCTGGCTCAATAAAACGCCTTTTGTAATTATCCGTTGTATGAGCGATATGGCGGACGATTTAAGTTCAAATGGCTATGAATTTAATGAGGGAATTGCCGCTCAATTGAGTGCCCAGGTAGTTGAAAAACTTATTGAAGCAATATAAAATCGCGCTATTAAAGTTTTTTTTCTTTATTAAGGGGCATTTCTAAATGGAATTAAAAAAATACAAGGTAGACAGTTTTAATTTGGACCACAGAAAAGTGGTTGCCCCTTATGTTCGCGTCGCTGCAAAAAAACAGGGTGAAAAAGGCGACGTTGTAACAAAATTTGATGTGCGTGTTTGTCAGCCAAACAAAGAATTTATGAATACAGGCGCCTTGCATACAATGGAACATATCATTGCTGAATATTTGCGGGATGAAATTCCTGGTGTAATTGATTTTTCACCGATGGGCTGCCGCACAGGTTTTTATCTTACTGTCTGGGGAGACGTTGATGAAGAATACATTGCAAGCCATTTAATCCCTGTTTTTAAAAAAGTTATTGACTGGACTGGCGAAATTCCTGCTGCCAACGAAATTCAGTGCGGAAACTACCGAGACATGGATTTGGAAGGTGCAAAAAAATTTGCAAAAAAATGGATTGAGGGAATCAGCAAAAAAGGTTGGAGTGCTTTTCCTGACGGGCTGTAAAATTTTTTCCGCTGGGGGTCTACTTAAGTGAACTTTTATCTAAAACTTAAAGAGACTATTTTTTCTGTAGCGCCAATTATGCTTTTGGTGCTTTTATTGGGTGTAACGATTGCACCTTTGGGTGGTCAGCTTTTGCTTCAGTTTATGCTGGGCGGAGTTATGGTCATTATTGGACTCGCCATTTTTCTTTTGGGCGTTGATATTGGGATTATTCCCGTCGGCGAGCGTAGTGGAGCAGCCCTTACTTCAAAGCGGAATTTACCGCTTCTTTTGATTGCCGCATTTTTTATCGGTTTTATCGTAACAATTGCAGAACCCGACATTCAGGTTTTGGCAGATCAAGTTCGTAAAATCGAATCTTCTGTTTCAAAATGGGGATTGATTATTGCGATCGCAGCAGGCGTTGGTCTTTTTGTTGCATTTGGAATTATGCGCGTAATTCTTTCAATTCCTCTCAGATTGATTTTAATAATTTCTTATATAGCAGTTTTTGGTCTTGCAGGTTTTGCGCCTCAGGCTTTGCAGGGAGTTGCTTTTGACTCCGGCGGTGCAACAACCGGTCCAATGACAGTTCCGTTTATTTTGGCGCTTGGTGTCGGAGTTGCGGCTGTCCGTAGAAAAACTCTTCAGAATTCTGAAAAAAATTCCATGGACAATGACGGAAGTTTTGGTCTTACTGGAATCGCATCTGTCGGTCCAGTTTTGGCGGTTATTATTTTTGCGATTGTAATTTCAAAAATAAATGGAGGAATCGGAGCTGCTGAAAGCGTTGATTCTGGTTCTGAAGAAGAGATTGCTGTCGGACTTTCTGTTGTTTTTGCACATCTCCCGGCAATTGCAAAAGAAGTTGTTTCTGCGCTGGCTCCTTTGGCTGCAATGGCAGTATTTTTCCAGATTACGCTTATAAAAATGCCGCCAATGCAGGTTGTCCGCATGATTCGCGGTTTTGTTCTGAGTTTTATTGGTCTGGTTATTTTTTTAGGCGGTGCTCAGGGCGGTTTTATGCCTGTCGGTCAGGAACTTGGAGTTTTGCTTGGAAAACTTGCTGCAAATTCGGGCGACGTTTTGATTTCGAGCACAAGCAACGGAATTACCAAAACTCTCTTTGTAATTCCTAAAATTGTCGGTCCGATTGTCCTTATTTTAATCGGCTGTATTTTTGGAGCAGTTGTTGTTTGCGCCGAGCCTGCGGTTTGGGTTTTGACGGATCAGGTTGAAGAAATTTCTGGCGGAATGATTAGAAGAAAAGTAATTCTCGTTGCGTTGAGCGCCGGAGTTGCAATTTCAATCGGAATTTCAATGGCGAGAGTTTTATATGGCTTTAGCCTTTGGTTTATTCTTATTCCTGGATATGTGATTGCGCTTGCGCTTTCTTTCTGGTGTCCAAAACTTTTTACAGGAATTGCTTTTGACTCTGGTGGAGTTGCAAGCGGACCTATGACAAGCACATTTATTCTTTCTCTTACGATTGGCGTAGGTCATGCGGTAAATGCAGGTTCTGCGAGCGAAGCATTTGGTGTAATTGCTCTTGTTGCAATGACTCCGCTTATTGCGATTCAAATTCTTGGAATTGTATTTAAGGTAAAAACAAATTCTCATAAAAAAATGGAACAAACTGAACTTCTGGAGGAAAAGGCATGAATTCATTTAAATTATTTTTCAGCGTAGTTCCTCACGGAAAAGGAGAAAAACTTACTCGCGCTGCAATGGAAAGCGGTTGCCGTGGTGGAACCGTTTTAATGGGACGTGGACTTGCAAAAACAAATCTTGCGGCAATTCTCGGTCTTGGCGAAAATTCAAAAGACGTGATAATGATGGTTGTTGAAAAATCGGCCTGCGAGTCTGTAAAAAATGCGATTCAAACAGCGACTTCAAAAGAAAAAAGACATTTTGGCGAACTTTTTAGCGTTGGAGTTGATTCGCTTTTAAAAGGCGGAAATATCATTGAAAATTTAAATGCCGCTGATGAAAACATGGAGGAAGACATTATGAGCACACAAAATGAAATGATTACAGTAATTGTAAATAAAGGTTATGCCGACGATGTAATGGCTGCCGCCAGACAGGCAGGTGCAGGCGGTGGAACAGTAATAAATGCGCGTGGAACTGCAAAAGAAACAGATGAACGTTTTTTTGGAATGCATATTGTTTCTGAAAAGGAAATGCTTGTAATGGTTGTTCCGAGCGACAAAAAACAGGCGGTAATTTCTGCAATCCGTGAGCTAAAATGTTTGAAAGATCCGGGAATGGGAATCGCATATTCCGGAAAAGTTGAAGATTTTGCATTTTTAGGAAAAGCAAAGTAAAATTAGCATTGATGAAAAATCTTTATAAACAGGTAAAGACGCTCATATTAAGAAACAAGGTTTCTGACTTTGAGTACGATTGCGTTAAGACTGAAATTTATCAGACAAACCTTTTGATGCTCGAAGTCTGTTCCCTTGTTGGCTGTGTTCTTTTTTTTGTTTTAGGAATTGTCGGAATTTTTTTTAATTCGTTTCCAAATGCAAGAATAATTAGCTATTTTGCGGTTTTTGCCGTAATGCTGTTTATTTTTATTTCATCAATAAAGATTTCGCAGGAAAAATTAAAGCTTGCGGTACCGCTTCTTTACGTTTTTATATGGACTTTAAGTGTTTTTACCGCTTTTCGGGGAATTTACGGAAACACTGGTAATTATTCGGTCATGTTTGTCGTTTTGGAATTTGCAATTCCTGTTATTTTTATTGATAGAGTTTTGAGAATGTTTAGAAATACAGGTCTTCTTGTATTTTTGAACATGATTTGTACAATTCTTTTTAAAGACGTAAAAATTGCCCGAGTTGACATCTTTTACATGTGGCTTTTTTACGGATTAAGTTTTATTCCGTGTTTTTATCTGACAAAAATCCGTGTCCGTGAATTTTTTTTAAGGCAGATTATTGAAAATCAACGCGATACTGATGAATTGACCGGACTTTCAAACAAGGCGGCATTCATCCGTTTGGCAAAAAAAAATATTAATTCAACAAATACCGGAATTTTGATAATGCTTGATTTGGATTATTTTAAGCAGATAAACGACACTTACGGACATTTTGTTGGCGATAAAGTTCTAAAAAAAGTTGCGGTCTGCATTCAGAAAGTATTCCGTTCTTCCGATGTGCTGGGGCGTTTTGGAGGCGATGAATTCTTAATTTTTATGGTTGGCGCAAATCAAAAGAATATTGCAAGAATGCGTTGCGAACAACTTTTGGAATTGCTGAATAAAACTCCGGTTTTGACGGACGATCCCGAAAAATCTGGATTTATACAGTCGAGCATAGGTTTTGCGGTTTTTGAAGATACGGATTTTGATACGCTCTTTAAAAATGCGGACGCCGCCTTGTACGAAGCCAAAAATTCTGGAAAAAACAAAGTCTGCTGTTTTGAAAATAACTAAAACTTGTAAGAAAATGAGCACAAAAGAAAAGATTCTTTCAATTTTAAATTCTGATTCGCTAAAAAACGATTTTATTTCTGGAGAAGAACTTGCATCCTGCTGTCAGGTGAGCCGTGCGGCTGTTCACAAGGCAATTTCTGCTCTGCGTGAACAGGGATTTTTAATCGAGGCCGTTACAAATAAAGGTTACAAACTTGAAAGTGTTCCTGACAGAATTGATTCAGATTTTATCGAAAAAGAAATTTTAAAATGTGGCGAAAAATGCGAAGTTCTTGCTTTTGACGAAATTGATTCGACAAATTTGGAGGCAAAAAGACAAACAGCCGACAAAGAACTTAACCGCGTGCTTTTTGTTGCCGGAAGACAGACGGCAGGACGCGGAAGAATGGGGCGGACTTTTGTTTCGCCTGCGAATTCTGGAATTTATTTTTCGCTTGTTTATAAACCTGTTGCAGGCATAAAAAATCCTGCTTTTTTGACAGCGGCCGCGGCAGTTGCTGTAAGCAGAGCAATAAAATCTCTTTATGGAGAGGATTGCAAAATAAAGTGGGTGAATGACGTTTTCTTGAATGGCAAAAAAATCTGCGGAATTTTAACTGAAGGTGTTACGAATTTTGAAACCGGCACAATCGATGTTGCCATTGTCGGAATCGGAATAAATGTGCGGAACAGCGGTTTTGATGAGGAGCTTTCAAAAGTTGCTGGCAGCGTTGAAGAAATTATCGCCGGAGAAGGCAAAACTGTTCCAAAAGTAAGCCGGAATCAGATTGTTTCGGAAGTGATTTCTAATCTTTTAAAAATTTACGATTTTTATTTTGCAGACGATAAGCAGGAAATCAAAAGAACTATGGACGAATACAGAAAACGTTCTCTTTTGACCGGGCTTGAAGTTTGTGTTAATCCAATTGCTGGTCTTGAAGGAAAAATCTACAAGGCTAAGGTTCTTGATGTGACGGACGAAGCGGAACTTTTGGTTTTGACGGAAGATGGAATTCAAAAAAAATTGTTTTCTGGAGAAGTGAGCCTAAAAAGTTCAAATTTTGCTAATCAAAACTGAGAATTTATTTTAATAGTTTCCTGATATTTTTATAATGCTTTTTAAATAAGTTATGATATAATTAAAAGATATTTGGAGTATTTTAGAATGAGTGACCAAGAACTTGACCCGACGCTTGCAGCTTTCCTTGCAGAAACCCAGGAATCCTCCGGCCCGACTTTGAGCAATGTTTCGAACAAACTGACAGAAACAGGGCCTTTTAGTGCGGCAAGTTTTAATGCAAATAGGGAAGAATCCGCCGAAAAGCAAAAACAAGCTAGTAAAGTTGATTTAAGCGTTACAAAATTCAATCCGATTGAAAAATTCTTTGAAGATAAGCCAATGCCGTATTTTGACGATCCGGCATATTATAAGACTTGTCTTACAGGCGAAGGTCAGCCGGCTCAGAGAGTTCATCAAGTGCTTTCAAAATACTTAACATGTACAGATCCAAAAGACAGGACAGTTTACCGACAGCAAATGGTAATGGCTTATTGGGAACTTGTTCATAATATGGCGCCAAAAATGACGGATTTAAACCTGCCAAAAGTAAAAAGAATGATGATGCGGTTTGGCGTTGTTTTGCCGTCGCTTTTTACTCCGGAACAAAAAGAACTCTTTTCTAAAGTAATTTTGGACAATACGACTGGCGAACCTGTTTACTACATGGATGAATGGTTTAAGGAAATTGCAAGCGGCCGGCTTACGCTTTCTGCAACCGATGAAGTTCGCGTAAAAAAATCGGCAAATGATGGCGGTTCTGCAGAACAGCAGCATCTTATGCAGTTAAAAAGCAAGAACGACGGAAAATTGCAGAGTTCTGAAAGTTTTGTGAATGCAAAAGAAAGCGAACGTCAGATGATGGAAAATGAGCTTTTAAATCGTATTCACGCTCTCTGTGAACATTCTACTATGATTGGACTTGAACCGCACCGTATGCCGTACACCGACATGCAAAAAAAACTTTTTGCAGAAATTCAAGAGAGGCTCCGTGCTTTGCAGAAAAACGACAAGGAGCTTGCAGGTTATTTAAAAGAACTTGAAGAGGCAAAGGCTGTAAGCGGCTCTCTTGAGGCAAAAATTGCGAACGGTCCTGTGAATGTTGAAGTAAACAAAGGCGATATTGATACAGAATTTAATACTGTCCGTCAGATGGCAAAAATGACAGTTGGCCGTCAGGGAAATCAATTTCCGGTTTTTACGAGGGAATTTTATCACAGTACGCCACAGGGAACAGGTTTTAGAGAAAACGTTTTAAGCGTAATGTCCTGGATTGAAGAAATGGATCCGGGCGCATTTTGCCGAATTCATAAAAATACTGCGCATAGAATTGTTCCATACGTTTTGCTTGTTCCGACTTATGGTGATTTTGGGTTTTGCTGGGAACCTTTTGACCGTTACAACAGAATTACGAGCCGTGGACGAATTGTAATTCCAATGTATCCGAGAGATTTAAAAATCAGCGTTTTGATGGCAGTTGCCGATTTGCGCTGGCAGGTTGCAAAGGAAAAGGCATCGTATTACTGGATGGAAGAAGGACTTACCGGACAGTATTATCAGTATATTGAAAATCAGAAATTAAAAGGTGATCTAAAATCATATTTTATTTCGGATTATGTGCTTTGGCTTACAAAAGAAGTAAATGGCGTGCAGAGAATGGACAAAGAACTGCGTGCGATTTTCTGGCGTTTTGTGCCGTTTAACCAGCAGAAAAAAGATGAACTGAAAAAACGGTCGGTTGTATATCAGGAACTTTACCAGAGGGATATTAACCGCAGCATGAGCGATGGTTATTGATTTGTGGAATGCGGTAGGGGCTGGAGTGGACGCATAGCGTGTGCGTAGTACCGGAGGCGCGTTAGACGCTGTAGCCACGCAAGACCCGACGGCAACTTGTTGCCGGACCGCCCATATAAAAATTTGGGCGGGTTGCAACTTTTATGGGAGTTTTATGAAGACAAGGGATTTAGAAACTTTTGTTTTTAACGGGAAAAATTACAGCCTGCTTTCCCGGACTTTTCAGGATGCGTTTTTTTCGCTCGGACTTTTGACGTTCAGATATTATCCTGAAGAAAAAATAATGATTGTTTCTGACAGGTTTGTTGAAACTTGCCACGCGTCTAAAGTTTATTCAAATATGCCGTACAGTTTTGCGGACACTGTTATTGCTGAGGAAGACCGTCAAAATTTTTATAAACTTATAGAAAAACTTGAAAATGGCGAGAAAAAAGTTTCTGACACTTTTGAGTCTGTTTTCGGCGGTTGTTTTAGAATTACGATTGTTCCGTGCGAATGGAACAGTGACGGAAAAGCGATTGTTGCGCTGGGATTTGCAGAAAATATTGAAAAACAAAACCGTTCCGAAAGGCTTTTTAGGGCGCTTGCAAAAGATTACGGCAGCATTTATTACGTTGATGTTGAAAAAGGAACTTTGATTCCTTATAGAATCAGCGATGATATTCAGCGCGAATATGGAGAATCAATCCGCAAAAATTCAGATTATGTGCATTTGATAAATTATTACATCGATAAAACCGTTGTTGATGTTGAAAAAGACGAAATGCGGAGAATCTGTTCGTATAAATTCATTGAAGAGTGTTTTAAGGAAAAGGACGTAATTCTTCATGATTATCGCGGGGTTCGCGATGGAAAGACGATTTATTGCCGGTTAAAAATTGCAAAATTGGGAAATTCGGAAAAACTTTCGGATTTTATGATTGCTTTTTCTGACATGACAAAGGCAAAAATTTTTGAAGTTGAACGTCTTGCGTATGTTGATCCGATTACCGAAGGCAATAATTATAATTATTTTAAAAAGCAGTTGGGCGAAATTAACAAACCCGGATATTTTGTTTCGATGGATATTCATCAATTCAAGATTGTAAACCAAATTTGCGGAATAAAAGTTGGCGACCAGGTTTTGAAGGAAATTTGGAATACAGTTGAAAAAAATTTAAAAGAGCAGGATTTTGCAGCCCGCGTAAATGCCGACCATTTTATTGTTTTTGCTCCGACTTCGCCTCGGGAGGAAATTGAAGCAAAGATTGGAAAACTTACGGACGATCTTTCTGAACTTTCAAAAAAAATGCGATGGCCACGGTTGCATCCGTATTTTGGAATTGCAAGGTGGGTTCCTGGACAGAATATTGAAGAAGTTTACAGTTGCACGACTTTTGCAAAGCACAGCGTAAAAGACGAAAAAAATCTAAATTTTCAGTTTTATTCGGTTGAAGAGAGCGACAAAGTTATTGAACAGAAAAAGATGGAAGATAATTTTTTTGACGCGATTCTCGGAAATTGTTTTGAAATATGGTATCAGCCGAAGGTAAGTCCAGTTTGCGGACGAATTGTTGGTGCTGAAGCCCTTGTCCGTTGGCGACGAGAAGATGGAATACTGGTTCCGCCGGGAATGTTTATTCCTGTTTTTGAAAGGGACGGGCTTATCCGTATTCTGGATGAATATATTTTTGACAAGGTTTGTCGTTTTATAAAGGCAAGAACTGAGGCAAAACTGCCTGTTTTGCCGATTTCTGTAAATCTTTCGCGGGCAAGTATTTGTTATGAGGGAATTGTCGAGCAGTACGAAAAAATTGTTCAGGATGCGGGAATAGATCCAAAATATGTGCCGATTGAAATTACGGAAAGTGCCGCGGTTAGCAATTCGGACATAAAAGAAATTTCAAATGAATTTTGCCGGCGCGGTTTTGTTTTGTGCATGGATGATTTTGGAACCGGATATTCTTCAATTTCGCTTTTAAATTCCCTGCCTTTTGCAAACATTAAACTTGATAAAAGTTTGATTGACACAATTGGCGATGAAAAAGGCTTAAAATCGATAAAGCATATAATCGCGCTGTCGAAAGATTTGGGAATGACGATTACTGCCGAAGGGGTTGAACATGAGTCGCAAAAGAATTCTCTTATGGATTTAAAATGCGATAATATTCAGGGATTTTTCTACAGTCCGCCAATGCCGGAGAAGGAATTTGTAAAACTTCTGTAAAATAATGTTTTCTGGTTTTGTCAATGCCTGTTTTGCCAGCAAATGTGTTTGTGTAATTTTTTGCAAAGTGATAAAGTGAATTGATTCATTTTATTGAACCGAAATTAATTTTTTATACGAGGAAAAATCATGGACTTTGTAAAAGATTTACGTGCAAAGGCAAAAGCTGCTGGAAAAACAATCGTTCTTTGCGAAGGTGAAGACAAACGCGTTGTTGAAGCTGCTTCAGTAATTGTAAAAGAAGGAATCGCAAAAATCATTCTTCTCGGAAATGCAGACGAAATTGCAAAATTTGGTTTTGATATGTCTGGTGTAAAAATCGTAGACCCAAAAACTGATTCAAATGCTGATAAATATGCAGAAGTTCTTTACAAGGCACGCGAAGGAAAAATCAATAAAAAGACTGGTCTTCCTGAATATGCAGATGTTGCTGCTGCAAAAGCTGCTGCTCTTAAAGATTATACAATGTACGGTGCTTTGATTTTAAAAGCAGGCGATGCTGACGGCTTTGTTTCTGGTGCCTGCCATTCAACAGCAAATACTTTGCGCCCAGGACTTCAGGTTATCAAAACAGCACCTGGAATTAAAACAGTTTCTTCTTGCTTTATCATGGTTGCTCCAGAAGGTTCAAATAAATATCTTCCAAACGGAATTTCTGTATTTGGCGACTGTGCTATCAATATCGAACCATCTGCTGAAGAATTGGCTGACATTGCCGTTGCAACAGCAGAAACTGCTAAAAAAATCGCAGGAATCGAACCAAAAGTTGCAATGCTTTCATTCTCTACAAAAGGTTCAGGAAACGATGCAAAGGGCTTGAACACAGTTGGAAAAGTTGTAGAAGCTACAAACCTTGCAAAAGCAAAAGCTCCAGAGCTTGCTCTCGACGGTGAATTCCAGTTTGACGCTGCAATTGCTCCGGAAGTTGGCGAACTTAAGGCTCCAGGAAGCGCAGTTGCAGGACACGCAAACACATTTATCTTCCCAAACATCAACGCAGGAAACATTGGCTACAAAATCGCTGCCCGCATGGGTGGCTGGAAAGCAATTGGACCTGTATGCCAGGGATTTGCAAAACCTCTCAACGACTTGAGCCGTGGCTGCAATGTTGACGAAATTGTTGACACCGTTGCAGTAACTGCTTTGCAGGCATAATAAAAGTCAAAAAAATTATTTCTGATTTTTGAACGGACTGTCTAAAAAACACTTTTTAGGCAGTCCATTTTTTTTGTGTTTGTGGTAGACTTGCTGGAGATAAAAAGTAACTTTGCATTAAAAAATTTGTTTTTTTGTAAAAAGTTGCGTCTAAAAAGGAAAATTATGTCTTGCTTAAAAAAAATAACTGAAAAAGTGGCTCTTTTTACGGCTTTGCCGTTGTTGTTAGTTGGTTGCGCTTCTACGAAATATTCTTTGACGGAAAGTGCTTCTCCGGTTGCGATTCTTGGAGTTTGCGGAAATACTCACGTTCCTTATTATTCTTCTGAAGTTCGTGATGACGAATACGGAGAAGAAGATGGACTTTTATCGAATGCAATAAATAGTTTTTTTGGAAAAAATAATCCTGAAATTCAGACTGCCGCTGATCGTGTTGATTATGCCGAAGATGCTTTCAGACGGATTTTGCCAGAGGTTGCAGGTATTGAAGTTGTTCCAAAAGAAGCTGTAATGAATTCTCCGACTTATGCTAATATTGGAAAAAACAGCTTGCTTTCGTATATCGATGTAAAAATTCGTGGTGAAGGCTACAAGTTTATGGACGATATTGGTTCAAAAAAAGCGCGGTTGATTTCGAGGGAAACTGGCGCAAAAAGCCTTGTTTTTCTGTCTTTTACGTTTAAAAAATATATAAAAGATGATGGAGATAATCTTAACGCAAATCTTGGCGCAATGGGAATTATGAATGTTCTTATGTACAATGAGCATGGAAAAAAAGTGCTTGAAGATGAATTTACTGTAATTTCGCCAGAATCTGTTGAAATGCGGATGACAAAATATGACAAAGATGAAATGGTTGAACTGTTTCCTTCTGTAATTGACCAGCTTATAAATAAATTTATAGTAAAATATCTGTAAAAAATAAAAACTAAGAGAGAATAAAATGAAAAGAAAATTAGGTTTAAAAAGATTTGTTTTTTTGATGGGAACTTTGGTTTTTGCAGTTGCATTTTCGGGTTGTGCTTCTGCTAAAATTGAAAAACAAAGCATTTCTCCGCTTGCGATAATAACTGTGGCTGGAAACAGTTCTTTGCCGTGGTATGTTGTAAAAGAAGGGGAAGAGCCGAAGGCAACGAAAGGACTTTTGCAAAATGCGATAAATTCCAAATTTTATGATGATGATCCGGAAGTTGCCTCAAGTTTTAACCGCCTTGATTATGCAGAAGATGCTCTGCGCAGAATTTTCGGAGAAATTTGCGAAATTGATTTTGTTGGAAAAGAAGAAGTTGTTTCTTCAAAAAAATACAAATCAATGTCGGAAGGACTTTTGTCCATAATGAATACGACAATTACTGCAACTGATTACAAAGATTTGCGCAATCCTGGAAAATATGACCTAAAAAAACTATGTGAATCTGTCGGTGCAAAAGGCGGAGTCGTTATTGAATTTGAATTCTTTAAAAAAACTGCCTCGGGAACGACGGTGAACGGAACTGTTTGTCCTTTTGTTAAGATGAAGACTAAGATTTTTGACCAGACTGGAAAAGAAATAAAATATAAAACTTATACAGTTCAGGGTGCTGAAACCTTAAAAGTTGCCGGCAGAAAATATGATGCTGACGCTCTTGTTGAAATGTATCCTGCTGTAATCGACCAGCTTTTGACTCAGTTTGCAATGGACTTATAGCCCGGATGCTTGCATGCTGGCGCATGCTGCGGCTTTTGCTTGCGCAAAACCCGTTTTTTTTACATGTGCGCTAAAGCGCACGACCGGGCTTATAGCCCGGATTGGAGCCCCGAAGTTGCAGCACGGAAATTTTTAATTTTCGGGCTGTAATGGAGCGGTTAGCGGAAGGGCGGAAAGCCGGTTTGTGCGGAAATTGTGCTCCGAATTTAAAAATACTGAAAATCTTTCTCAATTGTAAAACTGTTTTATTTTCGCTAGAATAAGGCATTATGGTAATTGCTTCTATCGACATGAAAGACGGACACGTTGTCCAGTTAAAAAACGGCAAAGATTTGGTTCTTCAGCGTGATGATGCTGAGGCTTTGATTTCTGATTTCAATAAATATGGTGAGGTTGCTGTAATTGACCTTGATCAGGCTTTGCGTAATACCGACGAAAAAGGCAACACCAAAAATACTGAACTTTTAAAGCAGATTTTAAGAAAGGGAAATGTTCGCGTTGGCGGTGGAATTCGTTCTGTTAAAAAAGCCCGCGAATTGATTAGCCTTGGTGCGGAAAAAGTTATTGTTGGTTCGGCTGCCTGGAATGCTGATGCTAAAGACGGCGAATCTTTTTTGAATGAAGAATTTTTGCAGGAGCTTTGCGACGCGATTGGAAAACAGCGCGTGATTATTTCGGTTGATGCGATTCACGGAAAAATTGCCGTAAAAGGCTGGACTGAAACGGTTGATATTCCGTTGGTGGAAGGCGCAAAACAGGCCGAAAAATTTTGCTCTGAGCTTTTATTTACCTGTGTTGAAAAAGAAGGCTGCATGCAGGGAACTGACATGGAAGCTTGCCGTGCCCTGAGAAATGCCGTAAACTGCCGTCTTGTTGTTGCCGGCGGAGTTAATAATCTTGAACAGATTGTTGAGCTTGAAAAAATCGGTTGCGATGTTCAGCTCGGAATGGCTCTTTACACAGGAGCTGTAAATCTAAAAGATGCTTTTGTAAACTGCTTGAATTATGAAAAAACTGGCGGGCTTATTCCGGTGATTGCCCAGAGTCCTGCTGGCGAAGTTTTGATGCTCGGTTATGCAAATAAAGAAGCGTTTGAAAAATCTTTTGATACTGGAAGACTTACTTTCTTTAGCCGTACAAAAAACAGGCTTTGGACTAAAGGCGAAGAAAGTCATCATTACCTTGATTTGATAAAAATGCGTGCCGATTGCGACCGCGATACTGTTCTTGCAACGGTTTTTCCAAACGGTGGAGTTTGCCACACTGGTTCTTACACTTGCTTTAACGCCGAACCTGGCGCAAAGTCAAACCTTGAACGTCTTTATGCGACAATTGCAGAACGTTTTGCAAATCCTCGTCCAGGAAGCTACACTGCAACTCTCGACGCTAAGCGTGTGCGCGAAAAAGTAATGGAAGAAGCCGAAGAGCTGACTGACGAAGCAGAATCTCGTGAGGACGTTATTTGGGAAGCAGCCGACCTTATTTATTTTGTGAGCGTTTTGATGTACAAAGAGGGCGTTACCTGGCAGGATGTTTATGACGAACTCGACAGACGCCATAAGGAAAAATAAAAATCCGGCGAAAATTAAGCCATAAAAAGGTCGTTTCGACTTGCGAAATGACCTTTTGGCTGTAATTTTTTATTTTTTTGTCTTAATTGCCATTTTTTAATTGGTTGGAGTGATTGTGAGCGAACATCTCTGGCACATTTTAACTGATTCTTTTTTTAAGATTTTAATTCCTGGTCTTGTTACGACAATTCCGCTTACTGCAATTTCGTTTTTTCTGGCGCTTGTAATTGGAATTCTTACGGCCTTAGTTCAATTTGCAAATGTAAAAGTTTTAAAACATATTGCCCGTTTTTATATTTGGGTGGTTCGTGGAACTCCGATTTTGGTTCAGCTTTATGTTGTTTTTTACGGATTGCCAAACCTTGGAATTATGATTGAGCCTTTTCCGGCGGCAGTTGCGGTTTTTGCGGTAAATGAAGGCGCTTACACGGCGGAAACAATGCGTTCCGCTTTTGAGTCGGTGCCGGCTGGACAACTTGAAGCCGGTTATTGCGTTGGAATGAGCTATTTTCAGACATTTTGGCGGATTTTGCTTCCTCAGGCTTTTAAAACTGCTTTTCCGCCGCTTTCAAATTCTTTGATTGCAATGGTCAAAGAAACTTCTCTTGCAGCAAACATTACGGTTACAGAAATGTTTATGGCAACTCAGAGAATTGTTGCCCGGACTTACGAGCCGCTTGCCCTTTACATTGAGGTTGCTCTCATCTACTTGATTTTTTCGACTGTTTTGACCTGGGTTCAGCGGAAGGCTGAGAAAAAAATCAATTTTTTGTCAGAAAAAACTTTTGACGGAGAAACGCGGTAAAAATATGATGGAAAAAATTCTTGAATTAAAAAATCTTCATAAGTCGTTCGGAAATTTAGAAGTTTTGAAGGGAATTGACCTGAGCGTAAACAAAGGAGATGTAATTTCTATAATCGGCTCTTCTGGTTCTGGAAAGACAACTTTGCTCCGTTGCCTTAATTTTCTCGAAAAAGCCGATGAAGGCGAATTGATTTTTGACGGCCAGACTTACGACTTAAAAAAAATGCACAAAAAGCAGATAAACGAAATCCGCAAAAAAACAGGATTTGTCTTTCAAAATTACAATTTGTTCAGGAACAAAAATGTTCTTCAAAATGTGACGGAAGGACTGATTGTTGCCCGAAAAATAAAAAAAGAACAGGCGGAAAAAAGCGCAGTTCAAATGCTCAAAAAAGTCGGAATGGAGGACAGGGCAGAATATTTTCCGCACCAGCTTTCTGGCGGACAGCAGCAGCGTGTAGCAATTGCCAGGGCTTTGGCAACCAATCCAAAGATTATTTATTTTGATGAGCCAACGAGCGCCCTTGACCCGGAATTGACCGGCGAAGTTTTGCAGGTAATGAAAAATCTTGCAGAAGAAGGAATGACGATGATTGTTGTAACGCACGAAATGAATTTTGCAAAAAACGTAAGCACCCGTGTTGTTTTTATGGAAAAAGGCAAAATTCTTGAAGAAGCAGGAGCAAAAGAATTCTTTGAATCACCAAAAAATCAGCGTACAAGAGAGTTTATTGGAAAGTTTGAATAAAAAGCAAATACGTTGGAGAGCCAAAACGAAAATTGACTTTTTATGGGAGAATTTTATGAAAAAAAATTTATTTATTTTTGCGGCGGCAGTTTTTTCGGCAGGAATTATATCTTGCAAAAAAAGCGAAACTGCCGACCTTTTGAGCCAGATTCAAAAAAAAGGCAAGATTACAATCGCAATGGAAGGAACCTGGGCGCCGTGGACTTACCATGACGAAAAAAATGAACTTGTCGGTTACGATGTCGAAGTCGGCAAAAAAATTGCCGAAAAATTGGGCGTAAAGGCAGAATTTGTCGAAGTTGACTGGGACGGAATTTTTGCAGGAATTGATTCAAAACGCTACGATTTGAGCTTGAACGGCGTAGAAGTAACACAGGAACGCGCCTTTAAATACGATTTTTCAGAACCGTACGCATATACACACACTGCTTTAATTGTAAAAAAAGACAACGATTCAATAAAAAAATTTGAGGACTTAAAAGGAAAAACAACGACAAACTCGCTCGGCAGCACTTATGCAGAATATGCCGAAAGTCTTGGCGCAAAAGTCGTTACAATTGACTCGTTTGAAGAAACATTGCAGCTCGTTGAACACGGACGGGCCGACGCAACCTTAAACGACAACGCAACATTTTTTTATTACCAAAAAATAAAGCCGGAAAATCCGTTCAAACTTGCAGCATTGACAGAAAACGCAAGCCACGTTGCAATTCCAATGCGCAAAGGCGAAGAAACAAAAACATTGCTCGAAGCTGTAAATAAAGCAATCGAAGAATTAAAACAAAGTGGCGAACTTGCCCAAATTTCCCAAAAATACTTTGGCGCAGATTTAACAAAATAAAAAAAATGGAGCGCAACTTGCGGTCAAACCGGCTCTGCATGGTTGCGCTGTCCGCTCCATTGTCTGGTCAGGTTTAGTTTTTCTAAACCTGACCAGACAACTAAAGCCATTCCGATCCGGGCTAAGTTTTCCGGTTTATGGATGTTTTTTATTCAAGTCTTAAGCGGGCCGCATGTGCGTGTCCTGCCAGTCCTTCGGCATCTCCAAGGTGTCCTGCGGCTTTTGCAGAGGAAACTGCGCCTTCTGAGCCTGGAATTGTGCGTAAGGTTGTGACTGTTTTTAAGAAAACGCGTACGCTCAAGCCGCCTGTAAAACGGGCGCTTCCAGAAGTAGGAAGAGTGTGGTTTAGTCCTGCTGAGTAGTCGCCAAAAACTTCTGCGCTTCCGTGTCCCAAAAAGAGCGAACCGTAGTTGTGGCAAAGTTCTGCGATTTTGTCGCGTGCTGTTCCTTCGTCCATTGCAAGTTCGAGGTGTTCCGGGGCTTTGCGGTTCGCGGCTTCTGCTGCCTGTTCAATATTGTCGCAGAGAATGATTGCGCCGCAGTTCTCGATTGATTTTTCCGCTGTTTCTCTTGTTTCGAGGACTTTAAGCTGTTTTTCGATTTCGGTTTGAACTGCCTGTGCTAGTTCTTTTGAGTCTGTTGCCAGAATTGGCTGTGCAACAATGTCGTGTTCTGCCTGCGCAAGAAGGTCTGCCGCAACCCATTCTGGATTTGCCGATTTGTCTGCAATGATAAAAACTTCTGTCGGACCTGCAACCATGTCGATTCCGACAGTTCCGTAAACCAGTTTTTTTGCTTCTGCAACAAATTTGTTTCCTGGACCTACGATTACGTCTGTACGTGGAATTGACTGCGTGCCAAAAGCAAGCGCTCCGATTGCCTGTGCTCCGCCACAGGCGTAAGCCTTTGTAACTCCGCAAATATATGCCGCCGCCATAATATTTTCGTCAGCATAAGGTTTTCCGCCGACAAAAGGAGAGCCTGGAATTCCAGTTCCTGCTTTTTGTGCGGCTGCTCTGTCTTCAGGATGAACTCTTGGCGGTGTGCACAGAACAATATCTTTAACGCCTGCTGCAACTGCCGGAGTAACTGTCATTACAACTGTGCTTACGAGCGGAAATCGTCCTGCCGGAACGTAAACACCTGCTTTTTCTACAGGAATATTTTTCTGACCGGTAAAAAGCCCGGGTTCAAGTTCAACTTCAAAATTGTCAAAAGACTCGCGCTGTTTTTTTGCAAAGCGAAGCGCAAGGTCGTGGCTGTAGCAGAGCGATTTATAAAGTTCTGGATTTTCTTTTTGCATTTTTTGTGCGGCGGCTTTTAATTCTGACTGCGGAATTTCGAGCGAAGAAGGCGCGCTTACGTCAAATTTTGTGCCGTATTCTAAAAGTGCTTTGTCGCCGTTTGTTTTTACGTTAAGAAGAATGTCTTTTACAATGTCGATTGAAGAACCAAAGTCGCGTCCGTTAAAAAAATCGTCTTTTAAATCTTTATAGTTTATGATTTTAATCATCTGTATGCTCCAGAAACATTTGCAATTTTAGAACAGTTTATTGAATTTTGTGCTTTGTTGCTAGAGAAAGAGTTTTTGGGAAAACCCGCAGGGCGCGGGAAACGACTTTTATTAACAAAAAATCTTAGCCCCGGCTGGAATGGCGCGCAGCGTCCGGCTTTTGCCGGATAAAACCATGCAAGACGGGTCGCGGCAGGTGTTTTGCGCTCCAAATTTTTATCTTATAGAAAAAAAACGGTTTTTGTGGTAGGCTGAATCCGAAAATTCTGTTTTTTTGAAGGTTTTTATGAAAATTTACAAACTAGGCGAAGACGTTATCCGTCAAAAATGTGTTCCGGTTGAGCCGGCTGAAATTAACGACGAAATGCGCAATTTTTTTAACGAAATGTTTGATACGATGGACGAGGCTCAGGGTGTTGGGCTGGCAGGTCCGCAGGTTGGCGTTTCTAAAAGATTTTTTGTAATCACTGTTGACGATGGAGTGCGCCGGGTTTTTGTAAATCCGCAGATTGTTCATACTAGCAGCGAGTTGTGCGATTATGATGAAGGCTGTCTTTCGCTTCCGGGTTTTGAAGAAAAAATTAGAAGACCTTCAAAAGTTACAGTTTCGGCCTTAAATGAATTTGGCAAGCCTTTTACTCTTGAGGCGGACGGTCTTTTGGCCCGTTGTATTCAGCACGAAAATGACCATTTGGACGGAATTGTTTATATTGACCGCGGCGATCCTGAGTTTGCTGCTAAAGTTACAGCTCAGATGAAAAAGCGGCTTGAACGTGCTCAGAAAAAAGAAGCGGAAAAAGCAAGAAAAGCGGCTTCGATCGCTGCAAAAATTGCCGCTAAACAGGCTGCAAAGGAAAGTAAAAAATAGTGAAGATTTTATATGCAGGCTCCCCATTGGCATCGGCCATGGTTTTAAGGAATTTAATTGAGTTTTCTCGTTCTGACGAAGGCAAAAGTCTTGGCGTCGAAATTGCCGGTGTTTTGACAAATGTTCCGTCGGCCCGCGGGCGCAAAAAAGATTTGATTCCTACGGAAGTTGCTGTTTGCGCAAGAGAAAACAATATTCCTGTTCTGGAATTTGAACATCTTTTTGCAGAGGCTCGGGAAGCGATTTGCGCTTTAAAACCTGAACTTCTGGTAACTTTTGATTATGGCCGGATTTTTGGACCGAAATTTCTTGAAATTTTTGCTCTTGGTGGAATAAACCTGCATCCGTCAGCACTGCCAAAACACAGAGGCTGCACTCCTGTTCCTGCTGCGATTCTTGCCGGAGAAAAACAGCTCGGCGTTACTGTGCAGAAAATCGCGTTAAAAACTGACGAAGGCGACATTCTTGCTCAAAGTTTTGTAGATTTGGACGGAACAGAAACAACTTTGAGCTTGATGGACGGAGATGGAAAAAGCAGCCCGGTTTCAGAAGCCGGAACTCAGCTTTTTATTCAGGTTTTAAAAAATTACGCAAACGGAAGGTTTGACGGAAAAGTTCAGCAGGGCGAAAGCGACTATACTCCGTTTATAAAAAAAGAAGACGGACTTATTGACTGGAATAAAACGGCTGTGGAAATTGACCGTCAGATCCGCGCATTTACTCCCTGGCCGTTGTGTTTTACTGCCTGCCATGGCATAAAACTTTCGATTTTGAAGGCGGAACCTGGAAAATTGGACGGAAATTCTTTGGAGAATAGCGAAAAAATTCAAAATGTTCCGGGAACTGTCCTGCCTTACCGGAAAAATGCCGGAATCGAAGTTGCCTGCGGTGGCGGAACTGTGCTTGCTGTTAAAGAACTGCAATGGCAGGGCAAAAAAGCTATGGATTACAAAAGTTTTATGAACGGAGCGCGGGACTTTATAGGCTGCGTTCTTGATGATAAAATCAATCTCTAGGAAAATAAAAAAAATTAGGAAAATTTTATGAAAATCAATTTTAAAGGATTTTTTTCTAAACTCTGGCAAAAAATTAAAAATTTCAATATTCAGGATTGCCGAGTAAGTTTTATAAAAGGAATGGAAAATTTGCAGGCAAACGGCAGAACGCTTTTTGTTACGATAATTCTTGCAGTTGTCGTAATGCTTTTGACTTGTCTTGCAGTTTTTTTCGCAACTGTAAAAGGTCCGGAAAAGGTTTTGGTTCCAGAAGTTGAAGGAAAGGAATTGACTCAGGCCCTTTTGGAAATGCAGGTAAAGGAATTGTATCCGAAAATTCAGCTTCGTTATGATGAGCAGCCGTCGGGAACAATTATCTCTCAGTCGCCGTCTTCCGGAGCAATTGTAAAAGCCGGAACCCGCGTAAATCTTACTGTCAGCCGCGGAGCAATCGTTTCTGAAGTTGGCAATTATATTGGTCAGAAATATGATGACTTAAAAATTGACCTGACAACGATGTTTACAGGTTCTTCCCGGCCTCTTATTTTGCTTGCAGAGCCTGTTTACAAGGCTTCTCTCGAAGAAGCAGGCACAATTCTTGAACAGGAACCTCCTGCAGGAACAAAAATTTCTGATCCTGTTACGGTCAATTTGATTGTCAGTCGCGGTCCAAGTTTTGACAACACCGCCGTTCCTAGACTTGTTGGAAAATCTGTAGAAGAAATGCTCGCTCTCTTGCCAAATTTGCGCGTTGTTCTTGATTTTTCTGCCCACAAGGCTACAAAAGACGAAAAAGAAAATTCAGTTGTAAGCCAGCAGGAATTTGACAGCCAATATATTGAAAATTACACAAGAATGTCTGTCGAAATGGCATTCCCTGTAAAACCAAAAGACGATTTGATTTATGGAATTTTTGAAACTGAACTTGCTCAATTCCCTTATCCGGTAGCAATGACGGTTGAATGTATCGAAAGCAACGGTCAGCGCAGCCAGCTTGTGGCGCTCAACCACACAGGCGGACACTTCTCTGTTCCTTATGCTGTGACAGAAGGAAGCGAGTTGATTTTGCGTGTTGCTGGAAAAGTTGCAAAACGAATAACAATAAACGAATAGTTTTTTGATTGTGATTGGAGGAAAAAATGGCAAAATCTTTGGTTTGTCTGTGCGTAACTGGAAAAACTTTGGCGGAAGATGTTGCAATTGTTGAAAAATACAAAGAATTTATCGATGTTGTTGAACTTCGTGTAGATTTTCTTGAAGAGAACGAACGTCTTAAAATCCGCGAATTTCCGTCAATGATAGACGTTCCGGCAATCCTTACAATTCGCCGCAAAATTGACGGCGGACAGTACATCGAAGGCGAGTCAACACGCACAATGCTTTTTGCGCGCGGTCTTGCGTTTGCTCAGGAAGATCCGAAGAAAAATTTTGCCTATGTTGATTTTGAAGAAGATTTTCATATTCCAAGTCTGGAAGATGCGGCTCAGGCTTTTGGAACGAGAATTATCCGCTCTTACCACAATATGAGTTCTCCGATTAAAAATATTGTTGAGAAATTTGATGAACTTCGTCAGAACTC
>SAMEA3663093__coassemble_582_pt1 | contig 39225 bp, 36 predicted proteins | sample SAMEA3663093__metabat2_low_PE_025 | metagenome-assembled genome bin SAMEA3663093 (sample SAMEA3663093) | pig gut metagenome | biome: pig gut; feature: pig-associated habitat; material: faeces | place: France | collected 2012
TACGCCGCTCGCTCCGCTTCGAATCCTTAATCACTTTGGGCAAAAAAAATCTGGATTCCAAAAAAAACATTGAAACCCAGACTATATCATCTGCTGGGACGACAGGATTCGAACCTGTGGAATACCGGCACCAAAAGCCGGGGGCTTACCGCTTGCCGACGTCCCAAAAAAATTGACTATAAAAAACTAATCTTCGCCTTCGACGGCTTCTTCTACTACGTGTCCGGCATTGTATTCAGCCAAGATTTTATCCTGCAAAGCCGCGCGGAACTCTGGACTGATTGGATGCGCTACATCCTTGTATTCTCCGTTTGCCGTTCTTCGGCTTGGCATTGCAATAAAAAGACCTGTTTTGCCTTCGATAATTTTTACATTATGAACGACAAATACACCGTCAAAGGTTACTGTTACATAAGCTTTAAGCTTGCCTTCGGCCGTTACTTTTCTAATACGCAGTTCTGATACTTCCATATAAGTACTCCTCCGTTGCAAATAATTAAAAAGAAGGTTTTATGCAATTACACAGTTTGACCAACTTTTTTTTAACAATGAATAAGCATTTTCGGCACTTTGTTTTGTTTCAAAAACACCGAAAACTGTTGCTCCAGAACCAGACATATCCGCCCAAAGAGCACCACTGTTTTTTACATCCCGCAAGGCAAGGCCTATTTTTGGGTATTTTTGCAATAACGCAGAAGTAAAACTGTTTACAAAAGTCCAGTCTTTGACAGGACTCCGGTATATGGTTTCTAAATCTGCCAGATTCGGACAATCTAAAATACTGCCCGCCTCATATGTTTTATCAACAAGCGAATAAGCCTCTTTTGTAGAGCTATGAACGCCCGGAAAAACCAGTAAAAAGAACAAATCGTTCCGCGGTAAAATCTGCCTCACAAATTCTCCACGGCCAGTAACGACAGCACAACCACTTTTGTCTTGATCTTCTCCACTGTGAAGAAAGAAAAAAACATCACTTCCAACCTGCGAAGCAACCTTGTCTGCAAGTTCACTGCTTAAATCAATTTTGTTGATTTTTGCCAAAACCTTTAAGAAGTAAGCCGCATCCGAAGAACCACCACCAAGTCCGCCTCCACTGGGAATGTGTTTTTCTAAAAAAACCTTTACGCCAGTAGAACAGCCAGTTAAGGAACAAAAAGAGCTGTATGTTTTTGTCAGCGTATTTTCTGCAGGAAGGTCGTTAAAACCAGGCGCAAAAACCGCACAAGTATTTTTTTCCAGCAATACAGAAACAGTAAGTTTATCGTACAGCCTGACAGTTTGAAAAATACTTTCGATATCATGAAATCCGTCTGCCCGCTTTGGGAGAACCTTTAATCCAAGATTTACCTTTGCCGGAGCCAGAATTTGAATATCTGACATAATTTAATTTTATACGTTTTTTTCAGGCTCGTCAATTAAGTTTTAAAAAAATGATTTTTGCGGTAACGATTGCAGCAGCGGCGAGGCCGTTCCGGAGCAAAGCGCAGGAATGAAGCGGCAGCGGAACTGCGGAAAGCGTGACCTGCCGGAAGGCAGGAACCGCCCGTAAAAATAAAGAAATTTTCTAAAGATTTCAATTGACTGACTGGGCTGTAAAAATTTATGATATGGTACGCGTTGAGCGGGGGAAGGCAAAATGTTCACAAGTGACTCTTTCATTGACTCATTTTCGGGCTCTGGCTTTTCGTACTCAGACGAATACGACGACGATTCGACAGATTATGATGATTCTGCGATTTACGACGACGATTCTCTGAACGATTTTGAAGACGACGATATTTACGATGAGTCTTTTGATGATGATCTGGAGGAAGATGACGCTTCGAGCGAAGATTCCTCAATGGACAATAGCTTTAATGACGATTTTGAAGAAATGTAGGAATCGCTTTTAAGGTTATTTTAAGTTAAAACGGGAAGCAGGAAAATATGTCACACACACATATTCTCCGGCCTCCTTTTTTTTTGCCAAATTCTGTTTACAAAAAAGCAAAATCTGGCAAGCCAAAACTGAACGCTCAAAAAACTTATGCGTTTTCTGACTGAGAGCCTTTTATAAAGTTTCCTGCGTGCCAGAGTTTTTCCAGTTCGTAAAAATTGCGGGCATCTGCCGACATAAGATGCACAAGAACTGAGCCGATGTCGATTACGTTCCAGTCGTCGCCACCTGCTGTTTTTGTGTGCGTAAGGTGAATCTGCATGTCATTTGCCTTTACGTAATCTTTTATCTGCTTTGCAAGTCCCTGCCAATGTGCCGAACTGTGAATTGTTGCAATTACAAAGAAATCTGCGCAACTTGTGAGTTTTGTAACTTCAATAACCGTAACATCGTCGGCCTTGCCGTCTTCGAGAAGCTGCGCAAGTTCGAGCGCCTGTTCTTTTGATGTTTTTTCTGCCATTCTATTTTCCTCCAGTATTTTTTACGTAGCGTCCGTCAAAGTCTTTTCCAAGAATAATCGTAAAATCGACGTTTGAACTGGATTCGTATCCGTTATCATAGTTGTCTTCCGAGTCTGGTTTTATTTCTTCGTCAACTATGTTTGTGCAGTGAATAAAGTCGCCAAGGTTTTTTGCAATATCCGCGTTACCTATGTGATTTATAATCTGCGTTTTTTCTATATCCTGCCGCTCCGCATTCAAAGTACTCAAAACGTCATAGCCGGCACTTTTTAGCAAGGCTGCTGTATTTCGCGCCAATCCCTGAACCAGAGTTCCGTTTTGAATTTCCAGCACGTAAATGCGGTTTACAGACATATCTTCCAAATCCACAAGAGCATTTGAAGCCTGTTTTACAACATCTTTTATGAGCTGACCATCGTAAAAAGGAAACAAAAGTTCTTTTCCGTCGACCATTCGCCTTGAACCGGTTATTGATTGAGGAATAAGACGCTCATAATCGACATTTGAAATTTCTGAAAAAAGCTTATGCAAGTCTTTTTCTTTTAAATTTGAACTTATCCGCTTTTGATAAAACCGAAAATTGTTTTTGTTGAGGAGTGTTCTTGAATCGCGGTTTATTGCGCTCAAAAACGCAAGAATTACGTTTTGTCTTCTGTCCACAACCTCAGATTCTGTCTCCTCTGGCTTTGTATAAGTCAGATAAGTATTGATTTTGCTTCCGTCAAGAGTTACAGAACCGCTCGGTAAAAGCCATCGCTCTCCGTCGTCTGTTTTTACATCGACCGGCGCAGGAACAAATACTTTCAAGCCGCCGAGCATATCAGTAAGTTCGCTGAAATTTGAAAGGCTCATTTCGAGATAAAATGGAACCGGCTGGCCGATCAGATTTTCAATTTCGGATTTAAAAACATCAATTCCCTTTTCGGTGTAAATCGCATCGATTCGGTCTACACGTCCAAGGCTTTCAAAAATCGCGCCGGTGTTCCCCAAAATGTTTATCAATGCTCCACGCTTTGAAACCGGATAATAAATAAAAACGTCCGAAAAAAGAACCTGCTTTTTGTCTTCGAGAACGATGAGAGTTTTTATTACGCTGTCGTTTTTCAGGCTTTCGTCAACAGTATCAACTTTTAAGGAAAACGCAATAAATGTCGTCACCGCAACAAGAATGACAAAAATCAAAACAAGAAAAAGCCCGCCTTTATTTCCTCCGCCGCTGCGTCCCATTGATTTCATCTCTTTTCTCCCATAAAAACTCAATTTTGCCTTTTGAACAAATTTTACGTTTTACGGCTTTAATTTTGCCTCAAGCTCAGCCATAAGTTCGTAAGAAGGCTTTGCGACTTTTTTTCCGCGTTTTTCGAGATAATCGATATTTTCCTTTAAAACGCAAAGTGTCAATTCGTCCAAAGATTTTGAAAAAAGATTTTTGCGGTATTCGTCGGTTGACTGCGGTCTTCCCGGTTCGATTTTGTCCGCTGCAAAAAGTATTTTTCCCAAATCAGAACTTCCGGCAGCCGCAAAGGTGTGGTTTGCAATTGCAGAAACGACATTTCTGTCTTTTACTCCGAATTTCGTCTGAATTAAAACCGCCGCCGCCCTTCCATGCAAAAGTCCAGGTCTGTTCTGTTCAAGCAACGAAACAGGTTTTTGGTCTTCCGAAACGAGCTTTAAAACTTCATCGGTGGAAAATTCTTTGCACATATCATGCGCAATTCCTGCCAAATAGCCGATTTTTGGCTCCAATCCATAAAGAGCGCACATTTTTTCGGCAGTCCGGGCTGTCCGCACTGAATGTTCGTACCTTGATTCAGAAACCACTGTTTTTACATAGTCTTCAATTTTTAAAATAACCTGACTGAGTTCTTCGGGATTATTCAGATCCACCGTTTTTACAGCCATATAAACCTCGTTTTTTAATATATTCAAAAACGGCATCGCTTACAAGATAACGCCAGGCTTTGCCATTTTGAATGCAACTGCGGATTTCTGAAGAAGAAATTTCAAGCTGAGGATTGTGCACTTTTACATGCGGAAACTTAAAATCTCTGATAGAAAATCCGTTTTTCTCAATTTTATATTCGCCTATCGCCTTGTTCCGGCTCTTTCCGGCATCCTGTTCCAATTCGTTTTCGCGCACGGCAAGAATCAGCCGGCATTTTTCCGCCAGAAGCTCTGCATTTTTCCAGTTTTCAAAATGAGATGCCAAGTCAAAACCAAAAATCAGACCGATTTTGTCCGTAAGCTGGCCTGCATATTTTTTTTCAAGCGCACAAACCGTATCCCAGGTATAAGAAATTCCTTTTTTTTGAATTTCGTAATCTTCCGCTTCAAAACGGGAATCGCTTTTTACAGCAAGTTCCACCATTTTTAAGCGTTCTTCTGCTGGAGCGGCATCTGCCATTTCTTTGTGTGGCGGCAAAAAACACGGAACAAACAGGACTTTATCGTATCCAAGCTCCTGGCAAACGCAGTCGGCAAGAACAAGGTGTCCTATGTGAACCGGATTAAAACTTCCGCCAAGGACAGCTATTTTCAATTTTCGCTTCCTGGAAACTGAATTTCAGCATCTTCGTCAACCGAACGTGTGCTCATAAAATCAGGATTTATACTGGTTCCTTCTTTTTTATTTGTAAGAAAAGAACCTGAACTTATACGAGTTCCGTCCGAATTGAAGTGTTCCGGCGCTCCGTCAAGTTTTGTAACCAAGTCAAGGATTGCAAGGCGAATTTCGTTCATTCCGATGTGGGCTGCAACCGAAACCGCAAGAACTTTTGTGTCCTTTTCTGTTTTTTTAATCGTTTCTGCAATCTTTAAAGCGCGTTCCTTTGCACCTTCAAGGTCGATTTTATTGCAGAGAACAATATGCGGTTTTTTGAGCAAATCGGAAGAAAAGCCTTCAAGTTCGCGGCAAAGTGTTTCGTAAGCCCCGAAACAAGAATCATCCGAACAGTCGATCATAAAAAGAAGTCCGGCTGTACGGCTTATATGCTTTAAGAACTGGATTCCAAGCCCTTTTCCATCAGAAGCTCCTTCGATAATTCCAGGAATATCCGCAATAATCACATCGCGCTCGTCGCTCGCCTGCAAAACTCCGAGATTCGGAATTTTTGTCGTAAACGGATAAGGCGCAATTTTCGGTCTGGCATTTGTAAAAGCATCCAAAAGAGTTGATTTTCCAGCATTTGGAAAACCGACAAGTCCAATGTCCGCCATAATGCTCAGTTCCAAGCGAAGTTTTTTATATTCGCCTTCCTGCCCCTTGTTCGCAATGCGAGGAGCCTGGTTTGTAGGAGTTTTAAAGTGAACGTTTCCCCAGCCGCCATTTCCACCGCGACAGGCTACAAAATTTTCTTCACTTGATTCAACTGTAAATTCTTTTAAAAGTTCGTTTGTTTCAAAATCCCTGATGGCAGTTCCTGGCGGAACAGCGATTTCTATATCTTCACCATCACGGCCGTACTTGTTCCAGCCTTGACCGTCACCACCAGACTTTGCCCTAAAAAAATGCTTGTAGCGAATATTCGCAAGAGTGCGCACATTTCTTTTGCAGATAAAAACTACATTGCCGCCATCTCCGCCATCTCCGCCATTAGGACCGCCTCTTGGAATATATTTTTCGCGTCTGAAAGAAATACAACCGTTTCCGCCTTTTCCAGCCTGACATTCAATCACGGCTTCGTCAGCAAATAAATTCATGTGCACCTCCAAAAAGAATTTTTTTTATAAAAATCAATAAATACTAAAAAACCCGGACACAGAAAACTGAAATCCGGGCTTGATCAAGTTTATTTTTTATTAAACGTAATCTTTACAGCATTTTGTGCTGAAGTTTATTTTGCTTCTGCAACAACAACATTTGCATATTTTCTGTTGTTGTGTTCGTCAAACATAACTACACCGTCAGCTGTTGCAAACAAAGAATCGTCACCAGCTTTTTTTACATTGTTTCCTGGGAAGATTTTTGTTCCACGCTGTTTAATAATAATAGAACCAGCTGTTACAGCCTGTCCACCATATACTTTAACGCCCAAGTGTTTTGGATTTGAATCGCGACCGTTTTTTGCGCCGCTACCACCTTTACTGCGTCCCATAGTAAGCCTCCGCTCAAATTTTCAATTTAGTTTCCCGCTTCGGCAATTTCTTCAAAACTAATATTTTTTGAATAATCTTTTGAAAGCGAATTAAAACCAACTCTCAAAAAATCTGCCGTAAATTTCAAGCAATATTCCGTTTCCAGACTGCTTTTTTTTACTTCCACGCAAAAAGCGAGATTTCCGCGGGAAGATGTGTCAGCTTCTAAGGTAACATCTTTATTCCGTGAAAGAAACTGCATAGCCGTCTTGAGCAATATTGTAATCGCAGAACAAACTATGTCGCTTCCCTTCCTGGAAAAATCAGCATGTCCGTTAGCTTTGCATTTTTTTAACACGCCGTTTTTGCCGGTAAAAAGGGTTACTGCTGTCATAGGCTAAAATTAGCCCTGGATATTTTTTACACGAATATTTGTGTATTCCTGTCTGTGTCCGATAAGGCGATGATAGTCTTTCTTAGCCTTGTATTTATAAACAAGAACTTTCTTGTCGCGGAAGCTGTTTTCTACTTCTACTTCTACTTTTGCACCATTAACGTATGGAGTACCAACTTTTACTGCATCTCCATCGCTAACCAAAAGAACTGAATCAATTGTGATTTTAGCACCGTCTTCAGCATTGATTTTGTCTACCTGAATGAGTGCGTCTTTTTCAGCCTTGTACTGTTTACCTTTGTATTCAAAAAGTGCGTACATTAAATACCTCTTCTACGCCGCAAAGTGTAACGGAAACTCTAACGACTAATATAAAAATTATGAGTACTAGATTTTATCAAATTTTTTGGAAATTGGTCAATAACACAAAAAAATCAAATTACAGTTTATAATGGCTTGTGCTCAATGTATGTCCGTCGTCGTAAACATCAAACCAAATTTCTTTTTTAGAATTCAAATTAAGGGCATCATAGAATTCCTGAATATTCGAAACTTTTTTATCGTTTACGGCAGTAATAACATCTCCGTTCTGGATTCTCATAGCAGCCGCCGGAGATTTTTCCAAAACATTCATTACAACAACACCCTTAACTTTTTTGTCTTCAAGGTTGAGTTCCTTTTTAAACTCGTCAGACAAAGGAGCGGCAATAAAGCCTGGCCAAAGTTTTGTATTGTCCTGAGTTATTTTGTCCGTGCGCTCTTCAATTTTTACAGAAAGCTCAACGATTTTGCCGTTTCTGATTACTTTGAAAGCAGCTGTTTTTCCGGCAGGAAGATAGCCAACTTCGCGCATAAGTTCATTTTGATTTTTTATAGCCTTTCCATTTACTTCGATAATAAAGTCGCCGGCCTGCATTCCGCCTTTTTGTCCAGGAGAATCGAGGAATACCTGGGAAGCAAGAGCTCCGTTTTTGCCGGCTACGCCAAGTTCTTTTTTATAATCATCTTTTACATCGAGAAGACTTACACCAAGCCAGCCGTAAGTAATTTTTCCGCTCGAAATAAAATCTTCGATTGATTTTTTAAGAGAGTTAATTGGAAGAGAAAAACCAAGTCCCTGACTTCCGCCGCTCGAAGAAGCAATCCAGGTGTTAATTCCAATAACTTCTCCGTAAATATTTACGAGCGGACCGCCTGAATTTCCCTGGTTGATTGCAGCATCAGTCTGAATAAAATCGTTCATATTTCCAATCTGATCGCCAGAACGTCCTGTTGCGCTTACAATTCCCTGAGTAACCGACTGACTGTATCCAAGAGGCGCGCCCATTGCAAGAACAATGTCGCCAACCTTTACATTGTCGCTGTCGCCAAGAGCCGCAACTACAATATTTGAATCCTTTTTTGCCTCAAAAGAAACAAGGGCAATGTCAGAACGCTCATCTGCACCAACAAGTTTTGCATCAAATTTCTGTCCATCGTTTAAATTAACGGTGATTTTTGTTGCCTTGCCCGCAACGTGATTATTTGTAAGAACATAAACAGTATCTCCTGCACGGCGAACAATTACGCCAGAACCAAGACCTTTCTGTTCATATTCACGGGTGCGGTCTTTTTTGTCAGAACCGTTTGGATTTCCAAAGAACCAGAACGGAAAATCATCAAAAGGATTTGTCTGAGTGACAGTTGTTTTTTCTGTAACGTCAATCTCAACGACAGAAGGAAGAACTCCGGCAGAAATTGAATTAAAAGAATTCTGCAAAGCTTCAATCACATTCAAACTGTCTGCTGGAATTGCAACTGCCGGTTTTGACTCAGCAAATACCGTATCGGCAGTTCCCTCAACCTTTATTTTGCTGCACGAAAAACTAACGGCCGCAAAAGCAAGAACTGCGGCAGAAACACCGCAAACTATTTTAGATGTAATATTTTTCATATTTTCAAGAACCTCCAAAAAAAGCAATTTTTTTTCGATATTGTCTATATACAAATATAATCAAAAAAAATCTGGATAGTTACAAAAAAAACTAGCAAACAAGGTCGTCGCAAAGTGTAAGAATTTCCGTATGGTCTTCAAAAACAGCAACCGTATGCTCTTCGTGGCAGCTCCACTTTCCGTCATTTGTAAGGACAGTCCAGCCGTCATCTGCCGTATGGACATCTGCCGTTCCCAAATTTATCATCGGCTCAATGGCAAGAACCATTCCAGGCTGAATTCTCGGATTCGGACCGCTCATCGGGCAATTTGGAATGCTCGGATCTTCATGAACGCCAAGACCTACTCCGTGCCCGCAATAATCGTAGACAACTCCATAACCGTATTTTCCGTTTGCAACATCGTTTACAGCATTTGAAATATCGCGAATTCTGTTTCCAGCAACACAGGCTTCGATTCCAGCGCGCAAACTCTCCCTTGTCGCCTTTACAAGTTTTTTATATTCGCTTTTTACATTTCCAACCTGAACAGTATGACAAGAATCAGAAATATAACCGTCAAGGTCAATTCCAATATCAAGAGAAACCAAATCTCCGTCGTGAATAATCTTCTTTTTTGAAGGAACTCCGTGAATAACCTGCTCGTTTACGCTGATGCAGGCTGCTCCTGCAAAATCTTCGGAATACCAGGCAGGAACTCCTCCGATTTTTTTGATAAATTTTACGACTAAATCATCAATGTCTTTAGTGCTCATCCCCGGCTCAACCTGAGGAACAACTTCTCTAAAAAGGTCTGCAAGGGCATGACAACTTTTGCGAATTCCGTCGATTTCTTTTTCATTCTTTAAGCGAATCATTATATTTTTCCTTCTTGTTGTTATTTTATTCTGACAGCTTCTTCTTCACAAATTCTGGCAGTCCGCTCATCTCCAATACGGCGGTAAGCAGCGGCCATCTTATGCAAAAAAAACGAGTCATCACTATTTCCAAAATTTAATTCAAGAGCGCGTTCCCAGGCGTCCAGGCACAGTTCATCAGCAACATTTCCTTCGAGGCGATATTTTAAGACAGTCCGCGCCAAATCCATCACTTCTGGAAAAAAAAGTCTGAAATACGAAAAACTGTATTCCATGCGGATAATCTGCTCCAAAAGAACAAAGGCATCGTAATATTCCTCGTGCAAGACAAGTTCTTCGCAAAGAATAAAACCGTAATCCATAAAATCTTCGCGGGTAAACCAGTCTGAAAGCTTAAAACGTGAATGACTTTTACAGGTTTCGACAAATTCGCGCACCGCATCTTCTTCGCGGGAATGCAAAAGGTCAAAAAATATCAGTTTTGCCCGGCTTTCTTCATCATTTCTCTGCAAAAGCCAGGTTCTATAATCAAAAGAATTAGAAGGCCGGGTTGAATGAGAACGGTAACGATAAAAATAAGACTCGTCAAAAAGCGAACGCTGCCTTACATCAGATAAAATTTCGTACGCTTTAACAAGTTCACGAAAAGCCGCTCCGTCCGAAAGATTTCCGGCAGTGTCAGGATGTAAAAGTTTTGCTTTTTTTCTATAGGCACGGCGGATTTCTGCGACAGTTGCGCCAGGCCGAACACCCAAAATTTTATAACAGTCTTCCAAAGTTCTTCAATTATATTCACAATCAAATTTTTTTACAATTAAAGAATTTATTATAGAAAGAGTTAAAAAACGCAAGGCTTAAAAATTTCTTGTTCGCCCTGTAAAAAACACATTTAAAATAAAAAAGACTGCCAAAAAAGGCAGCCCTTATTTTACTTTGCCAAAGTTTTAAGAAGTTCGTGGTTTGTACGAACTCTCTTTGAATTTTTCTTGCTGTTAGCTCTGATAGTTTTATTCCAGCGGAGCGGTCTGATTCTTCTCGCAAGTCTCATAAAATACCTCGTTGAATGGATTTTTTGCCATTATATCAAAAAAAATAACAACTCGACAAGTATAAAATTCTTTAAAGACTGAATTTTTTCATCTGCTTGACAAAAAGAAACCTTGCATAGAAAATTAAAAGATGTTATTTAATAATAAAAAAGTTAAAAAATATGTTATTTTTCTTACAGCAGCATTATGTTTTTTTTCGTGCTCGCTCAATTACGAAACTGAGAAAAACTCTGAAGAATCAGTTCCGGAATTTTCTTTTACAGGAGCGGTTTTTAACAGATACAAAGACAATAAAATTTCAATTCAACTTGAAGCAGACAAACTAGAACAATACAAGGCGGACGGTTCTTCTTACGCCCAGTCTGCGCAGTTTAAAACTTACAAGGACGACGGAACCCTTGATACAGACGGATATTGCAGCCTGCTTGCTTCCAACACGAATGACGAAAAATATTCGCTTTTTGACGGAATTTCGATAAACGTTTACAGCCAGGATTTAAAAATCACAGCACAGTCGCTGCATTTTAACGGCAAAACAGAACAGCTCACTTCCGGACGGAACGAACAGGTTACGATTGCAAGAAAAGGCACAACTGTAAGCGGAACGGGATTTTCCGCAAGCGGAGTAAGCCGAAAATTCAGCTTTGAAAGACAGGTTTCCGGTTCTGTAGTTGACAAGGAAGACGACGGAGACAAAGAATGAAAAAGCTCATTTCGATAATCTTTGCCTTGGTTCCGGCAATGATTTTTTGCGAAGAAATCACTTTTACGGCAGATTTTATGTCCGGAACGGCAGGCAGCAAAACTGACACGACAACCCTCGAAGGAAACGCAACAGTCCAGACTTCCAGCATGAACATAAGCGCCGACGCGATCGAACTTTCGGGCGAAGATTTCAGATTCATTACGGCAACAGGAACGGTAAGCGGAAGCATAACAGAAAGCCAGATGGATTTTACCTGCGGAAAACTAAAATACGACAGGCAGACAAAAGTCGCCCAGCTTGAAGATGCGGTTCACCTTGTGGACGTTGCAAATGAAGTGACTGCGGATGCTCAAATTATCGAATACAATCAAAACAGCGAAACCGCCGTCATGCAAATTGAAATAACCTTGACGCAAAAAGACAACGTCTGCACCTCGGCATTTGCGATTTACAAAAAAAGCGAACAGAAGCTCGAAATGAGCGGAAATCCAAAAATTCAGCAGGGAACAGATTCTTTCAGAGCGCAGGAAATCACCTTAAACCTCGAAACCCAGGAAATTACCCTCGACGGACGCGTAAAAGGAACAGTTTCGGACAGCAAACCGGCAAAAACAGAAACTGACACGGAATCAGCCGAATCAGAAACCGCTTCTCAAGCCGAAAATCCGCCGTCAGAAAGCGAAATTTCTTCTCAAGCAGAAAACTCTCCGTCAGACGGCGAAAGTTCCCCGCAAAACGAAAACTCTCTGCCAGAAAGCAAAAATTCCGCGCAAAACGAAAACCCTTCTCAAATAAAAAACATCCAGGAAGACAGCCAGCAAACTTCCGAAAAAAACACAAAATCAGATTCGGAAAACGATCCTTCCGCAAAAAGCTAAAATAAGGAAAATTAAAAACTAATGTCAGAAAACAGCAACGAAAACAATATCGAAGAAAACACAATTTCCTCTCAGACCGAGAATCCGCCGTCAAACAGCGAAATTTCCTCACAAACCGAAAACTCTCAAAAGATCCACACGCTCAAAGTCAATTCACTTTACAAATCATTCGGCAGAAAAAAAGTTGTCCAGGGCGTCGATTTTCAGATGCACACAGGAGAAGTCTTGGGACTTTTAGGACCAAACGGAGCCGGAAAAACAACATCTTTCTATATGATTGTAGGTTTTTACCAGCCGACAAGCGGAGAAATTTTTCTGGACGACGAGCGAATCACCGACCTTCCAATGTACAAACGCGCCAGACTCGGGATTTCTTATCTTCCTCAGGAACCTTCCGTTTTTAGAAAACTCACGGTCGAAGAAAACATCTGGTCAATTCTCGAAACCCGACAGGATTTAACAAGGGCCGAAAAAAGACAGCGCCTCGAGGAACTGATCGAAGAATTTTCAATCGGAAGAATCCGGAAACAGCCGGCATTTACGCTTTCCGGAGGAGAACGCCGCCGCACAGAAATTGCCCGTTCCCTCGCAATTGAACCAAAATTTCTTCTTTTGGACGAACCTTTTGCCGGAATCGACCCGATTGCAGTTGCAGACATCAAAGCCATGATAAAACTTCTTGCGAAAAGAGGAATCGGAATCCTCATAACCGACCACAACGTCCGCGACACCCTCGAAATTACCGACCGCGCGATAATCATTTCGACAGGTCAAATTCTAATCCAAGGAAGCCAGCAGGACATTATCGACAGCCCGGTTGCAAGAGAAATCTATCTCGGCGAAAATTTCCATATGTAGGATAAAATTCCGGAGCGCAACTTCCTCTCTAACCGTCCCTGCACAATTCCGCTTCCGCTACATCTTTTTGCCTTGCAAAAAGACGCGTTCGCGTTGTTCCGGCACGGGCTAAGTTTTTTCTAAAAAAACACAAAACAGAGTTTTTATTCTGAATTGTCTTTATTTTTTCAAAAAAGCAAAAAAAAAATCCTGCCCCGTAAGACATTTTCATTCTTCGGTGCAGGATTTATTTTTATCTTGCGTATTCAACAATTCGTGTTTCGCGAATCATCGTCAACTTTATGCGTCCAGGATAGCGCAAATCGGTTTCAATCTGTTTTGCAATCTTCTGCGCAAGCTCTTTAACTTCGCCGTCAGGAATCTTCTCGTTATTTACAAGAATACGAAGCTCACGTCCAGCCTGAATTGCATAAGCCTTTTCAACACCCTGGAATTTTTCTGCAATTTCTTCAAGGTTTTCAAGACGTTTTACATAATTGTCCGCAGTTTCTTTTCTTGCGCCCGGACGAGCCGCAGAAATAGCATCTGCAATCTGAACAATAACAGCTTCGAGTGTCGCAGGCTCACAATCCTGATGGTGGGCGGCAATAGCATTGATAACTTTCTGGTCTTCGCCAAACTTTCTTGCCATTTCTGCGCCGACTTCTGCGTGGTTTTTATCGCTGTCGTTTTCCGCGCCCTTGCCAATATCGTGTAAAAGAGCCGCACGTTTTGCAAGCTCGCGGTTTGCTCCGACTTCTCCTGCAATAAGGGTCGCGATTTCCGCAACTTCTTTTGAGTGCGTAAGAACGTTTTGACCGTAGCTTGTGCGGAAATACAAACGGCCCAAAGCACGGACTCCATCCTGGTTCATATTGTGAATTCCAAGATCAAAGAGCGCCTTTTCGCCTTCTTCGTAAATTTTCTGCTGAACTTCTCTTGTTACTTTCTGTACAATTTCTTCGATTCTTGCAGGATGAATACGACCGTCTGTCACAAGTCTTTCGAGGGCCTGCTTTGCAATTTCCTTGCGGACAGGATCAAAACAACTGATTACAACGGCTTCCGGAGTATCATCAATAATAATATCCACACCTGTCAAAGTTTCCAATGCGCGGATATTGCGTCCTTCACGGCCGATAATGCGGCCTTTCATCTCATCGCTTGGAAGAGAAACTGTCGCAACAGTAACATCGCTCGTAACCTCGGTTGCAAGCCGCTGAATTGTTTCTACAAGAATTTTCTGGGCTTTTTTATCTGCCGTCAACTGAGCTTCCTGCTCAATTTTGTTCAAAAGAGCCTGAGCGTCATGGCGCGCGTCATTCTCAAGATTTTTGATGATTAAATCTTTTGCTTCCTGCGCAGACAAGCCAGAAATTCGTTCCAGCTCACGGCGATAAGTTTCTTCCTGAGTTGCAATCTGCTGCTCACGTTTTACCATAGAGTTTTCGCGTTCAGCAAATTCCTGCTCTTTTTTGTCCATCTCGCTATTGCGTTTGTCAACGAGTTCTTCTTTTTTGGCAACTCTTGCTTCGTAAACCTGAATTTCCTTCCGGCGTTCACGATTTTCCCGTTCCTGCTGCTGACGTTCCCGAAGGAGTTGATCTTTTGTTTCTAGCAAATATTCTTTTTTCTGGGCTTCTGCTTCTTTTAATGCGTCCTGTTTTACACGTTCAGCTTTCTGCTCTGCCGAAGATAATTGAAATTTGGCATATAACCAACGAATAATCCATCCAAGAACTATACCAGCAACAGGAAGACTTACGAATAATACAACATTCATAAAATTCTCCTATGCTTCTATTAAGGAGTTGGATTTTTACTGCGGATAAACGTCATCATCGTTCAAAATTCCACAAAAAAGCCGTCCCCAAAATATCCTTTACATTTTAATCTAAGAATATTTATATGTCAAACAAATAAATCCGAGTGTGCAAAAATCAGGGAAAAAGTTAATTAAAATCAATTGAATTCATGTATCTTTCCTGAAATTCAGGAACTGCGGCAAGGTTTATCTGAATCGAATGTTTTTTAATTTCCATTGCCTTTTTTCTCAAAGCTTTAGAAAAAAGCATTGCGGACGCTCCTGCAAGGGCCGCATTTCCGAGTGGAACACAGCAATTTTTAAGTTCGTCGGGAATAAGGCCTATTGCGCAGGAATCTTCTATATCAAGATGCGAACCAAAACCGCCTGCAATACAAAAAAGCGGAAGAAAAGGAGAACGCTCAAGCATATAGCGCAAGCCTGTATAAACCGCGGATTTTGCAAGCTGAAGATTTCTAATATCCTGCTGGGAAAGATAAACGGCAGGTGTCAATTGAATGCAAACAGAACCGTCGCCAAGCTTGGAAACATTTTTCCGTATTACGCCAGATTTATCGATAAAATTGTTTTTTAAGAACGTGCTTCCGGCACTAACAAGTCCGGAACCGCAAATTCCTTTCGCATTGCCACCGCCGATTACAGAGCAGCAGAGTTTTCCGTTTTTATATTCGATTTTTTCAATCGCACCGTCAACAGAACTCATTCCGCAGCTGATATTCGCCGCCTCAAACGCAGGACCTGCGGCCGCCGAAGTGCACAGAATTTTTGCAGGCTGTTCTTCAGTCTTTGGAATAAAAAGCGCAATTTCTGTATTTGTGCCAATATCCGCGAGCAAGAGCGGAGTTTGAACAGGAGTGTCCCAGCAAGAATTTTCATTGCTTTCCGGAGAAGGAAAACCTGCCGAAAGCATTGCACAGACAGTATCCGCGCCAATAAAAGCCCCGACACAAGGAGGAAAATAAACCGGCGTATCGGAATCAACGGAACTTGCGGCAAAAAGCTGTAAAATTTCTGGAGTCGGGAGATCCAGATTTGAACATTTTTCGTTGATTTTTCCACTGCGAACCTTATCCCAGCTTGCCGTAAAGCCAAAATGAGAAACTGGAGTAAAAGGAGCGGCGGCAAGACCTTCGACTGGAAACGCGCAGACAAAACTGAGCATTGTCGTGTTTCCGGTAATTACGATTTTAGAAACATTTAATTGAATTCCGCGCATTGTTTTTTGAGCGGCAAGCGCCAGCGCGTGGGCAAACATTCTTTCTAACTGGGAGATAATCGCATAATGAAGGGCTGATTCTCCGGTTTCTACGACAGCAGAAGAACCTGTCAAAGGAGGCCGCGTTGCAAAAGAAATACGGCGGATAATATCGCAGCCATAGCGGGACTGAAGATTTTTTTCCGCAATGACAGAAAGGCATTTTTTTGAGGAAAGCGACCAGATTTTTACAGCAACAGTTGTCGTTCCGACATCTACTGCAATTCCAACATCTGTGATATTAACCTGTTCCGGCTGTTCTTCTGGAATTTGCGGTAAAAACCCCTGTGTTTCAATCTGCATCGATCTGTCCCATAACCATAAATAAATAATAAAATCTGTATTTTATAGGATAAACCAAAAATCTCTTAAATGCAATTTTTTTCTTAGTTTTGAATCCTAATTTTTTGAAAGGCGGAACTTTACTTCCAAAATATTATCGCTCGAACCGCCTCTCGGCATGTGCCGCCAGTTTGCGCAGACTTCCGGTGCGTAGCCTTTTTTTCCATAACCAAAATCGTAGGAAATACCAAAGGCAAATCCATTTCCAAAATTTGTGCTTTCGATATAATCTTCAATGTCCTGCAAACTAACAAAATCTGTGCGTCTGCCAAGACAATACTGAATAGTTGTGCAAAGGCCTGCAAGTCCAGGATAGATTTTAAAACCTGCAAAACCGCAGTAATCCCAAAGAATAAAGTGCTCGCTGCCTTTCCAGCGTGCGTCCATTATAGAATCCATTCCAAAAACAAGTTTTACAGGTTCGGCAACTGGGAAATCAACGGAAAAATCTCCGCACAAAATAACCTGGCTTTTCTGGTCAAAATCAGAAAGCAAATTTTTTAAATCTTTGTCACCGTAAAAAACATAGCCAGAACCGACACCAAATTCAAACTGTGGCTCGGCAAAAACTGCAAATACTGAAAAAAAACATGCAAAAAGGAAAAAATATTTTTTCATAAAGATATTATCGGAAAAAAGACGTAAAAGGTCAATTTTTTAGTTTTTAAGAAAATCCTAGCCCGTGCCGGAGCAACGCCGAAGGCGTCTTTTTGCAAGGCAAAAAGATGAGCGAAAGCGGAATTGCGCAGTGGACGGATTGACGGTTAGTTGCGCTCCAAAATAAAAAAGCTGGAACTCACTTTACACAATTTCTGTATATTTTTACAATGTGCTTTGTACCGGGGTGGGAAGAGCTTTCCCTGAGATTACACCCGCAGAACTTCGTATGAGGTTCCAACCTGATCCGGATAATGCCGGCGGAGGAAGATATGCTTAGACACATCTTTAAAATTTTTCTTTTTTCTATTTTAGTTTCTATTGGTTTTTCGGGCTGCTCTAAAAAAGCAGGTGATTCTGCACGTCAAAATGAAGTTGTTGTTTACACTTATGACAGTTTTTGCGGTGAATGGGGTCCTGGAGCGGCAATTGCTAAAAAATTTACGGAAAAAACCGGATTAAAAGTTACTTATGTTGATTGCGGCGACGGAGTTGAAGTTCTTTCGCGCGCGGCCCTCGAAAAAGGCAATGTCCAGGCAGACGTAATTTTGGGGTTGGACAACAACCTTGCAAAAAAAGCTGCTGAACAGGATATTCTCGAAGCATACAAACCTGCCGGTTCTGAAGCGATTTCTGAGGAGTTGAAAAAAGCCCTGGGCTCAAAAAATCTTTTGACTCCTTTTGACTATGCTCCTTTTGCAATCGTGTTCGATACAAAGGCAGATGTTCCTGCTCCAAAATCGCTCGACGACCTTACTAAACCTGTCTACGCAAAAAAAATCATTTTGATGAATCCACGGACTTCCACTCCTGGACTTGGTTTTGCCGCATGGACTTGCGCTGTAAAGGGCGAAAAAGTTCTTGACTACTGGAAGGACTTAAAACCAAATATTCTTACGATGGCTCCTGGCTGGAGCGCAGGTTACGGTCTTTTTACAAACGGAGAAGCTCCTCTCGTTTGCAGTTATACAACAAGCGCGGCTTATCACTACGAATATGACAAAACCGACAGATACCAGGCTTTGATTTTTGATGACGGACACATTCTTCAGGTTGAAGGCGCCGGACTTGCAAAAAATGCTCCGAACAAAAAAGGCGCTCAGAGTTTTCTGGACTTTTTAATCAGCGAGGACGCACAGAACGAACTGCCGCTTACACAGTGGATGCTTCCTGCAAACAAAAATGTAAAACTTCCGCAGTCTTACATTGACGGAACTCCTTCTCCTAAAAAGCTCTTGTCTTACGATACAGAAAAAGCCAACGTCGCTATCGAACAGATTATGGCTGTTTTGGGCGAATAAAATTTTAGAAGGTTTTTGAAAAGATGAACGCAGTCCTGTCTGCAAATGTTTTTTTTCGCATTGCCGGTTTTTCGGTCTTTCAGGCACTGCTATCGACTTTTACGGCCCTTTTAATCGGACTTCCGGCTGCTTTTTTTTGCGGCCGGAGAAAATTCTTTTTAAAAAACTTTTTACTTTCGCTTTCTTCTGTTCCGTTCTGTATTCCTTCGCTTTTGGTCGCTTTGGGCTACGTTAGTTTTTTTGGAATGAACGGAACTTTGAACAGTTTTTTGATGTTCATTTTTGGCAAGGATAAACCGCCTGTCACTTTTTTGTACAGTTTTCTTGGAATCATAATCTGCCACGGTTTTTATAATTTTCCGCTCGTAATGAGCACTGTAAGTTCTGCCTGGGAACGGCTTCCGAGAGCAGAATCGGACGCGGCAATGCTTTTAGGAGCCAGGAATTTTAAGATTTTCCGGTCAATTACGATTTTTCAGCTTTTGCCTTCAATAATATCAGCCTGTATTCCAGTTTTTTTGTACTGTTTTTTTAGCTTTATGATTGTGCTTCTCTTTGGCTCAGTCGGAACAACAACCCTCGAAGTTGAAATTTATCAGCAGGCAAAGGTCAATTTAAATTTTGGAGCAGCATTAAAGCTCGGCTTTCTGGAAACGACGATTGCCCTTTTTTTGGTCACGATTTACACGTTTATTGAACAAAAATCGAAAGGTCTAAAAGGCATTTTTTTTAACGGCGAATCCCTCGAAAAAACGAAAATCTGCGGATTTGAAAAAATTTTTGCATTCATTCTTTTTTTCCTGATTTTTTTGTTTTTTATCTGCCCTCTTTTTTCGATTTTTTACAACGGATTGAGCTCAAAACGGCTTGATTCGAATTTTACTTTCTATAATTTTATTCATCTTTTTAGCTCGCAAAGTTTTTGGAATGCTTTTTTATGGACGTTTATAACAGCCCTGCTCTCCGGATTTTTGTGCGCGACAATTGCCTTTTTTTACGCAGCCGTTCTCAAGATTTTTGATCCGACAGGCCGTTTTTTTATTTTCAGGATAATTCCGATTGCGCCAATGGCAATTTCGAGCGTTGTAGTTGGAGTTTTGATTACGATTCTTGTCCGAAAAGGAAATTTTTTGATTCTTGTTTTGGCTCAATCACTTTTAAACTGGCCGGTTGCGTTCAGGCAGATTTATGCAGAACTTGAAAAACTTCCTCGGACAACAGTTGAAGCTTCTTCGATTTTAAGCCGCTCTCCGTTCGACACGGTTTTTAGAATTTTTATTCCGGTTTCAAGACGTTCTTTTTTTAGGGCGACAGCTTTTTGTTTTGCCCTGAGTGCCGGTGATGCAACACTTCCGCTCGTGCTTGCAATTCCCCGGTTCAATACGCTTGCGCTATACACTTATCGTCTTGCAGGAAGGTATAAATTTAACGAAGCCTGCGCTTCTGGAGTAATACTTGGAATTTTATGCGCGGTGATTTTTTCGCTCGGCAAACTAGCCTCTGGCAGAAAATTTAAAAAACAGGAAGGCTCAGAAAATGGCATTCTTTAGTGCAAAAAATTTAAAAAAAGAGTGGGAAAATTTTTCCCTAGATGTTTCCTTTGAATGTGAAAAATCCACAATGACGACGATTTTGGGACCTTCCGGCTCAGGAAAATCTTCCGTTTTGCGCCTGATTTGCGGTCTTGAAAAGTCGGAAAAGGCAGAAATATGCCTTGACGGAAAAGACATAACAAAGACCGCTGTGCAAAACCGAGGAATCGGCATGGTTTTTCAGAGCGCGAACCTTTTTGGGCATTTGAGCGTAGAAGACAACGTTTCGTACGGACTTGTCTGCCACGGAACTAAAAAAAAGGAAGCCAGAAAAATGGCTTGCGACTTCTTAAAAAAATTCAACCTTGAAAATTTTGGAAAACGCTCTCCAGAAACTCTGAGTGGCGGCGAAGCGCAGAGAGTGAGCCTTGCAAGAACCTTGATTGTAAAACCGCAGCTTGTACTTTTTGACGAACCGCTTTCGGCACTGGACGCGCCTTTAAGAAAAAAACTCGCCGCAGAAATCCGCAGACTGCAAAAAGAAATAGGCTTTACAGGAATAATGGTTACGCACGACCTGGCCGAAGCAAAAGCCGTAAGCGACAAAATTATTTTAATGAAAAAAGGCCGCATAATCTGGCAGGGAGATGCCAAAGACTTTAACGAAAATATGCTGGAATAAACCAGCGACAATAAGCCGTCTTGAGCGAACGCGACTAACGGCGAATTGGAGTGTTTTTGGAAAAAAGGTTCAATTTTTAGACAAAAAAAACGTTTATGAAACTTAACCGTCAATCAATTGAACCTGCGTAGGAAAAACCAGCGACAATGAGCCGTCTTGAGCGAACGCGACTAACGGCGAATTGGAGTGTTTTTCCGGGAGCAGGTTCAATTTTTAGACAACTAATTTTTTATGAACAATTTTTTATCAGTCTGAAAATTGAAAACCAATTGTAAATCAAAACCCCTCTCATTAAAATTACGGCTTATGGAAGTAAAAGGCAGACAACTTTTTCAACTGCTCGTTCCTCTTATGGTCGAACAGCTTTTAAACTCATTTATGGGAACAGCAGACACCGTAATGATTACAAAATGCGGTTCGGTTGCAATTTCGGCAGTTTCTCTTGTCGACTCGATAAATGTAATGGTTGTTTTGATTTTTTCAGCAATGGCTACTGGCGGAGCAATTCTTTGCAGCCAATATCTCGGTCGAAAAGACATAAAACAGGCCTGTCACGCTGGCAAGCAGCTAATTCTTTCTGTAACCTTTGTTTCTATTGTTGGAACTGCAATCCTGATTCTCTTTAAAAAATCAATTCTTTCGCTTATTTTTGGTTCTGTAGAAGCGGAAGTCATGTCAAAATCCGAAATTTATTTTTTTATAACGGCGCTTTCCTACCCTTTTATTGCAATTTATAATTCGGGAGCAGCAATTTTTAGGGCGGATGGCAATTCAAAACTTCCGATGGTTGTCTCTACAATTTCAAATATTCTGAATATTGTCGGAAACGCCATTTTTATTTTTGGATTTAACATGAGCGTTGCAGGAGCAGCCTTAAGCACTTTAATTTCGAGAATTTTCTGTGCTGTTGTAATTTTGATTCTGTTAAACCGGACAAAACAGCAGATCGCGATTGACTCTTATCTTGCAAAACCAGATTTCCGCGAAATTTCTCAGATTTTGAGAATCGGAATTCCTTCAGGAATCGAAAACGGAATGTTTCAATTTGGAAAACTTGCAATTCAATCTTCGGTTTCGACCCTCGGAACAGCCGCAATCGCTGCAAATGCGCTTACTTCGGTTCTGGAAAGTTTTTCAAGCCAGGCTCCAATCGGAATAGGAATTGCGCTTATGACGCTTGCAGGCCAGGCTTACGGCGCCGGCAACTACAAGCTTGCAGAAAAATACATTAAAAAACTCACTTTTTTCAGTTTTATCGCAGTGGCAATTTCTTCGGTAATTGTAATCGGAATTGTAAAACCGCTCACTGTTCTTTCTGGAATGGATGCGGACGTTGCGCTTTTGACAATCCAGCTTTCTGTTTTTGTGCACGTAATAAAGCCTTTTGCCTGGAGTTTTTCTTTTATTCCTCCGTACGGAATGCGTGCAACTGGAGATGTGCGTTTTCCAATGCTGGTTTCGACAGTCACAATGTGGACTTGCCGGGTTGCGCTCACGATTTTCCTTATCCGCGTACTAAAAACAGGTCCGCTTGGAGTCTGGATCGGCATGAGCAGCGACTGGGTTATCCGTTCCGTAATTTTCTTCTTCAGATTTAAATCTGGAAAATACATTCACAGAACGGCGGTATAAATTCAAAAGTTTTTGATTTTTTTATCTATAAACTTTACGGACAGTTTCTACTTTTATCATGTTTGTATGGCCGCTGTTGACTCCAACCTGTCCACCGGTCAAAACCACTGTATCACCGATTTTAAGGTTGAGTATTTTTACGGCACGCTGAATTGCATGGAACAAAAGAACGTCGAGAGAATCATATTCCTCGCACAAAAGCGGAATTACACCCCAGGAAAGAGCCAGTTTGCGGTAAACCTTTTCTGATGTAGTTGAACCGATAATCTGCACAGGCGCGCGAAAACGGCTTACCATTCTTACTGTCAAACCGCTCACAGAATTTACAACAATACACTTTGCGCCAACATCAATTGCCATCTGACAAGTTGAATGAGAAATTGCGTCAAGAATATTGCGGTTTACAAATTCCGTATAATTGAAGCGTTTTTTGTAATTTATGTGCTGTTCAGTATATTCTGCAACGCTGGACATTGTCTTAACTGCTTCGACAGGATACTTTCCAGCGGCAGATTCTCCAGAAAGCATGATTGCAGATGTTCCGTCGTAAACCGCATTTGCAACGTCAGAAATTTCGGCACGGGTCGGACGAATATTATTAATCATAGACTCGAGCATTTCCGTTGCAATAATAACACGTTTACCGAGAAGACGGCATTTTTGCTCGATTTCTTTCTGAACGACAGGCACTTCCATAAATGGAATTTCGACGCCCAAATCTCCGCGGGCAACCATAATTCCGTCAACAACAGAACAAATTTCTTCGATATTTTCAACGCCGGCACGATTTTCGATTTTTGCAATAATATCAAATTCTTTTCCGCCGTTAGCGTTTAAAAATTCACGGACATCCTGGGCATCCCTTTTTGTAGAGACAAACGACGCGGCTACAAAATCAACGTCCTGCTCAATTCCAAACAAAAGGTCGCTCTTGTCCTGTTCGCTCAAAAAAGCGCTGTTTAAAAGTTTTCCAGGAAAGTTCATGCTTTTTCTGTCAGAAAGCGCGCCGCCAACCTTAACTTCTGTAATAACATCGTGGCCTTTTACATCTGTAACTTCGCAGATTACAAGTCCGTTATTCACAAGAATTCTGTCGCCTGGTTTTAAATCATCGGCAAATCCCTTGTAATTTACAGAAACCTTGTTTTCGTCGCCTTCGATTTCGTCAGTTGTAAAAGTAAAAGTCTGGCCCTCATTTACGACAATTTTATGTTCTTTGAAAGTTCCGATTCTGTATTCAGGTCCTTTTGTATCAAGCATAATCGCCAAAGGAATTTTTAATTCGTTGCGAACTTCTTTAATAAGATTGATTTTTTTTAAATGCTCTTCGTGTGTTCCGTGCGAAAAATTAAGCCGGGCAACATTCATTCCAGCCTTGCACATGTCAATAAGAACTTTTTTAGTCTCGCTCGCAGGTCCAATCGTACAAATAATTTTTGTTTTGCGCATTTTTTCCACCTTTCCAAATTTTGAGCAAGTATACAGAACTTTAAGGATTTTGAAAATAGAAAAAGGAATTTGTAAAGTCGCGCATTTACCGCTAAAAAGGCAATTTGCAGCCCGGACATTAGCAAAGCCGAAGGCTGTGCGAAGCACCGCGCGTGAGCAAGTGGCGGTTGGCCGGTTTGAACAAAAAATGTGCTCCATAAATAAAAAATCCCGGCGCTGTTTTTTTTACGGCCAGGATTTTTTGTAAGTTTTTTTATTTTTTACAGACGGATTGTTTCGACCATGTAGCGGATACATGTGCCTGTCTTGTTTTCGACCTGTTTTTCGACTACGAACACAAAATTGCGGCCGCTTTTGTCGCTGAAAATCCGGTTGATTGTGTAGCCTGTTACGCCTTTGCGCTTTATGTCAGGATTTCCGACAATGTTGTGGCTGATCACGTTGCCGTTTTCGTCCTGCTTTTCCACTGCGATAAAGAACGAAGACTTGCAGTTTTCTCCTGTGCCTTCGACATTTTTTATGAGTTTAATATGGTAAAAAATGCTGCGTTCTGTGCTCGAACCTTCAAAATCCTTAAAAACGATTTCGCCGGTTGAAGACGGAATTTCGCGTGTAAAAAGGAGATTGTCGGCTTCTGATTTTTTTAAATTGTATTTTTTGAGAACCCAGCTTGCTTTTTTGAGAAGTTCCTCGTAAACTTCGCGGCCTGTTTTTTTTGCAGTTGCTTCAGATGGATTTATGCGGAAAACTTCGCCGTCAATCCAGTCGTTTTTTTCAATATCAACGCAATAAATTTCTGCGTAGCCCTGAAAAGTTTTATCTGTTTTTCCGTATTCTGCAAAAACGTAAGTTTTGCCGTCTTCGGAAAGTCCGAGATCAACAAAAGCCGCAGCATCTCCAGCAAAAGAAAGTGAAACCGTTGCAAAAATTGTGAATAAAATCAAAAGATGCTTTTTCATTTTTTTTCTCCCATTCAATGCGCATAAAAAGGCTGATTTTTGTATGCTGTCCGTTCCTGCTTTTTTTAAGCGCCTGTTATGTTCTATATTTATTCTCGGATTTTAAATGCTCTCTCTTTACTTAATTTTTGTTTGCTTTTAATATTTTTTTATGACTTTAAAGACTCGCAACCGAATGATGCAGATTTTCTTTTATTTTTCGCTTGTCTGCATTGCAAGCGCCCTCTTTTTTTTCATTATCGCGCTTGTAAACAAAGCTATTACTCCACCGCCTAATCTGCGGATTCCAGCGTTTATGGAAAAAATCGGATTTTTAAAATACAGTTTTATTGCGACGATGATTTCAATTTCGCTGGTTGTTTTTTTTGCGCCGGTTACTGTTTTTTATGCGCTTAAACTTTTTGAAAACACTCAGTCAAACGAAATTATTTTTTTTCTTGCATTTTTGACCGGCTGTCTTTGTGAAGGAGTGCGCTTTTTAACTCCGCTTTTTGGGTTGTGGTCAACTTTTTCCGACCTTCTGTTTTTTTGCGGAAGAATTATTTTTATCGGGCGGCTTTTGTGTCCGCTGAGTTTTCTTTTTGCGGCCCTTGCCAGTTCTGCAGAACAACGTCAGGACATTGAACGCAATATTACGATTCTTTTTGCAATAACTGTTGTTTTTGCGATTATTGCGCCTATCAACACGGCAAGAATCAGTTCCGCTGGAACTGTCACATGGGGATTTCCAAGACTGTTTTTTTGTTCACGGCTTGCATTTACTGCCTTGAGTTTTATTTCGTTTTGGATTATGGCAATCGATCAAAATACTGATGAATATAAAAAAATTGCCTTTTCAATGCTGTTTATTCTTTCGGGTTACGGATTTCTGGTAATTTCGGACAACTTCGTCTTTATGATTTTGGGACTTCCGCTTCTTCTTTTGGGAACGTACGGATATTTGAGGGCTTTGCATTCACTTTACATGTGGAGATAAAAAAACTGGGAAAGTCCGCCAATTACAACGGGAATCAGAACATTGTCGTAATCCTTTAGAGGCAATACTTCAATCAAAGTTGCAACAAGGGCAAGAAAAAAACACAAAATTGAATTGTTCAAGACAAAAAAGCCCGAAATAAAAACTGCGGCAAAACAGGTAAGGCTTCCAGCCGCGGTCTTTCCTCCGGTCAAAGGAACTTCGACCCTGCCAAATGTTTTTCCTGCAAGGCTTGCAAGTCCGTCGCCAAAGGCAAGAGAAAATATTCCGACTGTAGAAAATGGTTCTTTCCAAAGAATCGAACACAAAACGATTCCCAAAACCAAGGTTACCGGACCAAGAACAAATTTATTGTCGTCACGTTTTCGGGCGGCAGCGACAGTTATTGAACTTATGAGCGGAACACAGACACCTTTTAGCCTTAAAATTTCAGAAATTGAATACAGAACGGCGGCACAAACAAGGCAAATTATCGCTGGAATTTTGTAAAAATGAATAAAAAGCGGCACAAATGCCGTACAAATATGAATTGTTTTTCGGAAAACTTCTTTTTTGAGCGAAATAAAGTGTTTTTTTAAGTCAATTCCAATTCTAGTGCAAAACATTTTTCAAAAATCCCGGATTTTAAACTCTTTAGTTTTAACGGTTTTATTTTAACACTTTTTCTCCGACCAAAGTGCGGGGAATGTCTGTATAAATTGCAGGTTCGAATTCCGCCATCGAAGCCGAAATATATTTTGAATTTTGCAGGGCAAGGTTACTTCCACCAAGCCGAACCATCGTTTCCTGATTTCTTGTAAGAGCATCCCAGGCACGAATTGATTCGACAAAACATTCAAAACTTTTTCCGTTCATCTGGCTGTTGCCGGTCTGACGAGCAATTTTATTCAAGACAACCCCGAGGTTGTTGTTTGTTTTTAAAATCATTTCTACAAGCTGCGAATCTTCTTCCTTAGCCTGAGGAAAAAGAAGCGCGTGATGCGCTTTTTCTTCGTTTAAAAGGCTTAAAAGACGGTTGTAATAACCTTGAGCCGCAAAATTATCTCCGCGGAGAGCAAGAGTGTTTCCGGCCGCGAGAAGAAGGTTTTGATCTGCATCTTTTTTTTCTAAAGCCTTTATAAAAAATGTGAGCGCATTTTCGTAATTCTGCTTGTTATAATTTATAACACCGATTCTGTAATTTACAGTCGGAGTTGAATTTTTATTTAAAACTGAATGCTCATAATTTTTCAAGGCAGCATCCATGTCGCCAGAAATAAAGTATTCAATATCTCCCATATCAGCGTATAAAATTCCTGTATTTAAATCGCCTTCAAGTCCGTTTTTTTCGTTTTCGCTTTGAAAAAGGTCAATTCCGCGGGTATATGCTTCCTGGGCTTTTATGTACTGGCTTAAATCAGTGTAAAGTTCGCCCAAAAGACGGCAGGCGTCGATTTCGCTGTAAACGCTTTTTTTTGTGCGGACAGCAAGCTTGTCAAAACAATCAAGGGAAGCCAGGAGTTTTCTTCTTGCAGATTCAAAATTTGAATTGCGGATAAAATAACGCGCAAGATTGTAATGGGCAAGAGGATTTTTTGAATCCTTTTTTTCTGCAATATCAAGCATTGCCTTTACATCTTCAATTTTTGCACGTAAATATTCATCGGAACGGCTCAAATTTCCATAAAGCTTGTCCAAAAGATAGCCCGAAAGTTCAGTCCAGTCTTTTGCCTCCAGAGATTTTTCGCGCGGATAAAAACGGCTTTTAAGCTCTATGACATTCTTTAATTTGTCAGTGCGAATAAAATAGCGGAGCATTCTCGACATATAGAGGTCTGTAGCTCCATAAAGCTGAATCAAATCTGAATAAGTCTGCCTTGCCTGCTCATATTTTGCAAAATCTGTTTCGCCCCATTCAAGAAAAACATCTCCCAAAAGCAAAATTCCGTCAGAATCGTTTATGTGCCAGTCTAAAATTTCGCGGCGGACAATTTCTTCAGAACGCTCATAGTTTGCGCGGTCATAAAGTTCCATTTCCGCCCAGTCGAGTCCTGCATTTTTATCGTGCTTAAAAACTCCAAGAATATTTTTGTACATTTGAGCCGCACGCTCAAACTGCTTGTGTTCGCGGTAACCTTCGGCATATTTAAAAAACCATTTTTTTATAGGTTTATATTGAACCGCATCAATAAATTTTGATTCTGACTGAGGATATTCGTTGTTTTGAAGAAGGGCATAACCCTGTTTGTAAATAATTTTTGCCATTATCGGCTTGTAAACGAACAAAACTCCCGCCTGAAAAAGCAGAGAGACCACAAAAGCAATCACAATTCCTGCAATCGTGCCCGGAATAATCCTGTTTTTTAACTGATACTGAAAAGACTGCTTGTACGCTTCGTACTGGGCAAAAGAACGCCTCTCGTAATCCCTTGGAACGTCAATCGAAATATCGAGCATTTTTTCCAATTGAGAAGCAATCTGCCTTGCAGGCGCCTTGTTGAGAATTTTTTGAATTATTTCAAAAACAGCGTCGTCGGTAAATTCGTTTTTTACGACCAAATCTTCAATCGCAAGACGGAGGTTGAGCGGATAGTCGGAAAGATTTTTTCTAAAAACCTCATATTCTTCTTCGGTAAGAGTGTTTTTTGGTCTTCCGTTCTTTGCCTGAGAAAAATCGACATTATCAACCTTTGGCCGTCCAAGCTTGTCAAAGGCGGCGGTCTGAGTGTCCGAAAATCCAGGAATTTTAAAATCATCGTCAAGAAGAAAGTCATCGTCCGGCAAATTTTTACCGATTCCAGGCAATGAAGTTTCCGGAAATTCATCTCCACCAGGAAAAGAAGCGCTTCCTGCTCCAAAATCAATATTTTCGTCGCTTCCAAGTTCTTCGATTGAACTCGAAAAATCTTCCGCAGGAACATCGGCCGAAGCGTCAACAGAACCGGAAAGCCCTTTTAAAATTTCGGCAGCCGCAGTGTTGTTTTCTTCTTCCGTAGTCTGAGCGCCAGAATTTTCCGAAAAATCAGAATTTTCCGAACTTGCAGAATTTTCCGGACTTTCCATAGAAAATGAATCAAAATCCGGGAGGCTAAAGTCGTTCAAACTAGCGTTTGGACTGGCGTCTGGATGGGTGTCCGGACTAGCGTTTGGACTGGAATTTAAACCTCCGTTTAAATTTTCATCAAAATTTTCGTCCGCTTTTTGAGCTTCTGAAAACCCAAGAGGATTTTCAATATCCTTGATTTTATCATCAAGCTCAAAATCCGAAGAATCTGGCGTATCTTCAAGATTTTCAGCGTTTTTAAGCTCATTTTGTTCTTTTTGTGCGGAATTTTCGGCTGGCAAAGGAGAAAAACCGTCTTTTTCGACAATATCTTCCGGAAGGTCGGCATTTAAGTCGATAGCTTCGCCGTTAAAAGCAAAATCGTCATCGTTTTTTGAAGCAGCAGGTTCTGTTCCAAAGTCCATATCTTCCGGCAAGTCCGGCATTTGCATGTCTTCAAAATCGTCAGACTTTTTGTCCGGCTTAGAAAGATTTTCTCCAAAAGACTCGTCAAACGGAACATCTTCCTGCTCAGTCTCAGTTTGCGCGCTTTCTTCAGGAGCGGATTTTAAAAGCGCCTCCAAATCAAGATCTTCCAAAGGAATTTCTTCCGGCTCTTTTTTTTCAGGTTCATCAATAAATTCGCTCAAATCCGGCTCATCGTCCGACTGCGAGGCATTGGCATTTAAAATCGAATCCAAATCTGGAACCGCATCGTTTTCTTGTGCCTGAGAACCTAAATCTGTATCTTTATTTTCTTCGCCAGAGTCAACGGCAGATTCGGACTCTTCAGGAGCTGCATCCGTTTTTTCGGGAAGACCGAGAACAAAATCTTCAGAATCGTCTGCTTCAGAAATTCCTTCCGGGAGAGAAACAACGGCAGGTTTTTCACCGCGCTGGGCACGAATTTTAACTTCGTCACCGACATTCCGCATATCACTGGCAAATTTCTTTAGTTGATTTAATCCCGGCATTTCGTTTTTTTTACTCCAGACAAAAATTGGCAGGTTTCTCTAAAAATTCTAGAGCCCTGATTACAATTCAAGATTCTATTCTACCCTCATTTTCGGAAAATCAGAACCCTTGCTTTAATAATTTGGGTGGCTTTTTTGCGCCGGCAAAAAACCGGGCTATCCGGGGTTCCGCGCTAACCGCGCTGCATTGGCGTTTGCAGGCAACCGCCAACGGTTCCCGCCCCTTCTATCCCTGCCACAAAATTTAATTTTAAAAATCTAAACTACATTCAAAAAATACCGAAAATTCCAGTATGAAAAAGTTTGCTGTTTTTACATTTTTTGCATTTTTTGTTTTAATTAGCGCTTCTGCAAAAAAAGATGAACCAAAAAAAGACACTTACGATTACGACAATCTTGTAACTTCTGTAAGAGGAGTGCGTTCACCTTTGATAAGCGACGAATACATTCTCTTTACAGCAGAAAAAAACGCCCGTAATGTAGGAATTGCCTTCGATTTTGAAAATTTCAGCAAAATTCACGCATTTTCGATGCGCAAGCTTTTCGACTACGAAGGCGAACAGACAAATTCATGGTATTTTTACGTCCTGAAAATTCCTCCAAAAACACAAAAAATTTCCTATAAGCTCGTAATCGACGGACTGTGGACAATCGATCCGACAAATCCAAACACTCAATACGACTCAGAAAACGGAATAGAGTTTTCGTGCATAGAAATTCCGCAGACAAAAAAGAATATAACCGAAAAAACGCCCGACGGATTTACAAAATTTACCTGTAATTTTGAGCCAGGCAAAAAAATCAGGCTGGCAGGCACATTTACAAATTGGGACAGCTGGATTTACGAAATGACAGAAACAACACCAGGAAAATACGAAATTTACCTGCCGCTGCCGCCCGGAACCTACTATTACGCCTATTTTACCGGCCTAAAACAGTTTATCGACACAACAAACCCGGCAAAAGCCTACACCACCGACGGAAAAACAGTATCTTCGATTGTGGTCAAATAGAAGAAAACGAATATTTTTATATAAACAGGTCAATAATTAAAAAAAGTGATAAAATTTATTCTGTTCAAAAAAGAGGAAGATAAAATTCCAAGTCTGAAAAAAAAACATGGATACAAACATTTCAAGAATAATAATAAGAAAAGCGACACAAAAAGACAGCGTAGCAGTCCAAAGAATTTACGATAATATTCACACAGAAGAGGAAAACGGACGAGCAACAATCGGCTGGATAAGAGGAATCTACCCTGACGCACGCACAATCAAAGATGCTCTTGAAAGACAAGATCTTTTTGTCGCAGAAACTGATGGGAAAATTATCGGAACAGTCATATTCAACCAGCTACAAGTAGACTCATACAAAGATGCTCCGTGGCAGTATGATGCGCCGGACAGCGAAATTATGGTTATGCATACACTTGTCATAGACCCGTCAGAAAAAGGCAGAGGGCTTGGAAAAGAGGTTGCAAAATTCTACGAGCAATATGCTCTTGACAACGGTTGTCACTATCTAAGAATAGACACAAACGAAAAAAATTCCACCGCCCGCTCATTCTATAAAAAACTCGGTTATAAGGAAATCGGGATCAAAGGTTGCACGTTCAACGGAATAAAAGGCGTAAACCTTGTACTGCTTGAAAAGAAAATATAAATTCCACGGTGATGCTCATACACAAATTCCGTGCAAAACGAATTTTCTCTCCATATTTTCAACACTTTAAAAAAGTGATAGACTCGAAATGTTTTAGAAAGACAAAACGCAACCTTAATAAAGGTTTCTTTTTTTCTTTCAAACTTTTTTTCTTCCAAATATAAATCCGCATTCAAATCTGTGGATAAAAAACGAGGTCTAAATTATGTACCCATTTCAGAACATTGAACCAAAATGGCAAAAATTTTGGGACGAACACAAAACTTTTAAGGCTGTCGAAGACGAATCTTTTCCTAAAGAAAAACGCCGCTATATTCTTGATATGTTCCCTTATCCAAGCGGTGCGGGACTTCACGTAGGCCATCCTGAAGGCTATACAGCTACTGACATTTACTCAAGATTTTTGCGAATGAACGGATTTAATGTGCTTCATCCGATGGGTTACGACGCGTTCGGCTTACCTGCTGAAAATTATGCAATCAAAACAGGAACTCATCCTGCAGAAACGACTTTTAAAAACATTGCTCACTTTACCGAACAGATTAAAGCCCTCGGTTTTAGCTATGACTGGGACCGCGAAATCAAAACCTGTACTCCTGACTATTACAAGTGGACCCAGTGGATTTTCCTCCAGCTCTACAAAAAAGGCCTGGCTTACGAAGCCCAGACTCCAATCAACTGGTGTCCTTCGTGCATGACAGGTCTTGCAAATGAAGAAGTTAAAGAAGGCCACTGCGACCGCTGCGGCGCTCAAGTTACGCACAAGGTTATCCGTCAGTGGATTCTTAAAATTACAGCTTATGCAGACCGTCTTTTAAAAGACTTGGACGAGCTCGACTGGCCGGAAAGCGTAAAGGCAATGCAGCGCAACTGGATTGGACGCTCTGTCGGTGCTGAAGTTGACTTTGCCGTTGCTGACAAGGACGGAAAAGCTACCGACCAAAAACTCACAGTTTACACGACAAGATGTGACACTCTTTTTGGCGCGACTTACATGGTTGTTTCTCCTGAACATCCTTTAATCGAAAAACTTACAACGGCGGAACAGAAAGAAGCTGTTGAAAAATACCGCGATGAAGCCGCAAAAAAATCTGACCTTGAACGCACTGACCTTGCAAAAACAAAAACCGGTGTTTTCTCAGGAAGCTACGCGATAAATCCTGTAAACGGAAAACTCATTCCAATCTGGGTTGCCGACTACGTTTTGATTTCCTACGGAACAGGCGCAATCATGGCAGTTCCGGCACACGACACACGCGACTGGGATTTTGCAAAAAAATTCGGACTTCCAATCATTGAAGTTTTAAAATCGGAAGTTGACGTTCAGAAAGAAGCATGGACTCAGGATGGAATTCACGTTAATTCTGAATTTTTGGACGGTCTTAACAAAAAAGACGCGATTGCAAAAATGCTCGATTTCCTCGAAGAAAAGAAAATCGGCCACAAAGCTGTAAATTACAAGCTCCGCGACTGGGTTTTTAGCCGCCAGCGTTACTGGGGAGAGCCAATTCCGCTTGTTCACTGTCCAAAATGCGGAACTGTTCCGGTTCCAGAAACAGAACTTCCTCTTGAGCTTCCAAACGTAAAAACTTATCAGCCTACAGGAACCGGCGAAAGCCCTCTTGCGGGAATTGAATCTTGGGTTAACTGCAAATGTCCAAATTGCGGAGCAGATTCAAAACGCGAGACAAACACAATGCCTCAGTGGGCAGGAAGCTGCTGGTACTACCTGCGCTATCTCGACCCGAAAGACAGTTCAAGTTTCTGCACTTCGGATAAAGAAAAATACTGGATGCCTGTAGACCTTTATGTCGGAGGAGCAGAACATGCGGTTCTTCACCTTTTGTATGCGCGATTCTGGCACAAAGTTCTTTATGACTGCGGAGTTGTCTCGACAAAAGAGCCGTTCCATCGCCTTATCAACCAAGGAATGATTACTTCTTTTGCCTTCCAGAGAAAATCAAAATCTCTCGTTGCCGTTGATGCAGTTGAGGAAAAAGACGGCAAATATTACGCAAAAGACGATGGAGAAGAGCTTGAGCGCGTTGTTGCAAAAATGTCAAAATCGCTTAAAAACGTCGTAAATCCTGACGAAATGATAAAAACTTACGGGGCCGACAGCGTGCGCATGTACGAAATGTTTATGGGACCTCTCACAGTTTCTAAACCATGGAACACTCAGGGCTTGGTTGGAATCAACCGCTTCCTCGACAAAATCTGGAATTTGTCAGAAAAACCGATGAACGACATTGATATTACAGGAAAACTCGACAAAGACCTTGCTTCCCTGCGCAAAACTTACGCAAAAACCGTAAAAAAAGTAACTCAGGACACAGGCAACCTCGACTTCAACGTTGCAATCAGCCAGATGATGATTTTTGTAAACGAAGCTGCAAAATTCGACAGCCTGCCAAAAGCAATGTGGGAAGGATTTGTCCTCATGCTCTCGCCTTACGCTCCTCACCTTGGAGAAGAACTCTGGCAGAAACTCGGACACAAAGACACAAACGCCTACGAAAAATGGCCTGAATTTAGCGAAGACTACTGCAAGGACGACACAAAAGAGTTCCCGGTTATGATAAACGGAAAACTCCGTGCCAAGTTTGAAGCCGCAGCCGACTCAGACAATGCGACACTCGAAGCCCTCGCAAAAGAAACAGACGGCTTTAAAAAGTTTACCGACGGAAAAACAGTAGCAAAAATCATTGTAGTTCCAGGAAAACTCGTAAACGTCGTTGTAAAATAAAAAGTCGCCTTAGCGCGGCTTCTTGCGATAAAAAAAATCTGTTTGCCTAAACGCAAACAGATTTTAGACGAATTTTTTTGACAAGAATGACAGGCATTTTAAGCCTTAATAAAAACTTTATTTTCTAGGTGTATAAAAAAAGATTCAAACAGGCTTATTGAAATTTTCTGACTGCCTGTCTGAATCTTGAGCAATATTGGAATGTTTTTTATTCTTTCTTAAAAATCCTTAAAAACTAAAACTTACATCTCTGTCAGCTGTCGGCGAATCTGTATAAAGGTTATATGTAACTCCATACAGTGTTTTGTAAAGGGCTGCCTGCTGTGCCAATGTTGCTTTTTCGGTTGAATCTGTTGCTGCGGCTGCCTTAGAAGCGTACGAGCTATAGGTCGAAAGAAGGCTTGTTATAAGTCCGTTTGTAGTTGCATTCATGCTTTCGCCTTCGTCTCCCTTGTAATGTGCAACAAATGCGTCGGTGAGCATTTCGCTTACTGTTGTTCCAGAGATAACTTCTGTATTCAATATCGCGTTACATACGTAACCTGCGGTTTCGATAGTTGCCATTCCCATCGTTACAAGAACTCCAGGAAGATAAGACTCAAACAAATCGTTCATTCCGCTTCTTAAAAACTGTTCTCCGTATTCTGTAAATGTTGAATATGTTGTTCCGTTGTGCTCAAGAGAAAGCCCTTCTACAGAAGAAACATTTTCTGTTTTTGAAGTAAATGTTCTGCCATTTAAAGTCACATAGCGGACTGGACACGGACTTGTTACAAGAGAACCTGTCTCAACATCATAAAACTTCTTGCCGTTTACTGTTGTCGAAGCTATATCCTGTGAATGAAAATGTCCTGTCAATACAAGGTTCATGCCTGCTTTAGAAAGTGTTTCCCGCGTTGTCTTGTAATTGTCTTCAAGATATTCTGAAAATATTGTGCTCTGTACGTCAGGAATGTGTTCTACAAGACCATGATGCATCATTCCAACTGGAATTTTTCCGGCTTGAACGGCCTGTTCAATCTGAGTTTTTACCCAAGCCATTCTCTCTTCTGTAACTTTTCCTGTAGTTTCCTGGCTTGGATTTTCCTTGTCGTTGTTGTATTTGCACGAATCAATTGCGATAAGACGGTAATTTTCTCCGATATTCACTGCATAAGAAAGGCTGTCAAGATCAACAGCAACTGCTTCTGAGTATCCAAAATCCTTGTAAATATTTTTAAAATCGGAAGTGTCTACGGTTTCTGTTTTTTGTGTTTCTGTTCCGTTGAACTTTACGGCATTGGCATTTGAAATATCGTGGTTTCCGTTGATTACAAAAACGCTGATTCCAGTTTTTTCGACTTCTGCAAGTTTTTTTGCAAGAAGCTCATGATTCACTTTTTCGCCGTCTTTTGTAAGATCGCCAGAAATCAAAAGATATTTTACTCCGCTGGATTTTATAGAAGCCAACGCAGAATCCAAAATAGCCTCGCTCTGAACAAGCATTTTTCTGTCGCTCGCAAGATACTTTGCAAGGGCGGAACCTTCACTGGCATCGCTTCCAAGAGCAGCCGCATCGTAAAGATGGGTGTCGGAAATTGCCGCAATTTTTACGCTTTCATCGACAACTTCATAAGTATCGCCTTCCTGCTTACATCCAGAAAAAGACGCAATTAAAGCCAGACAAAAAACCGGCAAAATAAACTTAATTTTTTTCATTCTAACAATTATCCTCCAAAATGATATGAAGGAACTGTAACGTCAAATTGTTAGAATCAAACTAAAAAAATGTAAAATCGAGGTTAAACATTTTTTCCAAAACAGAAAGCATCCTGCTTAAAGTTTATCTTCCCAGGCATCCAGGAATTCCATCATAAACTGCTGGACATCTCCAAACCATTTTTTTTGAAATTCGCAGGCTTCAACTCCTATGTAGCGAAAATGCCAGCTTTCCCAGCGATAACCTGTTATATCTTCATATCCGTGCGGAAAACTCAGGCTCCAGCCGTATTTTGCGGCATTTTTGTAAACCCACTGCCCCGGAACTGTATCTGCAAAAGCGTCATCAACCGGAGCAAAATCCAAGGCCATTCCAAGCTGATGCTGGCTTGTTCCTTCGCGCGCACTTTCGCGTTCTGCTTCTTCAAGTCCGTCAACTTTTACCCAATATGCAAAAAGATTTTTCTGATATTCGTAGGAACGGTAAGTTGAACTTACAGTCAGCGTAATTCCATCATTTTTTGCAGCCTGAGCAAGGACTTTTAAGGCCTCATAACTTTCTGGACGAAGGCTCAAATTGTTTTTATTGATTGCAAATAAATCGTTTTTTTCAAGGTGAACTAAATTCTTCGGTTCATAACCAGCGCCAACCGTATGATTCTTGTCGATTAAATAAAAAGGACTCAAATCTTCCGAAGAAAAATTTTTTCTGCTTTCGAGAACGCGATGCAAATCTGCCAGAAATTCTTCAGGATTCCCATTTGGAATTACATTTTTTGCACGTTCGCTCATCGAAGAAAGAACCCTGTTCAATTTTGCAAGATCTGGATTTTGAACCTGCAAATTTTCGGTTGCTGCAGGTTTGTTTTTTTTCTGTCCGCAAGAAACAAAACTTCCACAAAAAAACACCAAAATTGCGCACAAAGAAGAGAAAACTGATTTTTTCATAAGAGCTAAATAACCTCGGTTACAGAATGTATAAAATAGAAAGTATCGCTAAAACCTGTGTCATCTAGAGCCTGGCGCACAACTGGCGAAGGATTCATGATGTAAAGACGGTGGTCAAATTCTTCAGCTTCGTTAAAGCCACCCATTATAAGACCGACTCCAGCAGAATCAATCGCTTCAACAGAAGAAAGATCAAGCACAAGGTTAGAATCTACAACAATTGTATAAACCTTGCCTTTTAATTCGTCAAGAGTATAAGAATTTACGACGCCGACAAGTTCATAAAGAACGTAATTTGCACCGAATTTTTCAACAACTTTTAAGGCATCCATTTAGATTCTTCCTCCGTTAATTTTTATTTGCAAGACGCTTGATTACAAGAATCGAAACGTCGTCATCAAGTTCTTTTGCAAGAAAATCAGCCGCAGAATTGTATATTGTGCGTGCCATTACATTTGCCATGTAGGAAGTATTTTCTGTAATCGAACGCTGGATTCTCTCTTTTCCGTAAGTTTCGCCGCGGAGAGATTTTGAATCGATAAGACCGTCGGTACATGTAACGATAACATCGCCCGGACTCAATTTTACTTTTTTTACTTTTATGAGTTTTCCAATATCCTTTGCAAAACCAAGGACACGGCCTTCACCTTGAATTTCAATTACGTTGTTATAAGATTTTGTATACAAAAACAGGGCTGGAACTCCGCAGTTGATGTAATACATTGTGTCATCATTAAAATCAAGCAGCGCAAAGACGCCTTCAAAGAACGTTCCTTTTGGCAAATTGTAGCGAATAAAACTGTTTACTTTTTCAACAAGAAGTTTAAAATCGCGGGTTTCCTGCAAGAACGTGCGGATAATCGACTTAATAATTACCATGCTCATAGAAGCAGAAATTCCTTTTCCGCTCAAGTCGCCCAAAACAAAAATATGACGCGAATCAGAAAGGCGGATTAAATCGACAAATTCGCCTCCAATATTGTGCGCATGCTCCATAATGTAGCCGGTATCGTATTTTGGATTTTTTATCGGATCCATATTTTCCTGAATGGAAGTAATAATCTGGCTCGACATACGGATTTCGCGGTTTACAGTTCCGACAATTGCCTGATTTGAAATATTGCGCATGTAATAACCGAATACAAAAAAGTAAGAATAAAATTTTGTAAACGTGTTAAAGTCGTAGTCAGCGTAGATGTTTCCGCCGGCTTTTTGACCAAGAGTAATAAGACCGACAATGCGGCGGCCTTCTGCAAGAAGAATTATGGCTTCCGAAGAAGTGTCGGCAAAAAGTTTTAACAGTTCATGTTTGTTGCGCTCAAAAAGATGTCCGTTATCAACCTGACTTTTTAAAACAACCATGCGGTTTTGGTTGAGCATTGCGTCAAAAACAGCATTTTTTATGTCGAGAGTGAGTTCCGGACTCCCGTTTTGCTCATAAATCGTCTTGAGAATATTTTCGCTTTCTACAAAAACGTGCATCTGCGAAAGACCGAGGTTGTGAATAAAAATATTCTGCATATCGTGAACAATTTTTTCCGGATCTTCAGCATAATCGAGTTTAGAAAGCTGTTCTTCAAAAACCTCAGCATACTGGAAAGAGCGGAAATACTGTTTTCGTGCAAGGAATTTTGAAATTTGATAAGAAATTATAATACAGACTACGATTACAACGCCGATTTCTAAAAAGAAGATTAAGTGCGACATGGCGAATTCCGGCCATAAACGCGGAAAGAAAATTCCAACGACAGCGGCAGGAATAAGATAGCAGGAAATAAAAGTAACAAAGACACCGACTACATATTTAAAGTCATAAAGAAAGTTCTGGTGCGAATTATAAGAAAGAAGTACCTGAATAACCGCAACTGCAACAAAAATAAGAGAAGAAAACATCGGAACGCGTCCGCAGGCCTGCTTGATTACCCAAAAAGAAATCCAGCCGGCAACAAGTGCAAGCACGTTCAAAAGAGACTTCTGCATGTTAAGACGGTCATCGCGGTTTTCTGCACGCAAAATCATAATTAAAACAGAAAGCGCAGGAAGCCCAATCAAAAGAATCGTCCTAAAAACTTCAAACCAAGTTACAGGAAAATAGTTTGTAAGCTGACCTTTAAAAAGCGGTTTAGAGTCAACGCTCAAACCAAGAAATTCTGTAACAGTAATTCCAGTAACCTGAGTAAAGACAAACCACACAGAAACAAGAACCAAACCCCATTTTACCGTCTTTACAACAGTCGGGCGGTTATAAGAAGGAAACAAAATACAGTAAATGCAAAAATCAAGTGAATAAACAGTTGCCGCAATAAGCCCAAGGCGGAAAAACATGAGAGGCATACGGTCAGATGCATAAAAAGTAGACCAAAGCATGAGAGCTATAGCAACACAAGAAACTGCAAGATAAACGCACATTGTCGTAAGAGGATTATTTACGTTTTCCGCAG
>SAMEA3663093__coassemble_587_pt1 | contig 36878 bp, 29 predicted proteins | sample SAMEA3663093__metabat2_low_PE_025 | metagenome-assembled genome bin SAMEA3663093 (sample SAMEA3663093) | pig gut metagenome | biome: pig gut; feature: pig-associated habitat; material: faeces | place: France | collected 2012
TTTTTGCCGGCAGTCCATTTTTTTTAATTATTTTGCATTTTCAAGAAGATTTTTGATTTCTTTTGAAATTGAATCGCAGCTTTCTGCTGATTCTTTTTTTGCTTCTTCAAGATTAGAAGTAACTTCTGTTCTTGAGTTGATGTAGAACTTGATTTTTGGTTCAGTTCCTGAAGGGCGTGCAGAAACAATTGTTCCGCCTTCGAGAACAAACTGAAGCACGTTTGACTTAGGAAGCGCAATTTCTGTTTTTGCAGATGGATTTTCTGGATTGTAAGAAACGCTTTCCTGGATGTCGCGGATTTCAAGAACTTTTTTGCCACCGAGAGTTTTTAAGCCTTCTGAGCGGAGTCTTGACATTATTCCTGCCATAACTTCTTTTCCGGCAGAACCTGGGAAATACTGCGAAATTGCGCGGTCTTCAAAGAAACCATATTCATTCCACATGTCGTCCAGGTGTTCGAGAATTGACTTGCCTTTTGAAGCCCAGTAAAGTGTCATTTCGGCACACATTGCGGCCGCAGAAACGCCGTCTTTGTCCATTACTTCTTTTTCTACTTTGTAGCCGTAAGATTCTTCAAGGCCAAAAACGTAATTTTCCGAACCGTCTTTTTCAAATTCATCTTCAACAGCGGCAATCCATTTAAAACCTGTAAGGCATTCGTGCATTTTTACGCCGTATTTTTTGCAGATGTAGTCGCAGAACGGAGATGTTACGATTGAGCGGATTGCTGCCGGGCTTGCAGGCATTTTTCCGAGTTCTTTTCTTGAAAGAAGAACGTATTCGCACAAAAGAGCGCCCATCTGGTTTCCAGAAACGAGGACGAATTTTCCGTCTTTGCCGGGAAATGCCGTTCCGAAGCGGTCTGCGTCAGGGTCTGTTGCCATTACACAGTCAGCCTTTTCTTTTTCGCCGAGTTCAACAGCGAGTTTGAGGGCTGGAGCTTCTTCCGGATTTGGTTTTTCTACAGTCGGGAATGCGCCGTCCGGCTCTCTCTGCTGTGGAACTGTAATTACTTTTAGTCCAAGGTCGCCAAGAACTTTTTCTACGTGCATTGCGCCTGTTCCGTGGAGCGGAGTGTAGACGATTTTTACGCTCGAAGCCTTTTCTTTGATAAGTTCAGGGCGGAAAAGCTGAGCCTTGCACATTGTCCAGAATTTTTCATCAATTTCTTTGTCTATCAGAACGAGTTTTCCTGATTTGAGCGCTTCTTCTTTAGAAATTGATTTTACTTCCTTTACAGCATTCACTTCATCGATGATTCCAACGTCATGCGGCTCGATTACCTGAGCACCGTTGTCCCAGTAAGCCTTGTAGCCGTTGTACTGAGGCGGATTGTGGGAAGCTGTAACGACAACTCCTGTCTGAGCTCCAAGCTCGCGGATTGCAAAAGAAAGTTCTGGAGTAGGACGGAGACCTGTAAAAAGATAGGCCTTGATTCCGTTTGCGGCAAGAATAAGGGCCGTTGCTTCTGCAAAAACGTCCGAATTTTTGCGGCTGTCATAGGCGATTACTGCGCTCAAAGTGCCGTCTTTTGCTTTCTGAGGAAATGCCTTAAGAACGTAGTTTGCAAGTCCCTGGGTTGCAAGGTTTATTTCGAGAGTGTTCATGCGGTTTGTTCCGCCGCCCATAACTCCGCGAAGACCTCCGGTACCAAATTCAAGAGTCTGATAGAATCTGTCTTCCAGTTCTTTCATATCTTCTTTTGCAACGAGTTCTTCTACTTCTTTGCGGAATCGTTCATCTTTTTCTTCTTCGATGTACTTTTTTGCACGTTCAAGAATTTCTGTTTTTTCCATAAATTTCTCCCATAAAAAGTTTTATGCTAGTGAATCTGCACGCAGAATCATTTTTGTTTCCCATTCAAGAAGTTTTTGTTCTTCTTTAGGTTTGTTTCCTTTTACATCGCACATTACGCGGAAAACAGGTTCTGTTCCGCTTCCGCGCATCCACATAAATGCGACAGGTTTTTCGTTTTCATCGTAAAAAATGATCTTGAGTCCGCCTTTGCCGCTCTGCGAATAATCGTCAATGTTTTTAGTTTCAACGGTTCCGTTTGTTCTGACAGCAACATAGCTTTCAAAACCGTACAGTTTCTTTAATTCATTTTTATGCAAATTCCACTGATTTTCAAATATTTTTTGGAACTTTGCCTTTAAAACTCCGTGATCCGCTGTTTTTATCTGAAGAACAGCCCTTTCTTCGCTTACGCCAGTTGTCGTGTAAACAGGCAGTGTTTCGATTATGTCGCGCAAGGTGTAGTTTTCTTTATATTTTTCCATCTGGCCGCTTGCTTCGCACCAAAGATGAAAAAGACCTTTTCTCAAAGCTCCGTTGGCTTGGTCGTCTTTTAAAATCAGAAGCTTTACAAGCGCAAAAATCGTGCAAAGAGGGTCGCGCACTGCCGCCGGATGAGTAATGTTTCCTCCGTTCGAGCCTTCGCCCAAAATGCGCACAGTCCAGCCTTCGCTTCGTTTTTCGCGCGCCAAATTTACGACATTTGCTTCGCCGACTTCGCTTCTAAAAACTTCCGCCTTAAAAGCATGTGCGATTTCTTCGATTCTCATTGATGTAGGGCCGTTTACCGCAACCCCGACTTTTTGTCCGCCAAAAAAAGAGCCGGTTTGTCCGTTTTTTCCTGATAAAAAGAGTTCTGCTTTTTTTGCAAGTCCGCAACCTTGCGAAAATTGAGCCTGATACGCAGAATATGCAAGTTCTGAAAGAACCGAAAGCGCAAATCCTTCCTGAGCTCTTAAAACCTTTGCTTTTTGCTCAATTTCGTCCCAGTAGACAATGTTTCCGCGGTCTCCGTCGCAGTCCGGCATGTAACCGAGAATGCAGTTTTTGTCGCCTGCGGCCTGTCTTTTTTCGATTTCGTGCGCGCACCAAACCAGATTTTCCGGTTCAGGAATAATTTCGTGGGCGATTTGTCCGGGAGCGCTGTTGATTGCCGTTAAAGAAATTCCACATTCGTTTAAAAATGTTTTGTCAATTGACATTGTGCGCGCAGAACCGTTCATATCTGCTACGACGCACAGCGGTTTTTGAATCAGGTTTTGTCTGATTCTTGCAAATATCGCATTTTGCACGGCAGGCTCTTTTGAGCCGGAAATTACTTCTTTTTCAAAACTTCTGTAAGTGTTTGCAGCCGAATGTTTTGTCGCGATAGATTCTGCAAAAACCCAGTCCAGGTCAATGTCAGAACATGAAGATGCCAGTTTTTGCGCGTATTCAGCAGCGTCAGGACGGGCACATTTTTTTTCAAATTCCGCAACGAGTTTTGCGTTTTCCTGTCCGTTTAAAACGCCTCCGTCATTCAGCCCGAATTTAATTCCGTTGTAGCCAATCGGGTTGTGGCTTGCCGAAATATAGACAAAACCGTCCGCCGAATGTGCATAAACCATAATTTCTGGAGAGGCAATTATTCCCGTATACGAAACTGCAATTTTTTTTGCCAGAAAAACTCTGAGCATTGTTTCTGCAATTGCAGGACCTGTAGGACGGGTGTCCATTCCAACTATAATTAAAGGGGATTTTTTTTGAGCAAGCATATAATCTGCAAAAGTCTCTGCTGCAAGCGCCGCGATTGTGCGGTTTAAATCTCCGATTTCGCCATTGTCGTCGTCTTTTTCTCCGGATTCAGCAAAAACTTTGCGCCAGCCAGACGCTGATGTAATCATCTTATGTTCCATAACAAAAATATTTTATCACCAAAAATGACTAATCGCAATAAACTGGAAAATTCTTGTTTTTTAAATTTGGCACCGCAATCCATTTTCAAACCTGCTTTCCACGGTTCCGCTTGTGCTCCATCCGCCACAGGCGGACGCTTCGCGCCGTTTCAATCAGGGGTGCATTTTTTTGTGCAGACTCAATATGCTTCCACAGAATATGTGAGGATTTTTTCTTTACCCAAAATATCTGCAACCGAAATCGTAATTCTGTTGTGTCCCTTCGGAATTGCAATTTCGCCCAAAAACTGCCGTTTTTTGTCCGGATAAATTACAGAAGAAGGGTAGTTGCTCTTGTTGTTTGTGCAGAGTTTTCCGTCTATGCTTACCAGCGCATCGTATGTAATTGTGTCGGCAATTGCTCCGTTTACAAGAATTGTCGTTTTGTACGGCATGGAAACCGGCTGCTGCGAGCAGTAAATAAAATACGTTCCGGAAGCGATTCTTCTGTTTGTGTCAAAATTATATTCAGCTCCTCTTTTATTTATAGCCGTAAGATTGAGAATTTCAAGCGGGAGCTCGTTTCCAAAGCGCGGCATTAAAATCCGCGGATTTACGAGCGTTTTGGCCTTTAAATCGACAACCTGAAATTCCAGAAGAGCGTTTCCTTCCTGCCAGCCGGAGCTTCCGCAGGTTCCTAGCGGAGTTGCGTTTTCAACTTCCGAAAGTTCATAGCGTTTTTCCTGATCGTCCGAATTTAAGTTTGCATAAACCGTCATCAAACTGTCGTCGTGAACGAGAATCACTGCATTTCCGAGTGTGCTTTCAAAAAGAGAAGAATCCTCATCATGTTCGCTCAAAACCGCGGTGACAGTTCCTTTGCTGGAAGTTTTAATTTCTCCGCTGTCGCTAAAAATCAGCGAAGGATTTATAACTCCGCCACGGGTGTGCGCAAAGTATGTAAAAAAAGTGTCGGACATGATTTCTTCCTGCGGCCAGTCAAAACCAAAGGCGAAAAATGGAGCCAAAACCAATGCCGATAAAAACGATATTTTTTTCATAAAAATCTGCCTCCATTTTTACTTAAACTCAATGTCCACTCTCGAAAGCGAACTGTCGCGTCCGACAAAAAGCGAATTGTCTTTGACTGTTATGTAAGCATTTTCCGCTTTAAAGCTAAAGCTTCCGGAATAAACCGAGTGTTTTTGGATTACAGAAACTGAATAAATTCCGTCATTTTTGCTAAGGACAAAGATATTTTTTTTGTCGCTGGTTTCTTCTATTGAAAAAATATTGCCTTTTACCGGAATATGCTTTGATTTTAAGGTTTTGCAGTTTAAAACGCCAAGACAGTCTTTGTGCGCAAAATAGCAGTAATCACCGTCGCTTGAAAATTTTACAAGAACCTGCTTTGTTGTGTCTGCTTCCAGATATTCATGAAAGAAGATTTTTGTAATTCCATTTTCTCTCTTTGCAAGAGTGAATCTCTGCTGTTTTTGACCGCTTATGCTCGCTGTCGTTAAGCCGTCTTCCGAAACTGCAAGGCCCAGAATTACAGGATATTTGCTTCCGCCCGGTTCATACTGGCGTTCGATTTTTCCGTCCGCGTCAAAAATAAGAATCGAGCCGTCCGCGTAGCCTGCGGCAACTTTGTCGTTTGTAGAATCCAGGGCCGTAATAGGAACGTAATTTTCAAATTTCCATTTTGGCTCAAAATTTTCATTCAAAAAAACAAAACTTGTTCCGCCCGGCAGCATAAGAAATTTTCTGCCCTTTTGAAAAAACGGAAAACCCTGCATTTTTAGTTCTTTTTTTTGTTTTCCTTCTTTTGATACAAGTTTTAGACTTTTGTCGCTTGTTCCGTAAATGCAGTAATCGTCTGGACTGATTGCGATTTTGTACGGAAATGTAAAAGCCTGTGCAATTTGACCGTCTTCTGTAAAAAATCCCGCGTTTTGTCCAAGTTTGAACGGAATATATTGCGAAGGTTCAGTTTTGTCTGAATCTGGAGAAGGCTTGTTGCAGTCAACCGTCCATTTTGTCGCAAAATGAATTTCTTTGGAAAGAGGCTTTATTGCAAAAAATGTATATGCGAGCACAACCGTTGTGCATATCGTATAAATTGGATTTAGTTTTTTTAGCATGATTATTTTTATGGTATAATGATTAAAAATTATGGTCAAGTTTGATAAAAAAATGTTTTTTTTATCAGTGCGGTCTTTTATTTTGCAATAAAGTCGAAGAGAATGTATTTACTTGACAAAATACCGTTCTAAATGCAAAATATGCAAAAGATTGTTAAGATTTTATAAAAAAATGGAGACAAAAAGTGGAAGACGATATCCTTACAATTGAAGAAGTTGCAAAATATCTGCGTGTTTCTGAACGCACTGTTTATGACTGGGCTCAAAAGGGCGAAATTCCCGCTGGAAAAATTGGAACGGTATGGCGTTTTAAAAAATCAGAAATTGAAAAATGGGTAAACGAACGTCTTTCTTCAAATATCAAAAAAGAAGAAAACAATCCTGAGGTAATCGTAAAGAACATTCTTTCACCAGACCGCATTGTTTTTATAAATCATACTACAAAACGCGATGCCCTTGTTGAACTTGCAAACAATTTGAGCACAGCTCCGCAGGTAAAATACAGCGACGAGCTTGTTACAGAGATTTTAAAGCGCGAGGAACTTATGTCTACAGCAATAGGCCGTGGAATTGCAATTCCTCATGTGCGCCTGTCTTCCGTAACAGACCTTGTAATGAGCGTTGGAATTTGCAAAAAGGACATAATCGACTATCAGTCAATTGATGAAATCCCTGTAAGAATTTTGATTATGATTGCGGCGGCTTACAATCAGCACACATATTACCTTCAGACGCTGAGTTTTTTCAGTTCAAAATTAAAAGAAAAGGCTCTGCGCGACAAGCTTCTTGACGCTTCAACTCCAGAAGAAGCGTACGCTCTTTTAACACAGGAGTAGTTTTTGCCAGAACAGAAAAAATTGTTTTTCTTTTAGGCTATTCGTAGAGTTCTACAGGAATCCAGTTTTTTCTGTCCTGCATGTCTTTTGCAATCATTCCAAAAGTTAGATTTTTTGCCGTAGTTTCTCCAAAAAGATATTCTTTTCCGTCGAGACTGTAGGTTTGTCCCTGTTTTCCCGGCAAATTTATTCCTACCATAGCATGGCTGTATTGAGTGCTTATAAGCATAATTGAATCCAGCCCAAGGTTTTTATAAAGAAGCATTAAAAGCATTGAGCGGCTGTCGCAGTCAGAGCCTGCTCCTTCGAGCGTTGCCGGAATATTTGTAAAATCGGCGCGGTCAGAAGAAGATGATTTTCTTTCGTAGTTAAAATTTTGCGTCCAGGTTAAAAGTTTTTGCGCGAGCGCTGCTTCCGGAAAATCCGGAGATTCTTTTTGGCAATCTTCGGTTAGCGCGTTGGAAATGTCAAATGCCGCTCTTTTTGTGCGCCCCATTCCGTCTTTTGCAATTATTCTGTAAAAACGCTGCCAGGCTTCTTTCCAGCAATTTTGGTTTACGAACAGTTTAAAAACTGAAAATTCCCGGTCAACGACAAACTGGTTTGCTTCGGAATCATCTTTGTCCAGAACCGTGTTTATTTTTTTTCCGGCAATTGTGAGCGTTATGTTTTTTTGTCCGGCTTTTGGAAAGGCGAATGCGGTTATAAGCCCGCTTTCCTTAAAGCTTCCGCGGTCGACCATTATGCTGTCTAATATAGAAAGAATAAACTGCTCGCAGTTGTATGCCTTGTCTTCCGGGGCAAACGATATAACTGTCAGAAAGCTTTTTTTGTCTGGAAGGGGAATTGAAGTTCCCCAGCCGCGCATTTTTGTGCCAAGGGCTTTTTCGCTTATTGTAATCTTAGAAACGGCGCATTCTCTGTTGCGCCATTTTGCCGTAGAAATTTCTCCTGTTGCGGAAAGTTTTTCCAAGGTCTTGTAAAGAGCTTGTGTGCTGTTTTGAAAATTTTCCTGGGGCCAGACTTTTATCGCGGTTTGAACTGGAAGAAGCTTGTGCGTAAAAAGAATTGAGCTTTCGTCTTCCGTCATGTCTGAAATTTCTGACATTTCTGGAAAATCTATGCTGTAACCGTAAACAGAACTTGAGACCAGTTCCGTAAACGAATAAAAACTTGGAAAAATTAAAAAGAATGCTGCAAAAATCGGGCGGATAAAAGTTTTGCGGAATTTTTTCATAGCTTTGGCACTTCCATAAAATACTAGTCTAAAAAATACTTTTTTTGTAATATAGGCAACTGGACAAGGGATTGTAAGGGCGCGCGAGGCGCGTTCCAAAAAATGTGATTGCGCCTTGCGGAATTACTTTTTTTGGAATGACAACCCTGAAAAGCCCGGTTTTTGCGCAGGCAAAAATGGCCCCAAAAATTCAAAAAAATACTTACAGATTGATAATCGGATGAAAAATATTCAAATTGTATATGAAAATGAAGAAATTCTTCTAATAAATAAAGAAGCTGGAATGAGTGTTCAGGGCGGTGCTGGAATTGCGCATTCTTTGGACGAGGAACTTTCTAAGCAGCTTGGGTACAAGGTTTTTTTGGTTCACAGGCTCGATAAGGAAACGTCCGGACTTATGGTTGTTGCAAAGTCGGCTGCCGCGGCAAACAAATGGATTGGCCTAATTGCAGGAAGACAGGTAAAAAAAGAATATACGGCTGTATGTTTTGGGCTGCCTTGCGTAAATGGAAAAACGGCTTTTGCTGGAACTTTAAAAGACAATGTTGTAAAGGCTGGACGGGAATTGAATGCTGTTACGGATTTTAAGGTTTTAAAATCTGGAAAAGTAAAAATTGTTCCGGAAAGCGAAATTGCCGTTAAAAATACGGAAAACGCTTTTGAAAGTGAAGAAATTGGGCTTTCTGTTTTACATCTTACGCTTGGAACCGGAAGAATGCACCAGATAAGAATTCATCTTGCAAAGGCCGGCTGTCCGATTGTTCAGGACGATAAGCACGGAAACTTTAAGTTGAATAAAAAGGCGCGGAAACTCGGTCTTAAAAGGCTTTGTCTTGCCGCGACGACGATAACTCTTCCTGTCGATGGAAAAAAAACTGTTTTTAACGTGGAGTTGCCGGAACATATAAAAAAGGCGGTTGAACTTTTGTAGTTTTTTGTTATATAAGGAATTGCACTTGACACTTTTCTGTTAAAAGCGTAAATTATATTAACATTTTAATAGTAATATTTAAATGGATCCGCGCAAACGGGTCCTTTTTTATTGCCGGAGCAAAATTACAGAGATTATGGATTACATACCTTTAAATTCTTATCCGCATTATCAGGAGTGTGAAAATGTTGCTTCTTCGCTTGGTTACCACCTTGTTGAATTGAAATTTTCTAAGCAGGGAAGCACAACTCATATTCTTGCCGTAATTACAGGAGATGATCCGACTGTGAATATCGGCGTAAATGACTGCTCGAAGGTGCATCATGCGCTTCTTCCAAAAATTGAAGAAATCCTTGGAACTGATGATACTTACATGGAACTTACTTCTCCTGGAATGGAGCGGAATATTAAAAATGCGGCTGAATTTGCGCTTTTTAAGGGACGTCAGGTTCGGGTTTGGGATAAAACAGTTACGGATTGGGTCGGTGGAAAAGTTGTTTCTTCTGACAATGCTTCGATAACGCTCGAAGTTGAAAATCCGGATGGTTCTGTTGAACAGAAAACTGTTTCTTATACAGATATAGCAAAAGCAAAATTTATTCATTTGTAATTGCAGAATTGAATTTTTTGGGAAGCCTCTAAAAAATGGGGCGACCGTTAATTTTTTTTCTACTTCAAAAGGGAGAAATAATATGTCAGAAATGTCAGAAGCGATTCGTGAACTCATCGAAGAAAAGGGAGTTTCTGTAGAATCTGTTAAACAGACTGTGGAGTCTGCAATCAAGGCGGCTTACAAAAAAACTTTCGGAACAGCGGACAACTGCGAGGTTCACTTTGCAGATGATTTGTCGGATGTTTCGGTTTACTCGAAAAAAGTAATTGTAGACGGTGTTTATGATCCTGTGACAGAAATTGAACTTGAAGATGCGCTCAAAATGAGCGAGGAATGTGAAGTTGGAGACGAAATCCTTATTCTCGTAGATCCAAAAACTTTTGAGCGTTCTGCTGTTTCTACAGGAAAACAGGCTGCTCATCAGGGATTGAGCGAAAGTTTTAAAAACAATCTTCTGGCAGAAAATAAAGGCAAAATCGGCGAAGTTATCATTGGATATTATCAGCGCGAACACAACGGAAATATTTACGTTGATCTTGGTAAGGTTGAGGGAGTTCTTCCTAAAAAATATCAGAGTTCACGCGAAATTTATCAGAAAAATGACAGAATTAAGGCTATCGTCGTTGACGTAAAACCTACTTCTTCGGGAGTTCAGCTGGTTTTGAGCCGCACTGATCCAAAATTCGTGCAGTCAATCATTGAGCTTGAGGTTCCTGAGCTTGAAGATAAGACAATCGGAATTTACAAGATTGTTCGTGAAGCCGGCTACCGCACTAAGATTGCCGTTTTCTCTAACAAGGAAGATGTGGATCCTGTAGGCGCATGTGTTGGTCTTAAGGGTGTTCGTATTCAGAATGTAATCCGCGAGCTTGAGGGTGAAAAAATCGACGTTCTGCGCTATGACCAGAATCCTGTTGAATTCATTAAAAACGCGCTCTCTCCTGCCGAAGTTGAGAAAGTTTTGATTACGGACGAAGAGAAAAAACAGGCTCTTGCAATTGTAAACGAAAGTCAGTTCTCTCTTGCGATCGGAAAATCGGGTATGAACGTTCGTCTTGCAAACCGCCTCTGCGACTGGTCAATCGACGTAAAAACCGAAGAACAGGCTGCGGAAATGGATTTGAGCCAGTTCTCTACACGCAAGGCCGCAGAAAATCTTTTCAACAATTCTTCTGAGAAAGAAAACGCTGGTTCTGAAGAAAGCGAGCCGATTTCGACAATTTCTGAATTGCCTGGAGTTGATGTTGATGTTGCTTCAAAACTCAAGGCTGCCGGATTTGATGATATTCAGGCTTTTGTTGATTCGTTCGATTCTGATTCAATCAAGGTTGAAGGCGTAACTCAGGAAGATCTTGAAAAAGTAAATTCAATTGTTCGCGATGTAGTTGAATTTGTTGAAGATGATTCTGAAAAAACGGAAGAAGAAAAGCCTGGGCAGGAAGAAGAGGAAGAATATTTCTGTCCTGAATGCGGCGCAAAAATCACTTTGGATATGACAAAATGTCCAAAATGTGGCGTAGAATTTGAATTTGAGTAATAAAAAACGGTAGAATAAAAAGTCTTTGAAATTTTAATATCGAAGGCTAAAAGAGTAGTGCGAGAAAAATTATAAGGGGAAAAACGAGAAAATATGGCTGAAGAAACAGAGAAAAAGCCCGGATTTGTATTGAATAAGAAAAAAACAGAACCAGCAGAAAACAAAGCGACTGCTGCGGTTTCTGCAAATTCAAGTACACCGGAAAAGAAAAAAATTGTAGTCGTAAAGAGAAAAGCGCCTGCACAGGCTCAGGAAAGTGCGGCTGAAAACGGAGAAAATAAAAAACGTCCGGTTCCAGTTGTAAAAAAATCTCCTGCACCGGCAGCTCCTTCTGCTCCTCGTCCTCAGCAACAGCGTCCTGCTGGACAGACTCGTACTACTTTTGAAATCGGCTCTGCAAGACCAAATGTAAAAGCCGGTAATCTTTCAACTCCAAACCGTCAGCGCAACGGCGGATACAACCGTGGTCAGAACGGTGGCTATGGCAATCGCGAGGGTGGCTATAACGGCGGTTATGGAAACAGAAATTATAACAATAACGGTCAGCGTTCCGGAGGTTTTTCTGGAGCACAGGCCCGCGAAAATTATCAGAACCGCGACAGAAACGGTCAGAGCGGTGGATTTAACCGTCAGGGCGGATTCAACCGCGGTCCAAACGGTCAGGGCGGTGGATTTAACCGTCAGGGCGGATTTAACCGCGGTCCAAACGGACAGGACGGTGGATTTAACCGTGGACCAAATCAGGGTGGAAGACCGGGATTTGGCAGCCGTCCGGGATTTGGCGGTGGAAGACCGGGATTTGGAGGAGCACCAGTTGCATCTGCAATTCCTGAACAGAAAGGACCTGGAAAGAAGGCATTTAAAGGCAAAAAACAGGTTTACAACAACCGCAAGGACAAAGAAGAGCTTTTTGACGAAGAGGAACTTTACAAGAAGAAGACAGTTACTCCTGCAAGCGTAGTTCCAAAGTCAATCGATATTATGGAATCTGTTTCGATTTCTGATTTGGCAAAGAAAATGAACCTTAAAGCCAGCGAAATCATCGGAAAACTTATGTCGATGGGAATGATGGTTACAATCAACCAGAGCATTGACTCTGACACTGCAACCCTTCTTGCCGCCGAATACGGCTGTGATGTCCATCTTGTTTCTCTTTATGACGAAACCGTAATTGAAAGCGACAAGGGTGAGGAAGGAAATGAACTTCCTCGTCCGCCAATTGTTACTGTAATGGGACACGTTGACCACGGTAAGACAAAAACACTTGATGCAATCAGAAAGACAAATGTTGCGGCAGGCGAAGCCGGCGGAATTACACAGAAAATCGGTGCTTATCAGGTTAAGACTGAAAAGGGCGTGATTACATTCCTCGATACTCCTGGACACGAAGCCTTTACGATGATGCGTGCCCGCGGTGCTCAGATTACAGATGTCTGTGTCCTCGTTGTTGCCGCAGATGACGGTGTAATGCCGCAGACTCTCGAAGCCTTAAGCCATGCAAAAGATGCAAAGGTTCCGATTATCGTTGCAGTTAACAAAATTGATAAACCGGATGCAAATCCTGACCGTGTAATGACGCAGCTTTCTGAACAGGGACTTACTCCTGAAGAATGGGGCGGCGACACTCAGTACGTAAAAATTTCTGCTCTTAAGGGCGAAGGAATCAGCGAACTTCTCGACGCGATCCTCCTTCAGGCAGAAATGCTTGAATTAAAGACTCATTGGGATACACGCGCAGAAGGAAAAGTTATCGAATCTCATGTTGACCAGGGACGCGGTGTTATTGCCGATGTTATGGTTCAGAGCGGTACATTGAAAGTTGGTGATCCGTTTGTTGCCGGAATTTATTCTGGAAAAGTACGTGCAATGTTCAACGACCGCGGAGAAAAAGTAAAAGAGGCTACTCCTTCAATGCCAGTTGAAGTTCTCGGTTTGGACGAAATGCCGAATGCCGGAGATCCGTTCCAGGTTACAGAAACTGAACGCGATGCCCGCGATATTTCAAACAAACGTCAGGAACTCAAGCGTTTTGAAGCAGCAAAGGCTGTTAAGAAAGTTACATTGGACAACCTCGTTTCTACAATCGAAGCAAGCGAAGTAAAAGAATTGAAGGTTATCATTAAGGCTGACCTCCAGGGTTCTGCAGAGGCTTTAAAACAGTCTCTCGAAAAGCTTTCAACTCAGGAAATCCGCTTGAACGTAATTCATTCTTCTGCCGGAGCCATCAACGAAAGCGATGTTACTCTTGCAGCCGCAGACGAAAATGCAATCATTATTGGATTTAATGTTCGTCCAACGGCAAAAGCTAAGATGCTCGCTGATGAAGAAAAAGTAGAAATCAGAAAATACAACGTTATCTATAAGTGTGTTGAAGAAATTCAGCAGGCAATGGAAGGAATGCTCCGTCCAGATACAATCGAGCAGAATATCGGTATGGTTGAAGTTCGCAACACATTCCGTGTTCCAAAAGTTGGAGTTATTGCAGGATGTTCAGTTACAGAAGGTCTTGTTAAAAAATCAGCAACTGTTAATCTTATCCGTGACGGAATTGTTAAATGGACAGGAAAAATTTCTTCGCTCAAACGTTACAAGGACGATGCAAAAGAAGTTAAGGCCGGTTTTGAATGTGGTATCGGTCTTGAAAACTGGCAGGACATTCAGGTTGGCGACCAGCTTGAAATTATTGAATACGTTGAAGTTGCAAGAAAACTTGGCGAATCTCTCGTAGACGAAAAAGCCGAAGCAGAAGCAAAGGCTAAAGAGAGAATTGCCGCTGCAAAAGCCGAAGCAGAAGCCGCCGCAGCACAGGTTGCCGCAGAAGAAGCAGAAGCAAAGGCTAAGGGAAAAGCAAAAAAAGCAGCTAAAGAAAAGTTAAATTCTTCATTTGTTCCGAAGGGAGATGCTGAATAATGGGTGAATTTAGACTTGCCAAACTGGGGGAGCAGATTCGCGGTGAAATTGCGCTGCTTATCAGCACCCAGAAAATAAAAGATCCGCGTGTTTCAACTTTTTTGACGATAAACCGTGTGGAAGTTGCCGCGGATTTGGCTTATGCAAAAGTTTATGTTTCGAGTTTTTTGCCAGAAGGACAGATTTTGAAAGGAGTTGCCGGGCTCAACAGTGCGGCAGGATTCATTCAATCGTCAATCGCAAAAAAACTTACAATTCGAAAATTTCCAAAACTCAGCTTTATTGCTGACAGTTCAGTAAAGGAAGGCTTTGAGATGGTAAATAAATTGAACCGTCTTGAAGCTGAGGAAAATGAAATCCGCAGACAGCAGACAGACGGGCAATAGCGCAAACTCCGGAATTTTGCTTTTAAGCAAGCAGTCCGGAGAAACGAGTTTTGCTTCTTTATCGGCAGTAAAAAAATCTCTTGGCACAAAAAAAGTCGGTCATACGGGAACATTGGATTCCTTTGCAGACGGACTTCTTGTCGTTCTTACCGGACATTTGACGCGTCTTGTTTCTCATATTACGAATTTTGGAAAAACTTACCTTGCATTGATTGAATTCGGCTCAGAAACCGACACCCTCGATCCGACCGGAAATATAATAAAAACAGGAAGAATTCCGGACGAAGAAGAAGTTCGTACGGCTTTGAAAAAATTCAAGGGAGAAATTGATCAGGTTCCGCCAAAATTCAGCGCGCTTCACGTAAATGGAAAAAGGGCCAGCGACCTTATGCGAAGCGGTGAAGAAGTTGAACTTGCGCCAAGAAAAATCACAATTCATTCTATTATATTGCTCGATTTTTTTGAAAAATATGCTCTTGTCGAAGTCAGCTGTTCAAAAGGAACCTATATCCGCTCTCTTGCCCGCGATATTGCAAAAGAATGCGGAACTGTCGCTCATTTAAGGGCTTTGCGCCGGACTGGGGTAGGACCTTTTTATTTGAAAAATGCGGCAGGTCATGAAGATTTGGAAGAATTTACGATTTCAAACCTTGTATATGGCGAAAAAAAATCTCCAAAAAACAGAAAAGAAGATCCTGGTTTTGCAGAACAGATAAAAAATTCAACTTATCCTATGACTGCAGAAATTGCTCGTTTATGCGGATTTTCTCCGGCCATGCTTTGCACAGGCTATGTTCAGGATTTTGCCAACGGACGGCTTTTGAGAAGACATTCGTTCTATTTTGAAGAAAAAACTCCGGAAAACTGTGAGCTTGCGGTTTTTTACCCTGATTTAAAGTTTGCAGGAACAGTAAAAAGAAACGGCAGAAAATTCAGTTACGGTTTTGTAATTCCGCCGGAAGAGCAAAAACTGAAAATATATTCCTGGGAGCAGGTTGTAAACGGAAAACCCTTGAAGGATTTTGGAAATAAGGAAACAGCCCTTAGCATTGGAAGTTTTGATGGAATGCATATCGGGCATGATTCGATTTTTGATTCGATTCTTGAAAAAAAACAGCTTGTGCCGGGAATTGTCACTTTCAGGCATACTACACGGCTTGAGAAATCTGGAAAAGATTTTAGCGGAGAGGTTTCATCGCTCTCTCAAAAGCTGGAATTCTTTATGCGAAAAGGATTTAACTTTGTCGTTGTAATTGACTTTTCTGACGATTTTACTAAAATACAAGGGAATGATTTTCTGTCAATCTTAAAAAATAACTGCAATGTAAAATATCTTGCCGAAGGTGAGGATTTTAGATGCGGTTACAAGGGTTTGACCGATATTCCTGCTCTAAAAAAATTTTGTGCTAAAAATCAAATCGAGCTTAATGTTGTCAGTTTTGTTGATTATTCTGGCAAAAAGGTAAGTTCTTCGAGAATTCGGGAAGACGTTCTTGATAAAAAGTTTAATGAAATAAGCATAATGCTTAAAAATCCGTATACGATTGACTGTGCGGGTTTTGAATGGTACAGGGAAACGATAGAAGGAAAAAATTATCTGACCGCAAAAAAACACGGAATTCAGATTTTTCCGCCTGACGGTGAATACACTGTCAAAATAAAAATGGTAATTTCTGGAAGCGAAGAGATTTCCGCAACAAAAACTGTAGCCTGTAAATTAGATTCCGGTTTACTTCGCGTGCTGGATTCTGATGGATCGCTCAGAGGCTTTGTGCGGGCAATTCAATTTGGTTACCCAGAGAAATAAATATTTTAAGGAGTAAGTAAAATGCTTACAAAAGAAGAATCAGCTGCAGTAATCAGCAAATTTGGCAAAAACGAAGCCGACACAGGAAACACAAAAGTTCAGATCGCTCTCCTTACTGAACGTATCAAACAGCTTACAGTTCACTGCCAGCACTTCCCAAAAGATGCTGGTGCATCACGTGGATTGCTCAAAGTAATCGGACAGCGCCGCAAGTTGCTTAAATATCTTCAGAGAAAGGATTTGGAAGTTTACCGCCAGCTTATTAAAGAACTTGGTCTCCGCAAATAATAAACCGTGGAGGTGTAAGTAATGGCAGTAAATAGAGTAACTTACAAAATTGGTGATGAAGATTTAATTCTCGAAACTGGAAAAATCGGTAAACAGGCAAACGGATGTGTTTATGCGCAGTATGCAGGAACATCTGTAATTGCAACTGTATGCGCCTCTTCCGAAGTAAAAGAAGGATTGGACTTTGTCCCGGTTACTGTTGAATACAACGAAAAATATTATGCCGCAGGAAAAATTCCAGGAGGCTTTGTAAAACGTGAAGGTCGTCCAAAGGACAAGGAAATTTTGGTTTCTCGTCTTATTGACCGTCCTATGCGTCCTCTTTTTGAACCTGCATTCGGTCGTGAAATCCAGATTGTTCCGACTTGTGTTTCTGCCGACGGAATCAATCCACCGGACATTCTTGCAGTAATTGCCTCTTCTGCAGCAGTATCAATTTCTGATATTCCATTCCATGGACCTGTTGCGGCAGCAAGAGTTGCTTACATTGACGGACAGTATGTAATCAACCCGACTTTCTATCAGCAGGAAAAAGCTCAGCTCGAAATCGTTGTTGCCGGAACAAAAGACGGATTTACAATGGTTGAAGGCGGTGCAAACGAAGTCAGCGAAGAAGTAATGCTCGGCGCTCTTGAACAGGCTCAGGGCTTTATTACTGCTATGTGCGAACTTCAGGAACAGCTTGTTGCAAAATGTGGAAAAGAAAAACTTCCGCTTGCTCCGCTTAATGTTGAGCTTGCAAACAAAGAGCAGATCATTGCAGATGCAACACCTCTCCTTGAAAAAGCATGTTTCCAGGACGGAAAAATGACTCGCGGTAAGGCAATTGCCGCAGCAAAAGAGCAGGTTGCACAGAAATATGCTGAACAGTTGTCAGATGAAATTCAGAAAAAGCTTTTTGATTCTTGTTTTGATGATATTCAGTACAATTTGCTCAGAAAGAGCATTTTGGACAAAGGCTTGAGAATTGATGGCCGTAAATGTGACGAAATTCGTCCGATTACTTGCGAAGTAAACGTTCTTCCTCGTCCACACGGTTCTGCGCTTTTTACACGTGGAGAAACTCAGTCTTTGGCAGTTTGTACTCTTGGTACAACTCTCGATGCTCAGGTTTATGACGATATTGATGGAGAAAGAAGCGAAAACTTTATTCTTCATTACAATTTCCCTCCATATTCGGTTGGAGAAGTTGGACGTCTTACAACAGGTCGTCGCGAAATTGGACACGGAAACCTTGCCCGCCGTTCTTTGGCAGCCATGGTTCCACCGGTTACAGAATTTCCTTATACAGTTCGCGTAGTTTCTGAAATCATGGAATCTAACGGTTCTTCTTCTCAGGCTTCTACTTGTGGCGGTTGTCTTGCAATGCTCGCTGCTGGTGTTCCTATGAAAAAAATGGTTGCAGGAATTGCAATGGGTCTTATTACAGAACCAGAAGGCGACAATCCTTACGGAAATTACAAGATTCTTTCTGATATTCTTGGTGAAGAAGACCATCTCGGTGATATGGACTTTAAGGTAGCCGGAACAAAAGACGGAATTACTGGTTTCCAGATGGATATTAAGATTGCCGGTGTAACAACACAGATTATGAAAGAAGCTCTCGCTCAGGCAAAAGCCGGACGCCTGCATATCCTTTCAATCATGGAAAAATGCATCGACAAACCTCAGCCAATCAGTCCGTTTGCACCAAAAATCTTGACTATGAAAATTAGTCCAGATAAAATCGGCGCTTTGATTGGACCTGGCGGAAAGAACATTAAGGCTCTTTGCGCACAGTACGGTGTTACAATCAACACAGAAGATGACGGAACTGTTCAGATTTACGGAAAAACCGGAAAATCTGCTGAAGAAGCAAGACTTGCTGTAAAAGGCATTTGTGAAGATCCTGAGATTGGAACAATTTACAACGGCACTGTAAAACGCATAATGGATTTTGGTGCTTTTGTTGAAATCTTGCCAGGAAAAGAAGGCTTGTGCCACATTTCTAAACTTTCAAGACAGAGAGTTGAAAAAGTGTCGGACGTTCTTAAAGAAGGCCAGCAGATTCCTGTAAAACTTCTTGAAGTAGACAAAATGGGAAGATTGAATCTTTCTTATGTTGACGCGCTTGAAGAGCAAAAAAAATAATTAACGCTTAAGATGTTAAATTATTAAACAAAAAATGGCTGTTTGAAGTTTGATTTTCAGACAGCCATTTTTTTGTCAAAATCTCCCTGTTATAGAAAAAAAAGTTAAAATCGTTTATACTTTTAAGGATATGAAAAAAGGTTTTGATAACGATAAATATTTGAAAATTCAGTCTGAACACATTAAAGAGCGTATTTCGCATTTTGGAAACAAGCTTTATTTGGAATTTGGCGGTAAACTTTTTGACGACTTTCATGCAAGCCGGGTTTTGCCGGGGTTTGAGCCAGACAGTAAACTTAAAATGCTTTTGCAGCTGGCTGATATGGCAGAAATTATAATCGTAATCAGCGCATTGGACATTGAAAAAAACAAAGTTCGCGGCGACTTGGGAATTACTTACGACAAAGACGTCCTTCGTCTGCGTCAGGAATTTATGGACAGAGGGTTATTTGTAGGTTCTGTTGTTATTACGCATTATTGCGGACAGGAAGGAGCAAAGGCCTTTGCTAAACGTCTTAAAAAACTTGGAATAAAGTCTTATTTCCATTATTTGATAGAAGGTTATCCGAACAACGTCGCTCTTATCGACAGCGATAAAGGATATGGAAAAAATGATTATGTAGAAACCTCACGTCCGCTTGTTGTTGTTACAGCCCCAGGACCTGGTTCTGGAAAAATGGCTGTCTGCTTAAGCCAGCTTTATAACGAAAATGTTCGCGGTGTAAAAGCAGGCTATGCCAAGTTTGAAACGTTCCCTATTTGGAATCTTCCTCTAAAACATCCTGTAAACCTTGCTTACGAAGCGGCAACTGCCGATTTAAACGATGTAAATATGATTGACCCATGGCATCTCGAGGCTTATGGAGTTACGACTGTAAACTACAACCGCGATATAGAAATTTATCCGGTATTGGATGCGATCTTTAAGGGAATTTTTGGAGAAAATCCATATAAATCGCCGACAGACATGGGCGTAAATATGGCCGGCAACTGTATCTTTGACGACGAAGCATGCTGCTATGCAAGCCGTCAGGAAATTATCAGACGCTACTATACCGCATTGTGCAATCTTGCTGACGGAAAGTGCGAAGAATCCGAAGTTAACAAGCTTTCTCTTTTAATGCAGCAGGCAAAAATAACTCCGGCCGACCGTCTTGTTACTGTTGCCGCAAACAAACGTGCAGAAAAATCCGGACTTCCAGCAGCCGCAATCGAACTGAACGACGGCACAATAATCACTTCAGAAACCTCTGATTTGCTTGGAACCTGTGCGGCCCTCGTATTAAACGCAATCAAACATCTTGCTGGAATAGACCACAGCGTAAAACTTATTCCTGCTGCAATGATTGCGCCGATTCAAAATATGAAGGTGAACTATTTGCAGGGAAACAATCCGCGTCTTCATACAGATGAAGTTCTGGTAGCACTTTCCATGCTCAGTCCAAACGACGAAAACTGCAAAAAGGCTCTTGAACAGCTGCCTGCTTTAAAAGGCTGTCAGGTTCATACGAGCGTAATGCTTAGTGAAGTAGACCGCAAGATTTTTAAAAAACTCGGCGTCGATTTAACAAGCGATCCTGTAAAAAAATGCTAGGCTTGTGTCTTAAGCGGTAAATGCACGGGCAGATACGGAAAAGTTCTATGACCGATGTTGAAAATCTTGAAAAACTTATAAAAGACATTTTTAATGTTGAAAAAGTCGTAAAAAACAAGAAGAACACAAACAAATGCATTTCGCCGCTAAACAGTGAGCCAAAGAATCTTTTTGCCGAAAACTTTATAAAGCGGCTCAAACGCCTTCAAAAAAAGTATTCGGCGGACAGACAGACAATTATTCAGATTACAGAGAAAGTAAAGAACATAGCGGAAGCAAGAAACTCAAGATGGGCAGGACCTTATTCTGAACTTGTTGCCTTGGATTTTTATTCGCAGTTTTCGGAATTCTTTAATCTCAGCTACATAAATATTCTTCCTGTCGAAAAGCACAAAAGCGCAATTCCTTCAAAAATCGGGCACACTCAGACAATAGACATAGATTTGTGCCTGCATTTTAGGCACTACGACATTTTTACGGACGTAAAGTCATTCAACTGCATTCATCAAAATATCCTTGAGGAAATTTTTGAACGTGTTGAAGAATATGCAATGCTTTCGCTAAAAAAATCTGTAATGATTGGAGCGGATAACCGCTCTGAAATCGATTATTCAGAGGTAAAGAAAAACCTTGGTGTTGAAAAAGTGCGGATTTTTCGGGCTTTGGTACAGGCTGTTTCGGAAAACAGGCGTGTTTTAAAATATACTTCCCGTTCTGGAATAGATTTTACATTCAGAATTCAGTACACCGACATTTTGACAACAGTCGCAGAATATTCGCCGTTTGCTATGGCGGAAGCTTATAAGTTTAAGTTTTTGGACTACGGTTCAAAACTTTTGGACAACGAATATTCGGTCATTACAATCGTAAAAAATCCGTGGTTTAACAGCGAGACAGTTGATTTTGGCGACTTTAACAATCTTTTTTACCGTTCACTCGCACGCCGTACATTTATCGAACTGAACCGAATTGACGAAAAAGCCTGTGAACATTCCGGGGCATATTGCTCAACACAGCTTACGGTAAAAGAAGTTGCACAAAACCTCGCAGGAATTATTTTTATCGACGATAACAGCGCAACTGAAAAAATGCAAAAATCGCTATATAACGCCTATTTTTATATGAACCCGAACTATAAAAACAAGACGCCTCTTACGATTCGCAAAATGGAAAAATACTTTAGAAACTCCCGCGAAATTCAAATTCAAGATTTTGACGACTTTAAATGGGACAACTATTAGCAAGAAAACCACTGTTTGCACCAAGTTGATTGCACGGCCATTAGATTGATTGTACTTTTCACAAGAGCGCAAATTCATTAAAATGTCAAAGATTCTTCTATATAAAAAGTTTTGTTTAGTAAGAGGTAATATATGTTAAAATTACAGGGTGCATTTACAGCCATGATTACACCGATGAAGTCTGACTGTTCTGTTGATTATGAAGGCTTTAGAAAAACTGTAAAATTCCAGCTTGAGCAGGGCATTGACGGTCTTGTTCCACTTGGAACTACAGCAGAAACTCCAACTCTCGACGAACGTCCGGGACAGGAAGAAGACCAGCTTATTTCTATTGTAATGGAAGAAGTTAGAGCGTTTGAAAACGCAACTGGAAAACATATTCCTGTAATTTTAGGAGCAGGCAGCAACAATACAAAAGATGCAGTTGCTTACTGTGAACGCGCAAAAAAAGCAGGTGCAGACGCTGCGCTTGTTGTTACCCCGTATTACAACAAACCTTCAAAAGAAGGCATTTACCAGCACTTTGCAGCTGTAAGCAAAGTTGGAATTCCAATCGTAGTATATAACATTGCCGGAAGAACTGGCGTAAATATTACAACAGATACACTTGCACGCATTGCGGAACTTCCGAATATTGTCGGCGTAAAAGAGGCAAGCGGCAATATCAATCAGATGATGGAAGTAATTGCCACAATCAAATCTAAAAAGCCGGATTTTGCAGTTTTGAGCGGAGATGATGCTCTTACACTTCCTTTAATTTCTGTCGGTGGCGACGGTATAATATCAGTAGTTTCTAACCTTGCGCCTGCCGCAGTCGTAGAAATGGCGCATAAGGCGCTCGAAGGTGATTTTGACGCCGCACGCAAGGCACATTATAAATTGCTTCCTTTCTTTAAGGCTGCCTTTGTTGACGGAAACCCTACATCAATCAAATACGCAATGAGCGTAAAAGGCATGCCGTCTGGTCCATGCCGGCTTCCTCTTGCAGAAGTAAACGATGGCGCAAAAAAAGTGATAGAAGACGCATTAAAAGAGTGCGGCCTGTAATCAAAATCACAAAAATACAACTAATGCTGAGTTTTTATTGGAGATAACAAAATGGAAAGAATAAATGTTGGTGTTTTGGGTGCAACTGGAATGGTTGGACAAAGATATATCAAATTGCTCGAGAATCACCCTTGGTTTAAGGTAACCTATGTTGCGGCAAGTCCTCGTTCAGCTGGAAAACTTTATCCGGAAGCTGTAAAAAACCGCTGGCTTATTGGAGCGGATATTCCTGATGACGTAAAAAATCTTACTGTTCAGGATGCAAATGAGCCTAAACTTGCGCTCGGAAAGTGCCGCTTTGTTTTTTCAGCGCTCGAAATGGGCAAGGACGAGATCAAGGCATTGGAAGCGGCTTATGCGGCAGAAGGAATTCCTGTAGTTTCTAACGCAAGCGCAAACCGCTGGACAGAAGATGTTCCTATGCTTATTCCTGAAATCAACTATTCTCACCTCGATGTAATTGCCGAGCAGAAAAAGCACCACGGCTGGGACAAGGGTTTTGTTGCGGTAAAGCCGAACTGTTCTTTGCAGACATATATGATTCCAATTTTTGCCCTTATAAAGGCAGGCTACCCTGTAAAGAGAATGACAGTTACAACATTGCAGGCTGTTTCTGGAGCAGGTTATCCAGGAGTTTCTTCGTTCGATATGATTGATAATATCGTGCCGTTTATCGGAGGCGAAGAAGAAAAAACAGAAAAAGAATGTCTTAAAATTTTGGGAACAGTGCAGAACGGAAAGATCGAAAATGCTTCTGAACCGGTTGTATCTGCAACCTGTACACGCGTTCCTGTAATCGACGGACATACTGCAAGTGTAAACCTCGAATTTGACCTTCCAGAAGACAAAAAGCCTTCTATTGAACAAATCTTAAAAGTTTGGAAAGAATTTACTTCTCTTCCACAGGAATTAAAGCTTCCTTCTGCGCCGGAACACCCGATTGTATACCGCGAAGAAGAAAACCGTCCTCAGCCGCGCCGCGACCGCGACACAGAAAAGGGCATGGCCTGCGTAATCGGAAGACTTCGCAAATGCAGCGTTTTTGACGTTAAGTTTGTAGCCCTCAGCCACAACACAAAGCGCGGAGCTGCCCTTGGCGGTATCTTGAATGCAGAACTCTTAAAAGCAAAGGGCTTTTTTGACTAATCAAATATAACAAAACAAAACAGGGGCTTTCTGCTTTTTGCGGATAAGCCTCTTTTTTTGGAGAAAATACTATGGAAAAAACATTTCCGCTCAATAGCGAAGAATTAAAAAAACTTACACAAACATATCCGACTCCATTCTATCTTTATGATGAAAAAGCGATCCGCGAAAATATGCGCAAATTTACAAAGGCATTTTCGATTTTTCCGAAATTCCGCGAGCACTTTGCCGTAAAGGCCTGTCCTAATCCTTACATTTTAAAGATTCTTGCGGAAGAGGGGTGCGGAGGCGACTGTTCGAGCCTGCCGGAACTTATGCTCTGTGAGATTGCAGGAATCAAAAAAGACAAGGTTATCTTTACCTCGAACGAGACTCCTGCTTCTGAGTTTAAGTATGCGTTTGCAAATGGAAACATAATAAATCTTGACGACTTTACCCACATCAGTTTTTTGGAAAAAACTCTCGGAAAACTTCCAGAAACACTCTGCTTCCGGTACAATCCAGGCTCCGCAAAACACGGATGCAACTCAATAATCGGAAAGCCAGAAGAAGCAAAATACGGACTTACACGCGAACAGATGCTCGAAGCATACAAGGTTGCAAAAGAAAAGGGCGTAAAGCATTTTGGACTTCATACTATGGTGGCTTCGAACGAATTGAATCCTGACTTTTTTGTTGATACAGCAAAACTCGTCTTTGAACTTGCGGTAGAAGTAAAGGAAAAATGCGGTGTAAACATTGAATTTGTGGATTTGGGCGGAGGACTTGGAATTCCTTACAAACCGGAACAAAAGGCCGTAGATTACGATGAAGTAGCAAAAGGAATCCGCGCGGAATACGACAAAATTATTGTGCCTGCAGGACTTGATCCTCTCGGGATTTACTGGGAATGTGGACGTCCTATCACAGGCCCTTACGGCTGGCTTGTCGCAAAGGCAATTCACGAAAAGCACATCTACAGGGAATACATAGGTCTTGATTCTTGCATGGCAGACTTGATGAGACCCGGCATGTACGGTTCTTACCACGAAGTTACTGTAAGCGGAAAAGAAAACGCGCCAAAAGACCACGTATACGACGTGGTAGGCTCTCTCTGCGAAAACTGCGACAAGTTTGCGGTTCAGAGAGAACTTCCAAAAATCGATATAGGCGACCTTGTAATAATCCACGATGCAGGAGCACACGGCCGCGCAATGGGCTTTAATTACAATGGAAAATTAAGATGCGGCGAGCTTCTTTTGCGCACAGATGGCACTGTAAAAGAAATCCGCCGTCGCGAGACAATCAACGACCTTTTTGCAACACTTGACCTTGAAGGCGTTGAAAACTTTAAATAAAAACAGACAAAAATGCAAAGTCAGAAGACTGTTTTTTAGTCCGCTGGCTTTGCAAGTTTTTATTCTTCTATTGTTACGGCAATTTTGCTAAAACCTGTAACCGCGTTTTTTAATTCCTGTGTACCGCGGATAGAAGTCCTGATTCCAATAAAATACTTTTTGCCTGTAGCAAGGTTGCGCGGAAGATGGAATTCAAGCATTTTTGGACTGTTTGTCGTAATAAATTCTTCAGGAACCTTTATCCATTCCTGCTCATCCTGATTTGCGGTGTTGTCCTCGAGCAGAGGTATAAAGAATATGCCGCTGTTTTTGCCTCCAACTTTGAGTTTTTTCCCTTTAATCCTTGCGCTGAACGTTGCCTTGAGAACGCCTTCCGCATAGCCGGAAACAGGGTTTTCTATCTGGGTAATCTGAGGAGCAGAATCGACTACTGCAGAAACAGCGGCCGTAATTTCCTTTAAGGTTTCGCGCAGCTCTTCGTTTGTTGAAAATCTTGCCTCAAATCCTGTTATGGATTCGGCTTCTGGAGTAAGAGACTGCACTGAACTTATTGGAGCAATGTAGAGTTTGCAGATTTGCATAATGTCTACCGCAAATCCGAGCTTGGCCTGCTCAAGAATTTCTTTTTTTAGAAGCTCCATTGCATGCCCGATTTGATAGCGGTCGATTCCCTGGTTATGGGCGGCGATAAGGTCTAAAATCTGGTCTGTAGTGATTGTTTTTCTTGGAACACGGGCAATGTATGTGTTTTCTTTAAAGTTGCATGGAGTCAATGTGACTGCAAAATTTGTGTTGCGTTTTGAATCAATGTTTATCATAAGCATTTTTCCTTTTTTTAAGAGATTAGAATTTTAAGTCGGCAATAGTCGTTTTGGCAACGCCAGCTACTTTTCTATTGACTTGAAAAAACTGCAGAATATTCTTATGATGTAACAATAGACTTACAACTGTGGATATTCCGCAGTGCTGTTTATAGACCATTTAGCTGATGGCAGTCAGTTAGATGGTCTTTTTTTCTTCTTTCAATTTAGGTTCCTCCGATAGTTTTAGTATGGAAATATAAGATTTTTTCTTATTTATCCCCAAAATAAAGTTAATAATAAATTTATGAAATCATCAAGTGAAAAATGCGGAATTTTTAAGTTTTTGTTATAGATTTATTAAAATTTTATGAATTTGCAGCCGAAAACTTGCAGCCCGTCATTTTTTTAGAAAAAACATTGCGCTATGTAAAAAAAATAACCCGGACGGGCATTTTTATTATAAGAAGACGTTTTAGCGTGCGGTTTACAGACGCCTTTGCATAATGCTTTCAGCCATGCTGATGAACTTTCTTGCAGGCGCGCAGGTTGGCTTCTTACAGCCACGTGTGAGTGCCTCTTGCAGTAACACAGGGTGGGCTTCTTGCAACCGTGCAAGTGAACTGCTTATAGTTGCGCAGTTGAACTATTTACAGTAGCACAGGGTGTGCTTTTTACAGTAACACAAGGTATGCTACTTACAGTCGCGCAAGTGTTCTATTTACAGTCGCAAGTGTGTGCGAGTTACAGTAGGTCAAGTGCGCTTCTTACAGTCGCGCAGAGGGGGGACAGGTTGCGGTATCTTGCCCCTTTGTCATTATCGGGCTTGACCCGATAATCTAAATGAATATATTACATTTATTTAGGGATTGCCCGGTCAAGCCGGGCAATGCCGGAAAAAAGGTAAGCCGGGCAATGACAGCTTTGCTAGCACGGCAATGACAGTTTTGCTTGCATTGTTATGGAAATGTAAAAATTAAAATGTACAGCAAAAATAATTTTTTTAGACAGAACACATATCCTGATGTATAATCAATCTTAGCCTTTTAGACTTTATTATAAAGACAAACTCAAAGGAGAGTATTTTATCATGAAAGAAAAAACTGTTTTAAATACCGAAAAACGCAAGAGCCTTGTGTTCCGGCTTGTTCTTTTTGTAGGCATTTCAATTATATGTTTTAATTTTCTGTAGATTATTATAACAGGAGAAATTACAAAAAAATCCACACTAGAGGATTCAGCAAACGACTACGCAGTTGTGACAGCGGCTTATTTTCATGTAATTTCAGAAAAGATAGAAGCCTATTTATATGCCATGAATTTTTATGTGAATTCGGACATGGCTCTGGAAGGAACTTTTGACGAAATGCGCCAATGGCTTATCTCTCAGGAAGATCAGCGTATATCCGAGTTTGACTACATAATGCTTGCAGGCCCGGACGGAACCGCCTATACGGACACAGGAAAATCCATTGATATTGCCGATTGTCCTTATTTTAAAGCGATAATGCAGGACGGAAAGACAAGTTTTATTGATGATCCAGTGGTTTCGAGAACAACTGGGCAGTCTGTAATTCACGTAACACGCGCGATTGTACGCAACGGAAAAAACATAGGTCTTTTTTCGGGCGTAATGCAGTCAAAGCATTTGGGCGAAATCATCAGCAATATAAAAATTGGAAACACAGGATACGCATTCGTACTTGCCGATGACGGAACAGTCATTTCTCACCCGAACAAGGACTGGATAAACAAGCGCAACTTCCTTACAGGATATTCTGTAGGACACGAGGACATGGGCGAGCTTGCCCAGCGGATGGTGGACGGCGAAACAGGACATGCATGGCTAAAGGGAATTTATGATGATCTGGAATTTGTCAGCTTTACGCCGGTAGAAGGGACTTCATGGTCAATGGCGGTTTCAATCTAGCAGAAGGAAATATATTCTTCAATTTCACTAATGATGGGGCAGATGGCTTTGCTTTCTCTTATAAGCGCGATTCTCCTTGTAACCATAGCAGGCTTCCTTATGTACCGTGCAATAAAGCCTTTGAATACTCTTGACCATGCAATAACGAAAATCGCTTCTGGCAACGCCGACCTTACACAGAGAATTGAAATAAATTCCAACAACGAAATCGGATTTGTTGTAAAAGGATTCAATAAATTCGTTGGCAAGCTGCATGAAATTATTTCCGATGTAAAAACTTCCAAAAGCGAGTTGAGCAACGCCGGCGAAGTTCTTGAAGAAAGTACTCAAGATGCAACCAGCGCTATTACGCAAATTATTGCAAACATAGGAAGCGTAAGAAATCAGATTGTCAATCAGAGTTCAAGCGTTGAAGAGACTGCCGGAGCTGTAAACGAGATTGCTTCAAATATTTCTTCGCTTGAAAAAATGATTGAAAATCAAACCGCCGGCATAACACAGGCAGCTGCCGCAGTTGAAGAAATGCTTGGCAACATTTCTTCTGTAAATAAGTCGGTTGACAAGATGGTTTCTTCTTTTGAAGAGCTTCAGTCTGATACTCAAAATGGTTTTTCAAAACAGCAGATTGTAAACGAGCAGATAGAAAAGATTGAAAAACAGTCCGCTATGCTAAAAGAAGCGAACGCAACAATTTCTTCAATTGCAAGCCAGACAAATCTTCTTGCCATGAACGCCGCAATCGAAGCCGCCCACGCAGGCGAAGCCGGAAAAGGATTCAGCGTTGTTGCAGACGAGATCCGCAAGCTTTCAGAAACTTCTACTGCGCAGTCAAAGACAATTGGCCTGCAGTTGAACAATATTCACGAGTCTATAAACGAAGTTGTATCTTCTTCGGCAGAATCCAGTGTCGCATTCGAAAGCGTTTCAAAGAAAATCAAGGACACAGACCAGCTTGTTCTTCAGATTAAATCGGCAATGGAAGAGCAGGCAGAAGGTTCTAAGCAGATAAACGAAGCTCTTCATTCAATGAACGACAGTTCTTCTGAAGTGCGCAACGCATCTTTCTGAAATGTCTGCCGGAAACCAGGCGATTCTTGAGGAAGTAAAGCGGCTTCAGGATGCCACAATGGTTATGAAAGAAAGCATGGACGAGATGGAAATTGGCGCAAAGAAGATAAACGAAACAGGAGCCGCACTTGGCGAAATATCTTCAAAGGTAAAAGGCTCCATTTCAAAAATTGCAGATCAAATTGACCAGTTTAGCGTTTGATTTTTAAGGCCCTGTCATAAAACCTGTGTAAATGGCAGAGTCAATTATTTATTGGCTCTTCATAAATTTTTGCAACTGTTTTTAGTCATTGTAAGACTTATCGGCTTTTGATAAGACAGCCACAAAATTTTCATTACAATGCTAACAAAGCTGACTTTGCCGCGCTTGGCATCGTAATCTGTTGCAAAGTTTCAATAGATTATCGGGTCAAGCCCGATAATGACATAAATTCGAAATGTTAAATTATATTCATAAATTTTTTAAAGATAAAACTTATGATTGTCATAAAGTTCAACATGGAAGTCTTAAGACTGTTTTTATATTATAAAAACTGCAAAAAACTAAAAATATGCCGCTTTTCTTAAAATTTTTATTTGACATATGCAAATTTGTCTAATAATATAAATAAACGTTATATGAAAATTTCAAAAAGTTTTAACCTTTTGATTCCATTCTTATTTTTATCATGTAACTTTGTTGATTTTGGGTGTGACGAAATATCTTGCGAGCCTTCTGGAAATTCTACTTTTTTTAATCAAGAATACGTTTCGGTTGCTTTTAGCTGTAATGTAGATCGCTTTGTTGCAGAGCAGAGTTTAAAAGTTCAGTCAAATCGGCAGTCTGTTGAGCTTGAATTTATTTGGGATAAAAATACTTTATATGCAAAGCCAGAAACTGGATGGGTAAATGGCAGAACTTATAATTTTAGTATTAATGGAACTATGATAAAGTCAAATGGGTCTCAGTTTTCTGTAAACCATAAAAACTCTTTTGTTTATGGTGCTGATGATTCATTTTTTCTTATTGAAATGCCTGTGCAAAATGCTTTGGTTCTTGAAAAAGATTGGCTTAAATTTGAATTTAATCGCGAAGTGTCATATACAAAGTTTTCTGCCGCATTAAAAATAACTCCTTCTGTAAAACTTGTCTATAAAATCAGCGAGGACAATAAATCTGTTTATGTAAAACCAGAATCAGACTGGCAAATAAATACTTTATATACTTGGCAGCTTGAAAATCTGATTTCTAACGATAACTGGGAGCTTTCCGGTGTGAACGAAGGAGCTTTTTCAACAAAAAAAGATATTGAAAAGCCTGAATTGCTGACAATATGTCCGGTGAGCGATTATTCTGATTCTGCAATTTGGTTTGAAAATACTTGTCTTGATAAAAATATTTCCGGCAAAGAATGTATCGGATTTATTTTTTCCAGAAAAATGGACTTTTCCAGCATAAAATCTGGGATTTCCATAACGCCGGGCATAAACGGCTATTTTTCTTCTTGTTCCGATGATGGAACTAAATATATTTTTGTGCCGCAGGAAAATTATGAAATTGGAACAAAATACTTGATAACACTTTCCTCATCTGTAAAAGATTCCGCTGGAAATTCTTTGTTTGAGGATATAAAGCAGGAATTTTATTCTGGTGACAGTTTTTTAAAGTTATCTTCTATTAGCATAGGTGGTGCTGAATATTCCGATATTCCCAAAGAAGTGACGGCTGATACAAAAAATGTTGATGATACTGAAACTTTGACAGTGGCATTAACTTTTTCTAAACCGATAGAAATTAATTCCAGATATTCTGTTGTTAATGGAGTTTCGCTAAATTTAAATTTTCCAATGACTTCAAACTCTCCTGTTTTGCTGTCTACAAAATGGGATTCTTCAAATTCTGTGCTTACCCTTACTTGGGGAAATATTACAAAAAGCACAACTGAAAACAGCACTTATTATGATTTAAGATTAACTGGCGGAAAATCTGGAATATCTACCGGAAATGGAATATATATGGAGGAAAGTTTATGTGTTCATATAGAAATTTCTTCATAAGATTCCCTGTTATTGTTTTTTCATTTTGTTTTATTTCTTGTTCAGATGTTTTGTTTCCTGAATTTAAGGTTGAAAATGTTTCTTATGATGACAATAAAGTTACAGTTGAATTTTCCGCGGAGGTTGATGGGGATTCTGCAAAAAAAGCTATTTCTTTGCAGGAAGATGATACGGAAATAACTGGAACTTTTTTCTGTTCTGGCAATAAAATCAGTTTTTTTCCAAAAGATGGAATCAGAAAAAATTACGATTATGATTTAGCAATAACGACTCTATGTGAAGATTCTAAAGGCATTAGTCTTGAAAAAGATTTCCATTATTCATTTTCCACAAGAGCTGAGCATACAAGACCTGAAATTATATCAATAAGTCCAGCCAACCAGCAGCATATAGAAGATGAGCTGGAATATATAAGCATTGTTTTTTCAAAGCCAGTTACAAGGGAGTCTTTTATTGATTCTTTGGAAATATCACCGGCTTTTGAATATTTTCTTGATTTTAAAGATGATGATAAAGAAGTTCATCTTGTTCCAAAAGCTCCTTTAACGCTTAACACTGATTATACAATTACTGTAAATACCGGGTTGTCAGATTTTTCAAGAAACAATTTAATGGAAGATAAAAAATCTGTGTTCTTTTACAAGAAAAAAAATGATTTTGCTTCCTGTGCTGTTTCTGTTTATGATAAGTCTGATACGTTATTAGCGACTCTTGCCGCAAATGAGAATAAGCATAATATTCCTACAGATTGTTCTATCAGATTTGATTTTGGTCATAAAATGGATTTTTCAGCAGCATCTGCTTATTTTTATTTTACACCGTCTGTTGACTATAAAATTACAAAAGATGAAATTAATGGCAAGTATATAATATTTGAATTATCAAATGCAAAATGGAATACAGAATATAATGTGACAATTTTAAATGGTTTGCCTGATGTGTATGGGCAACGGTATGAAGATATAAAGTCATTTGCTTTTACAACAGACAACGAAAAAAATGCGCCGCCTTGTTTTGTTAAGGGCATTGTTCAGACTTCTGATTGGAGCAGCCAGACTTTATCAGAAACTGATGATTTTTGCTATTTAAGTGAAGATAAAAACTATTCAAATATTTCATTTTCTGAATACTATGCGGCAGGAACAGGAAAAAAGGCTGAAGCGTATTTGATCTTTTATTCTTCAAATGAATCTGAAGGCATAGATGTTTATTCTTTAAGGGAAGGACTTTCTGTTTCGGCGACAAATTCTTGTTGTCAGATAATTATCAAGACAATCAATCGTATTGAACTGGATAGTATTCCTGAAAAAATAAAAGTTTTATTTGGGGAAGAATTTAGCGGCGTTTCAAAAAAAGTGAGTATTTTTAATGTGATTTTTGAAATAACCAATACAAGTAAATCTGGTGAAATTCATTTTGTCTTGGAAAATGTAATAAAGGATTCGTTAAATAATTCTTTGGAACGAAAATATGATTTTATTTTAAATAAATAAGGTTTGAGAGCGATATATGAAAAAAACTGTTTTTGCATGTTTTACTGTTTTATGTTTTTTATTAGCTAGCTGTGTTTCCATATCGGGAATTCCAAAAGAAAAACAATATTCTTTAGTTCCTGATGATAGCACAGATTATAGAGTTGAAATTGATTCTGTTGTTGTTACAAAAGATGCTGTAAAAGATAATGATTTGGCATTGCAGGTGTATGAACTTTCAAAAACTGCGCTTGCGGATCTTATAAATAAAAATGACAATAACAAAACTCTGTATTTAGATATAGAAATAAAGCAAAGGTCATATTACAAGGGAATCAAGCAAAAGAATTCTATTTTTCTATTTTATTCTTTGCTTGATGAGGATGGAGAAACTTCTTTTAATAGCTCTTATTTGATTACAAGTTCAGATTCCATAGAATCTGGCCGGATAGAATATAAATTGGTAAATAAAATCAACAGAAAAATCAGAAGGCATTTAAGAAAGTGCAGAAAGTAAAAAATAGATGAAAAAGATAAAATGTTTTCTATTTTTGTTTTTATTTGCTTCTCAATTGTCTGCTCAAGTAGTCTTTGAAAATGCGGAACAGGCAAGTTCTTTTGCAATAGCTAATTCTTCAAATCACAGACTTCAAAGGTTAAACGCAATATCTTCATTAAATGCCGCAAATTTATCAATACAAGAGTTTTTGCCAAAGTTTGATGTTTCTTGGAGCGAGGCTGACAATATAAAATTTGGCGGAGCTGACAGTCGTAATAAAAATCTAAACATGAACATGCAGCTTACTTTGTTTGATGCTGGAAAAAAATATCTGTCTTACAAGATGAATCAGGCGGAAAAACGCGGCAATTTATATAATGTTGACATAGAAACAAAAAACTTTAAGTCCAGCGTTATAGGTCAATATTATTCGTGCCTGCTTTCAGAAAAAATGCTTTCAATAAAACAGGATTTGGAAAGAAACAGCCGGCAGCAGCTGAAAATAATGGAAAGAGAAAAAGATTTAGGATTCACGCTGGAAAATGATTATTTGGAATATTTGATTTCTTACAGGAAAATTCAGGATTCTGTTAAAGTGGCAGGTCGTAATTTACGAACTCAGTTCAGAATATTTAAAGTTCTTGTTGGTCTTGAACCAGAAGCGGAGGTTATTTTAAGTGAAGATATTTCAGAACAAGACGATTATATTTATCTTGAGCCATATTCAGAAAATCTATGGCGTTTATTAAAATTAAAAAGTCCTGAATTACGGAAACAGGAAACTTCTTTTTATTATGCTAAACTGCAGAACAGACAGAATAAGCTTTTGTTTGTTCCTGAAATATCATTGCAAGGCGGAATCTCTTTTTCTGGCGTTGATTATCCATTGAATAACCCTACGTATTCGGCAAAATTGGTTTTTAGTTTTTCAAATAATCCTTTTTTGCCTGCTACAATTTCAAGTGATTTGGGGTTTAATAACAAAGGAAAATTGACAGGCTCTACAAATACAGTTTCTTCCAATGTTGTTCCGCAAGTAAATTATAAGTCTACAGTTGATGTTCAGAATATTGAATTACGGCAAAGAAAACAGGCGATGAAAGATTCTGTAAATTCTTTGTATGAATCTTTATTTGAGCAGATTGCAAGTTATGATGATTGTATTGACAATATAAAAAGAACAGAAGAAACAATAAAGCTTCAGGAAAAAAGGCTGGCAATCAGCGAGCTGCAAGTTGAAAAGGGTACAATGAAAAGAATTGATTATCTGGATCAGCTTGTGGAGTTAGCAGAACAGAAAACTTATTTGCTGGAATCTATTATATCTTTTTATGAACTTACAAGAACTTTTGAAATAGAACTGGATATTCCTTTTGGAGGTTTAAAAAATTGTCTGGGCATAAAAGAATAGCACATTTTATATTATTTTCTTTGCTTCTTTCTTCTTGCAGGGAAAAAAAAGAGGAAGTTTTTAACAATACAATCGCTGTAAAAATTGTAAATGCTCAGGAAAAATTTCTTGATAATGAGCTAAGCAGTTTTGGAACAATTTCCTACAAATTAAAGAATGATATAACAGCCTTAGTCGAAGGAACAATCTATTCATTTCCTGTAAAAGATGGTCAATATATAAAATCAGGTTCTGTTATTGCGCGTCTACGGAATTTACAGCTGGAAATTCAAAAGTCTCAGTGTTTAAGCAGCATAGAGGCGGCAAAGGCTTCTTATGATTTAACAAGTGCTCAATATAATGAATCGGTTTTAGCAGTTGAAAGCAAACTTCTTTCAATAGAAAAATCTGAACTGACAATAAAACAGAAAGAAGTTGAGTTCAAGTCTAAACAAAAAACTTTTGAAAAGCAAAAATCTTTGTACGAAATTGGCGGCGTAACAGATTACAATATAGAGCAGCTGGAACTGGAGTTAGGGTCTCTTGAAACAGAACTGAAAATTCTAAGAAAAGAGCAGGAAATAAGTTGCCTTGGATTTAGAAAAGAAGATTTGATTTTTAACGGAATTGTTCCGTCGGAAGACGATGAGACTTTTCATAAGCAGATTGTGGAGTTGAACACAAGAACCGCAAAAGCTCAGGTTGCGTCTGCAAAAGCTCAGTTGGATTCGGCGGAGCAACAGTTAAAATCGGTGGAGTTATTGCTGGAGCAATTGACTATAAAAAGCCCGGTTTCTGGTATTGTTGGACAAAAGTATTACGAAAATGGGGAATATGTAAACGAAAATGAAAAAATTCTTACATTGATAGACACGTCTTCCGTTGATGCTGTTATTTATATTCAGGAAAAAGACATTGTGAATTTCTCAATAGGAACTCAGGTGAATATAGAAATTCCGTCGTTGAACAAGAATGTAAAATCGACAATATCTGAAATCAGTCCTATTGCAGATTCTCAAAGCGGAAATTTTTCTGTAAAAGCTTCCATTTGTAATTCGGACAATTTAATAAAACCAGGAATGTTTGTAAAATGCAGGTTTCAAAAAAACGAGCCGGAACAATTTCCTTGTATTCCAAATACTGCGATTATACAAGGAACAGACAATTCTGCTAAAGTTATTTGTGTTATTAAAAATTATGCTGTTATAAAAAATATAACTATTAAAGAGCAGAAAAATGGTTATGTATGGATTTCTGATGGAATAGAAAAGAATGAAATTATTGTGAATAATCCTTCTCCATTCATAAGGGAAGGCCAGCTTGTTGAGATTATAAAGTAAATGCGCAATTTTATTTTGTTTTCAGTAAAACATCCAATATCAATTCTCATGCTGTATATTGCAATTTTACTTGGAAGTCTTGTTGCCCTGAATAATATACAAGTAGATTTTCTTCCGAAAATGCGTGACAGGTACTTACTGGTAAATGCTGATTTTGAAGGTATTCCGGCTGATGAAATGAAAAAACTTGTGACTATTCCTATAGAAGATTCTTTGGCTTCGTTAAAAGGAATTAAAAATATCTCTTCTGTTACAAGAGATGGGCTTAGTCTTGTAAAAGTTGAACTGCAATGGAATATTGATTCTGATCTGGCACTAGTAGAATGCAAGGAGCTTATAGACCAATGTTATGAGATTTTGCCAAATGGATGTGAAAAACCTGCCGCCAGGATTTTTAATCCTTCTGCAAAAGAAACTATAATGCTTGCAGTAATTCCAAAAGATAATGACCTTGAGTATGCAAGGTTTATTGTTGAAAATGACATAAAGCCAAGATTGCAGCGCATTTCTGGAGTTTCTTCGGTTTTATTGTCCGGCGGAGATAAAGCGGAGATTCAAGTTGTCCCTGATAAGATAAAAATGGAGGCTATGGGGCTTACATTGCAGTCCATTGCGGAAATAACAGCCGGTGCAAATTATGAATATCCGGCAGGCACGGTTGAAGAAGGAAGCAAACAGTTTTTGTTTAAAACCAATGGATTGTACAAAAATATTTCAGAAATTAATGAAACTCCAGCAGGCTATACAGACAACGGAATGATTTTACTTGGTGATATTTGCACTGTAAAATATGTTGCACAGGAAAGAAAAACTTTTTTTAATCTTAATGGAAAAGATGCTGTTTCGTTGAGTATTTTTAAGAAAAATGAAGTAAGTCCTTCAAAATTGTCAAATGTGGTCAAATCTGAAATTGAAGAACTTAAAAACATATATGGCGATAGCTATGAATTTACTATTCTTATAGATAAATCAGACCAGCTTAAAGATTCTCTACAGCAGCTTTGTGTATCTGTATTTTTTGGAATAATAATTACAGTCCTTGTTATTTTGTTGTTTTTTCATAATGGTGTGCTTGCTATAATCATTTCAAGCATAATGCCATTTTGTATTCTTTTTTCAGTTCTGGTTTTAACGGTTTGTGGCAAATCCATAAATTTAATGTCGCTTTCTGGAATTGCAATTGGAATAGGTATGGTCATAGATCCGTCTATTGTTTGTATTGAAAATATACTCTCAAATTATAAAAACAATACGGATAAATTTTGTGATATAACTTCTCTTGTTTATGAAAGTACGGTTCAGGTTTCGGTATCGGCAACTGCCTCTGCAATTACTACAATTGTTGTTTTTATTCCTTTTTTCTTTTTGTCAGAGATAATGGGGCAGTTATTCAGTGATTTGTCTATTGCTGTTATTGCATCCGTTGCATTTGCCTGTGTGCTTTCGTTGTCTTTTGTGCCAGCCTTGTTAAAAATAATTCTTGAAAAAA
>SAMEA3663093__coassemble_591_pt1 | contig 35747 bp, 34 predicted proteins | sample SAMEA3663093__metabat2_low_PE_025 | metagenome-assembled genome bin SAMEA3663093 (sample SAMEA3663093) | pig gut metagenome | biome: pig gut; feature: pig-associated habitat; material: faeces | place: France | collected 2012
GACAGCATAAAATTTCCTGGCGGGCAACCATTTTTGCAAAATTATCGCTCTGACGTCCCTGAGAAACGACCATATACGGCGGATTAGAAACGACTGCCTGCGCAAATCCGCCTTTTAAGTTTTGAGGAATTTTTTTTATATCACCTTCCAGAATTTCAATCCGTTCTTCAAGCGAATTTATTTTTACAGAACGGCAAGCCATTTCTGCAATTTCCTCCTGAATTTCAATTCCCTGAATTTTTACACGCGGTCCGGTTTTTGCGGCAAGAAGAATTGGAATTATTCCGTTTCCAGTTCCAAGGTCAATAAACAAAAAATCCTTGTTCGTCTCAAAATCTTTAATCCTGCTTTTTGTATTTTTTAAGGCAAAATCCGCCAAAAGAACGGCATCAATTCCATAACAGAACTTTTTTTTATCCTGAAGAATTGAATATCCGTCCAAATGAAGTTTATCCAGCCGTTCTGCCATTTATTTTCCGTTTTTTTTCAAATCTTCTTTTATAAGATTCCGTAAACCTTCAACAGCAACTCTTACAGAAAGCTCTGTATCGTGAACCTGCGGATTTGGAAGTCCTTTTTTTGCCCTTTCCTGATTTGCAACAACCAAAAAGCACGAACCAACCCTTACCCGCAAAAAACTTCCTGCAATAAAAAGAGCGGCGCTTTCCATTTCGCTCGCAAGACAACCCATTCTAAGCCAGGCTTGCCATTTATTTTCAAGTTCATAGCTTACAGGCATAACTTCCGGCTCATGCTGCCCAAAAAACGAATCCTTGCACTGAACAACACCTGCGTGATAAGAAATATTTTTGTCCTTTGCAGCCTTAATCAGAGCATTTACGCATTCAATGTCCGGAACTGCCGGATACTCAATCGGAGCAAATTCACGGCTTGTGCCTTCCATTCTTATTGCTCCAGTTGCAATCACAATGTCGCCGCTCAAAACATTTTCCTGCATTCCACCGCAAGTGCCAGTTCTTAAAAAAGTATGCGCTCCACATTTTGAAAGTTCTTCAATTGCAATAGCCGCAGAAGGGCCGCCAATTCCTGTCGAAGTAACGCTTACCTTTACGCCTTCGAGTGTTCCTGTATAAGTCGTGTATTCGCGCACATCCGCAACAAGACGAGGATTGTCAAAATGAGAGGCAATCTTTGCACACCGCTTAGGATCGCCCGGCAAAATTACATATTTTCCAATATCTTCAGGTCCGACGCCTGTATGGTACTGTTTTCCAGAACCTTCAGCATAATCAACCATAAATTTTCCTCTTAAAAATAAAAATCGCCATGCAAAATCCGCATAAGCATTCACATTATAACATATTCAGTTGATTTTTCGCCAAAAATTAAAATAAAATGTGCGTACTAACAAAAAACTGGAGGTGCATTTTATGCCAATGATAAATTCAAAAGTGACAGTTTCTCTTCCACAGGAAAAACGCGACATTTTAAAAGCAGAGCTCGGAAAAGCCGTTGCAATTCTCGGAAAACCAGAAAGCTACCTTATGCTCGGTTTTGAAGACAATTATGACCTTTATTTTGGCGGAAAAAAACTCGAAAAAGGCGCTTTTATTTCTGTCGAAGTTTTGGGCGATATAGATTCGCAGTCAAGTTCAAAAATGAGCGGCAAAATTTGCGAAATTTTTGAAAAAGAACTCGGAATTCCCGGCGACAAAATCTACATCACCTACAGCGGCTACAAAAACTGGGGCTGGAACGGCGGAAATTTCTAAACTACCCGGTAATTTTATGCAGCCATTTACCGGATTTTATTCTCCAGATTCCGCAGACAGTTTTTAAAATCTGTTCGGTTTCCAGACAAAGCAAAATCTGGTAAGGTTGCAGTCCAAGCTTAAACGAAGCAATATAACCGAGAGGAATAGCAAAAGCCCACATCCAGCCATTATCAATCAAGGTTCCAAAAATCGTATCTCCGCCAGAACGGCAGATTCCGACAATTAAAAGCATATTAAAAGCCCGCCACGGATACAAAAATACGAGGGCAAAGAGCATGGATTGTGCAATTTTTACAATATGCGCATCAACGTTAAAGATAAATGGAATTAAATAGCTCAGCGGAATTAAAAAAAGTCCGATTACAAATCCCAAAATCGGGAAAAACCAGCAAAATCTGTGCGTAAAGGCGATCACGCTTTCTTTTTCGCCGGCACCGATTTTTTTACCGAGAATAATCGCCGCGGCATTTCCCATTCCAATAAAAACAACCCAGGTTAACTGGCTAATCGTGTTTGTAATGCTGAACGCCGCAAAAGAATCAGTTCCAGTATGAGCAAAAATTGAATTCTGAGTGGAAATTCCAAGTCCCCACAAAGTCTCGCTAAAAATTACAGGCAAGCCGACTTTTAAAAGTTTAAGCAGAAAACCTTTTGTAAACGAAGTCATTTCCTTAAAAGAACCAATCGCCTCAAATTTCTTTATGCGGCCATAAAAAACCGTAATAAAAAATTCAACAGTTCTGGAAAGCAAAGTTGCAAGAGCAGCGCCGGCAACTCCCATCTGAGGAATACCAAGGCTTTCAACACCAAAAATAAAAATCGCGTTTCCGGCAACATTCAAAACAAAAGAAATCGCGGTTGTCGTCATTGGCAAGATTACATGCTCTGTGCTGCGGTACGCCATTTGGCAGGCAAACGAGACAGCCATAAGCGGATAACTCAGGGCAACAATTCTAAGATATTCAGAAGCTTTTTGAATAACAACAGAATCTCTTGTGTAAAGCCCGATTAAAAATTCAGGCTTAAAAATTCCAGCAACGGTAAAAGCCAGCGAAACGAAAACGCAGACAATCAGCATAATTCCAAAAGTCTTGCGGATTCCTTTAAAATCTTCCTGTCCCCAAAACTGCGAAATAAAGATTGAGCAGCCGGAAGAAACGCCAAAAACAACCATATTCAAAATAAAGAAAATCTGGTTTCCAAGTCCAACAGCAGCAATTTCGACAGAACCAAGCCGTCCGACCATTACAGTATCCATCATATTGACGAAAGTCTGCAAAAGGTTCTGCAAAATAATCGGAATTGCGATTGAAAAGAGAATTTTATAAAAACCCTTAAGGTGATTTTTTTTGAGAGAATTAGAAGAATTTAAAAGTGTCATAGTTAAAAAATTTTATAAACCTAAGAAAATGTGATGTTATATTCTGGCGTCAAAACCAGTCAGGTCGCCTTCGTAATCTATTCCTTTAAGCTTAAAGACCAGATTACCTTTTTCGTCGTTTGAAATTTGCAAACTTGTCGAAACCCATTCATCGCCAATCTTTACTTCAAAATTGTCGCCAAATTCAATGTTTGTAAAAGGAAAACTCTGTTCGTCCTTTGCAATTGCAAATTTTCCGTCAAATTCGTTAAAAACCAGAATTCCTTCCTTTTTTTCCATAAAAAACTCCATATATTTTTTCTAAACAACTGTATACAGGATATAAAAAATAACTGCTTTTGAAAATAGAAAAAGAACCGGTCTCAAACTTAAAACGTATAATTAAGAGAAGAAACAAAAAATGAATTGAATTCAAATAAAAAAAAACAAAAAACCGTCACTGAGCCTGACCGTTCATCGAAATAATCCATTTTAGGCGGCGGACGGTTTCGGGAAGACTGTCGCGAATCAGTTTTGTACGTTTATCCTGCGGATTTAAATTCTCAACTTCTTCCATTAAATCGCTCATAACAGGAGGAACAGTTCCAAAAATATTCAAAATTTCTTCCTGCATATAATTTTTATGCGCAAGAGGCGTTTTAAACTGAGACAGTTTTTCTGTCGGGTAAAATTTGCACGGTTTAAACATAATCTTGCCGTTTTTAGAGCGGCTTCCACAACCGCCAAACAGACGGCAAATGCAGGAACGGCCACCGTAAATCGTACAATGATATGAATTATGTTCATTCCAAAACGGACAGCCCTTGTTTTTTTCAAACGGAAAATTTCCCTCTGCAATTTTATTTACAATTTCCGGCTGATTTTCCATAAGCCAGGCCGCCATGTACAGAGCTTCACACTCAAGCAAATCCGGCTCAAAATTCCGGCAGCACTCACCGCAACCGCTCGTACAGGTAAAAGAAGATTTTTCGTACCATTTATTCTGCTCGCTGGCAATCTTACTGTAAGCATTTTCCATCTGCAAAATAATTTCCGCTTCGTTTGTTCCTTTCAGTTGATTCAAAATTTTTTCAACCATCATTTTTTTACCCATAAAAAAAAGCCGTAAAAATGCTATAACAAGCAGAATACTGCTCATTACAAGATTCTTACGGCTTCTTTGCCAAATTAAATAAATTTATGCAGGAATATTAGCGAAATGAAAAAAGTTTTTCAAGAAAAAATAAAAAAAATATCAAGCAAAGAACATTTTATTTATCGCGAATTTTCTGAATTGAATTTTATGAATTGATTGAATAAAAAACTGAAAAAAAACAAAGACAGGCATAAAAAAACCGGTCTTTTGACCGGTGCAATTTTCGTGAGACTGACACGATTCGAACGTGCGACCTCCACCTCCGCAGGGTGGCGCTCTAATCCAACTGAGCTACAATCTCAAACAGTTTAACAACACTTTGAAGGAAGCGTTCGTTTCTCGGAGGCGACAGGAGTTGAACCTGCCCAGCCCGTAAGGAACTGACGGATTAGCAATCCGTTGTATTACCGCTCTACCACGCCTCCAGGCGTCATCAAAAGAAACGGAGCGAGAGGGATTCGAACCCCCGATACATTGCTGTATAACGGTTTTCAAGACCGCCGCCTTCGACCGCTCGGCCATCGCTCCAGTTGATGCTCTATTAAGATATATTTTTTAAATATTTGTGTCAAGCACACAAAAGCATTTTTTTCTAATTTTTTAAGGAATTTTTAGGCGCATTGATTAAAAATAAAGAAAATTGTAATCAAAAGCTTGTTTTTTTAAATAAGCATGCCATTTTTTAGTTTAATCCGATTTTTTATAGACTAAAAGCCGACTGTATGATTATATTTTAAACTATGGATAAAAATAAATTTGTATTATCGATTTTAGTTGCTGTTATCGGACTTTTAATGTTGCTAAGTCCGCAGACTTTTATTGCCTTTGCAGTAATTATGCTTGGGATTGCTTCTGTTATTGACGGCGTTTTTATAATGGTTGCAACCAGAAACCTTGTTTTGGATCCGGATTATCGCCTTATGATGACAATCCGCGGAATTTTAAGCATTGTCGTAGGAACAGTTGCTGTTATTCTGCCTATTGTAACAGCGGCAATCATATGGAAAATTATGGCATACGTGCTTGGCGGATACCTGCTCGTTTCTGCAGGACTTGAAGTTTATGGAATTTTAAAACTTCACCGCAACGGCATTATGATAAAACAGTCTTTAATCGAAACCATAGTTCTTGTAATTCTTGCGATCGCACTTTTTATCATTCCTTCAAAAACGGCAGGAGGCATAATCGTGGGAATCTGCGGTGCGCTCTTAATCTTTGCAGGCGTTTTCAGCGCATTTTTGCAGTGGAGAAACCGTCCAATCACCGTTGTTCCAGATTCTGTCGTAACCGAGAACCCTGACGATTCAGAAAAAACTGATTCTGACGAAAACAGTGAAAATATCTAACCATAAAAAAACAGTCCAAGGTTGACATAAAAATGGCAGTCCGGACTGTTTTTTTTGTTTCAAAAAATCTTAACAATTCAAAATTCTTCATAAAAAGAAAAAATCTACAAAACCATCACAAGAGTTCCTGCGGCAAGAAGAATCGAGCCGACCAGCGATTTTAAGGTAAACTGCTCGTGTAAAAATACAAAAGCAAGAATTAAAGTCAAAACAGTGCTCATCTTGTCGATTGGAACAACTTTTGACGCGTCCCCAATTTGCAAAGCCTTGTAATAACAAAGCCAGGACGCTCCGGTTGCAAGTCCGGATAAAATCAAAAAAATCCAGCTGCGCTTTCCAATATTAAAAATGCCGTCTTGAGAGTGCGTCAGAAAGACCATTCCCCATGCCATCAAAAGCACAACAAATGTTCTTATGGCAGTTGCAAGGTTTGAACTTACACCTTCAATCCCAACCTTTGCAAGAATCGAAGTTAAGGCTGCAAAAACAGATGAGCCGACTGCAAATAAAATCCACATATACAAAATATATTGAATTGATTTTTTTGGTTCAATTGGTTCAGTTTTTGCTTGTTTTTTGAAGATTTTTTATGCTTTCTGCAAAAAGTCTGTTTTGGTCATCGCGCACAGGCACGCTAAAAGCAGGACCGCCGTCTTTTTCAGAAATTCTATAAATATTTTCCGAGCCGCCAGAATATGCAGGACTTTCAACATTGTTAATCCACCAATCGAGAACGCTAACAAGGCACATTGCATATTTTATCAAATTAGCATTTGTCGCAGCGCTTTCGCCCTGAGATTTTCTGCCTAAAAGCACATCGAGCCTTTTTGAAACCGGATTTGGAATATCGAATTCGTATTTTTCCCAGGGATTTGAAATTCCTAAAACAAGACCTTTTGTTCCAGCCTGCCTGTCGATTTCCTTGGAAAGCGAGGTCAAATTCTGGCGCAAAAAATCAGTGCGAAGACAGAGCGGAATATACTTGTCGTCGCTTGCAGGTTTTTCGAGCAAAAGCTGTTCAAATTCAAAATGCGGCAAAAAGTTATATTTCGTCTGCCACAAAATCGAAGTTAAAAGTTTTTTTCCAAAAAGTGAATTTTTAAAATCGCTCTGAGAATACTGCTGGTTTACAAAATCACAAAGCTGCTCGCAGTATTTTTTTTCAAAAAGCTCTTCACGGTAAACTGTCCATTCGTTGAGGGCAACCGAAAGTTTGTCCGTCCTTTTATTTGAATTGAACTGAGATCCGTCATCTTCTTCCGTAAAAACAATGTTTCGGCAGCCTTGTAGCAAATCTTCGATAATCCTCAAAAGCGTAACGACAACCTGCATTGGATTTTGCGGGCTCAAAAGGTTGTAACCGTCACGGAATTCATAAATCGGCTGAAAATACGGATACAAGTCCGGCATAGAATCAAGCCTTGAAAATCCGGCATCTGGAAAAAGTCTCTCAAGAAGCTTTATTCCGGCGTCCACGATTTCTGTATGCTTTCCGCGTTGAAGTTCCGGATTGTTTTTTTTGCGTTCTTCTTCCTTTTGCTTGCGTTCCTGCTCCGCCTTTTGCTGAGCCGCCTTTATATCTTCTTTTTTTTCTGGAAGAATTATGTCGAATTTAGAAATTCCAAGAAAAGAAAGAATATTTGCCGTTTCTTCTGTAAAAAATGCCGGAAAATATTCAAATTTCGGACTGCACATACGCATTAAAAGTGGATACATTCCTTTTATAATCTGTGTGTAAACATAAAGCCATTCGGTAATTCCCTGCTTAGAAAGCATGATCAGCTTTTTTTGATCCGAATTTGGATACTTCATCAAATCGCTGTAAATTTCCTTAAAAAAGCGCGGAATTGCGTTTTCGCCAATGTAATAAATTTTAAGCAAATCCTTGTAAACTGTCTTTACAATCGGCTGCATCATTGCAACTGTAACTTCTTCCGGATGTTCCTGAACGTCGAGCGCCAAAATCTTTAAATTTTTCATTGTCCAGCCGCCGACAGTCCTCAAAAACTTGAATTTTGCATCCTGACTGCTGACAATTTTTGACTTATAAGTTTCCGGGCATATTTGAATTAAAGATTTTACTGTCGTTATAAAACTTTGGTAGTGGTCAAGATGATTCTGCAAGTCGTAAGAAATGTAGCCTGGACGCAGAAGTTCCGTTCCGTTTTTTTTAAGATAGCGGACAAAGTTAAAGATTCCAAAATTCGGCTTGATCTTGTAATCTTCGCTCATCATCAGTTTGTCCATTAAGCTGCGTTCTTTTGAAGCAATTTCCGGCAGTCCGTTTTCTTCTCTTTTTCGGGCCGTTTTTGGAACATATCCGTATTTGTCGCCTTTTTTTTGTTCTGAAGATGAATTTGAATTTTTTGTCTGGGAATTATTTGCCGACAAAGAAGCGACATCCGCCGCCGAACGTCCATTTGCCCTGTGCGAATAATGCCTTTCTTTTTGAGGAAATGCAGAATAATCAATCGGTGCCGATTTTTCCTGCAAAATTTCGCCGCCAAGAAGTTTTGTCATTCTGACGGCTTCTTCCTTGTCGATTGGACCGATTGCTCTTCTTGTAGCATCGAGTGTTCCAGGTTCCCAAGACTGTTCGACTTTTTTCCGACCAAACTCATCGCTCATTTTTCAAACCCTCAACAACTGCTCTCTGGCGAGTCCGCCAAAACCGCTTACAGTTATATCTTCTCCGTCTTTTGTCTTAAAAACACCTTCAAATTTTCCATAAAGGTTTAAAACTACGATTTTAAAAGCAAAAAGGCTCAGTTCCCGGTAAATTCTAGAAACAGGAACAAAAGTCAAGTCCACCATGTTTTCTGTGTCTTGAATTATCCACTTTTTGTTTACACCAAAAGGCTGTGTCATTTTTACAGGCGGAAGAGTCGTACAGTTTCCATCGACCATCAAAACATTCTGATTTACAGCTTCCTGAAGAGAAACAGAGTCCAAAGAATTATTCAACACAAAAGAAATGCTTCTTCCTTTAAAATCTCCGGAAGCAAAAATTTTTTGTTCCTGAGTTCTGTAACCGTAATACGCGCGTTTTATCGAAAAAACAGAAGTTTCGTTTTCTACATTTATAACCTGTCCGGCAGATTTTTTTGTCTTGCCGATTGTAAGGGTTCCACGCAATTTTTGCGAAGTTACATAAGTTGCGCAGCAGCGCCGCCTGGATTTTAAAGGAACGCACTGAGTAACTTCGTTAGAGGCAGGGTCAGAAAAATGCCCGGTCAAAGCCGCCTGGACAGAAGGACTTCCAGAAGTTCCCTTTAGGTTGAATATTATCGAAATTCTATCGCGTTTGTGATCCCAGCTGATCCGTACATAACGCCGCGGATTAAAACTTGCGCAAAATCCCTGTTCAAGATTATGAGGAATAAAACGGTGTCTTGGTCCCATCAAATTTCTGTAAACATATTTGCGGCCGTTTTCTTTATTCCATAAGTCAATTTCTACAAGACCAAACATTTTATTGTCAAAAAAACTGATCAGTCCCTGATAAGACCCGGCATTAAAATTAAAAAGAAGTGAGCTTTTTATACGGAAATTTGAAATGAATACAGGAAGAGGAACTCCACCGAACGGCGAGTGCAATCCACGAATGTCTAGTTGAGAAACATGCCCCGCAAAAGTTCCGAAAAGCGCGTGTCCATTTTTTACAAGCGCAGGAGGCGGTTCAAGCATTTGCCTAAAATACATTCTGTAATTATATATCAGCACCTTGGATAATTGCAAATAGAAGCATAAAAAAACTACTTTTTTTGCAAAAAAAGCAAAAGTCAATAATTAAATGTTGTAAGTCGATAAATTTCACAAATAAAAAAAAGAACTCAGTTTGACTTTGCGAATAAAGCTTAGACAAGTTATAATATTCTTATGAGGCTTTCTATTATGAAAAACACAATAAAACAAAAATCTGCTGCAAAATTTATCACAGTTCTGCTTGCAATCGGGGTTGTCCTTTACGCAACCATCGTAGTCTTTGTAGTAAACAACCGGCTTTCGAGCGGAATTGTTTCTTATTTTGCCAGCGAAATCGAAAATCAGTCAAAAACTCTTACCAAAGAAATGAACAAAACTTTGGAACAGGCACAGTCAACAGCTGCAAATATCCAGCTCGCGTATGCAACAATATATCCAGAATACGGTTTTGACAGAACAATCATGAACAGTTTTGCCATTGGCGCAAGAGAATATTACGGCGCAAAAAACATTGTATTTTTTAACAGTTTTGGAATGCAGGTTTCCAGTCCAAAGTACGGTGTCGTACCAAAAACCTCCATTATCCGCGAAGTTTTAAATGGAAAAGAAGTTACAAAATTCGAAAAAGACGGAGCGGACATTTATGCAACCGTTATTCTTCCTTTAAAATCAAAAGATAAGATTTTTGGCGCTGTTGAAATAAGAACTCCGGTTTCGACCGAAGATGTCGTTAAAGAGGCTGCTTCTTACAGCGACTGCGATTTTACAATTTTTGACGGAAATACCCGGTACGTAACTTCTCTGGGCGAAATGGCAGGAACAACACTTGATGATGCCGAAGTGTTTGAAACCGTAAAAAGCGGCCAGACAGTTACCTTGCACTCAGTTTTTAACGGCCATCGCTACATTTCTTATTACTTTCCGTTTTATGACAATGACGGAAACTTTTTAACCACTCTCTTTATCGGAAAAACTCTGGATATTGCAAAGAGTCTTTCAGGCTCAATCTTCCGCTCGTTAATCGGCGCAATTGTTTTATTCTCAGCGCTTCTTCTTGTAGTCCTTTCATTTGCAATTTACAAAAAAATGATAAATCCTCTCGAAAAAATCAGAAAAGCAGTCGGAAACCTTTCTTCCGGAGATGCCGATTTGACAGTAAGAATTCCTGTTAAAGGAAATGATGAATTCTCTGGACTTGCTTCGGATGTAAACAAATTTGTCGAAATGCTCCAGAAAATTATTCAGGATTTGAATCTTTCTCAAAACGCGCTTAACGAGGCAAGCGAAAGCCTTGAACAAAGCGCCCAGGGTTCTGCTTCTGCCGCATCGGAAATTCTTGCAAATATTGAAAGCGTAAGGAAACAGTCAAAAAACCAGGCCGATTCTGTTATAAACACATCTTCGGTTTTGGATTCATCTTCTGAAACAGTCGACAAGCTTTCGGAACTGATTGAAAGCCAGGCAGCCGGAATTGCACAGTCATCTGCCGCAATTGAAGAAATGCTCGGAAATATTTCGACGGTAACAACTTCCGCAGGAAAAATGGCCAACAGTTTTGCAGAGCTCTCAACGACAGTCGGCGACGGAAGTTCAAAACTTACAAGCGTTGACAAAAAAGTCACTCAGATTGCAGAGCAGTCAAAAACTTTGATTCAGGCAAACAGAATTATTTCTCAAATTGCCTCAGAAACAAACTTGCTTGCAATGAACGCCGCAATCGAAGCAGCGCACGCAGGAGAAGCAGGAAAAGGCTTTAGCGTTGTTGCAGAAGAAATCAGAAAACTGGCAGAAACTTCAAGCGCACAGACAAAGACAATTTCTTCCGAATTAAAGGGAATTTCCAATTCAATCCAGGAAGTTGTTGAACTTTCTCACGAATCAAGCACGGCATTTGAAGCGATTGTTTCAAAATTGAATTCAACGGATTCGATAATTCAAGAAATTGACGGTGCAATGGGAGAACAGCAGACTGCTTCAAAACAGATATTCGAGTTTTTGGCAAGAATGCGCGACCAGTCTGGCGAAGTAAACAAAAAAGCAGACGATATGAAGGGCGGAATTGCAAACGTTTTAAGAGACATGAACAATGTTTCTCAAATCTCAACGACAATCCTCGGCAGCATGGACGAAATGACAGTCGGAATGCAGCAGATTGGCGAAGCCACACAAAACGTTTCTACCCTTGCAGAAAGCACAAAAGAAAACATTGGAACTATGAGCAGACAGCTCGGACAGTTCAAGATTTAAGTCAATCGTAAACAGCAAAAAAAAGGGGCTGTCCTAGAAGTTATTAACAGACTTCAAAAAGGGCGGCCTTTTTTATGTTAAATGAATTTTGTAGATTTTTGTTTATTGTTTTTTTTTCTTAGGTGTTCATTAATCGAATCAGCTGCTTGAAATCATATCCAAGCATCAGTAATCCCCATTCAGTTCCTACTTTTTCTTTTCCCCGAAGATGAAATCGCCTGAAGCCTAAATTGCCTTTTGTCTGACCAAAGACAGTCTCACATTCAGTGGAACGCTTTTTCATGAGAGTTTTATATTCTTCACTGGAAAGAAGTTCTTTTACTTTTGCTTTCTGTTCAAGCCAGTGCCCGTTTCTTTGAATCACTCTGCCATATTCAGATTTTGTACATAATTCTCTGAACGGACAGCCTTCGCAGTTTTCACACTGGTAAACTTCGTAAGTCTGTAAATATCCGGATTTATTTTTCTTAGTCACCGTCTTTCTGTAAGGAACTGGATTTCCGCAGGGGCAGGTATATTCTTTCTGTTCAGCATCGTATTTCCAGTTTTCAGTGTTGAATGTCTTTTTCTTGAAACTCCTTTTTGTTTCTTTTTCATAAGTTGTGTACTTTACGATTCCTGTGATTTCATTTTCTTCCAGATAATCGTAATTCTCTTCGCTTCCATAGCCAGCATCCGCAATTGCAAACTTAAACTTACATCCAAGACGTTTCTGAACATTTTCAAGATGAGGAATAAATGTCCTTGTGTCCGTAGGATTTGGAAATACGTCATATCCTATTACAAAATTGTTTTCAGTTCCAACCTGAATATTATAGCCCGGTTTGAGCTGACCGTTGAGCATGTGGTCTTCCTTCATCCGCATGAAAGTTGCGTCTTCGTCTGTCTTTGAGTAGCTGTTTCTGTTATTAAAAGTGGCGTTAGCCTTCTCGTATTTCTCTTTTCTCGGAAGGTATATTTATTTGCGGCGCTTTCAATCTTTGTTCCGTCAACGAAATATTTTTCAAGGCTGACATAACCTTAAGCAGCATGACCGGATTGTATCTGCTTGCTCCGCCGCCTTTTGTGTTTCGTGCAAATACTTCTTCAATTTCGAGTTCATCTACTGTTTTACTGACAATTCTTACAAAATGATTTTGTGGAACCAGTTCGTCCAGACTTGGTGGCAGGAGCCACTGCCCGCCCTGGTTATATGGTTTGTATGTGATTTTATCGCTTACGCCTCTGCTCATATTTAAATTTTAGCAGATTTGAATTTTCTTGTAAATTTAAAATAATTAGGGCTGCCCCATACTTTTGGGACAGCCCCTTTTTTTTAAATTATTGCATTTGTTTTATTTTGTAAATGCAATAACCTTGTCCATAAGGTCTTTTCCGTAAATTTCAGAGAAGATTTCAAATACGCTCTGTGTAGCCTTTTTGAATTCGCCAAGGTCTGGTCTTGTTACAACCATTCCTTCTTTTTTAAGGCTTGCAACAAGGCTGTTTGTCTGATCTTTTACAAGAGTTCTGTTAAGGTTCTGTGCTTTGATTGCCGCATCCTGAACAACTTTCTTTTCAGCAGCAGAAAGCTTGTTCCAGACATCTTTTTTGATTACGAGAGGCATTGCATCGTAACTGTGGTTTGTAATTGCAAGATATTTCTGAACCTGATAAAGCTTGTTGTTGTAAATTACAGGAATCGGGTTTTCCTGAGAATCAAACTGACCTGCTTTTAATGCGGCCGGCAATTTTCCAAAATCAAGAGGTTCCGGACGAGCACCCAAAGCTGTCATTGTTTCCATTACAATCTGGTTTGCAGGAGTTCTGATTTTAAGGCCTTTCATGTCTGCAACTTTTGTTACTTGGCGGCTTGTTGTTGTAACACAGCGGAAACCGTTGTCATAATGAGCAAGAACTACAATGTTAGATGATTCAAGTTCTTTATTAACGCCTTTTACAATATCGCTGTCCATGAATTTCCACGCTTTGTCAAAATCTGTAAAAAGGAACGGCAAAGCAGAAACACCTACGTTTGTAGCATAAATACCGAAGTTTCCTGCGCTTGATACTGTCATATCAACAGGCCCTCTGTTGATAATGCTTTCTATAAGGTTTGTGTCCGAAGCCTTCATGCCAATTGTTGGAAGTCTTGAACTGTCATAAAGTTCAACAGTAATGCTCCCTTTAGAATTTTTTTCAACCTCTTCCTTAAACAACTTTGAAGCTACAGCGCGAGGATCAGATGAACCTGTCGAGTTACCTAACTTTATTACAGTTGCGGAAAAAGCACTTGCAATAAATGAACCAGCCATGAGGGCTGCAAGAATTGTTTTCTTCATACGTGTACTCCTTAAATAAGTCTTAAGATTATTAAATTATATCACTATTTTAAGAAAATATAAAAAAAATCTAAAAAATATGAATATTAAAACTAAGTTTTTAACAGAAAAATTTTTGCTATATTGATATAAAAAATAAAACAGACTGCGTGTTGATTTTTATGTTCTGATATGATAGATTCTCTGTATTGCCAGGATCTAACAAAGTCTGCTTTAAGCACCGTGTCAGAGGGGGAACCCAGCAGCACACTTTTTGCAGTCTTGTGTATAGACATCCTGGCTTTTTTTATGCCTAAAAAACTGGAGCAAAAAACATTTTTTACAAAAAGCCATGCCCCAGTTTTTCTAATTTTTTAATCCAGCGAATAAACCTGATTTCCCAGATAAAAAGTCGTATGAACGCGTCCGGTGAGTTTTTGACCTTCAAATGGCGTTGATTTTCCTTTGCTCTGGAATTTTTCTGAACAAACCGTCCACTGCTCATCTGGATCCACAAGAACAAGATTTGCTTCGTAACCTGGAGCGAGTTTTCCAGAATTGAGCTTTAAAAGTTTTGAAGGATTTTCTGACATAAGCTGGCTCAGGCGGCACAAACTTAAACCTTCGCGTTTTACAAGAACCGTATTGCATACAGCGAACGAAGTCTCAAGTCCGGTAAACCCCGGACTTCCGGCGGCCTTATCCTGCTGAGCATGAGGCGCGTGGTCTGTCGAAATTACATCGACAGTTCCGTCTTTTATTGCGGCAATAAGGGCAGAACGGTCTTCTTCGCTTCTGAGAGGCGGATTTACGAGCGCACGAAGATATGGAGAATCAGTACCAACAAGTCCGATATGGTGAGGCGTTACTTCGACAGTACATTCAAAGTCTGCTGAAGTTTTTCCTTCTTTTCTGAGGGCTTTTGCGCGTCTTACAGCGTCCATGCTGATTGCTGTGGAACAGTGGCAAACGTGAATATGGCAGCCGGCAATTTTTGCAATTTCGATATTCCGCTCTGTCGCCGCATCTTCCGCAAGAGCCAAAAGCTGGTTTGCCGCCGTCAGACAGCCGTCAATTTCAAAATTTACGGAATCAGGAACATTCTGCGTTACTACATTCACCTTGCCGGCAGGAATATTGTAATTTTCCATAAATTTTAAGGCACGCTGACGATACGGTCTTGCAGCAGCAGCCAGGAAAGGATCTTCGCAGTGGCAGCTGACAATTATGCTTTTTTTTCCGGCAGCCTTCATTCCTTCAAGCATAACAGCAGAATTTGCAACTTCGCGTCCGTCTTCGCTGATTACAGGAAATTCTTCAACTGAAAGATTTTGAATTTCAGAAACATCATCGCCTTCAAAATTTTTTGTAATGCTTACAGTCTGAAAAACGCGCGCAAGTTTTTTTTCTGACGCCTCGCTCATTATTTGACGGGCAAGTTTTGCGCTGGAAACAACAGGCGCAGTATTTGGCATTGTAACAACTGTTCCAAACCCTCCTGCCACAGCCGCCCTTAAACCAGAATCAAGGTCTTCTTTTTGAGTCTGCCCCGGATAACGAAAATGCACGTGCATATCAACAAATGACGGCATCAAGACAAGTCCTTTTGCGTCAAACAAAACAGGACTTCCCTTAATTTCTGGCAAAACAGAACTAGCTATAACAAAAGCCATTTCTGAATTTTTAACTTCGCCAAGAAAAACTCCGCAGATTTTGCCGTTTTTTACAACGACAAGTCCAGGATTTTCTATCGAAGAATCTACTAAAATTGCATTGTAAATAATCAGTATTTTGGAGTCCATTTTATTTTCCTTGTTAAAACTTATTCGATTTTTCCTGCGGTATAGAAAGCGTCGCAGTATTCGCAGCGGTAAGTTGCCTTTTTTCTGTCAGCAAGAATAAAAACCTGAGGAACATAATGTTCGGTCATTGTTATACAGCGCGGATTTTTGCATTTTATAACGTTTTCTACACGGTCTGGAAGTTCCATTCTAATTTTGCGGACTATTTTTTCGTCTTTTATTATATTAACGCAAATATTTGGATCCACAAAACCCAAAACCGAAAAATCAATATTGATGATATTGTCGATTTTTATAATGTCTTTTCTTTCAGCCTTTTTGCTCGGAACGTTCATAATCAGCGCGCTTGTAAAACTTGCCTTATCAAGTCCAAGCCAGTGAAAAATTTGCGGGCCGCAGCCTGCCTTTATGTGGTCGATTACAAGACCATTTTTGATTGTATCAACATTAAGCATTACAGAACCCCCAGAATTTTTGCAATAAGAGCCATTCTCGCATACATTCCATATTTTACCTGCTTAAAGTAGGCGGCACGCGGATCAGAGTCAACTTCCGGTGAAATTTCGTTTACGCGTGGAAGCGGATGCAAAACAATCATATCTTTTCGGGCAAGCTCCATTTTTGCCTTGTCGAGGATATAACTGTCCTTTAAGCGCAGGTAATCCTGTTCGTTAAAAAAGCGTTCCTTTTGAACCCGGGTCATGTAAAGAATATCAAGATCGCCGATTACATCTTCCAGACGGCTTGCGGTTGAATAAGGAATATTGGCTTCGTCCAAAAAATTAGAAACCCAGTCAGGAATTTTTAATTCTTCCGGGCTTATAAAGACGAATTTTACATTTTTGTAACGGCACATTGCTTCTGTCAGAGAATGAACGGTTCGTCCAAATTTCAAGTCGCCGCAAAAACCGATTGTGTGTCCTTCAAAACCGCCTTTTAACGCACGGATCGTCACAAGGTCGGTTAGAGTTTGCGTCGGATGATAATGTCCGCCGTCGCCGGCATTGATAATCGGGCATTCTGAAAATTTGCTCGCCAGAAGAGCCGCGCCTTCTTTTGGACTTCGCATTGCAATTACATCAACGTAAGAACTTACAACGCGAATCGTGTCCGCTAAAGTTTCGCCTTTTGAAGTTGAACTGTTGGAAGCATCGCTAAAACCTTCGACAGTTCCGCCCAAATGCAGCATGGCCGCTTCAAAACTCAAGCGCGTTCTAGTGCTTGGCTCAAAAAAAAGTGTCGCAAGAATTTTCCCGCGACACACGTCCTGAAAAGATGATGGATCAACAATAATCTGTTCGGCGAGAGTACAAATCTCGTCAATTTCTGAAACAGTCAAATCGTTTGGCTGGATTAAACTTAGACCTTTAAGCATGGCTTGAGTTTACCACAACGAAAAATTTTTACCAATAGAAAACAAATCGCTTACAAAAATTTTTTAAAATAAAATTTCCGCTTAACCGCCCACGTGCTCATAAAAAAGCCTGATTTTGAAAACTCAAAACCAGGCTTATGTTAAAACTTTTTATCTGTTAGCGTTCCTTCTTAAAACTGTAAATCAAGTTATCGGACAGGGCGTTGTCTACGCTGACAAGAACCCAACCAATGCTTTGAAGCTTTAAAAAATCCGATTCAGAAATGTTTTCTACCGTTACAAAAGATTCCATAAAAGAGCGATTCCTCCAGCGCTTTTGAATTTTGTTAACACTCTCGAAAACTTTTTTAACTCTTATAACTGTATTTTAGCACTAATCCGTAAAAAAACATAAAAAAAACGAACTTTTTTGTGCAAACATAACGTTTTATTATTTTTTTGAAAAGAAAAACCTACGCCAGATTGTAGCAGCGCGTAGCGTCCGCCTTTGGCGGATGGAGCAGAAGCGGAACTGCGGAAAGCTGGTTAGACGGCAAAATTCTGTCCGAACTTATAGTAGACTTTTCAATAACTAAAAGTTACGGATTAAAATTTTGACTTGTAAAAAATCCTCATATATCATTTAAAAGTCATCTAAATATTGATTTGTTCTTGAGGAGGAATATACAGATGAAAAAAATTTTGCTTGCTGCAACAGCAGCATTGGTTTTGTTTGGTGCTACAGGTTGTAAAGAAAAAAACAACGCTTATCCAAAAAAAGGCGTTACTATGATTTGTCCATGGGGCGCTGGTGGAGGAACTGACGCAATTCTTCGCGCTGTTTGCTCTACTGCCGAAAAATATCTTGGAACGACAATAACTGTTGAAAATAAAACTGGCGGCGCCGGCTCTATCGGTTTTCGCGCAATCAAAGATGCAAAACCGGACGGCTACACTCTCGGTATGATTACTTTTGAGTTGAATTCAAACCCATGGCAGGGACTTCAGGATTTTACTTACGAAGCTTATGATCCGCTCATTATGGTAAACACTGACGCTGCCACAATCACTGTAAAAGCTGACGCTCCATACAACACTCTTGCAGAATTTGTTGACTACTGCAAAGCTCACCCTGGAAAAGTAAATATCGGAAACTCTGCTCCAGGCTCTGTATGGCACATTGCAGCCGGACTTTTTGCCTCTGAAGCAGGAATCGACGTAAAACACGTTCCTTTTGAAGGCGCTGCTGGTGCTGTAACTGCTGTTGCCGGCGGCCACATCGAAGCCGTTTCTGTTTCTCTTGCAGAAGTAAAATCTCAGCTCGACGCTGGAAACGTAAAAGTTCTTGCAATTATGGATTCAAAACGTCCAGAAGCTTATCCAAACATTCCAACAATGAAAGAATGTGGTTATGACGTTGAATTTGGTACTTGGCGTGGAATTGGACTTCCAAAGGGAGTTCCTGCAGAAATCAAAGCTGTTCTTTTTGACGCTTTCACAAAGGCTATGAAAGATGAAAACTTCATCAAAACAGCTAAAAACCTGAACCAGAACGTTACTTACATGGATTCTGAAGTTTTTGCAACTTACCTTAAAAACAACTACGAAGGCACTGGCGCTACAATGAAGCAGCTTGGACTTACAAACTAGCTTCTAACTAAATATTTTTGGGCTGTCCAAAAAGTTTGAACCGGCGGTAAGATTTTCTGTCAAAATATTTGCGCAGAGGATTTTGCCGCAAGAACTGCTTTGGATAGCCTTTTTTTTACTGGAGACAAAAACATGAGAATAGCCAACATTGTTTCGGCAATAATTGGAATGCTCTTCTCTTTGGCCGCATTCCTTAAAACTCTTACATTCAAAAAATTTACTAACGTTCCTGTCGGTCCGGAATTTTTTCCGCGTATTCTCTGCATTGCGCTTTTTATCTGCTGTCTGATTCTTCTTATTACAAATATTTTTAAAAAAGATGACGGCAAAAAAGCTCCTACAATCAGTCCGCTTAACAAAGACATGCAAAAATGTATTCTTGCCCTTGCGGTAATTGTCGTTTATGCACTGCTGTGGAACGTAATCGGCTTTTTGTTTGCCACGCCGCTCGCGCTTTTTGCAATGATGCTGATTCTTGGACAGAGAAATTATCTTACTATGACGATTGTCGCTGTCTGTGCAGACCTTGTAATTTTCTGCGCATTCAAATTTCTTCTTCAGATTGAAATGCCTATGGGCTTTCTTGACGGATTATTCTAGGAGGTGGAAAGATGGATTTTTCTTTAATTTCTTCGGCGTTTGGACAAGTTTTCTCGCTTTCTACTATACTATATACTTTTTTAGGTGCGGCCGGCGGAATTTTGATCGGCTGTATTCCAGGTCTTACCGCAACTATGGGAATTGCGCTTCTTGTTCCGTTTACTTATGGACTTGAATTTATTCCTGGCGTTGCAATGCTTTTGGGAATTTTCTGTGGCGGAATGTACGGCGGTTCAATTTCGGCAATCTTGATTCACACTCCGGGGACTCCTTCTGCCGCGGCAACGGTTCTCGAAGGCTTTCCAATGAGTCAAAAAGGTCAGAGCGCGAGAGCTTTAACACTTTCGCTTTTTTCTTCTTTCTGCGGTGGAATTATCGGCGCAGTCATTATGACTTTTCTTTCTCCGACAATTTCTAAAATGGCTTTAAGGTTTGGACCGGCAGAATTCTTTGCACTGGCATTCTTTGGTTTGAGCGTTATTGTTTCAATTTCTGGAAAATCGATTTTAAAAGGCTTGATTACGGCAATTTTTGGACTTTTAATCTGCTGCGTTGGAATCGACAAAACCTGCGGTTACATTCGCTTTATAAACCTTCCTGGATTCTACGACGGAATTCCATTTATTCCTGCCTTAATCGGACTTTTTGCAATCAGCGAGGTTCTTGCCAATTTTGAACATCTTCTAAAAGGCAATCCGGCTCCAAAAAATATAAGCGCTTACAAAGCCGGCAATGCAATCGGAAATTATCTGCGTTCTGTAATCAAAAACGTAGTTCCAAGCAAAGAAGACTTTAAGGCAATTTGGCCGCACATGCTCAAAGGCGGTTTAATCGGAACTTTTATCGGTGCAATTCCTGGAGCAGGCGGCGATATTTCGGCATTTGTTTCGTACAGCGAAGCAAAAAGAAGTTCTAAACATCCTGAAAAATTCGGACACGGAGCACCTGAAGGAATTGCGGCTGCTGAATCTGCAAACAACGGTTGTTCTGGCGGCGCGATGATTCCAATGCTTGCGCTCGGTGTTCCTGGAGACTCTAACACGGCGGTTTTGATGGGCGCATTTATTATGCACGGATTCCAGCCGGGACCGATGATGTATGTTGAACATCTCGATGTCGTTTACGCAGTTTTTGGTGCCTTGATAGCGGCAAACCTTGCCTTCCTTATAATCGGAATGCTAGGCGTAAACCTCTTTTCTAAAGTAATCAATATCCAGCGTTACATTTTAATTCCTTGTATTCTCGTTCTTTCCCTTGTTGGTTCTTACTCAATCAACCAGAGTATGTTCGACGTTTATTTTGCAATTGCAATGGGCGTAATCGGTTACCTTATGCAAAAATATGAATTCAACCTGTCTCCGATTCTCCTTGCCCTTATTTTGGGACCAATGTCAGAATCAAACATCAGGCGCTATATGCAGATTGTCGACGGTAACTTTATGCAGATTTTTACCCGCCCAATCTGTATTATTTTCTTTGCACTCGCAGTTTTCTCAATTATTGCAGCGGTTTTGAACCAAAGAAAGATTGCAAAAAGAATTGCGTCTTCTCAGGCTGATGACACAAACGGCGCAAGTGTTTAAATTAGAGGTGGGATTATAATTTTTTTTGAAAACCGATTGTCGGGTTTTTGACAGTTTTGAATATTTTTATAAACAGGTATTCGGACTGCCAAAAATCCGGCTTTCAAATTCAAAACAAAATTTAAAAATTCCAGACTTTAAGTGAATTTTAAAAACGGAGGAATTCATGTTAAAAAAATTGACTGCGGTATTGCTTACTGCAGGAGCATTCTTTGCTGCAAATGCCGCTCCTAAAGTAACAATTTCCGGAAAAGGAGCAGATGCTTCTTTCGACACAATTCAGGCGGCAATCGATTCTGTAAAAGACGACGGTGAATACACAATCAGCTTGCCAAAGGGAACTTACAAAGAAGTTCTTTATTACAACGGACCGGCAACAATCAAACTGTCTGGTCAGACAACAGAAAAATACGGAAAAGACGTAATCATTTCCGAAGCAAATGACGGCGACATCTGTCTTAACAAACGCGCAGACAGCGCACAAAAAAAACGCTGCATTATCGAATTTGAAGGAACTGGAAACCTTATTCTCGAAAATCTTACCGTTCAGAATACTTTTGAACGCGGTTCTGTAAAAGGTTCAAACACACAGGCAGAAACACTCGGCTACGACGGAAGCGGATTTGTTGCAGCTTATAACTGTTCGTTCCTTTCTCATCAGGACACATTGCGCACGACCGGAAAAACCTGGTTCTACAACTGCTATGTAGAAGGCGACACTGACTTTATCTGGATGGAATCAACAGGAAAAGTAGCCCTTTTTGAAGAATGCGAAATCAACGCGGTTTACGACGAAAAACACACTACAAAAATCGCCTATGTCGGAGCACCTCGCATGCAAATTGGTCCTACAGCAGGCAAAGGTCTTGTAATCTACAATTCAAAACTTATAACAGACCCTCGTCAAAAAACATACTTAGGCCGTACACCGTGGAGAGCAGGCTATTACAACCAGATTGCCTACATCAACACAAAGGCAGACGGAATCGAAAAAGAAATCTGGCTGGAACAGCCATTGACCGCTCCTGGAGTTCCGCAGAATATAATCGGCTGGAAAATGGACAGCAAAACTGCAAAAAGCCTTAAACTCAACACAAAAAATCGCGCCGACATTATTCCAGAAGCAGACGTTAAAAACGAATTTAACGGTCGCAATGCAATCGTAAACCGCTATTTTGATATTTTGAGCAACAAATACAGAAAAGACAGCGACACAGAATGGGATCTCAATTCTCTTGCCGCAAAATCTGGCTGGAAAGTTTCAAAAGACAAGTCTTCCGCACTTGCAAAAGGCGAACAGGACAAAAAAATAGTTTACGCATTTGACGGCACAACAGACAATTCCGCTCTAAAACTCAACGGATTTGCAAAAGAAGAAGGCAAATCTCACGTTGAGGGAAATGCCGGAGATTCAATTACAATTCCACTTTCAGCAAAGGCAATTGTAAAAGTTACAGGCTACAATCTCGGAACAGGAACAATCAAAGCTGGAAAACAGGGACCTGTTTCTTACTATTTTAGCAACGGCACGACCGACTCAACTCTTTCAAAATCTTACGTTGTTTACGAAAATAACAGCGAACTTTCAATAACGGCAGACACAAAAACCTACATCACAAAAATCGAAATTCTGCCGGACGACAGTTTGACATTCCGCCCGGTAACAGCAATCAAGGTAAATACCTACAAAAACCGCAAACAGCTTCAGGGCAAAAAAACAATGCAGATGAGCGCAGTTCTAACACCGCAGAACCCGACAAACGACGAATACACCTGGTCAGTTTCTAACCCGGACGCAGCCGAAATCGATCCAAACGGTTACTTGACAGCAAAATCTGTAAAAGAAGACTGCGTAATCAAAGTAATTGCAACTTCAAAAGACCAGAACGGCGTAAAAGGCGAAGCAGAACTTAAAATCTTAAAACCGGAAGAAGGTGCGTTCTCGGCAATCTGGCTCAACAGCGAAGCCACATCAACAACGCTCGAAGGAAAAAGCGACGACACTTCAGTTGCAAGCGTTTCAAAAGCAATTCCTTCAAAAGGAAACTGGGCTTACAATTCAGGCAAAATCACATCTGACATTGCAAAAGGCGCGCTCAGTTTTGGCGGTTACAGCGAACCAGTCAAAGGACGCGACAAAGTTTACATCGACTTCCCGATTACAGCAAACAGAAAAATTGAAATAACAAACATTGAAGTTTCTTACGGAAACCACGGAACAAGCAACATGGCCTGCCAGATAATGTGGCTCAAAAACGGAAACAAAGGCAACATAGCCGATGACACCGACCGCCAGGTACGCAACACAAAGAAAAGTTACCGCGCATACCCGACAGTAATAGCCGAAAAAGGCGAAACCGTAACAATCCGCGTAATTCTTTACGGACTCAACGGCACAGGCGACATTCCAATTCCAACAGGAAAATCACCGACAATCGGAACCGTAATCATAAACGGCCGGGCAGCAAAGTAATTTTGCAAAAAAAGAGGAGCGCATCTTCCGCACTCCTCCAGCCTTTCGCCCTTCCGCATAGCTCCATCTCAGGCTAAAAGCCTGAGACTACGGGGCTACAGTCTGGGCTAAGAATTCTGTTCAAACCAAACAAAAAACAGTCTTTTTGTAAACTACTCCAAGCCATTCAAAAGATAAGCCGCAAGAAGCCTTTTCCAGCTAAAGTTTTCCAAATCAGAAACACTTGAATAAGTAGATTGTGTAGATTTTTGCAACTGCGCAGGAATTCCTTTATTTTGGTCTTTGCTTAATTCATCATAATTTTTTAGATAAATCGCTTTCCAAAAAAGTTTCATATTCGAATATTCATTAGAAGTGCCGGACTCAGAAGTTAACTCTTTAACAGAACCAAAGCTCTTAAAAAGATATTGAGTTTTGGTAAGAGTTGTAAGAAGAGAATTGTTTTTTCCAGAATCAAGAGTTACAAGAACAGAAATAGAGCCTTCAGGAATCGATCCAATATCAGAACGCAATCCTGTCAAAGAACCATTCGGTTTAACTTCTTTAGAAGCATAATAAAAACTGACATTCAGCGTTGTGCTGGAAGTGCCGTTTTCAGAAGCGTAAGTTACAGGCATGGTGCACCAAGTATCAGCAGGTCCTGTCAAATCGTCCAAAAACCTTTGAATCCTCTTCCGAGCAACCTGCAAAAAACAATCCGCAAAGCAAAACAGCCGCAAAACCAAAAATTTTATTCATAATATCTCCCAAAAAGCCAAAATAAAAATACAAAATCCGACAAAATATTTTAACAACAAAATAAAAATCAAAAAAGAGAAAATAAGATTATTTATGAAAACTGCAATTAATAAATAACTAAACTCATTCCGTTAAGGAATTTCGTAATCTTCGTGATAGAGCGTGTCTTTCTGATTTTCAATTATTTCGTAAAGCATTGTTTTTCCTGCAGTTCATTTTTAATAAAACTAATAAATGGACTTTTTTCGGATTATGGCATATATTCTATCTGTAAGCCACGTAATCCTTTCTCCTGCTATTTGCAGTGTCAGGGATCGTGGCAGTCTTTTTTAACGTTAAAGTTTCCATAAGTCCGCCTCTTGAAGTTGATTATACATCATTTTAGTCGTTCTTCAATCTGTAAAAATCTTCGGTGAATGTGATGTCGTTTTGGGCAAGTCTGGTTGTGGCGTCGTGGCGGTCGGAGACATTCACATAAAGATGATTCAAATCCAGCATACGGATGAACATTTCTTTTTGGCGTTCAAGCGGAAGCGCGGCGAATTTTTCGCTTGTTGCGATTTCGTTTCTGAATTCCTTTACGCGTACATTATAATGAAGAAAATATTTTTTGTTCAGCATGTCGAATATTTTTACTAGTTCGTCAAGATTTTTGCATGAGAAAATAAGCTCCGCCGCGCGCTCGTTTTTCTTTGCAAGCTCCATATAGACAAACGAGCCGCCGCCGTTCCAGCCCACGGATTTTGAGATGTCGCCCTGTTCTCCGCAGATTACTTTTTTAAGACGCTCAACGGCAACGCTTTCGATGTAGTCCATCTGCTCCACGCCGATATACTGGCGGTTCATTTTATGCGCGACTGCGGCGGTTGTGCCTGAACCGAAGTGATAGTCAAGAACTATGTCGGAAGGAGAAGTGGAGATTTGAGTCAGATGATTTGCTGAACTGCCTGTGATTTAGCAAAATATAAAACTTACCGATGATAGTAACAGAGGTAAGGTAATGACAAGAAAGTTAAATATTCATGGTGACAATATTGTAGAATGTGAACGAGCATTTAAATTGTGCAAAAAAGCCTTGAATATTGAGGAATCCAAAATATTAAAAGGAACATCAGTCTTTTGCCCGAGTTTTCACGCATCGACTAAAACAGACGATTTTATTTTCACTTTCTTTCCTGGATATGGCCGCTGGAATTTTAATATTCTCTCTCTGATTCAAAATACAGAAAATTCACTTCGAGAAGCACCTGATATATTGATAACGGAAATCGGAAATAGTAAGGAAACTCCTCTTATTGCAATCGAATTTTGCGGAGCATTGGCAGCAGGTAATCAGGCATGGCAGAGAAGCGGTCGAGGATATTCAGCTGGAATGTCAAAAATACCTTATCTTTATGTAACAGAAATTGGTGGTTTTGAACTTGATACAAACACACGAGAGCGAAAAGCTGCAAGACTTCCAAATGCAGCTGTTCCGTTCAGTTATCTGACATACTCGCATGAAGGTTCTCCTGTTCTTCCAATTTATGAAAGAAGTGCAGGGGCTGATGATATAACGAAAGAATGTTATAAGAATGTGTTTGCGGAAAAAGAACTTATTGAAATTGTTGGTAAGATTTTGACAAAACAAGATTATTCCGAAGTCTGCAACAAAATCGAAGAAAAAGTTTTGGAGTTCGTAAAACTTCGTTCCTCGGAGTTTAAGAAAAATAGTTTTTACTCTGCCGATTGGCAAAATACCTATGATGCCTTGAAAAACAATAGTCGTTTTCTTGATTTTGTGGAAAAATCGGATGCAATAAAATATAAAAAGAAAATTGCAGATAAAACTATCGCAACCGAAACAGCAAGAAAATTCATTTCTCTTACTTGTGAATATGCAATAGGTATTTCATCGTCTGACTTGCCTTTTTGTTTGATTCCACAAAAAAACAAAGAAAAATTCTTGTCTGAAATCAAAAATCTATATCCGAATCTCTCAGAAGAATTCAAAGACTGGTTCAAAAACTCAAAACGTCTTGTACTCGTGCTTTTGAATGGTTTTAAACATGGCGGAGACGATGCCCGACCAGACCGAGGACTTGCCCCTTTTGCCAGAATGCTTACAGGAAAAGATGCTGACATTCTGACATTTGTTTATGGGCCTTCGTATAAAGCAAACTGGAAAATTATGGAAGAAAATCCTCGCAAACTTGGTGAGAAGAACGAGATCTGGGAAGCGATTTTCTCAGCTTCAGATGCCGTAATTGCCGATTCTGCAACTTCGGAGATGAAGAAAATCTCTTTTGTAAAATCAGAATTCAGCAAGCAAACTCCAAAACAAGTAATCTATGAAACTTTAGAGCCTTCACCATTAAAAATCGGAGAAAATGATGTTGATACTATTCTGCATACAATCTTTACGCAGTTAAAATCATCAGAAATTAAAATCTTTGAGGGTATGTGCAACCCTCCTGGCGGCGACTGGAGCGGAATTTCAGTTCTTTCAAACATGTTCGAATATCGCTGGCTCTCGCTTCCGCGTGCAAGTCATTCGGGAGCTAAAAGACCAGACCATGTTTTCGAAATCACAGGAATTGAAACAAAGCCTATTATTATTTCTGTAGAATCTAAGGAAACGGCACGTGCACTCGAAGAAAATATAGGTGAAAATTTGAACCGTTATCTTACAGATTTGATGGATTATCCTGTAAATGCAAAACGTAGCTTGCCAGCTGGCGAATGGAAATATGATGACACAAAACTTGATTCTGAAGATTTTCTCTTCGCTTCTGCTGCTGCCTATATCTGCATGAGAGAAGGAGATTTTGAACTTGTTGAAAACAAAGTTGGTTGTGACATCATTTTCTCATACTACTTTGGCGATAACGGAAAATGCAGAATCAATATTTCTTCATATTCTGAGCTTGGAAAGAAAATAGCGGATGCAATCTGCAAAGCAGAATGTCCGCTTGAAAAACTTTCTTTAGTTATAGTTTAAGTAAAGGGATTCAGTCACTTCTTCCTGCTTTGAATTCAAAATCTTACTCACGGCAGAGTTTCCATTTGAGAGTGAAAGTTTCCGTTTATAAAGTTCTTTCGGCATATCGGAAAAATAATTCGTTCCTGCTCGAGAGCCGTCAAAAGACAAAGCCCAAGAAATATTTCTTGAATTCAATTTGTCCAGTTCAGTAAAGAAATTCTGCAAGTCCAAATCTTTTATATAACGGTTGTGGCTGTCGGCATAAGGCGGATCGAAATATACAAAATCCCCCTCTTTTGCCTGTGCTAAAGTTTCCTCGTAACTCTGACACTCAAAAGCAACACCTTTGATTCTTTCGTGCCAAATCCGCACATTTTTTGCGAACATTTCAGGTTTCATTCCCTGTCTTGAAAGATGAAAAGAATTGTTGAATTCTCCTTCTCCGTTGAAGCGCACAATACCATTTACACAAGTTCGCATTATAAAATTCAAATCAAGCGGATTATGAGTTTTATTGAAACGAGAACGGCAATCGTAAAAAACTTTCGGCAAGCCGTCAGAATTTTTTATATGATTCAACTGCAACTGCTTGTATTCAACATTGAGAGCATTCCATTTTTCTGTGTAGTCGGAAATAACTTCTTCAGGTTCTGATTGAATCAATTTCCAAAGGTTTATTAACGGCTCGTAAATGTCGGAAGCGACAGCCCCCTCATGTGCGAAAAGAAAAAGCAAAGCGCCGCCGCCCAAAAACGGCTCGAAATAGCGGTTATAAGATTTTGCCTCACGAGCTATAAGGGGGGCTTGTTTTCGCTTGCTTCCAGTCCATTTTATGAGAGATGGAATCGTCTTGTCTTTTGCAGGCATACACATTTTAGTTTTCCTCGCTTACGCTATCAAACAGCGTCAAACCGTTGTCGCAATGCTTCAGTCTTTCGTTCGCGATTTTTATATATTTATCTTCAAGTTCAAATCCCACATAATGCAAGCCGTTCATTTTTGCCGCAACGCAGTCAGTTCCGCTTCCGACAAATGGAACCAGAATAGTATCGCCATATTTTGCAGAAATATCGAGCATACGCTTGATGAGGCGGATAGGTTTTTGTGTCGGGTGTTTTCCGTAGGCAAGTTCCTCTTTTGACTTGTTGTTAGGTACATCCCAGACGGTACGCATTTGTTTTCCTGCCTGCTTTAAATTATCTTCCGGAAAAAAAAGCGATTTTGATTTTTCATAGTCAAAATAATATTCCCGTTTTTTTGCAGTTCCTGTGTGTCCCCATAAGATTGTCTCGTGGCTTGCGGTAAGTCTGCGCCCGGAGAGATTCGGAAAACTGTTCCGTTTGTACCAGACAACTTCATTGATAATCTCAATGTTCTGCAACTGTAAGATAAAGTTTATGACTCCGATGTTGTGATAAGTTCCGTGAATCCAAAAAGAACCTGTCGGCTTCACAAGTCTTTTTACCTCGCTGATCCAAGCTGAACAAAAATTGAAATATTCAATAAGAGGCATATTGTCCCAATTTTCCATTACCTTAGACCAGTTTCCACCGAAGCCAGCGAGTTTCTCTGAGTTATCCCATGACCAGTTTCCGCCGGAGCTGAGGTTATAAGGCGGGTCAATTATTGCGACATCAAATGAGTTTGAAGAAAGTTTTTTCATTTCCTCAATGCAATTGCCCTTTATGATAGTGTCAAGTGGAAGAGGATTTTTTGATTTAAGTTCAGGGGCATCAGCCATCTTGTTCCCCTTTCTGTAGCAGAGAAAGGAACTTGTCCAGTTCTTCCTTGTCGTACATTCTGTAGCCGTTTAGTGGATTTCGGACGGCTTGGAGTTTTCCTGCCTTATCCCAGTTTCGCAAAGTAAGAGGTGTTACACCAATATATTCTGCGGCCTGTGCTATTGTCATGAGATTCTGTAAATTCTTCATAAACATTAATAAACCTTGATAAAATATATCGTAAAGAATTAAGATTGGTCAATCAGGTAAAAATTCGAGTTTTGCAACAGATGAACTAAACGGCAAAAAATGGGGTTCATTTGAAACTTTAGTTTCCATCGCGAACGCACTTGAAGTCGAGCCTTACGAGCTGCTTCTTCCGCCAAAAACAAACATTTCCTACGACACAAAACGCACCCAGGAACTTATGAAACGCCTGCGTTCAAATTTCAGTGAACTTGTTGACACAATGGAAGAATTTCTGAAGAAATAAGTTTTTTGTAACTTTTTCTAATCTCAACTACCTAGCTAGTTGCATCATGCCTTTCTAGACAGTCTTGCCACAACTTCCATGGTAAATGCGACGCAATCAGCTTGATAACTGTGCCTCACATCAGTTGGAGTTTTTCTTTTTTGCCCAGGAACGCCCGAACAGTTCTCCGCCGCCGGCATAAAGTTCTATGACCCTATGTTTTTCGATTGTTTTCTTTAGAGCATCGCTTCCATATGAATTTTTCTTGTCGAACGAGACAAAAATCTGTTTTCTGGAATTTTCGTATTCCTCAAAAACTCTTATTACACGGCTATCGCTCAAATTCTTGAACAAGACCGAGTCGTGAATCACGAACGGAAGTTTTGTAAGCTCAAGAATCGCAAGGTCATACAAAATCATGCTAACATAGGCGGTTCCCGTTCCGCTGTCATTTGGAGCATAAAAACTGTAACTTGATGTGGAATTTAGATTAAGGCAGGGCGGACTATCATTGTCATTTACCTTGCCACTAAACTCTTCTAGCTTCCGGTTGATTTTTGCAGCAATTTCTTCAAGGATTGAAAGTTTTTTACCGTCAAGCTCAATTTTCGTTTCTTTCAATCGGCTTGAAATCTGCTTGGAATTTTTATAAAAAGTTATTTGCCCTTCAAGGTCGTTTTTTTGGATTGAAGCTGCGGCGTACTGCTCAAGAATTTTTTTTGGAATTGAAAGAGGAACTCTAAGCTCTGTAAGTTTCTGCGTCGATTCTATCAAATTCTTTTCGTTTCCGGATATTTTATCTTCAAGCTTTAGAAGCTCTTCCTCTGTCTCTTCTTTTAGAATTTTTGTAATCTGATTATGGAAATTCTGTATTTCTTCAAGGTGCGGAATGTTTAGCTCTGGAAAAAATGACTTTAGCTCCTCAAAATCTTCTTTTTGAATTTTAGTTTCAGAGCCAAGATTAGCTTCCAAAATTGATTTTTCATTCAGAAGTTTTGTCCTGTTTCTTTTTAAAACCGTGATTTGCTTTTCAAGCTCTGCCGCCTGCACAGCTCGCTGAGCATCAACAATTTCTGTCTGTATTTTATTTGACTCGGCAATTTGTAAAAGCTCCTCGTTCAATTGGTCAAGTTTGCTTTCTGATTCCTTCAGCTGAGACAGATTTTTTATTCTTCCGTTTTTTACGATTTTTGATTTTTCAACAGATGTAAATTCATTTTGTTCAGATTGAATTGCGGCCGATTTTTCTTCAAGAACTTTTACTTCATCATATTCTTCAAACAGCTTTATAAGATTCCGCAGGATTCCTGTTTTTCCGCCAAAATGACTTTCAACACCGACAATATTTTTGATTTCGCTCGATTCCTTTCCAAAGATTCGAATAAATGGTGTTACGGCCTGCCTGAATGACAAACCTGATTCTGCTAGATTATATTTTTCAAGCAGGAAATCCTTAAAGTCAACATCGCTGATTTTTTTCATTATATTGAAATTTTCATCGCAGAAAGCAACTTCTTTATAATTTTCTGTTGAGCGTGAAAAATAATATGGCTCATTGTCAAATTCAAGACAGAAATTTATTTTATGATTTCCGACTTCTTTTAACAGTTCCTTTTGCGAGCAATAACTGTCTCCACCGAAGCAAAAATCAACAGCAAACAGAAAAGTGCTTTTTCCAATTGAATTTTCAGCATTGTCTTCACCAAGACAAATATTCAGTCCCGAAAAAAATTCAATTTTTCCGCGTGGAACTCCATTCTCTATAAATTTTTCACATTCAATGAATTTCAGCATAATTCTATCTCCTCCGATTTCGGGTTAAATTTTATTTTTCCAAGCACAAAAAGAACTGTGAGGCAGTCTGTAAAATCATTTGTGTTTTTAAATATCTTTTTGTTTTTCTTATAAAGGACGTTAGGTCTACAACCCTTTTCTTTCAAGGATTTTAGAATCGGCGCAAGTTTTGAAAGGCAGCTTTCTTTATATGTGAATATTTTTGAAGGGAGTTTCATTGTTCTACCTCCCTAAAAATTTCGCAGGACTGGACAAAATAGCTTGCAAGAATCTGGCAGGCAATATGGCTGTTTTTTGACATATTATAAAAACGTTCTGAAATCGCCTCAAAGATTTGAGTTTTTTCAAATTCTTCGGTTTCTAGGTTTTCATAAATATGCTTTACTGCCTTTCGGAATTTTGTCTCGTTGAAATTTTCTTTTTCAACTTTCTGCTTTAGAAGCTCGTTTATGAAATTAAAATATTTTACAACACGCGGCTTTATCTCATCTTCCAGCTGATGTTCTGACGGAAAAAATTTTTTCTTAAGCTCAACCGGGCTATAATTCAGCTCGCTAAGTCTTGCGCTTTCAGCATTTGTGATTTTTTCTATTAACGCTGTTATGTCCTGCTCGATTTTCTCTTCAGCTGCAAGTTCCGAAACCTCTTCGTTTCTCTGCATACGCTGTTTGATTTCACAAAGCCTTAAAATATCATGTTCATTTTTTTGCATATTGAGTTTTGCGGCACATTCCGGGCAGACTGCAAGCAAATTATAAAGCCTGTCATAAGGTTTCTGCGGATTTATCTGTATAATCTGAAAGTACGGCTGTTTTTCCTCATCTTTTTTTACATAGAGAGGCTTTGAACACTCCGGCAGCGGACACAAACTGTTACATTCCTGCAGAAGGCTTAATCCGTATTTTTGCTCCAAGTCTTTTTGCCCGGAGTTTGTATTCAAAGAAACTTTTTTCTGATTTTTTCCTGATGCAATATCTGAGATGATTTCGTAAAAAAGTTCAGAAACTGTCTGTTCAAAAGTTTTTAGTGTTGTCTGAATTCCATTTCTATTTAGCTCTTCAACAATTTTAATCTTTTCTTGTTCAGGGATTTCAAAAATCGCATCTTCAAACTTTATTTTATTAAAATTACCTGTTTTTATAAGGAATCTTGCTTTATCAAATGGAAATTTAGACTCGCCTTTGACAATTTTTCTGGCAAAACTATTGTCAATTACATCAAACGGATTCTCATCTATTTTTTCATCGTCAATTACAAGGTCAATAAAATCAATCAGAAAGTCGCGATAAGATTTCTTTTGCTTAAAATACGGTTCAAACAAGCATATAAATTCAGGGAACTTCAATAAACACACTCCTGTATAGTTACAAATTACTCCATGGAGTACACATTACTCCACATTGCAATTTTTTATTCTGCTATCTTTGTTCCTGTAAGACAAGCACAAACTGTCTTGCAGTCTGCGTTGCAGTCTTTTTAATCCATTATACCATACCTTTTTGAACTTTATTGGAAAGTATGGCTTTCGAGGTGGCTATGGCTACTATTGCTTCGGAGTTCAAGAACTCCACAAACAAAATCAGTGTTTCAATCCGTAAGCTTGTTTATGAGGAAACTGAAACATTCGTGGGTCGTGTTTCACGGAATACAGTGAACATTGACAATCTTATAACGGAGATTTGCGAAAAAAATCCAGCCTACAACGAGTATGAGCTGAAAAAGTTCGCAAAAGATTTGAAGGCAGGGATTCTTTCAAATCTGTCAAACGCAAAATCTGTAAATCTTCTGGATCTAGGAACTCTTTACATCGCGCTTTCAGGAGGAATGAAAATCGCTCCAAAGACAGCAAGCGAGATTTCTTCTCTTACGGTGAAATTTACACCTTCAAAACCTCTGCTTGAATCGGTCGGAAAGTTGGAGATAGATAAAATTGTCTATGCAGATTCCGCTCCGCTTATAAGCAGCATAAAGTGTCTTTGGGACGGAATTGAAGAAAAAGCTGTAAAGCCAGGAAAACTTGTTAGCATTACAGGAAGCAGGCTAAAACTTGAAGGAACTGACTGCGGCTTGTATTTCTGCCCGGTTATAGAAGATGGTTCTGTAGAAACCGATGAAACAAAATGGCTCAAATGCGCTGTAACAAGGAATCTTCCAAAAACGCTAGAAGCCTATGTTCCTGACAATCTTACAGTAGGCGAAAAATATACGCTTGCCATAAAAACCAGACCTTTGGCAGACGGCACATATTCTGTTGGATTCAGCGAAACTCTGAAAGCCGTTGAATAAGAAATTCATTTAGTTTCCAGTGCCGTTTTGTCTAAAAATACAGTCGGCACCGGAAACTGATTTTTGAAATGAATAAAAAGGAATAATATGAAGAATAGTTTTCAACTATATCTATTCGATAATTTGGACTTTTGCAAAAAAGAAAACTTAAACAAAGACAAAGATCTGATTGATGACGGATTTAATGCTGAATTTGTTCAAAATGCGATTTTTGACGGCTTGCTTGAAATTCCGCTTATCAAAAATCCAAAAGAAATTGTAATTCCAAAAGCGATGATTCCGTTCAGCGAAATGGACAAGTCAAAAAATCACAGCGAATTTCTCTGTTTTTATGAAAACGATTTAAAATTCCGAGACGTTTTGACTTCAACAAAAGAAAACCTTGAGAAAATCAAGAAATTTTCTGGTGTCATATCTCCTGACTGCTCTCTTTACTACGATATGCCGCTTGTTTTGCAGATGACAAATCTTTATCTGAATCATCAAATCGGTCATTACTTTCAAGAGCTAGGAATTTATGTAATTCCAAATGTCCGTTTTGGCGATGAGCGCACATACAAACGCATTATTCCTGCTGAACCGCCATTCGCCTTTTTTGGACTTGAAAAACACGGAATTTATTCAATAGGAACTTACGGCTGCTGCAAATCTTCTGAATACAAATTTCATTTAAGAGAAGGACTGCTTTCTTTTATAAAAGAAATTGAGCCAAAAATCATCCTTGTTTACGGAGCAATGCCTAACGAAGTTTTTAACAAATTCAAAAATTGCGGAGTTCAGTTTTTCCAATATGACAACTGGATAAAAAGACAACATGAAAAATCGGAGGTAAAAAATGGGAAGTGGTAGAAGCGGACTATACAACGGAACTCGCGGAAGCAGAAACAGGCTTCCGAAAAATTCTGCGCAGATAAAGCATATTTTCAGAAAAAGCAAAGGACATCTTACAGATAATTCAAAAAACAGGAAAACTTTGCTAAACTTGATAAATGACGAGTCTTGTAATGCAGGGACAGATAAAGACGGCTGTAAATGGTATATAAAAATTGCAAAAAATGGCGCCCAATATTGGGCAAAAGTAAAAAACGGCAATTTAAGCAACGGCGGATATAACCGCTCACCTAAAGAATGGGATAAAAAAACAGGATTATGTAAAAATCCTAACAAAAAATAAGGAATACAAAAGATGACAAATTTTGAATTATTTACCTTGATGTACATTATATTAGACAAAGAAAACGAAAAACAGGGCAAATCAAATGAATTGCTTGCAGATTATGTTAGTGATTTAAATCCTTTTATTTGGAAAACAGAAGATTCTGCCGATCCAGCATATTTTTCAGAATTCAATGATTTTATGATGGACAAAAAAATTCATGATGATTTTGGCTACTCATTAATTGCGCAATTCATAAAGACAAATGATGAATATTATTCAAGTTTGGAAAAATACTTTTTAATGACTTCAAAAGATGATTTTATAAAAACTGCAAAAAAATATCTTTCCGAGCCGCACAAAGGCGAAAAAAACTAATTCTTTCACACAAACAAAAAAGCGGAGCTTTTACACTCCGCTTTTTTGTTCACAACATTTTATTTTTCTTTTTCAACACACTGAATATGTAGCTATCGCAATCCGCTTCGCTCACTACTAGTTTTTCCTTGCGGAAAACCCGCGCGCATTATTTCTCAACCTCTGTACACTTTAGATGCAAATCATCCAATTGGCTTTGGTCAACTGCACTCGGACACTCGTCCATAGGCGAAGCCGCCAAGTTGTTCTTCGGGAAGGCGATTACTTCGTGGATGCTTTCCTCGTGGCACATGAGCATTATAAGGCGGTCGAGGCCCGGGGCGATTCCTCCGTGCGGCGGCGCTCCGAATTTGAATGCCTGTACCAAGAATCCGAACGCTTTTTCTGCGCGCTCGCGGCTGTAGCCTACGATTTCAAAGATGCGTTCCTGCAGCGCCGGGTCGTTGATACGCATTGAGCCTGAGGCAAGCTCGTAGCCGTTCAGGACAAGGTCGTAAAGGTCGCCTTTTACAGAACCCGGGTCGCTTTCCAAAGTGTCCCAGTATTTTTTCTGCGGAAGCGTGAACATGTGGTGCTCGGTTTCCCAGTGGTTTTCTTCCTCGTTCCATGCAAAGTACGGGAAGTCGATAATCCATGCGAAGTGGAATTCGTCTTTCGGGTTGTAAAGGTTCAGGTCTTTTCCAAGCTGCTTGCGGACCGCTCCGAGCGCAACGCACGCTGTCTGCCATTTTTCGTCGCTTACAAACAAAAGAAGGTCGTTCTTTTCCGCTCCAAGCCTTGAGCAGATTTCCGCTTCTTTTCCGGCGAAGAACTTTGAGATTCCGCCTTCAAATTTTCCTTCCGCGTCAACCTTCATCCAGGCAAGGCCTTTAGCGTGGTTGATTTTTGCAACTGCTTCAAGTGCCTCAATATGCTTTCTTGAATATTT